>Ga0137418_10001750_pt1 | contig 20004 bp, 17 predicted proteins | sample CZODoug3_1_2_16f_FD_122242 | JGI IMG/M metagenome (GOLD analysis project Ga0137418, IMG submission 122242) | Vadose zone soil fungal communities from Angelo Coast Range Reserve, California, USA - CZODoug3_1_2_16fungal (Hybrid Assembly) | ecosystem: Environmental > Terrestrial > Soil > Vadose...
CTCGGTCGCTGACGTTCGAGCGTGAAGGAAAGCGTTTCACCGTCGACGCACCCGTTCACCGCTTCCTTGCCGCGCCGGCCAAGGAGAGCCCCACCACGAAAATCACGCAGCGAGTAACGAAGAACAAATAAGGGCAACCGAAAAGCTTATGCGCGGATGTTCCCCCGTAAACTCTGTGTCCCCGTGGTGAAAGCTCTTTATTTCCAAGCCGGAAAGAGCTCCCGCTCCACCCGCTCGGTCGTGTCCTGATCCAGGCTCTCGCTCACCAGCACGATATCCCCCTGCACCGAGATGAACACCGACCCAGCTTCCGTGAGCCAAGCGTGTTTCCCCGTCAGGGTCTCGACTGTGTAATTTGCGGGCTTGGCCTTCACAGGTTCGTCCGCAACCTCGTGCACACGCTTATAGCGTTTCTCCAATCCCCTCGCATAAACCCAGGCAAACTCGGATGCCTTCTCCGGACTCGACCAGCGCGACACGTACAACAGACCGAGTGGCGCCGACGCATCTGCGTGAGGCCGCGCCGCGTAGTAATACCCTCCGCGCCAGTGCGGATACAGACGTTTCGAAACCTGCTCCCCTTGGTACTGGTCGACCAGAATAGCCACATCAAACTCTCCCACCGCGCCCACGTCGAACTTGTCGTAACCCTTAAAGTCTTTCTTGAAGTCTGGCAGAGGCATGGGTGCCAGCTTCTCACCCGAAAGATAAGCATGCGGCTCCATGATTTCGCGCGTGGTGCGCGGCGGATTCCGAAACGCCCCCGCATATGCCCGATCCTTCCCCATCTTCGTCAAAAGTTCCATCTCGAAGTCCAATCCGTAACGATACGGAAACGTCAACGCCTCTTTGATGTAGAGCGGCGCGTTGCGGAATTCAATCGAGTCCGCTGTGCCCATCTGCATCCCCACCTTCAGAGCCTCGACGATCTGCGGAGAATCAACCACCGACTGCCCAACCGGCGCGAGTTCGTAGTCGATCAACACGACCATCGCCTGCCCTTCCACCACAGCCTGGTGCGCCGCCGACTCTTCATCGTTCTCGATGTCTTTCGGCGTCGGCTCCTTCTTGCTGGTGGAAAGATCCGCCGCTCCGGCCTTCATGTACTTCTCGAGCCCAAACGACTGATCCTGCAGAGCGTGCGTGAGTTCATGCGCCAGCACTGGCTTCTGCTGGTCCGGATCGATCCAGTCCAGCAAATTGACGGTCTTGGTTTGTGGATCGTAGTACCCGGCCACCTGCTCCCGCAGCAGTGCCACCAGAAAAGTTTGCAGATCAAAGTCTCGCGGCAGCAGCCCGAATTTCTTCAACACCAGTTCCGACCGTTGCAGGCGCTGCGCATCTTCGTCCTCAGCCATGTGCTTCCGGATGAACGCCACCACTTCGTCGCGATTCACCAGCCGCCGCTTGACCTCATCGTGAATGGGAAGAGACGTATCCTTACTGGCAAACTTCAGAATCTCGTCCACCGACCGGAATAACTCTTCGGCGGCCTTCGGTGAGATTTTCTGTTGCGGTTCGTCTGCAGCTCCCTGCGGCGCGTTCTTCGCGCCCGAAGAATTCGCAGGCTGCTGCGCCGACGGCGAGCTTCCCGTTTGTGCCGCTGGCTTCGACGCTGCATCCGGCCGACTCTGTTGCTCCGCAGCCTGCGCCCATCCAGGCACAATCAGGCAAGCAACCAGCAATCCAGCTATGCAAAGTATGCCAGCGATTTTCCGATAAAATATACTCAAGTTCTCCTTCAGGACGCCTTTATGTCGGATTCCGATCCCAACCTTGCCGCCGAGTGTTTCCGCCGAGCCTACGAACTGCAGATGACTGGCGACTACCAGCAAGCCATCGAAGCGTACAGTCGCTCCATTGCCGCCTTCCCCACTGCCGAGGCCTACACGTTCCGCGGCTGGACCTATTCCTTCCTCGGCGACTACGAGCACGCCATCCAGGACTGCCGTCAAGCCATCCGAGTCGACCCCGACTTCGGCAATCCTTACAACGATATCGGGGCCTACCTGATCGAACAAGAAAAATGGGACGACGCCATCCCCTGGTTCGAAAAAGCCATGGCCGCCAAACGCTACGAAGCGCGCTGCTACCCCCACTTCAATCTAGGCCGGGTCTACGAGCATCAACGCAAATGGGAGAAAGCCAAGAAGTCCTACCGGCAGGCGTATGCGATCAATCACGAGTATGTGGCGGCTCTGACCGGCTTCCGCAGGATAACGTCGGCATTCAATTAAAGCTTTTGAGCCGCTAGCTACGCGCGATCTGGTTTTGGTTACTCAAAGCTCAGGGCTCGTAGCTCAGGGCTCGTAGCTCACAGCTTCTAACATCGTCTTTCAGCGTTGTCCGCAATGCAAAGGTGGTTCGCCACCCAATCCCCCACTTCCCTCGTCCCCAAGGCCCCGCCGATATCCTGCGTCGTTTTCTTCTGACGCACGGCTTCGAGCACCGCTCTCTCGATCCTCGCCGCTTCGACCGTGAGCCCAAGGTGATTTAGCATCATTGCGGAGGTGAGCATTGCCCCCATGGGATTGGCGATATTCTTACCTGCAATCGGAGGAGCCGACCCATGCACCGGCTCGAACATCGACGTCTTCCCTGGATGAATATTCCCGCTGGCCGCCATCCCCAACCCACCCTGCAGCCCCGCCGCCAAATCGGTGAGGATGTCGCCAAACATGTTGTTCGTCACGATCACGTCGAATTGCCGCGGATCCCTCACCATTTGCAGGCAGAGCGCATCGACGTACATGTGCTCCGCCTTGATCTGCGGATAATCGCGACTGACCTCCTTGAAGACCCGCTGCCACAATCCCCCCGCGTGCGTCATGGCATTCGACTTGTCGCTCATCAGCACGCGTTTCCGTGGGCTGCCATCGAGCTTCGTATGCTTCTCGCAATAGTCAAACGCATAGCGGATGATCCGCTCCACGCCCTTGCGCGTATTAATGTCCTCCTGGATGGCAACTTCTTCGTCGGTCCCTTGCTTGAACACGCCACCGGCATCTACGTAAGCACCCTCGGTGTTCTCACGGATCACGACAAAATCCAGGTCCTTCGGTTCCACACCCTTCAACGGACCGAGCCCCGAGTCCAGCAGTCGCACGGGACGCACGTTGGCATACAAATCCATCCGGAAACGCATGCCGAGCAGGATCTGTTTGGCGTGAATGTTGGTGGGAACTCGCGGATCGCCGAACGCGCCCACGAGAATCGCATCGAAGTCACGTTCCAGCATCGCAAAGCCATCCGCTGGGACGGTCACGCCGTCTGCCAGGTAACGTGCGGCGCCCCAGTCGAACCCCGTAGTCTCGACCGCCGCACCGCAGGCGCTGAGAACTTTGATTGCTTCTGCGATGACTTCACGACCGATGCCGTCTCCAGCAAGTACGGCGATTTGCTTGGCTTGGCTCACGAGCAGAGAGCTTACCAATTGGCAGCCGGCATTGCCATTCCGGGCGACTCACACGCAAGGCTTACTTTTTGCGCTGCAACTCAAACTGGAAGCGAGCGTCTTTGCCTCTCAGAAATTCACACTTTCCACTCCCGCTGCAGTCCGGTGCCCCTCCCGCTCAGAATCGCTGTCTCCGCTATAATCAAGGGATTGAGCTATGCAATCCGTAACTCCACATAACGCAGCAGGTGTGTCCTCTGCGCCACCCGGTGGCGCTTCTCCCGACTTCGGCAAGGCAAGAGACGAATTTCGCGCGTTAACGTCAACTTGCGGCGTATACGACCTGAGCACGCGCGCGAAACTCGAGATCACCGGCACTGACCGCGTCCGCTGGCTGAACGGCATGGTCACCAACAATATCCGCGACCTGGCGGCCGGATACGGCGCCTATTCGTTCCTGCTGAATCCGCAGGGACACATCCTGGGAGATTTCTTCGCCTACAACCGCGGCGATCGCATTCTCGTGGACACCGACCAGGCTCAGGTCGAAAAGATCCTTGCCAGCTTCGACCACTACATCATCATGGACGACGTCGAGGTCGCGAACCTCACCGACAAACTGACTTCGACGGGTATCGCCGGACCCAACTCGGCAGACGTTTTGAAGGCGGCCGGATTTGAAGTGGGCGAGTTGAAGCCGCTGCAGATCGCAGACATCCTTGGGACCAAAACCAAGGCCAGCGTGGTTCGCGGAGAACAGGAACAGTATCCGTCCTACGAAATCTGGATTGCGCCAGAACAAGCCGATGAACTGATGACAGCTCTCCGATCCGCCGGGGCGACTCCGGTCAGTCGCGAAGCCCTTGAGCTCTATCGCATTGCCCTGGGGATTCCCAGCTACGGACAAGACATTCGCGAGCGCGACCTTCCCCAGGAAACCGAGCAGCACCGTGCCCTGAATTTCAACAAGGGATGCTACGTGGGTCAGGAGATCGTCGAGCGCATCCGTTCGCGCGGCAACGTACACCGCAAGTTCACCGGGTTCCGCATCGCCGGACCAGCGCCGGCTCCCGGCGCGAAGATTCAGGCACAGGGAAAGGATGTCGGCGAAATCAGAAGCTCGGCGGTCATTCCCGCAGCCCACGGCGACCGCACGGTGGCCTTGGGATACATCCGGCGCGAAGTCGGCATTCCCGGCAAAGAAATTCAGATCGCGGAGTCGAGCGCGACGGTGAGCGATCTCCCGTTCGCAGACCTGCTAACCAAATAAGAGGACGATATTTATGGCTGAGAAGAAGCAAGACGCTGGTTTCACCGTCACCGATCGCCGCCTGTTTACATCGGATGGCGAACTTCGCAGCGACGTCGCCGAAGAAAAACCGGCGGAGGAGGCGCCTGTTGCCGTTGCCCAACCATCTGCTGCAACGCCTGCCTCCGCTGCCACTGATCCTGACGTGCCCCCTCCCCCTTCTGCGGCTGAGCAGAAGGCTAATGCTGATGCCTATCGGCAGTCCTCCAAGGATCTCGACGCGCGCGTGGAACTCAGTGGCCAGTCTGCGAAAGAACTCGAGATGACCTTCGAGCGTTTCATGGCTTCGCTCTACATGAGCGCCATGTTGCAGCTCGGCATGATGCACGAACAAGGCGGCCAGCCCCGTGTCGACCTCATCGGTGCCCGCCAGACCATCGACACGCTTGCCCTGCTCCAGGAAAAAACCAAGCGTAATCTCACGTCCGCGGAAGAGGGCTTCCTGCAGAACTGTCTCTATGAACTGCGCATGGCATACATAGAAGTCACCAATGCATTGGCGCGTCCACCCCAGGCGCCGGGAGCCGCTGCAGGCAGCAAGCAACGATGAAGGCAATGCTCACCGTGCTGGGTAGCGGCACGTCGATGGGCGTGCCAACAATTGGCTGCACCTGCGCTGTGTGCCACTCTACCGATCCGCACGACCGTCGCACCCGCCCCTCTGTCTTGATCGAATACGCGGCGAAGGTCGTCTTGATCGACACCACTCCCGACTTCCGCGAACAGGCGATTCGGGAAGGCATCACTAAGATTGACGCAGTTCTGTACACCCACAGCCACGCCGACCACATCCTTGGCATCGACGATCTGCGTCCCCTGAGTTATCACCGCGACGGAAAGATTCCACTGTATGCAAGGACCGAAGCAGCCGACTACATCCGCAACATGTTCCGCTATATTTTCGATGCGGACTACAAGTTCGGTGGCCTAGCCAGGCTAGAATTAAAACCGGTCGATGGCCCCTTCGACCTGTTCGGCGCGCAGGTTGAACCGATTCCGGTGATTCACGGCGAATCTGAAATTTACGGTTTTCGCCTGGGCTCGGCTGCGTACCTGACGGACTTCAGCCAAATTCCCGAAGCGTCGTTTTCCTGCCTGCAGGACTTGGATGTTCTCTTCCTCGACGGCCTCCGTTATAAGCCGCATCCCACGCACTCGACGGTAGAGAATTCCCTGCGAATAGCAGACCGGTTGAAAGCCAAGCGGGTCTTTTTCACACACATCTGTCACGACCTGCCGCACGAAGCCACCAACGCAACGCTGCCCCCGCACGTGCGCCTGTCATACGACGGAATGAAACTGGAGTTTGAAATTTGAGTGCGTGGATGGTAGCGCCGGCGTCCCGCCGACTGCCCCGGGGGGATCCTGCCTTCGGATGTGGGACGGTACTTCCCCAGGACAGCCGGCAAGATAGGAGGAATGAATCTCCCAGCGATCTCTACGCAACCTCAGCGTTCTCTGCGGTTAGCTTTTGATTTTCCATGCAAGTCTTCCACAAACTCGACGACGTTCCAGCAGCCTTCGGCCCCACGATTGTCAGTGTCGGCAATTTTGACGGCGTTCACCGCGCTCACCAGACGGTTCTACAAGACATCGCCGAGCGAGCCCGGCGGCAGAATGCAAAATCAGTGGCTGTCACCTTCGAACCGCATCCCGCCCGCATCCTTCGACCGGACTCCGGCTTCAAGCTCCTCACTCCGACACCCGAAAAACTCCGCCTCCTAGCCAGCACCGGCGTCGCGGCCGTCCTCCTGCTCCCCTTCGGCCGCGATCTCTCTCTGCTGACCCCGCGCCAGTTTGCCGAGCGAATCCTGAAGAAGAAGCTGCACGCCTGTGAAGTCCACGAAGGCTACAACTTCCATTTCGGACACAAAGCCGCCGGCGACGTAAACGCGCTGACCGAATTCGGCCGTGAGATGGGATTCACTGTGAAGATTTTCGACGAGATGACGCTGCGCGGCGAAAGCGTTTCCAGTAGCCAGATTCGCAAGCTACTATCCGCCGGCCGTGTCAGCCGCGCCCGCCACCTGCTGGGGCGCCCGTTCGCGATTCTCTCCACACCCGGACGCGGGCGCGGTTACGGCAGCAAGTACACGGTTCCCACCATCAACCTGAGCCGCTACGAAGAACTCGTTCCCCAGGACGGTGTCTACATCAGCCGCACGCGAGTCGGCGAAGAATGCTTCGACGCCGTCACCAACATCGGGAACCGCCCAACCTTTGGAACCGACTCCTTCGCCATCGAGAGCCACCTGCTGAACTTCCACCCGATCGAGTTGAACGCGGATACCGAGGTGGAGATTTTCTTCCTGCAGCGGGTGCGCGAGGAAATCAAGTTCCCATCCGTGGAGGCTCTGCGCGAGCAGATTGCAAGGGATGTGAAGAAGGCGAGGCGATATTTCCACTTGACGTCGCATACGAAGTGACCGCTGAATGCGGCGGCTAGGTCTAAGCTCGCGGGCCTGGTAGGCAGGCTCCTCCAGGAGCACCCAAGGCAGTTCTGCCACAAACTCAAGAGCGAGCATGGCTGGGTGCATGTAACTGGCCCGGGTATCCGCGAATCCTAGTTTTCCATTGCCAACCGCTCCCCAACAATTGACAATCCCCCGAATGTCAGCCGCAACCGCGACGACCTTCTCCAACATCACAGTCGACCAACGCCGTACCCTCCTGGCTGCCTCCCTGGGCTGGATGCTCGATGCCTTCGACGCCATGCTCTATGCCCTGGTGCTGACGCACATCATGCGCGATCTGGGCATGAGCAAAGCGACCTCGGGATTCCTCGCCACGCTGACGCTTTTGGCCTCCGGCATCGGCGGCGTGATGTTCGGCTTCATCGCCGATCGCGTCGGACGCAAGCGGGCCCTGATGCTCAGCATCCTGACCTACTCCATCTGCTCGTTCGCTTCCGGTCTCGCTACGTCCATCCTGATGCTGGCAGCTTTCCGCTTCGTGCTCGGTCTCGGCATGGGCGGCGAATGGAACACCGGCGCAACTCTGGTCGCAGAGACGTGGCCCACCCAACTGCGCGCCAAGGCCATCTCCATCGTGCAGAGTTCGTGGGCGATCGGCTATGCGTTGGCCGCCCTGGTTGCGGGCATCGTGCTGCAATACGCAAGCTGGCGCATGGTGTTTTTCGTGGGAATCCTGCCCGCGCTGGTCACCCTCTGGATTCAGAGTCGCGTCCCGGAATCCGAGATGTGGCGAGAGCATCGCCGTCTTGCCCAAGAGCGAAGGCACTCGCCCGACGCGCAAGCGACCTACGAGCACACCGGCTTCGGCTACATCTTCCGACCGCCCTGTGTTCGCCACACCTTCGCATTGCTGTTCGCGAATTTCTTCGGCATGTTTGCCTGGTGGGGACTGTTCACGTGGCTCCCGCCTTACCTCTCCCTCCCCGCAGACCAAGGTGGCCGCGGCTTCGGCGTAATGGGAACCACCACCCTGCTGGTCACCTTGAACCTGTTCGGAATGTTTCCTGGATACGCCAGCTTCGGCTGGGTCGCCGATCGTCTGGGTCGCCGCCGCTCCTATATGCTGTACACATTTCTGGCCGCGGTCCTGGTTCCGATTTACGCGACGGCACGCCAACCCGCAATCATTCTCGTGCTAGGCATAGTCACGGCGTTCTTCGGCTCCGGCTTCTTTTCCGGATCCGGCATCATCGGCAGCGAAATTTTCCCCACCCGCCTCCGCGCCCGTGCCCTGGGGTTCACCTACAACGGCGCCCGCACTATGAGCTCCATCGCACCATACGTGATCGGCCGCGTCGGACAGGCCAAGGGCCTGGGATGGGCATTCTTCCTGTGTGCCGGAGCGTTCTTTCTATCGATGCTGGCGGCCTCGCAGTTACCAGAGACGAAGGGCAAGACCTTGGAATGACAAATCAATGGACTGCCTAGGTGGCATGCACTCGTCGCGAGCATTGCAGGTATGAGTACCAGATGGCCCACTAGCCAAGGCACTCATCAATCTGGCGGAGCATCCGATCGGCCTGCCCACGGAGTTTCGATTGGCGTCCGTTGCGGCTGTTTACGCGGGCGTGGCCGTGTTCAGCGTTCTCCCCCGGGCTGTCGCTTATGGCGACCGGAGCCAGGTGCCCCAGAATTCGCCAAGAACTATTTGATCATCTCAACGACTTGCGTGATCACTCTTCACGTAATCCCGGACTCGCTGGGAATTCATGTGGACTTGCGGAGGATCGTGATCGGTCGACTTTGCCGCAATCCGCAGATATGTGAATGGGCCGAACAACGTCAGCGTTAAGCAAAAGAACGCTAGCCAGCCGCCCACGCCTCGAGGCTCCTGCCCACGGCCGGCGGCAAACAAGTTAAGAGTTCGCCCTTCCGAATGCGGATCAGCGATATCCTTCCCCCGTTCTACGAGTGGCGAATCGCCGCCGCCACGCACGCAGACTGACTGTGCCGACTGCGCGCCACAAACGTTGGCAATGCACGGGGTCCTCCAAGGCCGGCACATCTCACAAAGGAACTCATTCCATCGGTTCCACCACTGCATCCGGCAACTGCACCAGGACGATCGCGGCCAGTACTACCACAATCCCAAGGACCTGCCCCGGCCGCATGCCCTCGCCCAGGGCAATCGCGGCGATGATGATGGAAAACACCGGCTCCAGACAACTCACCACAATCGCGCGCGTGGGCTCCAAGTGCTGTAATCCCGCAAAGTACAACGAAAACGGCGCCAGCACCGAAACCACGGCAAAGACCAGCAAGAATCCCCAGGCTAGCCCCGAATAGTGCGCCGCCGCTAACTTCCACGGTGGATTCACTACCAGCCAAAAGGCTCCGGCGCTGAAAGTCGTATAGAGCAGCACAATCCAGCGATCGTAGCGCGCCAGAATATTGTGGCCCGCAATGTTGTAAAAGGAGAACGATACCGCCGCCAGCATGGCTGCAATCACGCCCACGGGATTCAAGCGGACTCCGCCTGCGCCGACAACGCCAATCGCAAGTGCACTTCCCACAACTGCCAGTGCGACTGCCGACACGCGTCGCAAAGTCGCCTTCTGCCTTCCGCGCGCGACCATGTAAAGCAACACCAATGTGGGAGCCGTGTATTGCAGAATGATCGCCGTAGCCACGTTGGTCTTCTGGATGGCGAGATAGTAGAAGTAGTTCGAGGCGGCCACGCCCAGCACGCCGAGCAGAACGATCCTCCCGAAATCAGCAGGCGGCAGCCTCAGTTGTTTCCATCCCCGCCGCACTACCAGCAGCAAGAGCAGCACCAGAAAAGAAAAAGTAGTCCGGCTCTGCGACAGGATCAGTGGATCGATCCGCAGCGCCTGTCCGGCCGGCAACAACCGTCCCGTAAACGCCGCTCGTCCCAGGCTGGCGGCGATCCCCCAGGATAAAGCCGCTGCCGCAATGCATAAATATCCGCGCGCCGGATGCGCTCTATTCACCAAGGATTTCGTCGAGCCGTTCAGGATCGAACCCGACCATCACTTCGTCGCCGATGACGAGCGTCGGCGTGGAATGGCTCCCGTATTTTTCCGTCAACTCGCGCACCGCATCCGCATCCACAGTGATGTCGCGCTCCTCGAAGACCACCCCTTTTTCTGTGAGGAACAGTTTCACTACCATGCAGGGTGGACAGTCGGGTTGGGTAAACACGACGACTCTGGGTTTCATGATGCCGGACCCACCATCTCCGTTCCCGAGAACGAGAAACAAAACCAAACCGACGATCTAGTTGTCGGCATATTGAATCTCGAAGGTAATCTCTGCAGTCTTTTGCAGCATGGCCGAGACTGAGCAATACTTCTCTTTCGAAAGCCGCACCGCATCTTCCATCGCCTTTTGCGAGACCTTGCCCCCAACTGTGTAGATCAATTTGATTTGGGTATAAACCGTCGGAGGCTCCGCCGCCCGTTCCGCCTCAGCCCGCACTTCCAGGCTGGTAAACGGCTCGCGCTTCTTGGCCAGGATGCTTGCCACATCGTATCCAGTGCACCCACACAAACCGATCAGCACCAATTCCATCGGACTGTTGGCCGTCTTCTTGTCGCCGTCGAGAACAATGGCATGCCCACTGCTCGACTCCGCAACGAATCGGTGATTGTCTATCCACTGAGCCTTAGCATCAACCATTCCGCGTCACTTCCTTAATTCTTCGATTGCCAATTGCCGACTGCCGATTGTTTTTCTTTGCTGTTTTTCGCGACGCAACCAAGATCGCCGTCCATTGTCTTCCTTCCGCAATCAGATCCGTGAGTCGGTCCATCTTCACCAATCCCGCTTCCGCAAGAAACTCCAGCCAGAAAACCGCTTCATCCGCCTGTTGTTCGACGAAACCCACCTTGAAAATGAAATCCGCACGAGATCCAGCTTTGCAAGCGGCCCGATAGTTTGCAGCCACAGATGTCGCGCTCCGCAACAGTCGATGACCAATCACCCGGCTCTCTGAACAATTTAGGCAAAGCTCGAAAGAGCCGCACGACCCGAAGCGTATATTCAGTCGTCCGCTGACGCAAAGGCGAGGCTTTGCTGTCCATAATCAACCCCCCCAATCGGCAATTGAAAATTGGCAATCGCAAGTTTTCTGTGATCCTCGTCACTCACCTCCGATTGTCAGTGCTCGGTTCCGGATGGATCAGCACTCGAAATAACTCCGGCGCGTCCTGCTTAAAACGAATTTCGAGATCCGTCTGGATATCGTGCACGCGCGACAGCGGCAGGTTATCCGACAACGTGCAGTGACAGGCCACGTACAGCCGTCCCCGTACCCGCTTGATCTGGATGTCGTGCATGTCGAGCACTTCGGGAAACTCCGCCGCGATCGCTTTCAGCCGCCGCTCCAACGCCGCGTCGCGCACAACTTCATCGCCCTCTTCGATGGTTGCCGGCTCGCTCTCGATATGCGTGAGGATCGAGGAAATCTCCGGTACCTCCTTCTGGATCTCCGTCTCCAGCGCCGTGACCCGGTCGTGCGCGTCTTTCAACAACAGACGTTCGTCCAACTCCAGGTGCTGTTCCACGTGCAAACGTCCCCGCAAATCCTGCACGCTGACGTCGTGCACATTCAGGTTGTGCCGCGTTGCCACGGCACGAATCTGATCAAAAATGTTTTCCGTCCGACCCGCGCGCGGCACTGAATGGACGATCACGTCCGCATTCGGCAGGACATGATGCACGGCCTCTGTAACCGCATCGGCAACGTGCTCGGAATGCTGGAACGTCACGGTTCGGGCCAGTCCAATCGAGAGGTCCGCAAAGTAGCGATTGCCCGATCGCCGGATGCGTGCCCGGTCCACCTCGAGCACGCCCTCCACCCTTCTCACGGCATCGATGATCTGATTCCTCACTCCGGCGGGCGCCGCATCGAGCAGAGCGTCGATCGTTTTCCGCGCCAGCCGCCAGCTCACATGCACCACGATTCCCGCTACCACCAGCGCCGCCAGCGGATCGGCATCGCGCAGCCACCCAACGTGAAAACGTCGACCCGCCAGGACCAGCAGCAATCCCAGGATCACCACACTGCTCGACCACACATCGGTTGAAAAATGCAGGGCATCCGCTTCCAATGCCTGGCTGTCGTACTTCACGGCGATCTTCCCCAGCGCACGCGATCGCCAGATATCGACTCCGATGGATAACAGCATCACCACAAAGGCTGCGACCGTCGGTTCAATCTCAACGTTTCTGAAGAACAACCGCTTGACCGCCTCCGAGATGATCCACACACAGGTCAGCAGCAGCAGGCCGGTTTCGATAAACGCGGAAAAACTCTCAACCTTGCCATGGCCGTATTGATGATCCGCGTCCGCAGGCTTATCCGCCACCCGCACCGAGAAGAGCGTGACGATGGCCGCGATCAGGTCCAGGCCCGAGTGCGCCGCTTCCGACAGGATGCCCAAACTTCCTGTGGTCACTCCGACCACAATCTTCAAGGTCGTGATCGCGAATGCGGCTAACACGGAATTGCCCGCCACCGAGCGTTTTTCCGCCCGCATCGTGGCGGGCGAATACACCATGGGCGATTCCGGCATAGTCGTGATTATCTCCGCTCCCCTCTTTTCGCGCCAATCGATTTCGTGGACTTCCAAGGTTCATCCCGTCCGACTCGCGCTCTCTCGTGTGCTACGATTTCGAGAACGTTCCCTACAGTTCGGGAGGCTTTCGCAAATGCGCAGACTTCGGCTGCTCTTGTTGCTGCTGACGAGTATCGCGGCAGCTGCTTTGGCGAACGCACAAGCAGCCCCAACATCTTCAGCGCCGCCGTCGCCCACCCAGCGGCCGCCCAACGAACTGGGAGAATCGAACGGGACTGGCCGTGGACCGGCCGCGCCCGCCAGCGACCTGCCACCCACAACTCCCGTCATCACGATTCGAGGGATCTGTGCGCCCCCCAAGACTGGCACCCCTCCTACACCGCAGCCGGAGTGCAAGACCGTCGTTACCCGCGCTGACTTCGAGAAACTGGCCGGAGCTCTGCAGCCCAAGATGACTCCCCAAGTCCGCCGCCAACTTGCCAATCAATATCCCCAGATTCTTTTCATGTCGGAGGAAGCCCGCAAGCGGGGCCTGGACAAAGATCCACACTATCTGGAAATGCTGCGCTTCACGAAGATGGAGCTCCTCAAGCTGGAACTGGAGCGTTCCCTGGAAGACGAGGCGGAGAAAATTCCCGAGTCGGAGATCAAAGACTACTACCAGAAGAACGCCAAGAACTTCGAGCAGATTTCCGTCTTGCGCATCTTCATCCCAAAGGTAAAGCAAATCCAGCCAAAGCAAGACGCTGCCCCCGCTGAAACGGACGCTGCCAGAAAAGACTCGGAAGCGGCCATGGCCAAGGTTGCCGAGGATCTCCACACTCGGGCCGTCGCCGGAGAAGACTTCGACAAGTTACAGAAGGAAGCATATGAAGCAGCCGGAATCAAAGCTTCCCCTCCACCGACTTCGAACCCCAGGCTTCGCCGCACCAACCTCCCGGCGGCCCAAGCTTCCGTGTTTGATCTGCAGGAGCGAGAACTCTCCGCGGTCATCAACGATGTCAGCGGATCGTATATCTACAAAATTGTTTCCCGCACAACGCCCACGATTGCCGATGTACAGGACGACATTCGAAACACGGTGCGCAGCCAACGCTTGCAGGCCATGCGGCAGAAGTTGCAAACCTCGGTATCATCGGAACTCAACAAGGACTACTTTGGCCCTGATCTGCCGCCCGGTTCGCCGGGAATGCCCGGCGCTCCCCGACCCATGCCGATGAACAGACCTCCGGCGCCCACACCACCTCCAACCGCCCAACCCAAGGAATGACCACCGGAAAACCAACCGTCGTCGTGACTGGCGTCTCGGGAAATCTTGGGCTGCGGCTCTTGCCCCAGCTCACCGACTTCTCCGTCATCGGCATTGATATCGCTCCTCCCAAAACCGAGCAGTCCATTCGCTTCATCCGTATGGATCTCGGTACGGAAGATTCCTGCCAGGCGCTCTACAACCTCTTCAAGGAAACGCGCCCCTTTTCCGTGGTGCACCTGGCCTTTGTGATCGATCCGATGCGTACTGGAGTGCTCGACGTCGATCGTATGTGGCAGATCAATGTTGCGGGTACGGCTCGTGTGATGGAAGCCATCACGGAAGCTAATCGCAACGAAGACAGTGGCGTGCGTCAGTTCATTTTTCCGAGCAGCGTCTCAGCCTATGGCCCAGACTTGCCCGGCCCTGTCACGGAAGAGTTTGCCCTGGAGGCACACACCCTGCCCTACGCCATTCACAAGCGAGAGTCCGACGGAGTTGTGCAGCAGCGTGCGCCCGCGTTGCGCAGCTGCAGTGCTTACATTCTGAGGCCGCACATTTTCGCGGGAGCTACCGTGGAGAATTACCTGCTCGGAGCTTTTCGCGGCACCCCCAACGGAAAAGGCAAGCGTGCGGAGAAGATGCGCAAAGAAGGCAAGCGCCTCCCGTGTCTGCTGCCCTACGGCCAAAAATATCTGGACAACAAAATCCAGTTTGTCCACGTCGACGACATGGCGCGCTTGATTGCCTGGATCCTGAAGCGCGAACCGGAAGTGCGCCGCCTTACGATTCTCAATGTTGCCGGCCGCGGAGAGCCCCTGACCTTCGCCGGTTGCATCGGAATGGCTCACGCCGAACTGAAGCGTGTGCCGGGAAAGTGGGCCATGCGAGCGGTTCTCAAATTCTTGTGGAAGGCTGGCATCTCGTCGATTCCGCCCGAGGCAGTCCCTTACATGACTGGGCAATACATCATGAATACCGACCGCCTGAAGAAGTTCCTGGGCGACGATTATGAAAAGGTAGTCCGTCATTCTATCGCCGACGCCTTCGCCGACTCGTTCAAAGCGCCTTCGCCGGCAGGTGCGGCGCAACGTCTCGCGGCTCATTGACAAATTTCATATTTTGAAGGGATGCGGCTGCAGCGCCTTGCGCACTGATGGATCTCGCGTCTTGAGAAGCGCTCTGGAACTACCTTCTGTTTTGAAGGGGCACGGCGCCATCCGTCCCGTAAGATTTCTTGAATCAATGGCGGCTTTAGCCGCCGAGGTTCGCGGCCATAAGACCAAGTCCCGGAGGGACGACCCAATCCACAAGCGCCTTCCAGCGGCGCCACCGGGTCCAAACTCATTTCTGCCCACGAAACACTCCGGCGGTTCCAAACGTATACGGCGTCCACGACGCGCTACTGAAACCGGCCACGCGCATCCTCTCCATCAATTCCGGAGACGAAGGAAAACGCGCCACCGAAGCGGGCAAGTAAGCGTACGGCCCTTTCACTCCCGAGACCGCCGTGCCCACGGCAGGCAACACCCGTCGAAAATAGACGCCGTAAAGCTTGCCGAGCCACCCGCTGGGTTCGCTGCACTCCAAAATTCCGCACTCTCCCCCCGGCCGAAGCAGGCGAACAATTTCGCGCAGACCCGCATCGTAGTCCGCGAGATTGCGAAAACCAAACGCAGATGTCACAAGGTCAAAAGATGCATCGGGAAACGGCAAGTGGAGAGCATCGGCCTCAACCCATCGCAAGCAAGTTCCGGCAGACTTCAGTGTTGCCCTCTGCAGCATGGGATGCGCGAAATCCGCCCCGAAAATCCGCGCTCCCCTAGCCCCAGCTCGGCGCTGCAAGGCAAACGCCATGTCCCCGGTCCCGCAGCAAAGATCCAGAACGCGTGCGTCAGGACGCGCAAGAATGTGCTCGAAGGCCTTCGCGGTTCGCCACCACCACCACCGGTCGATGTTGAATGACAAGACGTGGTTCAGCAGGTCATAGCGCGGCGCGATAGCAGAAAACATCTCCTGCACCGCCCGCGAAACCGACGCGGGGTCAGACGCCCCGTCAGGCGCTGCCCCGATCACGATCGACTTGTTCTGCTCACTCACAGCTTCATTCAATCGCCAATTGGCAATCGGCTATCGACAATTCCCTTATCCTTTCGAGAGCCGACGAATCTCATCGACCGCCTCGAGCACCGCGCTCTCCGGCACATCGTTCACGACCTCGACCTTGCCGATCTCGGTAGGCAGCACAAAATGTACTTTCCCACTCCGCGTCTTCTTGTCCGATTGCAGACGCCGCACAATGCCCTGGCCCCGTATCGCCAGCTCGGGCAAACGGCCCACACCCAGCGTCGCGTCACTGATGCGCCCGGCGGTAGATTCATCCAGCTTTCCAGCGATGACCGCGATCCGCGACGCAGCTATCATGCCCCATGCCACCGCCTCTCCATGCAGCAGAGTGCGATACCCCGTCTCGGCTTCCAGCGCGTGCCCCACGGTATGCCCGAAATTCAACACGCGGCGCAACCCGTTCTCTTTTTCATCGACGGAAACCACGTGCGCTTTCAACCGCACCGACTCTGCGATCAGTCGCTCTACGGTTGCAGCGTCTCGCTTCAGGATCGCGTCGCGGTTCGCTTCAAATTCACGAAATAGTTCCGGATTGCCGATCACGCCGCACTTCAACACCTCGTAAAGTCCGGCCTTGTACTCCCGCTCTGGCAAAGTCGACAACACTTCCGGATCGATCAACACCGCCAACGGCTGATGAAACGTGCCAATCAGATTCTTGCCCGCCTTCAGATTCACTCCGGTCTTTCCGCCGATGGAGGCATCCACCTGCGCCAGCACCGTGGTCGGAATCTGCACGACGTCCACACCGCGCATGTAAAGCGACGCAAGAAATCCGGCCACATCTCCAGCCACTCCTCCGCCGAAGGCCAGGATGAGCGCCGTCCGATCAGCCCCCAGCCGCGTCAGTTTTTCCGCGAGAACCTCCACGGTCGCCAGCCGCTTGAATCGCTCGCCCTCCGGCATCTCCAGCACCTGCGCATCAAACCCCGCCGCCTCCAGAGAACGAATCAGCTTCTTAGCCCATTTCCGCCGCACCGGAGCCACCGTGACGACAAACAGCCGGCTGGACCTCGGCAAGAGATCTCGCAGCAACCCACCGGTACGAGCCAGCAGCCCGTTTTCGATGCACACCTCGTAGGGACGGGGCTGCACAGCAACATGCACTGTATTCATCGTGCTCTCATCATAGCGTAGACAAGATCGCTGCTTGGACTGGGAATGGAGTAGGACAGAAGCTCACAGGTCACGGATGTGAGGCAAAAAATGATGTCTCAAAGAGAAAAAAGAAACCCTGCTTGTTCCTTCGTGTCCTTTGTGGTTCAAGCCTTACGTTTTTTGGGAAACGCCAAGGAAGCAACCACCGAAACGACCAGCACCCCCGCCACAACCGTCAGAGCCACGTACGTAGGCACGGTGACGTAGTGCGAAGCCAGCATCTTTCCGCCAATCAAGATCAGCACCAGCGACAATCCGTAATGCAGGTACTCGAACAAATCCATCATCCCGGCCACTGCAAAATACATCGAGCGCAGCCCCACAATGGCGAACACGTTCGACGTATAAACAATGAAAGCATTCAAAGTGATCGCCAATACCGCTGGAATGGAATCCACCGCAAACAGGATGTCCGTAGTCTCCACCATCAGCAGAACAATGACTAACGGGGTGGCATACAGCCCCGGTCTCCGCACCCAGAATTTCTCGCCGACGTAATCCTCCGTAACCGGCATCCACCGCCGAAACAAGCGCAGCACCGGATTGCGTTCCGGGTCGATCTCCTCATCTCCCTGCCGCAGCAGCTTGATCCCGCTGTACACCAGCAAAGCGCCGAAGACGTAAATGATCCAGTGAAAGCGCTGAATCAGCCCCACCCCTGCCACAATGAAGATGCCGCGCGTAATCAGCGCCCCCAAAATACCCCAAAACAGCACCCGATGCTGCAAATTGTCAGGAACTCGAAAGAAACGAAAGATGACCAGAAAGACAAAGAGATTGTCGACGCTGAGGGAAAGCTCGATCAGGTACCCGGTCGCGAACTCCAGGCTAGCCGTACGGCCATGCCAGAAATAAACCAGCACGCCGAAGGCGAGCGCCAGACTGACCCACATCGCGCTCCAGGCCAGCGCCTCGCGAAAGCTGACGCTGTGTGCCCGGCGATTAAACACACCCAGATCGAGCACCAGCATCGCAATCACAAACAGGTTGAAGAGAACCCAGAACAGGATCAATAGCAACCCCAGCCAAAACGAGATTGTCGATAGCTGACCGTCGGTAGCCGCTTGCGTGCGCAACACACGTCTTGCAATCGGCAATCGGAAATCGGAAATTGGAAATCCACTACTGCCGTCCCCGCTTCCCGCTCTCCCACTCCGTCCAGATGCCGAGCGGCTTCAGTTGTTCATCGGCGTGCGTATCGTGAAGAATTTTATCGATCTGGGGCCGCGTAAGCCGAGCCCCGATTCGATCCCGCGCATTGGCGATCCCGAACGCCAGCACCGTCATCTCCGCCGTGTGTTTTTTCAGCGTCGGAATATCGACCTTGTCGAACGTGTCCGAGATCGCATGATAGTTAACCAGATAATTTCCTTCCTCCTGATTCGCCACCAGGGTCGGAACCCCTTCCAGCAGAAAGTCGAAATTGTCAGTTCCCCACTCCACGTCGTCGGTAGTCAGAGCGTCCGCTCCAAACCGCTTGAGCGGTGCAACGATCGCAGCCACCGCATTGGCCACGTCCTTGCGTCCGCCCAGCGTAAAACCAGTCACGTGCCCGATCCCCGCATCGATGATCGCTACTCCCGCCGCCTTGTCCAGTTCATTGCGGTGTGCGGTCGCATAGGCTCGTGATCCCATCATTCCCTGCTCTTCCCCTGCAAACAGGACGAAGCGAATCGTCCGCCGCGGCTTCGATCCCGACGCCTTGATGGCCCTCAGCGAATCTACGACCAGAGCCGTATTGCATCCGTTATCCAGCGCACCGGTGCCCAGTTCCCACGAATCCAAATGCGCGCCCAGAACCACGAACTCGCCGGGCCGCTCGCTGCCTTTGATCTCCGCCACCACATTCGACGCCGCAATCGGTCCTCCAATCTTGTTTGGAATCGACAAATCCGCCCACACCGGATGCCCCGAAGTTACCAGCCGTCCAATCCGCTCTCCATCCTCGCGAGCCACGAGCACCATCGGAAGCCGGTCGATCTCCCCATTCATCGAGTTGGTGTGCCGGTAAAGAATGTCGTGCTCTCGGGTCGCGATGAATGCAACCGCCCTGGCCTTCCCCTTTACCGCCGCCTCAATCACCGGCGGAGCGCTCATGTACTCGTTGAAAAGGTCCGGCCAGGTCTTCAGCACATCGGAATGCACCAGGATCATCTTCCCGGAAATATCGCCAGCCTTCTTGAAATCCGCGTCCGTACCAACTCCCACATCGACCACCGGAACATGCTTGGCAACCAGCGCCGGCGCCCAGGCAATCGACACGGCACGCACCTTGAACTCCACCGCCGGAAGCACGGAAGCCTTCGGATCACTTGCCGTGCCCACCGAAGAGACACTCACCACGGTTGCGCCCTCAGCCCACGAAACCGGCATCTTGAAACTTTCGGTATGAACACTGTCAGCTCCGGCATCCTTGAACGCTGCCACTCCCCAAGCCACCGCGCGATCCATAGCCGGAGTCCCCGGCACACGTCCGCCAATCTCGTCCGTCAAATGCCGCAAATTCTGCTCGATGGGCGAAGTCTTCATCGCCTCTTCAATAAGTCGATCCGCATCCGCGTTCGACTGAGCCAAAAGCACAGCGGAGGAACCAAGCAAACAGCACACCACCAGCATGTACACCGACAGCTTCCAGAAGTTGTTCATATGGGTCGCATTAGAAACCAATCGGGGGACTATTGGCAATTTCCGGTAATGGGGTTGAGGCGTTGGGGGCTCTTTACCGTAGAGTCGCGGAGACAGAGAGAGAACCA
>Ga0137418_10001751_pt1 | contig 20002 bp, 11 predicted proteins | sample CZODoug3_1_2_16f_FD_122242 | JGI IMG/M metagenome (GOLD analysis project Ga0137418, IMG submission 122242) | Vadose zone soil fungal communities from Angelo Coast Range Reserve, California, USA - CZODoug3_1_2_16fungal (Hybrid Assembly) | ecosystem: Environmental > Terrestrial > Soil > Vadose...
TGGGAAAGACGGGCATCTCGAGTCCCAGCACAGCGCGAACGCCGCGCGCCACGATCTCGCCCTTGAGGGCGTACAGTTTTTCGTGCGAGCCCTCGGTCAGCTCAGGGAAGGGAATGGCCTCCGCCACCGCGATGACGGACGGACGAGTGAAGGGACTGAAGCCCTCGAATCCGTATTCGCGCGCGCACGCGTAGCTTCGGACGCAGCCGCGGCTGTATCCGCCCGAGTAGGTGAGCGAATGCTTGATGGAGTCGACACCCCAACCTTCCTGGTAAAGCATGCGGTTGTTGACGACGCTGCGGATCGTGAGCTCGCTGTTCTCCTCGATGGGGTAATCCTTGAGGTTCTCATCGCCACCATCACCGTCTACGAGCAGGCGCCAGTCCGGATAGCGCGCGCGAATGTTGGCGAGCAGCGCGAGGTTCACGGTGGCACATTCGACGTCGAGGGGTTTGTAGTCCTCGATTACGGCCACCGCGCGGAGAGGATCGAGTGTGCTCGAGGATACGTCGATGATCTCGCCGAACATCTCGAGATGCGTGTGGCTCAGGAAGTCGCGCGCTTGTCGCGCGTCCTGCCCTTCGCCGTCCACTGAGAGAGTGAACGCCTTCAGCCGCGCCGGAGACTGGCCTTCATTGAGCAGCAGCTTGTACAGGCAGAGGAGTATCGCTCCGCTGTCGACGCCTCCGGAAAACGGAACGCCGATCGGCGCCGCCGGGTTCTGAGCCGCGAGCCACCGACGCAGCTCGCTATAAACGGCCTCGATGTAATGACGGCCGATGAGATCCAGATCCCTCGGGAGTGTACCGCGAGGGGGGTCGAAAAAGCGTCGATGCACGGGATTGGGGTCCGGACATCCGATCAGGCGCAGAGTCGTGACGTGATGCGCGGGCGCCATGCGCGTGTAGCTCGGGTGGAACTGATCAGCCCATCCACGGTGCCCCAGCTCGGCCGCGATCTCGTCCATGCGCTCCGCTACGATCAGCACTGGTCCATCGGCGGACTTCGCCAGAAAGTATCGCATCGGACGGTCGAGACTTCGCGCCAGCATGACACGTTCCCCATCCTGCGCGACGAGGGCAAAGGAGCCGTCAATTCTCAGTACCGCCTCGGTGTCACCGGCGAGCAGCCGGCGCCGTGCCTCTGATTCATTGATCGACCAGAGTCGTTGGGATTCTTCTGGAATCAGGTTGATGACGCGGGAAATCGGCAGCTTTTGGTCCATGCGAAAAAATACCTCGCGTCACAGACCCTTGCTATCATGCGGGTACCGTTGACGACTGCGCGCGGCAACGCGTTGACGGAGCCACGCCCGGAGGAGTATTGTCTGTGCTCCCGAAACATCCTGGTCGCAATTCGTCTCGCGAAGAGGCTGGGGCCAGACAGTTCTTCGCACCCAATCAACGAGATCTGTGACCGGCACTCTGATCGCGCTGGCGGCAATACCGGTTTCCGCGATACTGTGGGGGCTTTTTACAGGACGCTGGTCGGCCGAGTCACGGCGTGCTCGCGAAGGGCAAAAGGACGCTCTTGTCAGTCCTGTAATGCGCGTCCCGGTGCCATGGGTATTCATACTGGTGTATCTCGTAAGCGTCGGCGTCCAGCAGTTTCTGCCGATTGTGATCCCGTCGCCGGACCTTGCCTGGATTATCCGGATCGCTGGTTTCGTTTTCGTCGGTGTCGGGATCGCCGTCGCGTTCTCAGCAGTCGGGATCTTCAGGAAAACAAAGACAACCACGGTGCCTCACGAGACGCCCTCGACCCTTGTGATCTCGGGCCCGTATCGATTCACTCGCAATCCAATGTATGTGGGGTTGACGCTGATCTATCTCGGCGTCGCCGGAACGCGTAACGAAATCTGGCCCGTGATCGTGCTGCCTTTGCTGCTGGCCTACATCAACTTCCTGGTCATTCCGGTCGAGGAGAAAAACCTCCACGGTGTTTTTGGAGATGAGTATCAGAAGTACGGTGAGAGAGTAGGGCGTTGGCTGTAGCCACCCGTGCGATCCATGGATCGCGGAGCCTCGTGCATCAGTCGCGCGTCCTCTCCGTCCTGATCCCACTCCTGTTGGTGGCGGGCTGCAAAGGGGAAAATGATCGCGCGGTATTCAAGCTCCTGAGCCCGGAGCAAACTGGCGTCACGTTCGCGAACACCATCACCACTGACGATTCACTGAATTTTCAGACGTACACCTACGTGTACAATGGCGCCGGAGTAGCGGTCGGTGACATCGATAATGACGGACTGCCGGACATCTTCTTTTCCGGCAACATGGTCTCGAGTCGCCTGTACCGGAACAAAGGGCACTTCAAGTTCGAGGACATCACCGAGCGAGCGGGCGTCCGCACCAGCCGATGGGCCACCGGCGCCACGATGGTGGACATCAACAACGACGGGTACCTGGACATCTATGTCTCCGTGTCCGGCCCCCAATGGTCGAAGGCGGAGGAGCGGGCAAATCTCCTCTTCGTCAACAACAAGGACGGGACTTTCACCGAAGAAGCCGCGCGGTACGGAATCGCCGACACCGGGTTCACGACCCACGCCGTGTTTCTCGATTACAATGGCGACGGATGCCTCGACCTGTTTCTGCTCAACAATTCGCCCAAGGATTTTTCGCGAGATTTATCGACGCAGCCGTCTGGTATGCGCGGAGAAACACCGGCAAGTTGGAACGAGCTGTATCGAAACAACTGCGATGGGACGTTTACCAACGTCTCGAAGGAAGCCGGAATCCTTCGAGATGCCGGGTTTGGGCTGGGCGTGGCCGTTTCTGACCTGAATGGTGATGGCTGGCCGGACATCTATGTATCCAACGATGTCACACCCAACGATGTCGTTTACATGAATAACGGGAATGGCACCTTCACGAACAAGCGCGGCGAGTGGCTCAAACACACGAGTTTCGCGGGCATGGGCGTAGACATCGCTGATTTAAACAACGACGGCTGGCCCGACATTGCGCAGGTGGACATGGAGCCGCGCGACTTGAGCCGCAGGAAAAGGATGAGCGGCTTCATGACTTACGGCACCGTGCAGGACTTGCGCAGCAGAGGATTCCGCGAGGATTACGGCGCCAATGTGCTGCAACTGAATAACGGTATCACCAGGGACGGTGATGTAGTCTTCAGCGACATTGCCGCGCTCGCAGGAGTCCAGGCAACCGATTGGAGCTGGAGCCCGCTTTTCGCGGATTTTGAAAACGACGGCTACAAGGACCTATTCATCGGCAACGGTTACCCGAAGGCCGTCAACGATCTCGACTATATGCCGGCCGCATCTGCGGCGCGCCGCAGGGGAAACACGGCGCAAGCGCTGAAGCTTCTGAAGGAGCTGCCCGCCTACGACGTCTCCAACTATTTCTTCCACAACAACGGCGACCTCACATTCACCGACAAAACCAAAGATTGGGGATTGGACCGCCCGAGCTTCTCCTATGGCGCCGCGTATGCTGATCTCGACAATGATGGCAAGTTGGACCTCGTGGTGAACAACATCGACGGCCCTGCTTTTATTTATCAGAACGTCGAACCCACGGACGATGCGCACCACTATCTGCGTATAAAGCTCGAGGGCGACTCCCTGAACAGGCGCGGAATCGGATCAACTTTGATTCTGACGAGCGGGGGGCGAAAGCAATACCTCTATCAATCGCCGTATAGAGGCTACATGTCTACGGTGGATGACCGCCCTCATTTTGGGCTGGGTCACCTCACGCGCGTCGACAGTCTGGAAGTGTTTTGGCCCGACGGCCGATATCAGCTGCTCACCAATCCGGGCGTCGATCGGATGCTGGTCCTGAGACAGACCGACGCGACGCAGAAGAAAAGGACCCGGCTTCCGATTTCGACTGGAGACCGGCTGTTCCAACCCATGGCCCCTCGGAAAGGATTGACATTCAAGGATCAGACGTCTGCGCTACCGGATTACAGCGTGCAGCCGCTGTTGCCCTACATGCTTTCGACGCATGGTCCTCCTATCGCGGTCGCAGACGTCAACGGTGACGGCCTCGATGATGTCTTCATCGGTGGGGGAGCCGGGGTACCCGGGCAACTGTTCATTCAGCGCAAGGACGGCAGCTTCGTCGCATCCACACAGGGGCAGCCGTGGGAAGCCGACAAGGCCTACGACGACTGGGGAGCGCTGTTCTTCGATGCCAACGGGGACGGACTCCCGGACCTTTATGTGGCGAGCGGCGGCTACCAGCTCCTGCCGGGCTCGCCCTTGCTGCAGGATCGACTCTACATCAACAAAGGCGGCGGCAAGTTCGTCAGGGACTCTGCTGCGTTACCAATCATGCTGACGAGCACTGCGACCGTGCGCGCCGGGGATTTCAACGGCGATGGCCGACTCGATCTGTTCGTCGGCGGCAGATTGACACCGCGCAATTACCCCTTCCCGACCCGCAGTTACATCCTCCGCAATGATGGAGGCCATTTTACCGACGTCACGGAGGAAGTTGCTCCCGAGCTGGCACATCCGGGTGGAATGGTCACGGACGCGGCCTGGGTTGACTTCGACGGCGACGGGCGAATCGACTTGGTAACGACTGGTGAATGGATGCCCATCGAGTTTTATCGCAACGATGGAAAGCGATTTCACAATGTGACCGCGTCAACGCACCTGCCGCCGATGCGCGGCTGGTGGTACAGCCTGGCAGTCGGGGACTTCGACCACGACGGGCGGCCCGACCTCGTAGCCGGAAACCTCGGCTTGAACTACGCCTACAAAGCGACCAAGGACGCCCCATTCGGGATCTACGCCGCGGATCTCACCGGGAACCGCACCACCGACATCATTCTCGCGCAGCAGATAGGCGGCACCGATTACCCGTTAGGGGGCATGGCCCCGCTGGGCAGGGAGATCTATCCACTCGGTATCAGATTCCCCACTTATGGTTCATTCGCTAACGCCTCTATCCAGCAGATCTTCAGTCCCGCCCAGTTGAAGCAGGCACTCCATTACCAGGCGGATACGTTTGCCAGTTTGTACCTGCACAACGACGGGGGCGGGACCTTCAGTGCGTCGGCGTTGCCAAATCTGGCGCAAATCGCGCCGATCAAAGGAATCATCGCTACCGACGTGGACGGCGACGGAAATCTGGATTTGATCGTGGCGGGAAACCTTTACGGCGCCGAGGCAAATACGCCGCGAGCCGATGCGGGTAATGGGCTGTGGCTGAGAGGCGACGGCAAAGGCCATTTCACACCTGTGCCAGTGACCCAGAGTGGTTTTCTGGCTCCGTTGAACGTCACCGGCCTCGCGCTCATCAACACACCGACCGGTAAGGCCGTGATCGTCGCCAACAGCGGCGACTCCCTCCAGGCGTTCACGATCAGGAAGCGCTAAAGCCACCGTTCCGAGGAGTTCGCGACGCGCAAAAAAAAAGCACCGGTACAGCGCGTACCGGTGCTTTTCTGTTAGTGCAGCTGCTTACCAGCCAGCATTCTGCTTCAGGCTGGCTTGACCCGCTACCAAGCTCAATGAGATCTGAATGGCCGGAATGGGATACCAGCGATGCCTAGCGGTAATCGCCTCCGCCCCGGCTAGGAAGCCCCTTCTGTTCTTCTCAGCTCCACCGCCAATGCCGTTGATGAAGCCGTTGACTTCAGCAGCGACGGTTCCCCACCGCCTCAGGTCAAAGAAGCGCTGGCCTTCTGCGGCCAGTTCGAGCCTGCGTTCGGTTTGAACCGCGGAGCGCGCGTAGGCCAGATTGGGGAACGACGGATACGGACTGACTCTGTAGACAGCCCACGTAATCTTCGGATCATTGATGGGAACGGCGAGACGACTATCGCCGGCACACTGCGGATACGTCGCAGCCACATTGTTGTCAGACGCAGCCGCACATCCTTGCGCGGTGACGCCTGCCCGTGCCCTGATCTGATTCACAATCGCGAGAGCGCCGGCCAGGTCACTGGTTTCGACTTCGGCTTCGGCCAGCCCCAGAAGCAGGTCCGCGTACCGGTATATGTGGATGTGCAACGAGCTCTGTTGCTGCGGCTGCCAACCGACAGTGGCCTCCGCTCCGCTGGCCTTTTCATGGATCGTTTTCTTGGGGCTGTAAGGACCGCCATTCGCCGGGTCTCTGACAAAGGTAGTGTCATAGAGTCCCCAATCCTTGTAGGGGACGAACTTGCGAGCAACGGTCCAGTCGAGACGCGGATCTACGGGCGTCAGGTTGCCGGCCTTGAAATCGGAGTCCGAAGCATTCCATGTAGTCGGGGCAGACAACGACAGCGGTAATCCGGATGCATCCACCCGGAAGGCATTGACCAGATTTTGCGACGGCGGGTTGAAACCGCAGCAAGCGAAATGGCTAGGAGAGTAGGGGAAATTCAGCCGCTCGCCCCAGTTCGCGTTGCCGGCGTTGGGCTCGCCGTCTTTCGACGAGGCCTGAAACGCAAAGATGGTCTCTGGTCCGTCCATCTTGCTCTTGAACGCAGTCCAGACCTGGTCAAAGCTGGTTTCCAGCCCGTACGTGTTGCTAGCTACGACCGCCTTGAACGTCGTCACAGCGTTCGCGTACTGGTGGTCATAAAGCTGGACGCGTCCCTTGTAGGCCATGGCGGTCCACATGCTGGCGCGTCCCTTGTCTCCGTTACGCGGCGTGGCAGGGAGCAGCTTGATCGCGGAGTCCAGATCCTTCAGAAGATCCACGGCAACCGCGCTGCTGTCCTCATTCGCCTTGCGGAAATCCGTTTCGTCCTCGCGGTAGTAGGGGATGTTGCCCCACATCCGCCAGGCCTCGAAGTGGTAGTGCGCCCTCAGAAAAATCGCTTCTCCCGCGATTGACTTTGCATCCGCGCTGGAAAACTCGGACGGACTCGAGGCCAGAACCTGTTTCAGGAGGCGAAGCGTGGAATTGGCTCGGACCACGCCTTCGTAGACTATAATCCACTTGCCATTCAGGTAGTCCGAGGCGAGGGGGCTACCCCAATGGTAGCCCTCGATGTCGTTGATATCGGGCTGGTCGCCGATGTCGGATCCCTTGTAGGAATCGCCGCCCGGAATGCTCCCCCATACCCAGTTGCTGGCCGCGCATCCCCAGCCGAAATTTTCGGTCTGGTCGGTGCAGTCCAGCGTTCGATACGCTGCGATGAGGGATCCTTCGACGCCCGCGCGATTCGCGAGCGTCGTTTGATTCAACGTCCCTTGTGGCGCTGCCGCGTTGCTCAGGAAATCCTTGCAGCCATACAGAAAGGCTATAGCAAGAATTAGTACCGCTGCGCCGCGGAGCAGTGGCTTTTTAGATACTGTTGTCATCTTCGTATATTCCTTAGGTAAGGGCGAGTCGTTAGAACGAGGTGACTATGCCGATGCTGAATATTCTGTTGGTCGGATACACCCCGACGTCAACACCCAAGAACTGATCCCGAACATCGCCCGCTGCCCCGGTGTTGTTCCCCGCTGGGATGGCCGGATCCAGACCGTCGTAGTTGGTCTTGGTGAACAGGTTCTCACCTTGGACATAGACTCTGGCTCCCGGCAGATACCTGGCACCGGAAGGCAGTGTATAGCCAACCTGCATGTTGCGGAGCCGGGTGTACGACCCGTCCTTCACGTAGTAGCTGCTGATGGCGCCGCTAAAGCTGTCGGTGATATCGAGTCGCGGATACTTGGCGTTGAGATTGGTCGGCGTCCACGAATTCGCCAGCAGATCCTTTCTCACGTTCGAAGAGAAATCCTGGAAGACGTAGAAGTCCATCTGGTTCTCGAAGATCTTGTTGCCGTACGTTCCGAAGATCGTCGCGCTGGCATCCCAGTTTCCGCGGTGCGCTCCGAGATCGAGTCCAGCCGTGAACTTCGGATGGGGACTTCCGATGATCGTCCGATCGCTGTTGTCGATCTTTCCGTCAGGGACCATCTCTCCTTTCGGACCGCAGCAAACATCCCGGAACTTCATGCGACCTGGAGCCGCTCCGTCCTGCGTCGCATGCGCCGCGACGTCGGCCGCATCTCTGAAGAATCCATCGGCGATGAATCCGAAGAAAGCACCGATCGGTTGGCCAAGCTGGTTGATCGTCGGATTGCCGATCCGTGTTCCGCCCGGGCCATAGAAGAAAGTCTGGACTCCGTCGATAGTAAGGATCGTGTTCTTGTAGTGACTTCCGTTGAAGGTGGCATTCCACCACGACGCCTGGTGGCCGACGGAGAAGTCGAAGCCTTTGTTCTGCATCTTGCCAATGTTCACGATTGGCGGAGCCGCTATGCCCGCCGTTGCCGGCGTTCTGGGATCGAAGAGCAGATTGTCAGTCGTGCGCTTGTATACGTCCAGCACGACGTTGAGCGCGCCCTCGAAAAGTGAGAGATCCGTACCCACGTTGGTGGATTTGTTCGATTCCCACTTCAGGTCGGGGTTACCGATCGACGCTTGCCGGAAGCCAGGCTGTATGCTCGAGGTGGAGCCGGTGATGTCGTAGAACGTATCTCCACGACCGCCGCCGAATTGCGAGACAATTCGCCCTGAGGGGTTGTTCTGGTTTCCGGTGATTCCCCACCCGTATCGGAGCATGACATCCGAGAGAATCCTGTTGTTGGAAAGGAAGCTCTCGTTGCTGATCCGCCATCCGAGGCCAACTGCCGGGAAGGTTCCCCAACGGTGTTCAGGACCAAGGTTGGACGAGCCGTCCTTTCTGAGCGTAAAGCTCGCGACGTATTTGTCCGCGTAGTTGAGTCCGGCCTTTCCGAAGAACGACATCAGGGCATTCTTACCGCCAAAGCTGAAGACGTCCTTGGTAGTCGGGTCACCGAGGGCATCCTGCACGTATCTCGAATCCAGACCGGTGTTCAGGAGGTTGGCAATCGATCCCTGGAGGAACCGGTTGGTCCCAGCACTCGCTTCCTGTCCGACGAGGAGATCGAGGCTGCCCTTCGAGATGGTCTTCAAGTATCTCGCGGTGTTGCTCCAGCCCCAACCTGTGGACTGATAGTTGTTCTCGAAGACCGAATTCGAAAACGACGCCTCGTTGTTCTGGGGCGTGATAGCGGAGTACCCGGCAAATGAATTCTGTTGAAGATTGAAGCCCAACCTGCTCTTCAACGAGAACGCAGGTGTGATATCCAGGCCGGCAAACACGTTTCCAAAGACCTGGTTGTCCTTGTTGATGTTGTCCTTGGCGTCGAACGCATTCTTGAGCGGATTGCTGCTGTTGACGCCGGGTACGCCCTTTCCTCCGCCAAAATTACCGGCTACGTCGTAGACCGAAACGATGGGCTGTATCAGGATGTCCTTTCCGAGAACGCCGTTTTCGCCGGAGGCGTCATCAAAGGTTCCGGTGCCGCCGTAATGACGAGCGACGCTGAGGGCGATGTTCTCGCCGAAGTTAAACTTGGACCGGTTGAACGAGGTGTTGACCCGGACGCTGCCACGGCGGTAGTCGTTGTACGCGGCCGTGCCCTGCTGATCGAAGTAGTTGAAGGAGACGGCATACGCATTGGCCTCCCCGCCACCTCTGACGTCCAGGTTGTAGTCCGAAACCGGCGCCGAACCGAAAACGGTTTTCCACCAGTTGGTACCTGCGCTGGCGGGCTCGATCAAGGCGTTGGGATATGAATACTTGGAGGCATCTACCGTGACGATGCGGCCGAACGCATCCTTGGTCAGTATCGAGCTAGGAGTGGCGTAATAGTAGTTCGGTATCGACGGGTTGTTGGGGTCGCCATAAACACCGGTGGGCACCGCCTGACCAGCGTTGATGTAACGCTGCTTGAGGACCTGGAAATAGTCCAGCGAGCTCGTGAGAAGAATGTCATCGTACCCCTTCGTCGGAGTTGCCACGCCGGTTCTAGCCCGTATCGTCGCTCTCGGCGGTCCGACTGGTCCATTCTTGATCGTCTCGATCACGACCACGCCGTTGCTGGCCCGCGATCCGTAGATGGACGCGGCCGACGCATCCTTGAGGACCTGAATCGATGCAATGTCCTCGGGGTTCAGGAAGTTGATATAAGAGTCCGACACCGCTGTGCCGTCGACGACGTAAAGGGGATCATTGTTCTGAAACGAGCTGATGCCGCGGATTCGGACCGTGCTTCGCGAACCTGGCGAACCGCTCGTCTGAACCGTCACACCGGGAACGGCAACGTCCAGCGCCTTGAGCACGCTTGCCTGAGTCTGCTTCTTGGCCTCGTCGACGTTCGCGCTTGAAACCGCGCCGGTGATGTCGGCTCGTCGCTGCTCGGTGTAGGCGGTAACAACCACCTCTTCGAGGTACGTGACGTTCGTCATGGTGACGTCGACCCTACTCCGTCCGCCAACCCCCGCCGTGAAGGGCTTGCTTCCCACGTGGGCAAACGTCAGAGTCGCAGATGCCGGAGCCGTGATACGGTAATTCCCGTTCGCGTCCGTATTGGTGCGGATATCCGTTCCCTGCACCCGCACCGTGACGCCGGCGATTGGAGCGCCGGCCGCGTTCGTAACCGTTCCGGACACCGGTACATCCTGACCGAACGCAGTGCCAGCGAAGGCCACCGCGAATAGCAGACCCATTGCCGCCGCGCGAAGCCAGCGTGGGCTGCTATTCAACAACGAATGCTTTCCTACCAGTATTCTCTCCATGAGCAATCCTCCAGGTTGTTCCATGACCATCCTCCAAGAACGGCGTACGTAATTCAACCCTGGGGTCGGCGCATTGACCTCAGGCCCTGCATTGCGATCAGTTGGCGATAGGTGAGCAGCTGGACGTTGTGGGCCTTGATGGCGTCGCGAAACCGCTGTGACGTGATTGCGTCCAGCTCTCCCTGACGATTCTTGCTCATCTCGGGGAGACCGCCGTCCGTGTTCATGTCCAGCAATGCGCCCAGCTCGGCGTTGTCTATGCCAACGTGGGTAACAACGAGATTGAGTGGCGGTCGCAGGCGATCGACCATCGCCAGCAGGCTGTCGGTCTTGGCGGCCGGAGCGGCGGAGTACTGCGGATCGTGCCTCGCTTCGCCGAAGTACTGCGACATGCCGAGCCCATACTCTTTTGCGAGCCGCTCGGCGATCTCACGGAACTCGGGGTAGCGAACCGCCGTTCCCATATGGTAGTCGACGTAATCGATCTTGAGGCCTGACCCGCGCGCCCGCTCGATCTGTGCGCGCAGCTCCTTCTCGACTTCCTTCAGATCGGGATGATTTTGGTGAAGCGCCTCAGAGGACGGAAAAAAATAGCCGTCCGCATCGACGAGCGACGGAACGGCGGTGCGGCCCAACACCGGACCCCAGCGATAATTCTTCCACTCCGAATTGAGCGTCAGGTGAATTCCGACGGCGACCTCGGGATGACGCTTGAGGATGTCCACCGTCTCCTGGTACCACGGGGTGGGAAACATCACCGACACCGAAACGGGGAGGCCGGTCGCGATGAGTTTTTCGAGCGCCATGTTCACGCTGTGGCTCATCCCCGCATCGTCTGTGCGGATGACCAGGTAGACCTGTTCGGGATTAACAGGATGGCTCGACGCATCGGCCTGACCAACAACGTGTGTTGGCGAGGCGAACAAAATCGGGCCACAGACCAGCAGAGCAAAGGAACGAACCAAGCGCGTACGACCTCCCTGAGGACGGAGTCAGGTGAGTCTGCCTATTTCCGGTCGCGAAGTCCGGGCACAGCAATACCGCACCGCTGAGCCGGCTCGCAAGACACCCTCTAATACGGCAGGGCGTTTGAGTTGTCAAGTAGATTTTGTGTTAAGGAGCGGACGCTGGCGGACGGATCATTTCCCTATTGCGCGCGCGGCGAGTGCCTCGACCCGTCGTCCCCGACTGACCGTTACCTCGAGTCGAGCGCCTCAATTTTGCCGCGGCGTTGTTCTTATTCGCCGACCGCGATTCTGTTGCATATTCGAGAACTCATTTCGCAAGGTTTGAATCGTGAGCGCTCGCCTGCATCTGGTTCGCCTGGCAGTCATCTCTCTTGGACTCGTCGCCGCCTCGCCGATGGCACCCGCTGGAGAGCGCGACAGAGCATCCACCGCTGCGGCAACGCGCGTGGTCGGCTACATGGCCTCGTGGGGCGTGCGCACCAAGGGCGCGTCGATCGCCGCTCTTCCGGCGCGGCAGCTCACTCACATTTTCTACGCGTTCGCCTTGATCGGGAACGACGGATCCGTCACGCTTGGCGATCGGTGCATCGACGTGGGTGCATGTGGACGCGGGGCTGAACTTCCCGCGCGTCCGCTCGGGAACTTCGGCGAGCTCAAGCTTCTCAAGGCGCGCAACCGGCACCTCAAGCTCACGATCTCGGTGGGAGGCTGGGGCGGCTCCGCCCGATTCTCGGACGCCGCGCTCACCGACTCCACGCGACGGCGGTTTTCCGAATCGGCGATCGATCTTTTTATTCGACGCTGGCCGGGCTTGTTCGACGGAATCGACATCGACTGGGAGTTCCCGGTGCAGGGCGGTATGAAGGGAAATGTCGAGCGCCCATCCGACAAGGAAAACTTCACTCTTCTTTTGGCGGAGCTGCGTCGCGAGCTCGACGCGCAAGGGCAAAAGGACAATCGCCATTACGAGCTGACGATCGCCGCCTCGGCGCGCCCGTCGGAAATCGCAAATCTCGAGCTGGGTCGGATCGTCCCGCTGCTCGATTTCATAAACGTGATGACTTACGACTACCATACGGGCGGGTCGATCGCCCACTTCAACGCGCCGCTTTACGCCGCCACGAACGATCCGACGCCGGAGCTCAACGCCGACGCGAGCATGCGAGCGTTTCAGGCGGGCGGAGTGCCATCCGACAAACTGCTCGTGGGAATCCCGTTTTTTTCCCGCGTCTACGGCGGGGTTCCCAACGTCAACGCGGGACTCTTCCAGCCATCAAGCGGCCCGCCAAAGGATTGGAAGGGGCAAGATGGAGATTGGCGGCAGCTAGCTCGCACACGCATTCGCGATCATGGTTACGAGCGCCACTGGGAACCGGCGGCGCGCGTGCCGTGGCTCTATGATCCGCGCAGTGGAACGTGGATCACCTACGATGATCCGCAATCCGTACGCGCCAAGGTCGACTATGTGCGCGAGCGCGGGCTTGGCGGGGTTGTCATCTGGGAACTCTTCGGGGATGACGGCAGACTCATGCAGGCTATTGGAACGCTTCGCTGAAAGCTGGCATCTGCCGCGCGAGAAGTTCGTTAACTGCGAACAGAACAAGGTAGGAGGTATAAGGTGCTAGGTGCGAGGTAGGAGGTAACGCGCATCACCTAACGCTTCTACCTCGTACCCCATACCTAGCACCTTACACCTCCTACCTTATTCTTCTCGCGTTTGGTTTTTTTCTTCCCGTCAACCCGCACGATGCCCTCCTTCACGATCCGCCGCGCCACCGTCGACGATGCTGAGAAGATGGCGGCGCTCGGCGCGCGGCTGTTCGCGCAGGCGTACGGTGAGACGCATCCCGAGCCGGAGTTGAGCCGCTATCTGGCGAGATCTTTTTCAGTTGAGGGAATTCGCGAGGCAATAGCGGACGATGCCGTCACCATGCTGATGGTTGAAGATCGGGAGGGAGGCGCGATCGCGTACGCCTACATGCGGGAGAGTCCTGACCCTCCGCCGGGCGTTCACGGAAACCGCGCGCGAGAGATCGTCCGATTTTATGTCGACGCCGCCTGTCAGGGGCGCGGGATCGGAGCCGCGCTAATGGAGGAGTGCTTCAAGGATGCGAAGAATCGCGGCGCCGATGTGGTGTGGCTTCAGGTCTGGAAGGAAGCGCCGTGGGCCGTCGGATTCTACTCGCGGATGGAATTCTCGGTCATCGGCTCCGCTCCTTTCTACTTTGGCGATCAGGTGGGCGACGATCACGTCATGGCGAAGTCACTCTGATCGGGAGGGTAATCACCGATTTGTTTTTTACCTCCGGAAATCGCCAAAAAAGCGTGACTGTGGTCGCGAGAGAACAGTCACTTGAGAGTGAAGATCTCCCTCCAGGCCAGCAAGTGGCGTCGCTCGATTCCGCGCGCATGGAAGCAGACACAGCTCCTTCAGCCCGCGAAAATTGCCGGCGCGGTGACGATCGCCGCATTGAATATCCTCTGGCAAGGGCACGGGATACTCAGAACGTCTCCGTCGGTCATACGGTTTATCGTCGTTGGCGTTGCCTGCTACATCGTGACGACCATCGCGGAGTTTCTCTGGCTCTTATATAAAGGTCCGAGGTTCACGGGCTTCGAATCACGGACGGCCGCAAAGGGCACCAGCCCAATCAATGCGCCAGATCCACTCGTCGAACAGCTCAAGGAGCTGCCCCCGGCCGAGCTGCGCGATGAGGTGCTGCAGCTGGCGAAGGAGATGAAGTCCTTTGAGGCGGTGAGCGACCGCGAGTTCGTAAACACGCTGGCCGGCGCCAAACCAATTCAGGCAGTTACGGAAGCGGAGCGCGACGAAGTGCTCGACAAACAGAGCACCGAGCTGCTGGAGCACAATCTTCGTACATGGCGGGCGTACAGAGAGAGATTCTATCGGCCGGCACGCGCGTTTCGCGACGAGCTTCGCAAGCGGCTCGGCATCCGCAACGTGAGCCGCGAGCCGAAGATCCCGGCACTGGACCAGGCGCAGCTCACCGGTGCCAAGCCCATCGCGCAGGCCGCGGACTACCTGGCTGGGTTGGCGCGTCGACTCAAATGAAGTGAGCTATCGCCGGAGGGCTAAATGGAAAGGCACGCCAGAACTACGCTGCTGCCCGCTCCCCGCTATTCGCTGATTGCTACCCGCTGACTACGCAGGGACGGCTCGTCGTGGCGAATCGGGTTTGCCAAGAATGGCACGATGAACTGTCCCTCGGCTTCAGCGCGCGGCGAGAAGCGACCAGCGGGAAGCGGGCGGCAGCGTAGTTTGCAGTTGTAATTAGCCGTGGAACGGGCGATAGCCTACCCACCGACAGTTAGAATCGCCACAATCACGGCGATCACCGCATGAAAGGGCAATGGTTCAGCCCTTTTGTGGTTCGTCGAGCCCGACCTGGATTTGCGAGAGTGCGTCCGGCGAGATTCCAAACGTCGACGAGATGTCGAACTTCCGGCGCAGGTACTCCTCGAAGCTTATCCACTCGCCTTCGTATTCGACCGATCTGGTCCACGCGCACAACGTCACGAGATTCCGGTAATGTTCCGCCCCGCGCGCAATGACCAGGAGCGCGATCATCATCAGGCCAAGTGCCGCGGCAAGACCAAGAGCGATCAGGTCTCCCCGGTGCAGCTCCCTTACGAGCTCCTGTTGACGGTCTCGCAGGAGGCTCGCTTCGTCGGCGGTCATCTCCTGCAATCCGGACCGGATTACGGTCATGAGACTGTCGCTGCGAGTGGTTTTCACCATCGTGACAGCCAGGTCATGTTTGCCCGCGCGCTCCAGCTTGATCGTCGAGTCGAGCTCGGCCAGTTTGGTGCGCGACAACGACTCGATCGCCAGCAGGCGCCGCAATTGTGCGGAATTATCAACGAGCAGACTGCGGAGATTCGCGAGCCGAGCGCGGACGTTGTTCGTTGCTGCCGTATACGGGGCGAGGAAGCGAGGCTGTCCGGTGAGGAGGTATCCTCTCTGGCCGGCCTCTGCCTCGCTCATACGCGCTTCGACAGTGGCAAGCTCCCGTTGAATCTCGAGCGTGTGACTCACCCATTCGAACGATTCTACAGCGGCGGTTCCACCCTGCCATTCGAGCAGAAGCAGTGCGCACAGGACGAGCGCCGTCGACGCCAGTCCGAAGGAGATGAGGATCGGTCTGCTGTGGGGAATCTTCATATTTGTGGCGTTGGGCCGTGTAGCGAGCGGGGGTGTTCTCCTATAGGACGATTCACCCAGCGGGTGGGTATCCACTAAACGAGAGCGACCGCAACGGATAACTACGCTGCCTCCCGGGACTACGCGGCCTCGCGGGACTACGCTGCCTCCCGGGACTACGCGGCCTCCCGAAACCACACTGCCTCCCGGGACTACGTGCCTCGCGGAACTACGCTGCCGCCTGCTGCCCGCCTGACGCTACCAGCTGATCGCCTCACTACGTCGGGACATTACACACGCCGGTCAGGGCACAAGCAACTGCCTGTACCATAGCGCCAGAAGTGGCGTCCCGACGTTTGCAGCTACCCGCGGGTAGCAATGAGCGGGAAGCGCGTAGCAGCGTAGTTCTTAGTTGCAGTCTGTCGGCGGCGGGCAGCAGCGTAGTTCTCAGTACCAGTTTTACCGTGGCGGTCGTAGATGGCAGTTGCCATCGAAACTGTGGTATCATTCACGCCGTGCCAACGCCGGCTCCTCCGAGAAAAGAAGATCTCCCCCTCCACGACGACGTTCGGTGGCTGGCCGGTGCGCTCGGTCGCGTAATCAGGCGCCTCGAGGGTGACGAGGCGTTCACGATCGTCGAGCGGTTGCGCGTCGCGACGCGCGCCCGCCGGCACGGCGATCCCGACGCTCCGACTCTCGACAACCTGCTGAGGCAGATCGACGAATTCACCGTCGCGCAGTGTGCTATGGCGGCCCGCGCCTTTACCCTCTTTTTCCTGCTGATCAACACCGCTGAACAAACGCACCGCGTCCGGCGCCGCAATGCGTATCTGGGGAAGGGCGTCAGCAATCCGCAGCCCGCGTCCGCCCGATGGACGATGCGGCAGCTCCGCGATCTCGGAGTGAGCGCCGAGGCAATCGAGCGGGCGATGCTCAGCCTCGATATTCGCCCCGTCCTCACCGCCCACCCGACTGAATCGACGCGTCGCACGCTGCTCGGCCTCCAGGCGCGCGTCGCCGACGATCTTCTCGCGCGCGAGACTGCGCCGCCGGACGAAGTGAGACTGGTCGAGCAGTCGCTGGAAGGCGAAGTGGAGCTGCTCTGGCTGACGAGCGAAGTCCGACAGGACCGCCCGACGGTCCTCGACGAAGTGAGCTCAGCGCTTTGGTATCTGGAGACCCGTCTTCTCGAGGCGAACGACTACATGCACGCGACGCTCGCGCTCGCGTTCGAGGACGAATTCGCGCGGTCGGCCGACGCGTTCAGGCTTGCGGTTCCGTTGCGGTTTGGGACGTGGGTCGGCGGGGATCGAGATGGGAATCCGTACGTCACCCCGAGCATCACAATCGCCACCGCGCGCCGCGCGAGCCACGTGATACTCGGGCGCTATCTGGATACACTGGATGATCTGACCCGGCGGCTATCACTCTCGTCGTCGATCGCGCCGCCGCTCGATGCCCTCATCGAGTCGCTGGAGAAGGATCAAAAGCAGCTGCCCCTGATCTGGAAGAAGAACCGAAAGCGCAATGCGGACGAGCCGCTGCGGCTGAAACTGAGCTTCATGTCGGCCCGGATCGATGCGACTCGTCGCCTCGTGGCGTCGCGCGACGCTGGACGCCCGAGAAAGGAACCAGCGGCTTACCCTGACGTCGAAGCGTTTGAGGAAGATCTGCTGCTGGTGCGCAAGTCTCTGCTGCGAGCGGGTGCCGAACAGGCCTGCCGTACCACCCTTGATCCATTGTACGCGGCAGTGCGCGCGCACGGCTTTCACGGCTTCATGATGGATGTGCGCGATCATTCCGACGTTCATGCCGCGGCGGTCCGCGAGATCCTCGCGCCGAAAAGTGGCGATCCTGATGGGGAGGCGCTTCGCACGGCGCTGCTCTCGAGAAAGCCGATTCTCAACAAGAACCGGAAGATCTCCGACGCGACGCGACAGGCTGTGGATACGTTGGGAGCGATCCGTACGATCCAGGATGAGGCAGGCGAGCCGGCTGCTTGCACGTACATCGTCTCGATGACGCGGTCCGCGGAAGATCTGCTAAGGGTATTGTTGCTCGCCCGCGAAGCGGGACTGCTCGATCTCACTGCCAGGAAGCCCGTGTCGCGGCTCGACGTGGTGCCGTTATTCGAGACCATCGACGATCTCGAGCGCGCGTCAGAGGTCATGCGATCGCTGTTCGACGATCCAATTTATGCCCGGCAGCTCGAAGCGCGGGGACGCAAGCAGGAGGTAATGATCGGGTATTCCGACTCGGGGAAAGATGCGGGAATGATTGCCTCGTCGTGGGGCTTGTATCGCGCGCAGGAGTCACTGGCCGAGGTGTTCGATGACGCCGGAGTGGAGCTTCGTCTGTTCCACGGCAGGGGCGGGAGCGTCGGGCGCGGCGGTGGATCACCGGTCTATCGCGCTCTCGCGGCATTACCTCCCGGAACGACAAAAGGTCGCATCAAGATCACCGAGCAGGGGGAGATCATCTCGCAGCAGTTCGGTCTGCTGCCAGTGGCGGAGCGAACGCTGGAGGTGACAGCAGCGGGCGTGTTGCTGCATGAGTTCAGCGACTGGCGAAAAAAAGCGGGCGTCAAGGAAGTCGAAGACTTTCGTGAGGTGATGGATCGCGTCTCAATGCGATCGAGAGATGTCTATCACAAGCTCGTCTACGATGACGACGCTCTGTTTCAGCTCTTTCGCATGGCCACGCCGATAGACGAACTGGCGAACGCTCGATTTGGCTCGCGCCCCGCTTACCGTCCGGGCTCAAAAGCGGGGATCGAAGGCATTCGCGCCATTCCGTGGGGATTCGGCTGGACGCAGATCCGTCTTATGCTCACGGGTTGGCTCGGCGTTGGAACTGCCCTCGGCGAGGAAGTTTCTACGCGCGCGGGCTTGCGCCGATTGCAGAGGATGGCGGAGAGCTGGCCGTTCGTGGACGACCTGCTGGGGAAGGCGGAAATGGTTTGCGCCAAGACCGATGTCGAGATCGCGCGCGCATACGTCCGACACCTGGGCGGCGATCTAAAGCTGCTCGAAGCGCTGATTCGCGAGTATCAGATGGCTGTCGAGGCACTGCTTCTCATTCGCGGGCACCGTCAGCTGTTGGACGACGCGCCAGTGCTGCAGTCGGCGATCGGGCTCAGAAATCCCTATGTAGATCCCCTTTCTCTCTTGCAGATATCCCTGCTGCGAAGAAAGCGCACGGGCGTGGCAAAGAACGAGCGTGAAAGGGAAGCGATAGACGACGCCCTCGCGACCACGCTGAGTGGAATCGCCCAGGGTCTGAGAAACACGGGCTAGGGAACGCCTACTCGATCTTGATCCCCTTCAGCTTGGGATCGAGAGGCGGATAGCGAAGATCGAGGGCTTCGAGCGCGTCGGCGATCTTGCGCGCGACGAGAAGATCGCGCGCGTCCTCGTCGTCAGCGGGCACGATATGCCACGGCGCCCAACTGGTGCTGCAGTTGGCGATCGCATCGCGGAATGCTTTGGTGTAATCGCCCCATAGAGCGCGGTCGTCGAGATCTCCCGTGCGGAACTTCCAGTTCTTTTTTCTGTCGTTCAGTCTGTCGTTGAGCCGCTTCTTCTGCTCATCGCGCGAGACGTGCAGGAAGAACTTCAGGATCACGACCGAGTTCTTAACGAGCGCCTTCTCGAAGTCGTTGATGTGATTGAACCGCTCCGACCAGACCTTTTTCGGCACGAGCTTGTGGACGCGCGGGACGATCACATCCTCGTAGTGCGACCGGTTGAAGATCCCGATCATCCGCCGCGCGGGAACGCGCTGATGGATGCGCCAGAGGAAGTCATGTTGGAGCTCGATTTCGCTCGGGACCTTGAAGCTGGTGACCTCGCAGCCCATCGGATTGACGCTGCGAAAGACTTTTTTGACCGTCCCGTCTTTGCCCGACGCATCGCGGCCCTGGAGGACGACGAGAAGGGCGTACCGTCCGTCCGCGTACAACGCAGACTGCAGTTTCCTGATTCTCTTGCTCTCGTGCTTGGCGGCTTTCTTGAGCTCGTCGCCCTTGGGGAGACCGCTCGGGCGCGCGGCATCTGCGTCGCCGATGCGGATCTGCTGCGCAGAGGTGATGGGGACGAGCTTCGCTGCATCGTGGGGCACGCGTCAACGTACGATGGGTGATGAATTTCTGCAAAACGCAGCCGCAACTACAACGGACAACTACCCTGCTGCGAACGGACAACTGCCCTGCTGCCAACGGACAACTGCCCTTCTCCGAACGGACAACTGCCCTGCTTCGAACGGACAACTACCCTGCTGCCCGCTTCCCGCAGCCCGCTGACACCCGCTACCCG
>Ga0137418_10001752_pt1 | contig 19991 bp, 19 predicted proteins | sample CZODoug3_1_2_16f_FD_122242 | JGI IMG/M metagenome (GOLD analysis project Ga0137418, IMG submission 122242) | Vadose zone soil fungal communities from Angelo Coast Range Reserve, California, USA - CZODoug3_1_2_16fungal (Hybrid Assembly) | ecosystem: Environmental > Terrestrial > Soil > Vadose...
ATGCGCCGCACCGGCTGCTCGCGCAGCCGCTCGACGACCTTCCGCGCCGTGGCCTCCACGTCGAGTCGATTCGCCGCATCGGTGCCGAGCCGCTTCGCGAGATTCTCGAGCCTCTCGTTCACTTCACAATCTCCTTGAGTCTTCGCACGGCATGATGGTAGTGCACGCGCGCGGCTCCCGGCGTCGTCGCCAATGCCGCGGCGATCTCTTCGTATTCCAGTCCCTGCTGCGCTCGGAGCAGAAACACTTCGCGCTGAAGCCGCGGCAACTGCTGCAATCCGGCCGCGAGCATCGCCTCCGCTTCCCTTGCCTCGGCATGCTCGTGCGGGTCACCGGTGACATCGCGCACGGCCTCATCCAACGGCAGCACTTTGCGCCGCGCCGCGCGGCGTCCGAAATCCTTCAGCACGTTGCTGCCGATCGTCAGCAGCCAGGTGCGAAACTGACATTGCCCGCGGAAGCGGTCCACGCTGCGAAACGCGCGGATGAACGTCTCCTGCACCAGATCATCCACATCCGCGTCGGGCGCCCCCGCCCCGGCCAGAAACCGCGCCAAGGGCCGGGCGTGGCGTCCGACGAGCTCGGCCGCCGCCTGTTCGTCGCCGTCCCGCCATGCAGCAATCAGGGCGGCATCGGGCGCCGCATCGGTTCGCGGCAGAGGATTCGCCATTGGCTCCGTTTGTCTGTGGACGTGGAAAGCCCCGCAATATTAAGGACCCTTGCCAGCACGCGGGCTCGTAGATAGCTTCGAAATTCGAACGATCGTTCGAAATCATGCGTCCCTACGACGAGCGCCTCGACCACCTGCTCGCCCGTGCCGCCCGGGTCTTTGCGGACAAGGGCTACCATCCCACCACCATGCGGGACCTGTCCGCCGCGAGCGGCATGTCCCTGGCGGGGATGTACTACTACGTGCGCGGCAAGGAAGATCTCCTGGCGCTGATCCAGGAGCGCTGCTTCACGCAGGTCCTGGAAGGCGCGCGGCAGGCGGTCGCGTCGGCCGGCGATCCTCAGGAGCGGCTGGAGGCATTCATCCGGCACCACGTTTCGTTCTTCGCGCAGCACATGGCCGAGATGAAGGTGTTGTCGCATGAAGCGTCGTCGCGCAGCGTCAGCGCGATCAAGCGGCGCTATGTCGACGTGCTCGAGTCCATTCTCAAAGAAGCGGCGCCGGAGCACAGCGCGCTCGACCGCAGCGCGGCGGCCTACATCCTTTTCGGCATGATGAACTGGATCTACAACTGGTATGACCCGGCCGGCCACATCGATCCCACGCGGCTGGCCGATCTCATGGCGAGCATCTTCCTCGGCGGCTTCGTCGAGACCCATCAGGAGGCGAAATAATTCCATGGCAACCATGACCGAACCGCAAATCAAGGCGCTCATCCAGTATCGTACGGAAGACGGGCTCGCCATCATCGAGCTCGACGATCCTCCGGCGAACACCTACACGTTCGAAATGATGCATCAGCTGGACGAAGCGATTCTCAAGGCGCGCTTCGACGACAACGTGCACGTCATCGTGCTGCGCGGCCACGGCGAGAAGTTCTTCTCGGCGGGGGCGAACATCGCGATGCTCAATAAGGTCACACCCCGGTTCAAGTATTTCTTCTGCCTCCATGCCAACGAGACGCTCAACCGCCTGGAGCAGACGCCGAAGCTCACGATCGCCGCACTGAACGGGCACACCGTCGGCGGGGGGCTCGAGATTGCGATGGCGTGCGACCTCCGTCTCGCAAAAGAGAACGCGGGCAAGATCGGGCTGCCCGAGGTCAACCTCGGTGTCCTCCCCGGCACGGGCGGCACGCAGCGCTTGGCGCGGATCGTGGGGAAATCGTTGGCGATCGAGCTGATGGTAAAGGGCGAGACCTTCTCCTTCGACCGCGCGAAGGAGCTGGGCCTGGTCAACGAGATCTTCCCCGCTGACGCGTTCTGGGAGCAGGTGGTGTTGTACGCCAAGCAGTTCTGCCCCCCGCACAAGGCCTCCAAAGCCGTCGGGCTCATCAAGCGGGCCGTGCAATCCGGTGCCGAGGTGCCGTTCGAGAGCGCGCTGGCGATCGAGCGCGAGCTGCAGCAGCAGCTCTTCCAGAGCGAGGATGCCAAGGAAGGCATCGCCGCCTACAACGAGAAGCGCGTGGCGGAGTTCAAGGGGAAGTGAAGACCGACCTCTTCATTAATAACGAGTGGCGGCCCGCGACGTCGGGTAAGCAGTTTCCGGTCATCAATCCCGCGACGGAAGAGATCCTCGCGGAAGTCGCCGCCGGAGACGCCGCCGATGTCGATAGTGCTGTCCGATCGGCTAAGGCCTGTTTTGAGTCGCAAGCGTGGCGGGAGATGTCAGCCAGAAAGAGGGGGAGAATCCTCTTTAAGGCTGCGGATCTGCTGGAAGCGCGGCTGGATGAGGTTGCCCGGCTCGAGACCGCGCAGAACGGCAAGACGCTGTTCGAATCGAAGATCGAGATCGGGATGACGATCAATACCCTGCGCTACTACGGCGGGTGGGCAGACAAGATCGTCGGCGACACGCTTCCGGTTGACGGACCATTCCTTACCTACACGCTGCGCGAGCCGATCGGCGTCGTCGGTGCGATCGTGCCGTGGAACTTCCCGCTCAACATCGCGAGCTGGAAGTTTGCCCCTGCCCTGGCGGCTGGCTGCACCGTCGTGCTGAAACCCGCGTCGGAGACGCCCCTCACCGCCCTGCTCTTTGCGGAGATTGCGCTCGAGGCGGGGTTCCCGCCTGGGGCGTTCAACGTCGTAGCGGGTGGCGGGTCGACGGCGGGGGCCGCGCTCGTCCGTCACCCTGATGTCGACAAGATCTCGTTTACGGGATCGACCGAGGTGGGCCGCCAGGTCATGAAGATGGCCGCCGAGACGAATAAGCGCGTCACGATGGAGCTTGGCGGCAAGAGTCCCAACATCATTTTCGCCGATGCCGACCTGAAGGCCGCGGTGCGCGGCGCCCAGACGGGAATCTTCTACGGTAAGGGCGAAGTGTGCGCGGCCGGATCGCGTCTCCTGGTCGAGAAATCGGTCCACGCGCAGGTGATCGAACAGCTTGCCGAGGGCGCGAAGAAGATGACGCCCGGCGATCCGCTCGATAAGAACACGCGCCTCGGTGCGCTGGTCTCCAAGAAGCAGCAGGAGACCGTGCTTTCCTACATCAAGAAGGGCGTGGACGAAGGCGCGCAGCTCGTGGCCGGCGGCAAGGCGGCGAAACCGAATGGCAAAGGCTACTACGTCGAAGCGACGGTGTTCGACGGCGTCCAGCCCGACATGACGATCGCGCGCGAAGAAATCTTCGGGCCCGTGCTCGCCGTGCTCACGTTCGACGATTTCGAGCAGGGCGTGAAGCTCGCCAACAATACGATCTACGGGCTCGCGGCCGGCATCTGGACGAAGGACATCCAAAAGGCGCACCGCGCGGCGAAGGCGATTCGCGCGGGGACCGTCTGGATCAACTCGTACAATTTCTACGATTCCGGCGCGCCGTTCGGCGGATTCAAAGCCTCGGGCTTCGGCCGGGATTTGGGGCGAGAAGCGCTGGACGGCTATTTGGAAACCAAGACTGTGTGGGTCGCATTGTGAGAGAGGCCTTTATTGTTGAGGCCCTAAGGACCCCGGTGGGCAAGCATGGAGGGTCGCTTGCCGGCGTGCGCCCAGATGACCTCGCGGCAGTTGCGATAAAGGCAGTAGTCGAGCGATCGAACGTCGATCCTTCGGCCATCGATGATGTCATTCTCGGGTGTGCTAATCAGGCGGGCGAGGATAACCGCAATGTCGCCCGGATGGCACTGCTCCTGGCCGGGCTGCCGGTCGAGGTCCCCGGTCAGACGGTGAACCGGCTGTGCGGCTCAGGGCTCCAGGCAGCCGCGAGTGCGGCGCAGGCGATCAAGTCGGGCGAAGGCGAGACGTTCATCGCTGGTGGTGTGGAGAGCATGACGCGCGCACCGTACGTCACGCTCAAGTCGGGTGAGCCGTGGAGTCGCAAGGCGCCCGAAACCGCGGACACGACGGTCGGCTGGCGTTTCGTGAATCCGCGGATGAAGAACGAATGGACGATCTCGCTCGGCGAGACGGCGGAGGTGGTGGCGGAGCGCTACAAGATCACCCGGGCCGAACAGGACGCGTTCGCGGTGGAGAGCCAGCGGCGCGCTGAGAAGGCGCTCAAGGAGTGCGTGTTCACGAACGAGCTTGTGGCGGTTCCCCTCCCCGACGGCACCACGTTCGCAAAGGACGAGTACCCCCGCGCCGGAACGACGATGGATGCCGTCGCGAAGCTCAAGCCCGCGTTCAAGAAGGATGGGACCGTCACGGCGGCGAGCTCCAGTGGCATCAATGATGGAGCAGCGGCGTTGCTCGTGACCGGAGACAAAGGAAAAGCGATCGCACGAATCGTGACGACGGCTGTGGCCGGCGTCGACCCGAGCTGCATGGGATTGGGTCCGATTCCCGCCACGAAAAAGGCACTCCAGCGCGCCGGCCTCACGATCGATCAGATCGGTCTGGTCGAGCTGAATGAAGCGTTCGCGGCGCAGGCGATTGCCTGCATCCGGGAACTGAAGCTCGATCCCGACAAGGTCAACATCTACGGCGGCGGTATTTCGCTCGGTCATCCGCTCGGTTGCACCGGTGCCAAACTGTTGACAACGCTTGTCCACGCCTTATCCCGGCGCAACACGCAGTTCGGTCTCGTGACCATGTGCATCGGCGTCGGCCAGGGCATCGCGATGATCGTGGAGCGCGTCTGATGGCGGCGTACGAGCGCATCGTCGTAGAAATCACGGATCACATCGCGACCGCGACGCTGAACCGTCCCGAGAAGCTGAACGCTTTCGATCCTGATATGTGCGAGGATCTGCTCGAGGCGTTGCGCATGCTGGCCACTGCCGATGCGGTGCGCGTCATCGTCATCACGGGTGCCGGCCGCGCCTTCTGCGCCGGAGCCGACCTCGGCGTCCTCGGGACCCAGGGTGAGCAACTCGTGCGCGCCGGCAAGGATATCGCGCTCACGATTCGCAACGCACCGAAGCCGGTGCTCGCCGCGGTCAACGGGGCGGCCGCCGGCGGCGGCGCCAATCTGGCGCTCGCCTGCGACTACCGCCTGGCATCGGATCAGGCGTCGATCGGGCAGGTATTTCACAAGCTGGGACTCGGCCCGGACTGGGGCGGCAGCTACTTCCTGCCCCGTCTCACCAGCATCTCGAAGGCGCTGGAGCTGGTGTGGAGCGCGCGCATGGTGCCCGCGGCCGAGGCGGCGCAGCTCGGTCTGTTCGATCGGGTGGTCGCGCCCGAGGCCCTGGCCCCTGAGACCCAGGCCCTCGCGCAGCGGTGGGCCTCGATGGCGCCACTGGCGGTGCGCAAGGCGAAGGCCGCGCTGTATCGGTCGCTGCACAGCACGCTGGAGGAGATGCTCGACGTGGAAATCGCCGACCAGGAAGTACTGTTCGCCACCCCCGAAGCACGCCAACTCATAAGGAATCGCTGATGGTTCGCAAACTCCTCAACTTCGACGACTGGATCGACTACTTCCGGTACTGGCAGGACTCGATCGGTCTCCCGCAGGGCGATCTGCGCAAGTACGGGTTCGAGGCGAAGTTCGGTGAGCCCGAAGTCCCCCACATCGAGTTCGGGCATTACAAAGGCCAACGCAAGTGGCCGACCGTGATGCACATCCCCGATCAGCGCATTCGGGACGCGCTGCTCAATCTGATCGTCTACCAGGGCGACACCGAATTCGCATCGGTGGAGCAGCAGCGCAACCTGCTGCAGCACGCGCCTTCGGATTACGATCTGCTGTCGCTGCAACGGGTGATGACGGAAGAGATGCGGCACGGCTGGCAGATGTCCTACCTGCTCTGCTCGCACTTCGGCGACGAGGGCAAACGCGAAGCCGCGAAGCTGCTCGAGCGGCGCGCCGACGAGGGCGAACGGCTGCTCGGTTCATTCAACGAAATCGTCGACAACTGGCTCGACTTCTTCACCTACACGCAGTTCATCGACCGTGACGGCAAGTTCCAGCTGAAGATGCTGTCCGTGTCCGCATTCGACCCGCTCTCCCGCTCGATGGGCCCGATGCTGAAAGAGGAGTCCTACCACCTCGGCACGGGCAACAACGGGCTGCTCCGCATCGTGAAGGCGGGCAAGATGCCGCCAGAGGTGATCCAGCGCTTCTTCTACAAGTGGATCCCGACGGCGTTCGATCTCTTCGGCACGGACAATTCCTCATCCGCGCATTGGGCGTACGTGTGGGGACTCAAAGGCCGCTATGACGAACGGGAGAACCCGACCAACGGTGCCGAGCCGGACAAGAGCAAGCTGAACGAAATGGCGCGGAATCTGTACCGCCAGGAGATCGTGAAGCTGGTCGAGCGGCTCAACATGTTCATCACGGAGCGCGAGCGGCAGCTCAAGGTGCCAGACCTGAAGTTCAACCGCCGCATCGGCCTGTACGCGCATCAGCACTTCAACGTAGACGGGCAACCGCTCGATGCGGCCAAGTATCCGGCATACCTGCAGTCCGTGCTGCCGCGTCCGGAGGACGTGGCGCGGGTGCACGACATCGAAAAAGAGCCGGACTGGATCGAGCCGAAGAAAGCCGACAGCCTGCAGCAGTGAAGCCCCTCGTCATCGCTCATCGGGGCGCCTCCAGCATCGCGCTGGAGAACTCCCTGGCCGCCTTCCGTGCGGCCGCTGGCCAGGGAGCCGACGGCGTGGAGCTGGACGTCCACGCCACGATCGACGGAGAGATCGTCGTCCATCACGACCCATCCGTGCTCGGTCTGCCGATTGCACAGGCGCGGTGGCGTGACCTCGCGACGGTGCCGCTCGCAAACGGCGAGCCCATTCCCACGCTCTCCCAGGCGCTCGACGTGCTCGGCAAGCTCAAAGTATTTGTCGAGGTGAAGGTGCTCGATCCTCGCTGGGATGAGCGCTTGCTGGAAGTTCTCGACCGCGGGCCAAATCCCAGGGGCTACGCCGTCCACAGTTTTGCCTTTCACGTCGTCCGCCGCCTCGGTGAGAAACGGCCGTCTCTGCCGCGTGGCGTGCTGTCGGAGGTCGCGACGCGAAACCCCAAGCAGACGCTCGCAGACGCGTCGGCGCAGACGTTGTGGCAGGAACGCACGACGCTGGATGAGGCGCTTGTCAAAGCGGTACGCGGTCTCGGCGCCGGCATCTTCGTCTGGACCGTGGACGATCCAGACGACATGCAGCGATTCGCGCGCTGGGGAATCGACGGCATTTGCACCAATCATCCCGAGCGTGCCCGTCCCATCGTAGACGCGTCCCGGGCCGGATGAAGGCTCCCCGGGTTGCCGTCATCGGGGCTGGCACGATGGGCCACGGCATCGCCTATATCGCGGCACTGGCGGGATGCAAAGTCAGGCTCACCGACGCGCAACCCGATGCCCTGGCGTTGGCGATGAGCAACATCGAGAGCTTGCTCGAAGGTGGCTTGAAGCGCGGCAAGATCACCGAGCAGGAGCGAGATCAGGTCCACGAACGGGTGCGCGCCGAGCCGCTGCTCAGCGCGGCGGTTGCTACCGCCGACATCGTCATCGAGGCGATCGTGGAGGACCTTGCGATCAAACAGCGTCTCTTTGCGGACGTGGAGCGCGCGGCGCCGCTAGAAGCCCTGCTCGCCACGAACACCTCTTCACTATCGATTGGGCAGGTCGCCGCGACGATGACGCACCCGGCGCGCCTGGTCGGGATGCATTTCTTCAATCCGGTTTACGTCATGAAGCTGGTCGAGGTCGTCACCCACAGGCGCGACAGCCGGCCGGCGGCCGAGCGCGCCGTCGAGTTCGCGCGCCAGCTCGGCAAGGAGCCGATCGTGGTGCGCGATTCCCCCGGCTTCGCGTCCAGCCGGCTCGGCGTGGTCCTCGGGCTCGAAGCCATGCGCATGCTCGAGCAGGATGTGGCGAGCGTAGAGGACATCGACAAGGCCATGGAGCTGGGCTACAACCATCCGATGGGGCCGCTCAAGCTGACCGATCTCGTGGGCCTCGATGTCCGGCTTGCGATCGCCGAGTATCTGCACGCGACGCTCGGGAAGCCGCAGTACGAGCCACCGAAGATTCTGAAGGAGAAGGTGAAGAAGGGCGAGCTGGGTAAGAAAACGGGAAAGGGGTTCTACACCTGGAGCGACTGAAGCGCATCACCGACGTCCACATCCATATCCAGCCATGGCGGCAGCTAAAGCCTGCTGTCCAAGAGGCGATGCGCAAGGGGAAAGAAGATCATTGGGAGATCCTCATCGCCCTGATGGACGATCCGCGCGCGCTGCTCGAGGTCATGGACAAGTCCGGTGTCTGGCGCGTGGGCCTGGTCAACTATCCCAGCCCCGACATCATGGGATTCGACGACTCGACGAACACGTTCGCCGCGAAGTACGCGCAAGCGAACCCCGAGCGCCTGATTCCGTACGGCGGCGTCCATGCCCGCTTCACGCGCGACCCGACCGGCGACGTCGACCGCTTGATCGATTTGGGGATTCGGTTGCTCAAGGTGCATCCGCCGCACCAGGCCTTCCCCGCCAATGCCTACACCGACGGCCTCACGGCGCTCGGCAAGATTTACCGGCGGTGCGAAGAGCGCGGCCTCCCGGTGATGATCCACACCGGCACGTCGATCTTTCCGGGCGCGCGCTCGAAGTACGGCAACCCCATGGAGCTGGACGACGTCGCCATCGATTTCCCTGATTTGCAGGTGGTCATGGCGCATGGCGGGCGGCCGCTCTACATGGAGGAGGCGTTCTTCATCCTGCGACGTCATAGGAAAGTCAGGCTCGACGTCTCGGGCATTCCGCCCTCCAAGCTGCTGGAGTACTTTCCCCGCCTGACGGAGATCGTGGATCGTGTGCTGTGGGGCACCGACTGGCCCAGTCCGGGCGTGAAAGACCTTCGGCAAAACATCGATCAATTTTTGACCCTGCCGCTCACGACCGAGCAGCAACGGGCGATCCTCGAAACTAACGCGCTTGCGCTTTTCCCCGTGGAGTCCTGAACCCATGCGCCAACTGTTTGTGCTGCTGCTGCTCATCCCCGGAGTACTCTCGGCGCAGGCCGGCCGCATCGCGTTCGAGCAGTTCACGCTGCCGAACGGCCTGCGCGTCATCTATTCCGAAGACCACTCCACACCGGTCGTCTCAGTAGACGTGTGGTACGAGGTCGGCTCGCGCAACGAGCGCCCCGGCCGCTCGGGGTTCGCACATCTCTTCGAGCACATGATGTTTCAGGGATCGGCGCACATCAAAAAGGCCGAACATAACAAGCTGATCGAGCGGGCCGGCGGCGACTTCAACGGCTCGACCGCCGAGGATCGCACCAACTATTGGGAGACGGTGCCTTCCAATCGCCTCAACCTGGCGCTGTGGGCGGAGGCGGACCGTATGCGCTCGCTGGCGATCACGGAAGAGAACTTCGAGAACCAGCGCCAGGCGGTGAAGGAAGAGCGCCGGCTCCGCGTGGACAATCAGCCATACCAGGCCGCCTTTACCGACGGCCTCGTGTGGCCGTTCGACAGCACGAGCTGCTTCCCCTACGCGCACACCGTCATCGGCTCGTTGGCCGATCTGGACGCGGCGAAGCTGCCGGATGTGCAGGCTTTTTTCGACACCTACTATTCACCCAACAACGCGACGCTCGTGGTGGTGGGTGATTTCGTCCCGAGCGAGCTACGCTCGCTCGTCAATCAATACTTCGCCGGAGCGCCGAGTCACGCGGTGCCGGAAGCCCCACGCTGTGATGCGAAGACCGCCGGCTCTGCGGCCAAGCGCCGCGAGGTCCACGACGCGCAGGCGAACCTGGACGCGCTGCTGCGGATGTACCGCATCCCCGAACATCGCCATGCCGATACGCCGGCGCTGGAGCTGCTCAACATCATCCTCGGCCAGGGCGAGAGCTCACGCCTCAACGTCGCCGTGGTGCGGCGCGACAAGGCGGCGGTGGCCGCGGGCGCGATTCTCAATCCCTTCGGCTCGCGCAACGGTCCCGGGATCTGGGTCGCGTACGGAATCGTGAATCAGGGCGTAACAGCCGACCGCATGGACACGCTGATCGGAGCGCAGCTCGACAGCATCCGCGTGAACGGTATCACTCCGGCCGAGCTCGAGAAAGCGAAGAACGCGCTGCGGGCGGGATTCATCGCAAACCGGGAGACGACGTTGGGCAAGGCTGAGGAGCTGCACCACTACCTCACGTTTCACAACTCGATCGATGAGATCAACACCGATCTCGATCGGCTGCTCGCGGTCACGATCGACGACATGAAGCGCGTCGCCAACACGTATCTCGCTCCGGGCAATCTCACACTGGTGATCGTGCGGGCGGGCCCGGCTCCGGCGGGAGGTGGGCAATGAACCGCCGGAATGTGGGAATGATGGAATGTTGGAATGTTGGAATGTTGGGACTCATCACATTTTCCATCATTCCCACTTTCCATCTTTCCGCCCAGGAGCCCTTCCCCGCCCGTGCACCCGCGCCCGCGCGACTCCGGCCCGTGCGGTTCCCGCCGTTCCGCGACGTCGCGTTGCCGAACGGGATGACGCTGCTGCTCGTCGAGAATCATGAGCAGCCGACCCTTTCGATCAGCCTGAGCTTTCGCGCCGGCACGGCGTACGATCCGGCCGGGAAAGAGGGGACCGCCGCACTCGTGGCTGAGCTCCTGACCAAGGGCACGCCCACGCGGAACGCCGAGGAGATCGCGGCGGCGATCGAGGGCGTGGGAGGCAGCATCGCGGCGAGCGCGGGCGACGACTTCCTCACGGTCTCGACCGACGTGCTCAGCGACCACGCAGACCTCGCATTCACCCTGCTGGGCGATGTGACGCGGCGGGCGACGTTCTCCGATGAGGAGCTGGATCTGGCACGAACGCGGTTCCTCTCGTCGCTCGAGGTGGAGCTGTCCGCGGCCGGCAACGTCGCCGGGCGGGCATTCCACAAGGAGATCTACGGCAGGCATCCCTACGGCCGAAACACCAGCGCCGCGGCATACCGGGCGATCACCCGGAACGACGTCGCCGGCTTCGCGGGACGTCGCATTCGTCCTGCTGGCTCGCTGCTCGTAATCTCCGGAGACATCACGCTGCCGCGGGCCCAGGAGCTCGCGACGCAGGCATTTGGCACATGGCGCGGTGCCGCGGCGCCGGCGCCGGCGTTCCCCGCCGCCCCGGCCAAGCGTCGCACCGACATCCTGCTCGTCAACCGGCCGGGCTCCGTGCAGTCGAACATCGTGATCGGCAATACGACGTTCCTGCCGACCGACACGATCTATTATCCGGCGCGCATCGCCACGCACGTGCTGGGCGGTGGGAGCGATTCGCGGTTGTTCATGATCCTGCGCGAGCAGAAGAGCTGGACCTACGGCTCCTACGCCGCACTGCGGCGCAGCCGCGGCCTCGGCTACTGGCAGGCGACGTTCGAGGGACGAACCGAGGTGACCGACAGCGCGCTCACGGAGCTGCTGCATCAGATCGACCGCGTGCGCACCGAGACGATTTCGGACAGCGAGCTGGTCGCGGCGAAGGGATTTCTCGTCGGCTCATTCCCGCTCACGATCGAGACGCCGGCGCAGATCGCGCAGGTCGTCACGACTGCGCGGCTGCTCGGCCTCAGCCCCGATTACATCCAGCGGTACCGCGAGCGGCTCGCGGCGGTGAGTGGCGCGCGGGCGCGCGCTGCAGCCCAGCGCGTGTTCAGGCGCGATGCGCTCACCATCGTCGTGGTCGGCGATGCCAAGGCACTGTATGACAAGCTGAAGACGATCGCGCCCGTCCGGCTCGCCGACATCGAAGGCAACGCGATGGACCCCGCCCAGCTGAATCCGACGGGCGGACCAGTCGCGTTCGATCGCAGCCAGGTCGTGGCGCGCAGCGACAGCTTCCAGGCGTTGGTCCAGGGCAACGTGCTTGGCGGACAGACGGCGAAAGTCGTTCTGGATGGGGACTCGATCGTCTATAGCGAGTCGACGGTGATCGGCCAGTTCCAGCAGCTATCGACGGTCGTGCTCAACAGTGACCTCTCGATCCGTCGCACCGATCAGACCGGGCTGGTCCAGGGTCAGCACACCGAGATCCATCTGACATACGCGGGTGGACGCGTCAAAGGCACGAGCCAGTCGCCGCAACCAGGCGGCCCGAGGACGATCACCGTCGACACGACAGTCGCCGCCGGCGCGATCGACGACAATGCCCTGGCGGTGCTGTTGCCCGCCCTGCCGCTCGCGCAAGGCAAGACGTTCAATCTGAACGTCTTCTCGTCCGGAGAAGGCGCCACCAAGGTCGTCAGCGTGAAAGTCGCCGCGATCGAGAACGTGGTCGTGCCGGCCGGGACGTTTCCCGCCTACCGGCTCGAGTTGTCGGGGATGCAGTTGCCGATCGTGATGCACGTGACCCAGCAAGCGCCGCGGCGGCTCGTGCGTGTCGCGCCGACGGGAGCGCCGATTGTGTTTGAACTCGTGAAATAACAGGAGATCACTCATGCGACATCTGTCCACCGCCTTCGCGCTCCTGGCGTTCGCCGCTGGCTGCGCTTCAGCAGGTGCACGGACGACGACGGCGGCGGTGCCACAACAGGCAGGTGCGCCCGCGCCGGCGGCCGGCCAGGATACGGCGGGGATCGGGCCGCAGTATCCGTCCACGTATCAGCGCCATCCCAATCCTCCGGTCCTGATCCGCAACGCGACCATCATGACCGCGGCGGGACAAGAGATTCAAGGCGGCTCGATTCTGTTCAAAGACGGCCGCATCGTCTCGGTCGGGACGAACGTTCAGGCGCCGAGTGACGCCGTGGTTGTCGACGCCACCGGCAAATGGGTGACGCCCGGCGTGATCGATACGCACTCGCACATCGGGGTGTATGCCGCTCCCGGGACGTTTGCCGAGTCGGACGGCAACGAAGCGACGCGGCCGGTCACCGCCGAGGTCTGGGCCGAGCATTCGTTCTGGCCGCAGGATCCCCAGATCCCGCTCGCGATCGCGGGCGGCGTGACGACGATTCAGGCGCTGCCCGGTTCGGCGAATCTCATCGGCGGGCGCAGCGCGGTACTGAAGCTCGTTCCCGCGCGGTCGGTGCAGGAGATGAAGTTCCCCGGCGCGCACTACGGGCTGAAGATGGCCTGTGGTGAGAATCCCAAGCGGGTGTACGGCCAGCGCGGCGGTCCCTCTACGCGCATGGGCAACATGGCCGGCTACCGCGAGGCGTTCATCGCGGCACAGGCCTATCGCCGCAAGTGGGACAAGTGGAACAAGGATCACCAGGGTGATCCGCCGGACCGCAATCTTCGCAACGAATCTCTCGCTGAGGTGCTGCGCGGCAACATCTACGTGCAGAACCACTGCTACCGCGCGGACGAGATGATGCAGATGCTGGACCTCGCGCACGAGTTCGGCTTCAAGATCCGCTCGTTCCACCACGCGGTGGAGGCGTACAAGATCGCCGATGTGCTGGCGCGCGAAGGCACGGCGTCATCGATCTGGTCGGACTGGTGGGGCTTCAAGGAAGAGGCGATGGACGGGATCTACGAGAACGGGGCGTTGCTGCAGCAAGCCGGTGCCCGCGTCGTGATCCACTCCGACGATGCATCGGGGATCCAGCGTCTCAATCAGGAAGCGGCGAAGGCGATGTACCACGGCCGGCGCGCCGGGATTCCCGTTACGCGCGATCAGGCGGTGCGGTGGTTCACGGCAAACCCGGCGTGGGTGCTCGGCCTCGACTCGCTCGTCGGCACACTCGAGCCCGGGAAGATGGCGGACGTCGTCATCTGGTCGGCCGATCCGCTCTCGGTGTATGCCCGTGCGCTGCAGGTCTACAACGACGGCTGGCTGGTCTACGACCGGAACGATCCGACACATCAACCGAAGATGGACTTCACCCTGGGTCAGGGAGAGCATCCATGATCGCGTTTCTGCTGGCCCAGACGATCGCGATCACCGGTGGCACGGTGTATCCGGTCTCGGGACCGAAAATCGACAACGCGACCGTGCTGATTCGCGACGGCCGTATCGCCGCGGTCGGGACGAATGTCGCGGTGCCCGCGGGTGCGACGCGCATCGATGCCGCGGGCAAGTGGGTCACGCCGGGGTTCATCGACGGCGCCGGTCAGATGGGGCTGCGGGAAATCAGCGCGGTCCAGAACACGAATGAAGCGACCCTGCGCGGCAACGAAGTCGCGGCCGCATTCAACGTGCTGGAAGGCATCAATCCGGCCTCCACGCTGATCGCGGTCAACCGGATGGAGGGAATCACGTCGACGGTCGCGGTTCCCAACGGCAGTCTGATCTGGGGCCAGGCCGTGATGATCGACCTGGACGGCGAAACGATCGACGCGATGCGCGTGAAGTCGCCCGTCGCGATGGTCGCCGACCTGAGTGAGGGCGCTAAGGAGGCGGGCGGCGGCTCGCGCGCCGGTGTCGCGCAGCGACTGCGACGCGTGTTGAACGACGCCCGCGAGTACGCGACGCGGCGCGCCGATTTCCGCCGCGCGCAGATTCAGCCGCTCTCCGCGAGTGCCGCGGACCTCGAGGCGCTGCAGCCGGTACTGCGGGGAGAGCTGCCGCTGATGATAGTGGCGAATCGCCGGAGCGACATCGAAACCGCGCTGCGCATCGCACGCGAATACAAGCTCAAGCTGATTCTGGCCGGGGCGGCTGAAGGATGGATGATCTCCGGTGAGATCGCGGCGGCGGGCGTGCCGGTGCTCGTCGAACCGATGGACAACATCCCAACGTTCGACGCCCTCGGCATTCGCTACGAGAACGCACCGTTGCTCGCCAGGGGTGGCGTCAAGGTCGCGTTGATGGAGACCGCAACGGAGAACACCCGCGACCTGCGTCAGCAGGCCGGCAACGCGGTCGCGAGCGGGATGACGTGGGAACAGGCGTTGCGCGCCGTGACACTGACGCCGGCTGAGGTGTTTGGAGTGGCGGACCGATATGGGTCGTTAGATGCCGGGAAGATCGCAAACGTCGTCGTCTGGAGTGGAGATCCGTTCGACTTCTCAACGGGTGTGGAGCACGTCTACATCCGTGGTCGCGAGATTCCGCTCAGGAGCAGGCAGACGGAGTTGCTGGAGAGGTATAAGACGCTTCCACCGAAGTATTAGGGGCGGCCTAAATACTAGGGCGGCAATGGCGGCAGGGGCGGCAGGGTTGTTCTTACTTGCCGTCCCTCATCGCTCGTAGGAGTCGCCATGTGACCGCTCCCGCGTGATTCCGACTGCTCTCGAGTTTGTGCCATCGCATGTTGTCGAGATATCCACGGTCACGAGCGAGGCGCAGGCCTACCTCGATCTCCGTCACAGACCCAATAGCAATATCGAGATACCTGGCGAACTCCTTGCGACCACGCTTGGCGCAGCCTTCGGCAATGTTTGCGGCCACCGAGAATGCCGCTCGGCGGAGTTGAGAGGTTAGGCCGTACCGCTCATCGCGTGGGAATTCGTCCGTCGCATCGTAGATCTGCAGGGCCATCTCGTACGAGAGCTTCCAAGCGGCGAGTCGCTCGTATGAGGGCATGACCGAATCTGTCTCGAAGACCGGAGGAGTTGCTATCAAATAAAAACGGCAGGGCTCAAAACCCTGCCGCCATTGCCGCCCCTGCCGCGTCTAGTTTTTTGCCGCCGCCGCCTTCACGGCCGCCGGATACACGCTCACCTGAAAGCGCTGCTTGTTCTTGTGCTCGAATTTCACGTGCCCGTCGATGGTCGTGAATAGCGTGTCGTTCGAGGCGCGCCGCACGTTCTTCCCGGGATGGAATTTGGTGCCGCGCTGAATCACGATGATCGTGCCGGCCCGGACGAATTCCCCGCCGAACCGCTTCACGCCGAGGTATTTCGGATTGGAGTCGCGCCCGTTGCGCGAGGAGCCGACGCCCTTCTTATGAGCCATGCTATCCTCAGCCGACCTTCACGTCGGCGATTTTGATTTCGGTAAAGTCCTGCCGGTGACCGGCGTGACGGCGATACCCGGTGCGGCGCGCAAACCGGAAAATCCGAACCTTCTTGTCCTTGCCGTGCCGCACGACCTCGGCCGTGACCTTGGCACCCTTGATGTGTGGCTTGCCGCTCTGCACTTCCTTGCCGTCGCTCGCGATGAGCACGTGATCGAACGACACCTCGTCTCCCGGCTTCGCATCGAGCAGCGGGACCTTGATCGTGACGCCCGGCTCGGCGCGGAACTGACGTCCGCCGGTCGTGAAAATCGCGTATGACATAGGGGCCGGAACCTAAACAGGCACAATCGGTTGGTCAAGGTCATGGATGTAGGGGCGCAGCATGCTGCGCCCCTACCATCACGCCACAGCGTATTGCTCCGTCACGTCGCGGCCCGCCGGCCGAGCCATCATCCGAAATTCGTCGAGCCGCATCATCGGGTCATCCCGGACCTCGAGCTCGAGGCCGGTTTGCTTCTCCAACTGACGCAGGAAGTTAGGCTCCTGCTCGATGAGGTAGAGCGCCACCTCCGGGTGGAGCCGCACGGAGAGCTGACGCTCTTTGTGGTCGGCACCGGCGCGCTTGAGAGACCGCTCCATCCGGCGGACGACGACTTCGGGGCGGAAGACACGGCCCGTGCCCGTGCACGTCGGGCATTCCGTCGTCATCGACTGCCACAGCGAAGGGCGAACCCGCTGCCGGGTCATCTCGATCAGCCCCAACTCGGACACCGCGAAGGCGCGAGTCCGTGCCCGGTCGTGGCCAAGGTGCGCGCGCAGCTCCTGAAGCACCTTGTCGCGGTTGGAGCGCGTCTCCATGTCGATGAAATCGACGACGATGATGCCGCCGATGTCGCGCAGCCGGAGCTGTCGTGCCACTTCGCGCGCCGCCTCGAGGTTCGTGCGCAGGATCGTGCTCTCGGGGTCCCGCTTCCCGGTGTAGCGCCCCGTGTTGACGTCGATCGAGATCAGCGCCTCGGTCGGCTGAATGATCAGGTAACCGCCGTTCGGAAGGTCGACGCGCGGCTTGAAGAGATTACGGATCTCCGCCTCGACGTCGTATTCGTCGAAGAGCGGAGTCTCGGCGGTGTACAGCTTGACCCTGGGCAACAGCTCGGGGTCGATCTGCTTCAAGTACTGCTCGACTTCGTTGTACAGGAGCTTCGAGTCGACGAGGAGCAGGTCGACGTTGTCCGACAGCAGGTCGCGCACGATGCCCCGCGTCAGGCTCGTCTCGCGCTGCAGCAACGCCGGCGCTCGGCCCGACGCCTGCTTCCGCTTGATCTTCTTCCACAGCCCGAGGAGGTGCTCGATCTCCCGTTTGCAGCTCGCTTCGGTCAGGTCGTCGGCGACAGTGCGGATGATCCAACCGCCCGAGTCGGCCGGGACGAGCTTCGTCACCATCTCGCGCAGCTTGGCGCGCTGCTCGCGGGCTTCGATCTTGCGCGAGACGCCGACCTTGGAGGCGAACGGCATGTAGACGAGGAACCGGCCGGCGAGCGAGACCTGCGCGGTGACGCGCGGTCCCTTGGTACCGATGGCTTCCTTGATGACCTGGACGAGCTTGGTCTGACCGCGCTTCAGCTCGTCGGCGATGTTGGGCGCCGGGCGGCGCCGGGAGTTACGGTCGCGTGGGGCGCCCCGCCGATTCGCACCGGCCTGCTGAGCGCCCTTCCCATTCCCGTCGCCGTTCCCGGAGTCCTCGTCCGCATCATCCGGCTCACGGTCTTCGGGGTCTTCGTCCTCTTCCGCCTCGATCAGGTCGGAGGCGTGGAGGAAGGCGCTCTTTTCGGCGCCGATGTCGACGAAGGCCGCTTGGATGCCGGGCAGGACAGCTTCGACCTTGCCGACGTAGATGTCGCCGACCGAACGGCGGGAGTCGGGACGATCGACCAGGAGCTCAACAAGACGGTCGTCCTCGAGAATGGCCACGCGGGTCTCCCGCGGGCTTCCAGAGATCAATATCTCGCGCTTCAAAGCAGTTACCCTCGCGCCCCGGCGGGAAGCACCCAGTGGGGAGCCTGTGGTTGTCCCAGCAATAGTCCAACTCGCCCGGCCGATCTAGGGGGAGCACGGGCGGTGAGATGAGTCGATTGGAAAGGCGGCTGAGAGACGCCAGAGCCCAATTCATGCGGGTAAAGCTAGGATGAGCGACAACTTAGGTCAATCTATCAGACTGCCCAGTAACTGCCGCGCGATCACGACGCGCTGGATTTCGCTCGTCCCTTCCCCAATCTCGCAGATCTTGGCGTCTCGCATCATCCGCTCGACCGGATACTCGGTCGTGTAGCCGTAGCCGCCGTGGAGTTGGACCGCCTTTGTCGTCGCACGCATGCACAGCTCGGAGGCGTACAGCTTCGCCATGGCCGCTTCCTTCTTGAACGGATGGCCGTGCTGCTTGAGCCAGGCGGCGTGATAGACGAGCTGCTTGGCGGCTTCGATCTCGGTGGCCATGTCGGCGAGGGCGAAATGCACGCCCTGGAAGCTCGCGATCGGCCGGCCGAATTGCTTCCGCGTCGAGGTATAGGCCAGGCACTCCTCCAGCGCCCCCTCAGCCAAGCCGAGTGCGAGGGCGGCGATCCCGATCCGTCCCCCGTCGAGCGTATGGAGGAACTGCCGGAACCCATTGTTCACGGGACCCAGGACGTTCTCTTTCGGTACGACCGCGTCCTGGAAGATCAGCTCGCGTGTGTCCGAGGCTCTCCAGCCGAGCTTGTCCTCTTTTTTACCGGACAACACGCCGCGGTTCTTCGGCAGGTCCGGTGCGTGGCCAATCCCAACGCGTTTCGTCTCGTCGAGATCGCAGGTATCCTTGGTGACGATAAAGGCCGTGATCCCGTGCGTGCGCTTGGCGTTCGGGTCGGTGCGCGCCGTGACGCAGAAGATCTCGCCGACGCCGGCATGCGTGATGAAGATCTTGGAGCCATTCAGGATGTAGTGGTCGCCGCGATCGACGGCCGTAGTCTTGGTGCCCCCGGCGTCCGACCCGGCTCCCGGCTCTGTCAGACCAAAGCCGCCGAGTACCTTGCCGGTCGCGAGGAACGGCACGAAGCGGCGCTTCTGCTCGGCGGTGCCGAAGTCCACGATCGGCGACGTGCCGAGTGTGGTGTGCGCGCTGACGGTGATGGCATGACTCGCATCGACCTTCGCGAGCTCGTGGATCACCGTGATGTACGACAGGTAATCCATCCCTGACCCACCCAGCTCCTCGGCCCACGGAATGCCGAACAAGCCCAGCTCCGCCATCTGCTTGACGTTGTCCCAGGGGAAGCGGCTGTCGAGATCGTATTGGCGGGCGGTGGGTTTGACGACGTTCCGGGCGAAGTCTCGCACCATCTCACGGACCTGGAGATGATGGTCGGAGAAATAGAGGCTGTCGTGCATCCCGAAATATGGTCAGGGCTCCCCGAAGTACTCCAGTATCAGCGCTCGGTGGTTTGTCCGGGACTCGACATAGCGTCTCATGGCGGGGGAGGTTTGTCCAAAAGCCAGGTCCCGCGCGTGCCACAAGACGAGACATTCGGATGCTTGTCCGTCCCGCCCTGCTCGCCCGGCCTCTTGGTAATAGGCCTCGAGGGTCGGCGATGGCCCCCAATGGAGGACCTGGCGGACGTCCGGCTTGTCGATTCCCATGCCGAAGGCGCTGGTCGCGACGATGACGTGTACCTGATCGGCGAGAAATGCGCGCAGCACGCGCCGGCGAATGCTGGGGCTGAGGCCGGCATGATAGGGGGCTGCACGCACGCTCGAGCGAAGCAGGGCGCGCGTGACCAGCTCCGTCAGCCGTCGTGTGGGTGCGTAAATGAGGGATGCCCCGGCAGCGTCGCGGACGCGCTGCCGGATCGTGGCGAACCGCTCACGATCGTCGCGCACGCGGCGGACGTTGAAGTGGAGATTGGGACGATCGAACGAAGTGACGACGACCTCGGCATCGGGCATTCGTAGGACGTGCAGGATGTCGGCGCGTGCAGCCGGGGTCGCGCTTCCCGTCAGGGCGATCGTGGGTGGACGTCCGAGCAGCGAGCGGAACATGCCGAGGCGGCGGTAGACCGGACGGAA
>Ga0137418_10001753_pt1 | contig 19988 bp, 18 predicted proteins | sample CZODoug3_1_2_16f_FD_122242 | JGI IMG/M metagenome (GOLD analysis project Ga0137418, IMG submission 122242) | Vadose zone soil fungal communities from Angelo Coast Range Reserve, California, USA - CZODoug3_1_2_16fungal (Hybrid Assembly) | ecosystem: Environmental > Terrestrial > Soil > Vadose...
AGAAAGTCCCGTCGATTATTGGGACGGGGTCAGAAGATTATTTTCTGGGTGCGTTCGATTTCGGTGACCACCCGTTTTCGTACGCGCAATTCGGCGCGCCGTTGAAAGGCGAAGAACGCGCTGGCGGTAGGTCTTCTGTCTATCGATTTCATCTGGACTCGCCGATCACATTTACAAAATCGCTGCGCGCATCCATCGAGCACGGGCACGCGAACGTGCGATCCGACAACTATTTTTCCGTGGCGTATTGGTATCAGACAGAACCACATGCCGCGTTTCCCGCTTTGCCAGGCCTGCAGGAACGCCTGCCGCGGCTGCACCCAGTGGGCGGCCCGGGGAATGCTGGCAAATAATAGAGTTGAAAAAATATTGAACAACCAGACGCCGAACAGGAACTGTTCTCAATGACAAATTCTGTGAACCGGTATTGCCTGGAATTTCTTGTCGTCTCGGTCCTTTTTGTGGCTGTGCCTCCTCTCACCCAAGCGCAAGACAAAAAGCCCGTTTGCGGCGCCCCAGTCAAGTGGATGGTCCCACCGAAATTTACCGAGGGCGACATAGCTAAGTGGAAGGACAAGGAGTTGTCAGGAACTGTCAATCTTTTGGTCAGCGAAGGCGGCGAGATTATTCAAGCGCGCGTCCGATCGGTCAAGCCGAAAGAAGCAACCGCAGCGTTTCTATCAGCAGTGCAACAAGGGAAGTTTCAACCCAGGCCGGGATGCGGAGATTGGAAGATAGAAGTCACCTTCAAACTTCGTCCAGACTAAGGTGACCCATGGATCTGGCAGTCTAGCGCACGCACAAGTCTGGGTTACGAACGGCTAACGCGTAAATCAAAAGCAAAGCTACTATCGAATGCTAGCGTCACGGCAGCCTCCGTATCGAGCGTGCTACAATTGAGGATTGCGTTCAGCCGCGAAATCATTGCTTATGACTAAGGTCGGATTTGTGAGCCTGGGATGCCCGAAGAACCTTGTGGATAGCGAGGTGATGATGGGCATTCTTGCGCGCGAGGGGTACGAGCTGACCCCGCGCGCGGATGAGGCGGAAGTGCTGGTGGTAAACACGTGCAGCTTTATCGAGGCGGCGCAAAAGGAGTCCGTCGACGCCATTCTGGAGATGGCGGAGCACAAGAAATTTGGCGCGGCGAAGAAGCTGATTGTTGCCGGCTGCTTGGTGGAACGCTTTCGCGAGCAGATTCTGGAGCAGGTGCCGGAAGTGGATGCGGTGGTGGGCACTGGCGAAGTCGAGCGCATTATCGAGGCGGTGGAAGGCGATCTGCGTGTGCTGCCGGCGCAGCCTCCCGCGTTTCTTTATCACGATCTGACGCCGCGCGTTGTGACCACGCCGCGGCATGCCGCATACATCAAAATCGCTGAGGGCTGCGATCATCCCTGCACCTTCTGCATCATTCCGCAGCTTCGCGGGAAATTTCGCAGCCGGCGCTTTGAGTCTGTGATGCGCGAGGCGGAAAATCTGGCGGCTGCCGGAGCGCGCGAAATCACGTTGATCGGGCAAGACACTACTTCTTACGGCGAAGACTTTGGTTTGCGCGACGGACTCGCGCAACTGCTTGCGAAGCTGTCGCAAGTGGAAGATTTGCTGTGGGTGCGATTCTTGTATGCGTATCCGAATCGCGTGACGCAGAAATTGCTGGATACGCTGGCCGAATATCCGCGGCTCGCGAAATATATGGATATGCCGCTGCAGCACGCCAGCCGCAACGTCCTGGCGCGTATGAAGCGCGGCTCGCATGGCGACGCGTTCCTGAAGCTGCTGGAGCGGATTCGCGCCACGATCCCGGGAGTTTCGCTGCGGACTTCCTTTATTGTCGGCTTCCCCGGCGAGACCGAAAGTGACTTCGACGAATTGTGCGATTTTGTGCGCGCCGCCAATCTCGATTGGATGGGCGTCTTCGAGTATTCGGACGTGGACAATGCCGGCAGCTACGCGCTGGATGAAAAAGTGGACGCGCAGACGACTACGGATCGCCGGAACCGGTTGATGGCCATTCAAAAAAAGATTTCGCGCGAGAAACTCCGCGCTTTCAAGGGACGCACCGCGACAGCTCTTATCGAGGGTCCGTCGAAAGAAAATCCGCTGGTGTGGGAAGCGCGCTTGGAAGGCATGGCGCCGGATATCGATGGCAAGCTTTATCTGACCGACATCGAATTGCCAAGCGGGCGGGCGGCCGAAATGGGGGACGTGGCGCGCGTGGAAATTACAAAGACCGACGCTTATGATTTGATCGGCCGCGTGGTGGAAATCCTTCCGAGTCCTGCGCGGCGGAACACGGCTATCGCTCCGATTGTGCCGCCCGCCGAAGCCTTGACGCGTATCGCGACGGGCGCGCCGCTGCGAATCCTTAGCTAAGCTATACTGGCGGCAGCAGAGAGATGTATCTCTGCAAATTCTGTGCCCTCCGCGCGAGAAAGCCCGTCAAACGCAGAGGAGTAAATCCTAAAAAGAAGTAGAGAAATGCAACACCGCTGTCCGATTTGCAAAAAACCGACGAACTCCGAGGTTCACGCCGAATTCCCGTTTTGCAGCGAACGCTGCAAGCTGCAGGACCTGGGTAACTGGGCGAGCGAGAAATATGTCGTTTCCGAGCCCATTTTCAGCGAAGATGACGACGAGCCAAGCGATTCACCCGAACCGCATGACATCAAACACTGAGGCATCGCCCAGCCCTGCACCGCCGCGAAAGAAGCCGCGACTGGCCTACGCTATCGCTACGGCGCTCGGCGCAGGATATTTGCGGCCATCGCCGGGGACCTATGGGTCGCTGGTGGGCGTGGCCACGATTGTGGTGTCCGCGATTTTTTTCCTGCACCCAGTTTCGATAAGCGACTGGTTCTCGAAGCATCCGCTTTCCGAGGCGATGTTTGCAGACAAACATTTTCTTGTATGGGGCGGCGACATTTACAATAGCGCGCTGGCGCTGCCGCTATTTTGCGCGTTGCTGCTGTTGATCATTCTGGGAGCCGTAGGCGTATGGGCCAGCGCTCGCGTGGTGGAATATTCCGGCGAGAAGGATCCGCAGTACATCGTGATCGATGAAGTAGCCGGGCAACACCTCACGCTGCTGCTTCCGCTGATTCCCATCGCATTGCCTCATCTCTCGGAGCATTTTGATTTTTCCGGTTACGCCATTTTTGCGGCCTTAAGCCTGGTGAATTGGAAATACCTGTTGCTGGGCTTTATACTCTTCCGGGTGTTCGACATCTGGAAGCCTTTTCCGGCGCGGCGATTGGAACATCTGCCGCACGGTTGGGGCGTGATGGCTGACGACTGGATGGCGGGCGTCTACGCTGCAATTCTCCTACGCCTCGCGTTACACTTTAATCTGGTATGAAATTCGGTTTTGGCTCTACCGCGGAAAAAAACGGGTTTCCCCGCATCGATAGAATCGCGCCCGCGGCAGCCATTCCGGGCGGCGAAATCGTCATTCACGGCAGCGGTTTCGCTTCGCGCACCGGCGCGCGGCCCGTCGTGCATTTTGGCGAGGCGGAAGCGAGCCTGGTTCTGGCCACGGACAATCGGCTAATCGCGCGCGTACCGGACAACGCTAATGGAGGCACGGTGCGCGTGGCTACCGCACAAAGCGAGAGCCCGCCGCATCCGGTATCGATCGCCATACAGATCGCGGACAATCTGCATCCGGTGGCGAACCCGGCGGTGGACGCGAATGGAAATATCTATGTGACATTCAGCGGGCCGCGGGGACAGCGCGTTCCGGTGTCGCTTTATAAGATTACGTCGAACTATAGCGTGAAGCCGTTCGTCACGTCGTTGATCAATCCTTCAGGGTTGGCTGTGGATCGCGCGGGCAATCTTTTCGTTTCTTGCCGCCACGACGGCACCATTCACCGCGTAACGCCGGAGGGCCGCTCCGAGCAGTGGATTGAAGGCATGGGCATTGCCACGGGGATTGCGTTCGATCACTCGGAAAACCTCTATGTCGGCGACCGCAGCGGCACGATTTTCAAAATCAGCCCGAGCCGCGAAATTTTCGTCTTCGCTACCCTGGAGCCTTCGCTCGCTGCGTATCATTTGGCGTTTCATCCGAGCGGCGATCTTTACGTTACGGGGCCTACTACTTCGAGCTACGACCGCGTGTATCGCATTACGCAGGGCGGGGATGTTTCGGTTTTTTACCGCGGGCTCGGACGTCCCCAGGGCTTGGCTTTCGACCGCGACTCGAATCTTTACGTCGCGGCATCGCACGGCGGGCACCGCGGCATTGTGCGGCTCACGCCTGAGGGTCGCGCGGAAACGGTGCTGAGCGGCTCGGGATTGGTTGGCCTGGCGTTGCAACCTTCCGGACGCGCCATTCTCACGACGGTAAACGCGCTGTTCACGCTGGATTGGGATGTGCGCGGACTGCCACTCGTCGGATAATCAAACACAATGAAAGCGGAGATCATTGCGGTTGGTTCGGAACTGCTTACGCCGGACCGCTTGGACACGAACTCCCTCTTCCTTACGGAGGAGCTGAACACAATTGGCATTGAGGTTTTGCGCAAGACGGTTGTCGGCGATGATCGCGACTTGCTGGCGGAAGCGTTTCGCGATGCGCTGAATCGCGTGCCGCTGATTATCTCCTGCGGTGGACTTGGCCCGACCGAGGATGACTTGACGCGGGAGACCGTTGCCGATCTCCTCGGCCGCAAACTGCGCCGCAACGACGACATTTTGCGCCACATCGAAGGTCGTTTCCGCAGCATGGGCCGCGAAATGCCGGAAGTAAACGTGCGTCAGGCGATGGTGCCCGAGGGAGCCGAGATACTTGAGAATCCGCGCGGGACGGCGCCGGGATTGTGGCTGGAGGATGGCGGACGCGCCGTGGTGCTTCTGCCCGGACCGCCTCGCGAGCTGAAGCCGCTTTTTCGCGAGCAGGTTTTGCCGCGGCTGGAGCGGCGCGCGTCTGGCGTGCGCATGCACAGCCGCGAACTGCGCGTGACCGGACTTGGCGAATCGCACGTCGAGCAGCGCATCCTGCCGATTTACAAGCGCTTTCCGGAAGTGCACACCACCATTCTCGCGGCGCCCGGCGAAACGCAAATCCATTTGCGCTTTTGGACCGAGGATCCGGCTCATGCAAAGAAAATTCTGGATGAGATTGTGCAGGGCTTCGAGATTGCGCTGGCCGACCGCATTTTCAGTCAGGATGGGCGCGCGTTGGAGGAAGTTGTCGCGGAGCAGTTGACGCTGAACAATGCGACGATTGCCGCAGCGGAAAGCTGCACGGGCGGGCTGCTGGCGCAACGTCTGACCAGCATTGCGGGCAGCTCTTCGTATTTTCTGGGTGGCGTGGTGTGCTACAGCAATGAGCTGAAGACCGCATGGGCCGACGTTCCCGCGGAAATGATTGCGGCGAAGGGCGCCGTCAGTCCTGAGGTGGCTGCGGCGCTTGCGGAAGGAATTCGCCGGCGCGTTGGCAGCACACTGGGCGTTGGCATCACCGGGATTGCGGGGCCGGGAGGCGGCTCGGACGAGAAACCTGTCGGCACGGTGCATGTAGCTATTTCGCACGCCGGCGGTATCAAAGAGCGCGGCGCGCGGTTTCCAGGTGATCGTGAAGCTATTCGCTGGCAAGCGTCTCAGATTGCGCTGGACCTGGTGCGCGTACATTTTTTGTACAACGGCCAAAACGCGCTATCTTCGGCGAAAAGGGGCTGACGCGTGCGTCTCTTTGTTGCGCTGGAGATTCCCACCGAGGTGCGCGATGAGTTCGCGGCGTTGATCAACGAATTGCGCGCGGCGGATTCGTCGTTTTCAAAAAATCGAGCGCGCTGGGTGCGGCCGGAAAACCTGCATGTCACGCTGAAATTTATCGGGCATGTTGACAACGGCAAGCTCGACGCGATTCGAGCTGCGCTTGCTGAAGTTCGCTTCGACGACCCTGTTGAGATGCGATTCCGCGGATTGGGATTTTTCCCGAACGCGAAACGCCCCCGCGTTTTCTGGGCCGGCATGGAAGCTTCGCCAAACCTGGCGCCGCTTGCGGGCGAAATCGACACGCGACTTAAGAAATTGGGGATTTCGAGCGAAACAAAGGAATTCGCGCCTCATCTCACGCTGGCGCGCTTTGATCCGCCCGGAATTTCCGATGGACTCAGCGCGATTGCGCAAGAGAATCTGGCGCGAGAGTTCGGCGCCGCTCGCACCGGGGAATTTCACCTGTTTGAGAGCAAGACACGGCCCAGTGGCGCGGAATACACGCGCCTGTCATCCTTCTCCTTCGCGCCTAAGGCGGCTTAGGCGCGCATCATGAACACGTCGCTGCCATTGCCGATTATTCCTGTCGCGGCTTATCTGCTCGGCTCCATTCCCTTCGGCTTGCTGTTTACGCGGCTTTTCGGCGGCGGCGATGTGCGCAAATCCGGCAGCGGCAACATTGGCGCGACGAATGTTGCACGCGTGGCTGGCCCAGTGCCTGCATTACTCACCTTGCTCTTCGACTTCGCGAAAGGCGCTGCGCCCGTTTGGATCGCTGGGCGTCTCAGCAACGAAAGCGCTACATGGATGATGAGTGCCGGACTGGCCGCGCTCATCGGGCATTGTTTTCCGATTTGGCTGAAGTTTCGCGGCGGCAAAGGCGTAGCCACGGCAGCCGGGGCGTTCCTCGCACTCTGCTCCCCGGCGCTTCTTGGCTCCCTGATTCTTTTCCTGATCGTGCTTTACTTTTGGCGCTATGTTTCACTGGCGTCCATTTCCGCGGCCGCTGCCATGCCGCTGCTGATCTATTTGCTCTGGGCGCCGCATCATGCGCCGCCGATGATTGTCACGTTTGGCGCGCTCGCGGCTGCGGTGATCATTGTTTACAAGCACGACGCCAACATTCAACGGTTGGTGCAGGGCGAAGAGCCGAAATTCTCGTTCGATAAAAAACGAGACGCCGCGTGAGCAAAATTGCCATCCTCGGGGGGGGAAGCTGGGGCACCGCGCTGGCAATCGTGCTTTCGCGCGCGCGGCGGAAGCACAAGATTTCGCTGTGGGTGCATGATCGCGCGCTGGCGGAGTCGATTCGGCGTGACCGCGAAAACCGCAGCTATTTACCGGGACATCGGTTAGATCCCAACGTTTCTGTTACGAGCGAGATTGGCGATACGATTTCGGGCGCGCAGATTCTTATCGGGGCTGTCCCTACGGCGCACGCTCGCGCGGTTTATTCCGCCGCGGCGGCTGGCGTCGCGCCTCGCTCGATTTTCGTAAGCGCCGCAAAAGGACTGGAACCGGCCACCCACAAACGGATGAGTGAAGTGGTTTTTGAGGTTTTCTCGCGGGAATCCGCACCCCGCCTGGCCGTGCTTTCCGGCCCATCCTTTGCCGCAGAAGTCGCACGGGGAGAGCCGACTGCGGTCGTGCTCGCGTCCCGCGATGCCTCTCTTGCTGCCGAGTTGCAGGAGGAGTTCGCGGCGCCGAATTTTCGCGTGTACACCAATGACGATGTGCTGGGCGTGGAGCTGGCTGGCGCGATGAAAAATGTGATCGCCATCGCCGCCGGCGTTTGCCAGGGGCTCGGCCTCGGTTCTAACCCGCTCGCCGCCCTTATTACCCGCGGGTTGGCCGAAATGTCTCGTTTGGCAGCCGCTGTGGGCGCCGAACCGGAGACGCTGACCGGGCTTGCCGGCCTCGGCGACCTGGTGCTCACCTGCACGGGAGCGCTAAGCCGCAATCGACAGGTCGGCATCGAACTGGGCAAAGGCCGCACACTTAGCGAAATTTTGGCAGGCATGCGCATGGTTGCCGAAGGGGTGGGTACGACGGCGGCACTTCTTGCCCTTGCCCGCGAAGCCAAGGTCGAGATCCCGATTACACACCAGGTGGCGGCAATCCTGCATGAAGGCAAGCCGCCGCGCGAGGCCATTCGCGACATAATGGAACGTCCGCAACGGCCCGAATAACCAGGGCTCAACCCAGCCGGCGCCTACCGGCCGAATCCTGGAAGGATCGCTTATAGTACGAAGGTTCCAGTTGCAAGTCCGCGACTCGGCCGCTTGCATTTCCCCGGTGCGCCACTCGAATCCCTTAAAATTGAATCCAAGGCAATGTCCGCAAAGCAGCCGATTAACGTCAAGTTTAAAGCCTCCTGGGAGCGCATGCGCGCCGGGCGGGTACGCATTCTTTGGCTGGTTTTGGGCGCTTTACTGCTGGTTAGCGCGTTCCCTATCGGGCTCTATCACCGGCAGGTGCTGCAACTGAGCCAGGACAAACTGGTCGATACCGAGCGCGTACAACAAACGGACCTGACGCGATCGTTGACACAAGAAATCCAGTTCTTTGAAGCCACTATGAGCCAGCAGCTTCTCAGCCAAAGCCAGATTCTGGGGCTGATGAACCTGAGCGACAATGTGGAGGATCCTGTCGCGGAGCCCAAGGTCACACGCGTGCTCCAAACGTTTGCCGAGAATAACCCGAACACTTTTCTCTATCTAAGCGCGGTGGGTAAATCCAGGAAGGGCACGGTGGCATCGCAGGGAAACTACCGCGCCGATCAGGATCCCTTCGTGGCCAAAGCCTTGCAGCGCGCTTTCGTGTGGTGCATGCAGCAATCGGGAGAGTTTCGCAGCGATCCGCTGGCACTCGCGCCCGACGATCGTCCCGCATTTGTCGTTGCCGTGCCGCTGAAAGATATCAACGGAAATTTTACGGGCATGCTGGCTGCGGTTGTCTCGCTTGAGCCGGTTCTTCGCCGATTGCAGGACGCCAGCGTCCGCGAGCGCACCGTGTTTATCGTCGATCACTCTGGCCACACCGTGGTACATCCGGATACGAAAAACTTCGTTCCGGGCACGGATTTGACCAATTCCGATCTGGTCAGACAAATCCGCGATCTGCCGCAAGAGCTGCGCAACACGCAAACGATTCGCTTCAAGCAGCAGGTCAAGGGACGTACGGTGGAGATGGTCGGCACGTTCAGCACGATGCCGGAGCTGAATTGGGCGGTCGTGGCGCAACGCAGCCTCAGCGGAGCGCGCGATGACGCAGGCGTCAGCGAACTGAACCGCCAGGCGCTCGCTTTCGTCACTGTCGTGGTGCTCGCCGCCGTGCTGGTCGGTTACTTTTTTGCCGTGGGTATCAGCGGACCAATTCGCGGTCTTGCCGCATCAACGCGCGCTATCAGCCGTGGCGAATTCCATCAACGCTCGGCGGTGCGCGGCGCTTCGGAAATCAGCGAGCTGGCCGAAAACTTCAACAAGATGGCCGGCGACATCGAAGAGTACATCGAGCGGCTGAAGGAATCCGCGGAAGAAAATCGCGAGCTGTTCGTAGGCTCCATCCGCATGCTTGCCGCGGCCATCGACGAAAAGGATCCGTATACGCGCGGTCACTCCGGCCGCGTGGCTAAATATTCCACGCTCATTGGCCGGGAACTGGGGCTTAACCCCGCCGACCTGGACACGCTGCGCATTTCCGCGTTGCTGCACGACGTCGGCAAAATCGGCGTCGAGGATCGCGTCCTGAAGAAGCCGGGTGCGCTCACGGCCGAAGAGTTTGAGTTGATGAAGCAGCACACAGTGAAGGGCGCGAATATCATGCGTCCCGTCTCGCAGCTCAAGAACATGCTGCCGGGCATCGAGCTGCACCATGAACATATGGACGGACGTGGGTATCCTTACGGCTTGACTGCGCCGCAGATTCCGCTGATGGCCCGCATCATCGGTGTTGCCGACACGCTCGATGCGATGACCACCAATCGCCCGTATCAATCCGCGATGGACCTCGATTACGCGCTCGGCAAAATCAAAGCGCTCGCGGGCAGTAAGTTCGACACCATCGTCGTCAATGCTCTCGAAGGCGCCGTGATGGCCGGCAAGCTCCGCCTCAACGCCGTCGAAGTCCAGGTTTAGCTCCCTGCGCACGCACGGCTTGTCACCAACCTAAGAACAGCCTGAACGCCTAGATCGCCGCCCCATCGCTCAAAATGCCCGGACGGCTCTTCTGTTACACTTTTGTTTGGCGCTCCACGCGAGCGCACCACGGAATGATTACCCTTTTTGGCAAACCGGAACCGACGCTGGCGGAGAAGCTTAAGGCTTCCGTCAGCAAGACCAAGGCGGCGCTATCGGAAACCGTCGACAATATTTTCCTCGGCGAAAAGAGAGTCGATCCGGCGCTGCTGAAGCAGCTTGAAAACGCGCTGCTTTCCGCTGATCTTGGTGTCGGAACCACGCGCGAAATTCTGGATTCGGTCCGCGAAAAGCTGGATCGCAACGCGCTGTCTGATTCATCGCAACTCAAGGGCGAAATCAAGTCGCACATTGTGCGCATCCTCAATGCTTCCGACGGCTCAAAACGTTTGCAGCCCGGTGTTGTCACCGGCTCGACCAATGGGAAGGGCCCACGCGTTATCTTCGTTGTTGGAGTTAACGGCGCTGGGAAAACCACCAGTATCGGCAAGCTTGCAAATCGCCTGCGTAAGGAAGGCTCGAGCGTGATTCTCTGCGCCGCGGACACCTTCCGCGCCGCCGCTGTCGAACAGCTTGAAATTTGGGCGCAGCGCAACGGCATCGAAGTCATCAAACAAAAATCCGGCGCCGATCCCGCCGCCGTTGTTTACGACGCGGTCGCCGCCGCCAAGGCGCGCTTTTCCGATGCCGTGATCGTGGACACCGCCGGCCGCTTGCACACGAAATCCAACCTCATGGCTGAGCTGGACAAAATGAAGCGCACGGCAGCGAAAGTGATTCCCGGCGCGCCGCATGATGTATTGCTCGTTCTTGATGCGACTACGGGACAGAATGGGCTGGCGCAAGCGCGCGAGTTTACTTCCACGGTCGGCGTCACCGGCATCATTCTTACCAAGCTCGACGGTACGGCCAAAGGTGGCATCGTCGTGGCCATTTCGCGCGAGCTTGCGCTGCCCATTCGCTTTGTTGGCACCGGCGAGCAAATCAACGACCTCATTCCCTTCGACGCAGAGACTTACGCCAACTCGCTTTTCGACTGATCGTGGACGCACACGACATTCGTTTCATGGAACACGCGCTGGGTCTGGCGCGCAAGAGTGTTGGCCTGGCCAGCCCGAATCCGCACGTTGGCTGTGTGATCGTGCGCGATGGACAAATCGTAGGCGAAGGCTTTCACCAATACGAATGGCGCGATCACGCGGAAGTCGTCGCCCTGAAATCGGCGGGAGAAAAAGCGCGAGGCGCGACTTTGTACGTTTCACTCGAGCCGTGTAACCACACGGGCCGGACTGGACCTTGCACGGAAGCGATCATCGCCGCAGGCGTCCGGCGCGTGGTGGCGGCGATGCAGGATCCGAACCCCGCAACTTCCGGCCGCGGATTCGAGCGTCTGCGCGCGGCGAAAATCGAAACATCGTGCGGAGTGCTTGAAGATGCCGCGCGCCGCCTGAATGAAGCGTTCGCTTGCTGGATCCGCGCGAGGAAACCATTCGTAACGTTGAAGTCGGCGCTAACGCTGGACGGGCAGCTAGCTTTACCGCAAGCAAAGAAAGCCAGACGCTCCTCATGGGTGACGTCGGAGGAATCGCGAGCGGAAGTTCATCGCATGCGGCATACGTCCGATGCGCTGCTCACCGGCATCGGCACAATCCTGGCGGACGATCCTTTGCTTACCGATCGCAGCGGTTTGCCTCGACGACGGCGGCTCCTGCGCGTGATTCTCGACACACAACTTCGTCTGCCGCTGAAATCCCGCATCGCGCAAACCGCAGATGACGATCTTGTCGTGTTCACGGCGGCTCCACTCAATTCAACAAAGGCGCGCAGACTGGAAAAAGAAGGCGTCGAGCTTGTTCGCGCCCGAGCAACACGTGGCCGCATCGATCTGAAGAGCGTGCTTGCTGAACTCGGCCGCCGCGAAATTCTGAGCGTGCTTCTCGAAGCCGGCCCCACGTTGAACGGCGCCGCGCTTTCCGCAGGCTTGCTGCACAAACTGATGCTTTTCTATGCTCCTAAATTCGCCGGTGATGTCGGCGTTCCGTTTGCCCACATGCCGGCCCTCGCTCACGGCCCGCTTCCCAATCTTCGCGTCGAGCAATTCGGGCCGGATGTGGCGATCGAAGTCTATCTGCACGATGTTTATCGTGCGATGTAGCCTGCGGCATTCCAAGTGGGACAGCCATTTCTGGCTGTCCTAGGCGCGTGTTCGTGGAGAGAATGCTATTCTCAGGCTATGTTCACCGGAATCGTTGAGCACCTTGGCACTGTTGAGTCACTCTCGCTGCAAGCGGACGGCGGCCGCGTCACCATTCATGCACCGACGCTCGCGTCCAAGCTCGCCGTATCCAACAGCATCGCTGTGAACGGTTGCTGCCTTACCATCGTCGCCGTCAACAAAGACCTCTTCTCCGCTGATCTCTCCGGCGAAACCATTCGCAAGACTTCTTTCGGTGCAACAAGCGTAGCGCTTCAAAAAGGCGCACGCGTGAACCTCGAGCAGCCACTGACGGCGGGCAAAGAATTCGGCGGCCACTTTGTTTTGGGTCATGTAGATGGAACGGGCAGCGTAGCGCATCTGCGACCTGAAGGCGAAAACTGGTGGTACGGCGTAGAGGTCCCCGAAGACTTCGCGCGCTACATCGTGCCGAAAGGCTCGATTACAATCGACGGTGTCAGCCTTACCGTCGCGAACTGGCAAGACGGCATCGCGGAAATCGCAGTGATCCCCTATACCTACGAGCACACCAACATCCGCGACCGTAAATCAGGCGATGCCGTCAATCTTGAAGGTGATATTCTCGGCAAATACGTCGAGCGCTACCTCGAAGCGCGCTCCTCAAAGCCGACGACAAAGATTTCGCTTGCCGAGCTCACCGAACAAGGATTTTAATTCGAGGCATTCGCTGCCTCTTTGCGCTTCGCCCGCGCGCCGCGATAGTACAACGTCAATCCAAGGGCCAATGCCGCCAACGTCGAACCCACAACCTTCAAAAGGAATAGCACCCGATTTGAAGAATCACCTGGCGGGAACAGCGAAACAATGATCGACAGCAGTGTCACCGCGAAGGCGATCCCGCTCGCGATCCAGACGCCTGGCTTCCCTCCCGGGATCAGCACAGCGTGCGGATTTTCCAGGCGGTCCTTGCGGCCGGCCAGCTTAATCGCCGCGGCGAACATGTACAGAAACGGAATGAAGTAAAGAATGATGGCGACGTCGACCAGGCCTTGATATGCCCCGCGCGTCGTCTCGCTGATTTGACTGAGCAAAAGGATCGCGCCAGAAGCGACCGCCTGCACAATGATAGAAATGTACGGCGTCCTCCAGCGCGGATGAATTTTTCCGAACGCTTTCGGCAAATAACGGTCAATGCCCACGACGAACGGAACGCGCGCAATCCCCGCGACGGTGCTGCCGACGCCGCCTGCATTTCCCACGGTCACGAGAATCGCCGCGAGTATGCCCACGAAACCGATTTTAAGGACGATGGCACCAATGGTAATTGCATGAAAGACGCCGGCCGTAGGGGAAACATCGGGCGCAGGCACGAGCGCCAAGACCGCTACCGTGCCCGCGATATACATCAGCGCAATTAGCGCGCCCGCGGCGAAGACCGCACGAGGCAGAGTGCGCCGCGGGTCTCGCACTTCCGCGCTCATCGCCGATACCAGTTCGAGTCCGGTAAACGCAAAGGCGATCTGCGACCAAAAATTGACCGTATCCCAATTCCAGACCGGCCAAATGTTGGCCCAAGTGAACGGCGTCACGGAGCCGTGACGCAGCCACACCATGCCGGCAATCACGACCAGAATCAGCAATGGTACATACGTGGAAACGCCTCCGGCATTCTGCAGCCACTTGCCGACATTTAATCCAACGATGTTCAGAATCACTGCAACCAGCAGCAAGCCCAAAGAGACTAACAGCAGGAACGTGCGATTCTGCGCGAGCGTTCCGCCAGCTTCGCCGATGAGGTACGCGCTCATGGACGCGCTGGCCAGCAACAGGCCGGGAAAATAAAAAACGGTGTAGATCCAATAATTCCATCCGGCAACGAAGCCGTGAAAATCGCCGAATGCTTCTTTGGCCCAAACGTACAGCCCGCCTTCTTCGGGAAACCGTGAAGACAGCTCGTTGATGATCATCGCGCTGGGCACAAAAAAGAAGACTGCCGCGATTACCCACAGGCTGATGGATGACGTGCCGTTGTGCGCCGCGGCCGCAATCCACCGCGGTCCCAGCACTGTGGCGATATTGAAGAACAGTACGTCCCAAAAGCCCATCTCCTTACGCAGTTGGGCGATGGGATTCGCGGCGGCTGCCGGGGTTGTGTTTGCTTCCGTGCCTAACTGGCTCACAAAGTAACGTCCAGCGCGGGGATTAGCTCGTCTTCTTTCAGGAAATGTTGAAGGAAAGGATCATCGGAGTTTTCAAAGTCGGGCCAAGAACCAAAGAAGGTTACCCGGCCGTCCTGCAAGAAAACTACGGTGTCCGCGAGGCGCTTGGCGAGATGCGTGTCGTGTGTGACGACGATAGAAGTCTTGTGAAACGCGTTTTTTAGCCGCAAAATCAGCTCGCCCATGTGCCCGGCCATGATGGGATCGACCATGGTCGTCGGCTCGTCGTACAAAATCGCCTCGGGATTTTGCGCAAGGGCGCGCGCAATGGCCACAGCCCGGCGCATGCCCGTGGATAATTCGCCTGGCAATCGGTCGAGAACGGTGTCGACTTCCAGCAAATGCGCCAGGTTTTCGACATTTTTGTCGATATCGGCTGCCGTCAAGCCCGACTGTCCTTCCATGGGAAATGCGATATTGTCGGCGACGGTTAGCGAATCGAAAAGCGCGCCGGACTGAAACACCATGGTCACCTTGCGTCTGATCTCGGCAAACTGCTTCTCGCTGAAATCGGTGACGTCCTGGCCATCAATGAAGATCCGGCCGGAGTCCGGCTTGAGAAATCCCATGATGTGTTTCAGCGATACGGATTTGCCTACGCCGCTGCGCCCCATGATCACGCAGGTTTCTCCGCGCTTGACCGTGAAGCTCACCCGGTCCAGGACCGGCCGGTCGTCAAAGCCTTTGCTCACGTCGCGAAATTCGAAGAAATTCGGAGACTCGCCGCTATTGCCATTTGACTGCTCGTTGCTGGCGGAAATCTCGTTCACGCGCGCTGTGCCTCCAAAATCCGCTTCGCCTCGTCGTAATCGGCCGCGGTATTCATATTCCAGAACAGTCGCCCCTTTGCATCAAATCGCTTCCAATCCGCTTCGTCAAGGACTTCCATCTGCAAGCGCTTCATTGCCTGCGTGATTTTGCGGACGCCTTCGTCGAATACATTTTGCAGCTTGGGTGCCGCACAAGTTCTCCAGCAGGCGCATAGCGGCTCCAGTCCCTGTGCGGACTGCGGGGCCACGACTTCGGCGTTGCTCGCCAAGGCTCGTCCGACAAGATGCGCCAGCCACTCTCGGGTGAGAAACGGCATGTCGCACCCGACAATCAAGTTCCATTGCGTTTCGTCGCCACCTCCCTTGGTGGCAAGCAGCGCGGTGATGATTCCGGCGAGTGGGCCTTGCCCGTCCCAGCGATCCGGGATGCCGCTAATGCCAAGGGCGGCGTATTTGTTGGGGGCGGCAATCACGTTCACTTGATTCGTGATCTCACCGAGCAGCGCGCGCATCCGCAAAAGCATCGGCATGCCGTCCATCTCGACCATTGCCTTGTCACGTCCGAAACGCGTGCTTCCGCCGCCGGCAAGTACATAGCCATTCACCAATCGGTCGCTTGTGTCTCCCGCGTGCACTCAGTGCCTCTGCGTTTATTCTCTTTCTTCTTCTTCGATTGGCTCGCGGCCCGGGCGCCGAATTCCCAACTCGCGCAGCTTTTCCTGCAAACTTTGCCGGTGCAGACCAATGGTTGCCGCCGTTCGCGAAACATTCCACCGGTGGTCCGCAAGCTGTTTGGTCAGATACGCTACCTCGAACTTGCGCTTCGCCTCGCGAAAATCCTTTTCGCCCAAACCATTGTCGTGCCCGTCTGCGGAATGCTTTTGCACCAAGGATTCACCGCGCGCGACTTCTTCCGGTAAATCCGCCACGTTAATTTCCTCCCCGCGGCATAACACCAGACTGCGCTCCAGCGCATTCTTCAGTTCGCGCACATTCCCCGGCCAATCGTAGCGCTCGATGGCTGCAATGGCCTCACGCGTCAGCTGCGCCGTGCGTCCAAGCCGCGCCGCGTGCATCTGCAAGAAGGACTCCGCCAGCACGGGGATATCCCGCTTGTGCGCGCGCAGTGGGGGCAATTCTATGGATACAACGCGAAGCCGATAAAACAGATCCTCACGAAATTTTCCCGCGCGAATTTCGGCAGGGAGATCGCGATGGGTCGCACTAATTACCCGCACATCCACAGGGATTGCCTGGTTGCCGCCCAGCCGCTCGATGGTCCGATTCTCCAGCGCGCGCAACACTTTCGCCTGTGTGACGGGATTCATGTCGCCGATTTCGTCGAGAAACAGCGTCCCACCTGTCGCCAGCTCGAATTTTCCCTTCTTCTGCTGCGCCGCGCCCGTAAAAGCTCCACGTTCGTAGCCGAACAGCTCCGATTCGATCAAGGTCTCCGGTAAGGCGGCGCAATTGACCGCGACAAATGCCCTTCCTGCCCGTGGGGAACGCGCGTGAATTTCCTGCGCGAGCAAATCTTTGCCAGTGCCGCTTTCGCCAAGAATCAGCACGGTCGTGTCTGTGAGCGCAACGCGTTCCGCCATTTCAAAGGCATGGCGCATTTCGGCGGTGCGCCCGATCATCTGTCCAAACTGTCCCTCGCTGGTTAGCCGGCGGCGCAGCGCATCATTCTCTTTCTCGAGCGAAACGAGTTTCAGGAGGTTCGCCACGCGCTGCCGCAACTCTTCCAGCTCAAATCCCTTCACCAGATAATCCGCGGCCCCAATTTGCAGCGCCTCCACGGCAGTTTTCGCTGTGTCCAGCGCCGAGACCATAAGGACCGGAATTTCGTTGCCCTGTTCGCGCACCCATCGCAAAAACTCGATTCCGCTTTGACCGGGCAGAACGACATCCAGCAGCAGCAAATCGGGCCGTTCGCGCGGGAGCGCCTCGCGCGCCGCTTCCGCTGAGTCCGCTTCCACTATGTGATACTTCGACTCCAACGCGCGCCGCAAACCGTAGCGGGCGGCAGGTTCATCATCGACAATCAGGATCGTCTTCATTTGATCTATTTGGTTGCATCCTTGCCTGCTCCTTCCATCGGTAGTATCACCTCAAATCTTGTTCCCCGGCCGTTGCTCACCGGACTTTGCCAATCCAGTTTGCCGCCAAACTCTCCGACGCGACGTGCGACGATCGCCAGCCCCAGTCCTGTGCCCTGCGTCTTGGTCGTAAAGAACGGTTGCAAGAGTTTGGCCTGCGCCTCCGGCGAAATACCCGGCCCGCTGTCCTCAACAGTGAGGACGCACGAGCCATTCTTTACTGCGGCCAGGATGTTGACGCAGCCGCCCCGAGGCGTCGCTTCAAGCGCGTTCACAACGAGGTTCGAAACAATATCGCTCATCACATCGGCTGGCGCAGCGGTTCTCGCGCCGTTCACGCCGAGCCGTAACTCAAGAGCGACTCCTCGCCGCTCCGCTTCATGTCGTAAGACTCCTGCTACTTCTTCGATCACAACCGAGGCGTCGCAAGTAGCCGCCGCCTTCCCTCCCGATACCGCAGGCCTGCTGAATTGCAGCAATTGATTGAGCTTCGCCGAAAGCCGGCCGACCTCATTCAGCACGATTTGGGTCTCGCCACGCAAAGTTTCGGGGAGTTGCGGATTCTCCATTTGCACCTGCAGAATCGTTTTGATGGAGCCCAGTGGATTTTTTAGATTGTGCGAAATGCTTGCGGCCATCTGTCCCAGCAATGCCAGCCGCTCGCGCTCCGCCAATTCCCTTTCCAGGCGCACTTTTTCATCGATCAACCGGCACAAATCCAAAGCGCCCGGCAGTTGCTCGCACAGGAATTCGAGCGTCGCGCGCGTTTCGCCCGAGAGCGCAGACCCGTGAGGCTGCGCGCGGACTATTCCCACAAGATTGCCCGAGGACGGAACGATTTCCGAGATCTTCCCTTCCGAAAAGGCGACCCGAGCCTTCGAGAGCCCAAGCCCTGCTTGTTTGGGGAAAGCACCAGGGTCCTCGCCCATTTCGTCTTCTTTATGGAACGTGACCTGCACCGCCGCGAGCTCGAAAACTTCCTTCACACGTTTCTCAATAAAATGAGCGAGATTTTCCGAGTTTCCTTGTCGGGCCTCCTGGTGAATCTCTGCCATCAGCCGCTGCACGCGATCCGTCTCTCGCTGCGCTGTTTCTTGCAACCGCCTTCCCAGCATACGTTGGAGAGGCTCGATGAAAATCACCAAGACGAATAGGAGCACTGCCGCCGAGGCTTCCGGCGGTATTTCCGGGGCCAACCAGGTGCTCACGCGACGAACCAACGCGAGATAGAGCAGCGCCAAAAACGTCACGGAAACCGCGTACATCAGGTTCTTTTGCCGGCCAATCTGCAGAAAGTTGAACTGTTGTACAAGGTAGATCAGCACGGCCGACGGCACGATGGCCAGCAGCGCCAGGAACGTGCTGACGCCATCCGCCAAGTCGCGAGGCAGCGGAGTACTTAACAGGTGCAACTGCACTACAATCGCGGCGCCGATAGCCAGCACACCCGCCAGTAAACTGTGAAAGAAAGACTCTGATTGCTTCGCCGCTCGCAACTGAAACCGTATTTCCCACCCCGCGCTGATCACCATAACCGCAGCCAGCCACACCCCATAGGCACGTCCCAGCACGTTCCCGGGAACGAGAAAATCAAAACCCGGTGAATTCGCCAGCAAGGGAGACACGTGCAAAGCGAAATAAAGAGCCGGAGCATACGCTGCGAGCAGCAGCGCCCGCTTTAGCCCGGCCTGGCTTGGGAGGATCCCGAGAGTGTCCGCATATTCGAGGTGCAAATGAATGAGCAGCGTCGGCAAAAAGCAAAGCCCGGCGCACAGCAGCGTCTTAGCAAAGGCGGCTAGCAGCGGCGGCGGCTCCGGATAATAGATTTGGGCGTTTAGCGCCAGCAGCGAGCCCGAATAAAACAGAAAGAGGGCGAGCGAGAGAAAGAAGAACACGCGCTCAAAGTTGCGCTGGCGGCGGTAACCCAGGATGACCACCATCCAAAAGAGGTGCAGGAGCGTTCCCGCCGTGAAGGTAATCAGCCGAACATAGAGAAGTGAGGGCATAACAGCGGTGTAGAGTGCCAGTGCGAAAATCTCAGCGCTGATTCTACGTCCCTACTGGGAGCACGACAATACCCAAGTGCCAGATTTTCCTTGCACCACGTAAATAACTGAAATAATAGCACTTAACATAACGAGTGCTTTGAGCGTGAAAGGCTCAATCTGCTGCCCTTTCGCTTGACACGTCAGGTGAATCTGCTATATTAGCACTCGGCTTCGAGGAGTGCTAAACGCCTTTTTGCTCTCCCGGCCACTCAAATCGCATCGCAAATCCACGGAGGTTCTTTCAAGATGGCAGTGAATCTTACCCCGCTCCACGACCGCGTCGTTGTGAAGCGCATTGAAGAGAAGGAAAGCGTCAAGGGAGGCATCATCATCCCGGACACAGCCAAAGAAAAGCAGCAGGAAGGCGAAGTCATCGCCGTCGGTTCCGGCAAGCGCGAAAAGGGTGAGCTCATCCCCCTGGACGTTAAGCCCGGCGACCGCGTTCTATTCGGCAAGTACAGCGGCACGGAAATCACCATTGACGATCAAGAGTTGCTGATCCTCCGCGAAGAGGAGATTCTCGCGAAGCTCGGCGGCGCCGCAAAAGCCGCAGGCTCCCGCAAGTAATTAGTTCGCGTGGTCACGGCTGGTTTCAGCCGGAACCATAGTGAGTGTAGTGGCCGGTCGCCAGACCGGCGAAATACGCAGGAATTAGCAAAGAATCTCAGGAGGAAATACCAGTATGGCGAAGCAGATCGTAACAGGTGAGAATTCCCGCCAAGCGATTCTACGCGGCGTGAATGCTCTTGCCGACGCAGT
>Ga0137418_10001754_pt1 | contig 19986 bp, 17 predicted proteins | sample CZODoug3_1_2_16f_FD_122242 | JGI IMG/M metagenome (GOLD analysis project Ga0137418, IMG submission 122242) | Vadose zone soil fungal communities from Angelo Coast Range Reserve, California, USA - CZODoug3_1_2_16fungal (Hybrid Assembly) | ecosystem: Environmental > Terrestrial > Soil > Vadose...
TTTGGCCGGGGGCCGTTTTTCCATGCATGATCATGGCATTGGGGGGCAAGAGGCCATTATTCGCAGCCAAAGCCGCCTGCTCGCTGCCATAGGGTCCGCTGAGGACCTGCTTGATCTCCAGCATCGCCGTGGACTGAATGATCGCTTTCACGCGTTCGGGATCGTCGACGCCAGGCAACTGGACCAGGATCTGGTATTCGCCGAGTCCATGCTCTTGAATCACCGGCTCGCTGACGCCAAGGGTGTCAATGCGACCACGGATGGTTTCGATGGCCTGCGTGACCGCATGTTTCTTTAAGTCGCCGAGGAGACTGGGCTTCATCGCCAGTACCCAGGTGTTTTCCGCGCCAGGAGTTAGGTCATACTCCTGCATCTTCTCCAAGACACCGTTCCTCAGGGCCGTTGTCCCATCCGGAGTTATGCCCTTGATCACAACCTTTTCAGGGGCATTTTGCGGGTCGGGCTTGGACACATCCGTGTAGGTGATCTTTTGGTCGCGGAGAATATCCTTCAAGCGTTCAATGGCGCGGTCGGAATCAGCGTTCACGGCATCCTTCACTTGCACCTGCAGGATCAAGTGGGTGCCGCCGCGCAGGTCGAGACCGAGATGAATGCGTTCGTGCATCGCCGACAACAGACCCTCTGGCGACAAGCTCTTGGGAATGCCGAAGATGCCGTAGGCAAACACCAGCAAGGTTGCGAGGATGAGTCCGAGTTTCCAGCCAAACGTCTTATTCATGAATAAAAACCGTCCAAAATCCTAGCTTTTCTCTTCCTTCTTCTTAGCTTTTCTCTTCGGCGCTCATGGAAACAATGGCCGAGCGCGCTACTTCGATCTTCAAGTTGTCCGGCGCCACTCTAAGATGCACATAGTCGTCCCGCAGGGCGATGATAATGCCGCGAATGCCCCCGCTGGTGACCACGCGGTCGCCCGTTTTGAGCTGACCCAGCATCTCCTGCCATTTTTTCTGCTTGCGTTGCTGCGGCAGGATGAGAAGCACATAAAAGACGCCAAAAATTGCGATCAAGGGCAGAAACATGACAATGCCGCTGCCGCCCGAAGTCTGCATCAGCAAGGCAGCCGCGACGCCCGCGGCGGGTTTCACCCATGAAAGTGCCTGAAAGGTCATCGGGATTGTTTTCTAGAGCCGGGCCGCGGGGAACCACATCTTTGCGGGTTGTGCTATTTCGTTGAGGCCGGGTTCCCTTCGCTGGTTTTCTTTCTCAAAGACTTGTTTTCTAAAGGCTCAGGCGCGACGCGTTTAGCGCCCGTCGCGTGTGGAAATCGCGGCATATCCCCAAGTGAGATAGATTGCCGCACCGTGCGCATAGTGTCAAGGTAGAAACTCAAATTGTGGACGGTATTTAATACCTGCGCCAGGACTTCATTGGCCGCATAAAGGTGTCGCAAATAGGCTCGGGAGTAGCGCTGGCAGACCCTGCAGGGGCATTTGGGGTCGAGCGCAGCCTCATCCTGGGCGTAGCGGGCCTGTTTGATGGAAATCCGCCCCTCCGAGGTAAAAAGCAGCCCGTGGCGGGCGGCTCGGGTGGGAAGCACGCAATCCATCATGTCAATGCCCATGGCGGCGTACTCAACGATCTCTTCGGGCGTCCCTACGCCCATCAAATAACGGGGCTTATCGGCGGGTAGGTATTGTAGCGTGGCCGCGACAACCTCGCGGGTGAGAGGACGGGGCTCGCCCACGCTTAAGCCTCCAATGGCGTAGCCCGGGAAGCCGATTTCGATGGTGCGCTCGGCCGATTCCTGGCGCAGGGCGAGGTCCATGCCGCCCTGGACAATGCCGAACAGGGACTGGGTGGCTGCATTGCCGTCTTTCTGGGCACGACCTTGCCATGGAATTCCATGTTTGTGCTCCTCAAAATATTTCTTGCTGCGGGCAGCCCAGCGCAGGGTGAGCTCCATGGATTCGCGGGTGCGGCGGGCGTCGGCGGGGTGCTCGGTGCACTCGTCAAAGGCCATGATGATGTCTGCGCCGAGGCCGATTTGGGCCTCCATGGAGCTCTCCGGGCTGAAGAAGTGGGAAGAGCCGTCGAGATGCGAGCGGAATGTCACACCTTCTTCATTCACCTTGCGTAAGTCGCTGAGGCTAAATACCTGAAAGCCTCCCGAGTCGGTGAGCATCGCGCGCGGCCAGGACATGAAGCCGTGCAGGCCTCCGAGCTTGCGGACGGTATCGATGCCCGGACGAAGGTAGAGGTGGTAGGTATTGCTCAGGATGATTTCCGGGCCGATTTCTTCGAGCAGGTCTTGCGGGATGCCTTTGACCGTGGCCTGCGTGCCTACCGGCATGAAAACAGGGGTTTCAATGGTGCCGTGCGAAGTTGTGAGCTGTCCGCGGCGGGCTGGGCCGACGGTTGTTTCGAGGTGGAAGGCGCAGGACACTTGGGGATTGTACGGGATTGGTCGGTCTGGGGCGGACCTTGCCGTCCGCCGCTGTTTCGGATTCGGTCAGCGAAATCCTGCTGAACCAACCGCAAAGGCAGCGGACAGATTGCCCGCTCCAACGGATTGCCCGCTCCAACAGATTGCCCGCTCGAGGTGAGTGTCCCATAGAATCGGTTCGTGCTGACGCAGCGGGTGGAGTTTATCCCGGAACAGGATCGCGAGATGTTTGCCAGTCTGCCGGCAGCGGCGGGGGTATTTTTGCTGCGCGGGGACGATCAGAACGCTGAGCCCTACGTTACCAAGACGGCAAACTTGCGGCGGCGGATTGAGCGGTTACTCGCGGCCCCTGAGGAACGCACGCGGCGGTTGAATCTTCGGGGGCGCGTTCGCTGGATTGAATATTCGCGGACGGGGTCGGATTTCGAGTCGGGGTTTTTGCTCTACCGGCTGCTGCGTGAGCATTTTCCCAAGACTTACGCGGAGCGCCTGCGCTTTCGGTTTGCGCCGCTGGTAAAATTTCACCTGGAGAATGCTTATCCACGGGCTTCCGTGACTACGCGACTGGGGCGATTGGGCGGACCAACGCTTTACTACGGCCCCTTCTCGGGGAGAACGGCGGCAGAAAAGTTCCTTAACGACTCGCTGGATTTTTTCAAGATGCGCCGGTGCGTGGAGGATCTGCAACCTGACCCCGCTTTCCCCGGGTGCATTTATTCGGAGATGAAGATGTGTCTGGCGCCTTGCTTCAAGGGCTGCACGGACGAGGAATACGGCGGCGAAGTAACCCGGGTGCGGAACTATTTGGATTCGCGAGGGCAGTCGCTGGCGCGCGAAATGGCGGCGGAACGCGAGGGAGCGGCACAGAATCTGGCGTTTGAAGAAGCGGCCGGGATTCATGCACGGATCGAAAAGCTGAAGCCGCTGCTGAGCGGGCTGCCCGAGATTGTAGGCCGGATCGACCGGCTGGCCGGGTTGATGGTTCAACCTTCGGCGGAAGCGAATTCGGTGGCGTTGTTTCGCGTGCAACTGGGACGGATTGCAGGACCCCAGAGTTTCCTGATTCAGCCTCCGGAGCACACCAAATCACAATCCATGGAATCGCGCGTGGAAGCTTGTTTGGCTTTGGCACTGCCCTCTCGGCCGGCGTCACCGACGGAGACGATGGAGCATCTGGCGATTTTGAAACGCTGGTTCTATCGGTCGAGCCGGTTGGGGGAGATTTTTGTGGCGGACGAGAAAGGCCAGTTGCCCATGCGCCGCGTGGTGCGCGGAATTGGGCGAGTCTGGCGGGGCGAGAAAGAAGAAGCCGGTGCAGGATCCTAAGCGCGGCGTGACGTTCCGGTTGGGTTTGCGTCGGTCGGCTCAAGCCGGGGAGGGGAACGGAGAAGCGTAGGGAAGCGTGCCCGGATCCAGACTGCGGCAGATTTCGAGTTTCGACGGGCGTGGTTTCCCATCCGCCGCATCGTTTACCCTCAAGAACGATACCCTCAAGAACGATTTTCAGCCTCAAGAACGACCTTCAGCCTTCAAAACCCAGCGTACGGTGTTGGGCTGACCCGACCAGAGTGGCAAGAACCACTTTTGCCGTATTCGCGGGAAAGTGCCTACTGGGCCGCGGCCGAAACTCGCAGAGCGTGGCGGAGGGGCTTCGGCGGCGAGGCGCCGATGCTCGCCGCTTGCCGACGAGGCTGCCACGTCTCACGAGGGGAGCTATCGATGGGCGCCACTGGGCGCCGCTGCATGATGGGCGAAATTGCACCTAGGTTACTAAGGTTCGGAGGCGTCACCGGCGAACCGGAATCGGCAATTCTGAGTGGCGCGAACGCTGTGGGATAATGGAGAGAGTCAGCCCTGCTTCTTGAACGCTGCTACCGCATCTATATACCTTATGGACAACAAGTTCTTTTTCTCCCATTTCGGCATCCAGCAGCGCGATTTGGAGCGCTACCTGGCGGCGGCGCTTTCGGCCGGTGGCGACTACGCCGACCTCTATTTCGAGTACCAGACGTCGACTTCGCTCTCCATGGACGAGTCGCTGGTGAAATCAGCTTCGCAGGGCATTTCGGCGGGCTGCGGTGTGCGCGTGCTTTCCGGCGAGCGTACCGGCTATGCCTATACCGACAACCTTTCTCCCGAGCGCATGATGCACGCGGCCAAGACGGCGGCGCTGATCGCAAGCGGGCCATCGAAGGAAACCGTGGCCGCATTCCAGGAGAAGCCCGCACGGAGTTTGTACCCCGTGGCACTGCCTTCCGTGGATGCCGAGATCTCGTCGAAAGTGGCTTTGCTCGAGCGCGCCGATGTGGCCGCACGCCGCTACGATTCGCGGATTAAAGAAGTGCGCGTGAGCTATGGCGACGAGTTGCGGCGGATTTTGATTGTGGGTTCGGACGGCACCTTGGCCGAAGATTCGCAGCCGCTGGCGCGGTTCAATGTCGGCTGCATCGCCAAGACAGAGACCAACTCTGCGCGCGGCACTTCCGGCGGCGGCGGGCGTGTGGCCCTTGAGTTTTTCTCCGACCCCATTTCCTCACCGGAACATTTTGCCAGCGAGGCAGCGAGGCAGGCGATCTTGCAACTCGATGCCCGCGAGGCTCCGGCCGGGGAGATGGAAGTGGTGCTCGGTCCGGGATGGCCCGGCGTGCTCTTGCACGAGGCCATCGGTCACGGACTGGAGGCGGACTTCAATCGCAAGAAGACATCGGCGTTCGCCGGGCTGCTGGGCAAGCGCGTGGCCAGCGACAAATGCACGATTGTCGATAACGGAACCATGCCCTGGCGGCGCGGCTCGCTCAACTTCGACGACGAGGGCCACCCGACGCAGGAAACTGTGCTCATCGAAAACGGAATCTTGAAGAATTACATCAGCGACAAGCTTTCCTCGCGTTTAATGGGCATGCCCGATACCGGCAACGGTCGCCGCGAAAGCTATGAGCACATTCCCATGCCGCGCATGACCAACACCTACATGCTGGCGGGGCAGGACAACCCTGACGATATTATTCGCTCCGTGAAGCGCGGCATGTACGCCGTGAATTTCGGCGGCGGGCAGGTGGATATCACCAATGGCAAATTTGTGTTCTCGGCCTCAGAGGCTTACCTGATTGAAGACGGCCAGATTACTGCTCCTCTGCGGGGCGCCACGCTGATTGGTAACGGACCGGACGTGCTGACGCGAGTTTCCATGGTTGGAAATGATCTGAGGCTTGACGAGGGTGTAGGAACTTGCGGAAAAGACGGACAGTCCGTCCCCGTGGGCGTGGGCATTCCGACAATCAAAGTCGACCGGCTGACCGTGGGTGGCACTGCCAAGCGCGATACCGGCGGGTACATGCAGTAGACTGTTCATTGCAAATCTGAAAACTGAATTCATGCCTGAGACTCAAAGCGCTACGCCAACCTCCGAACTCACCTCTGACTTGCGCGAACTGGCGGCGGACGTGGTCCGCCGCGCTATGGCCACCGGTGCCTCGGCTGCCGAGGCGGTGGTGCAGGAAGGCGACGAGTTCTCGACGGTGGTGCGTCTCGGCGAAGTCGAAACGCTCAAAGAAGCAGGCTCACGAGCGCTCGGCGTCCGTGTTTTTTTCGGCCAGCGCACAGCCAGCACCTATACCAGCGACCTCTCGCTCGAGGGTATTGAGAAGCTGGTGAGCTCGGCCCGCGATCTGGCGCAGATCACTTCCGAAGACCCCTTCGCAGGATTGCCCGATGCGGGTTTATTGGGACAGCACAAGAACGAGTTGAATCTGTTTTACCCGGATGTCTACTCTCTGCCGGGAACCGAGCGCATCGATTACGCCCGCCGCGCCGAGAAGGCTGCGCTCGATTACGATCCCCGCATCAAGAACTCCGAGGGGGGCTCGTTCGATGCTTCGACCAGCCATCGTATTCTGGTCAACTCGCTGGGCTTTCTCGGCGAATACCGCCGGTCTTTCTGTTCCCTCGTCTCCGTTCCGATCGTGCAATCCGACAATGGTGCCATGCAGCGCGACTACTGGTACCACATGTCGCGCAGCCTGAAGGCTTTGGAATCTCCAGAGCATATCGGCAAGGTGGCCGCGCAACGGGCACTGCGACGCTTGGGAGCGCGCAAGGTCAAGACGGCGCAAGTGCCGGTGGTCTTCGATCCGCTCGTCTCGCGCTCGATTCTCGATCACATCTTCGAGGGCGTGAACGGAGATTCGATTTATCGCGGCGCATCTTTCCTGGCCGGCAAACTCGGAGAGAAAGTTGCCGGCGACAATGTTACGGTGATCGACGACGGCACCATCGTCGGAGGCTTCGGGACGAGCCCGTTCGACGGCGAAGGCATCCCTACCCGCCGCACTGTCGTCATAGAAAATGGCGTTCTAACATCGTACCTGCTCAATTCCTACACGGCGCGCAAGCTGAAGATGGAAACCACCGCGAACGCCTCGCGCGGCCTCGCTGGTACGCCTGGAATCGGCCCCGGCAATTATTTCCTGCAGCCCGGGACGAAGTCTGCGCAGGAAATTATCGCGGGAATTTCGGAAGGCCTCTACGTCACCGAGTTCCTCGGCCACGGCGCTAACCTCGTTACCGGCGACTACTCGCGCGGCGCTGGCGGCATGTGGATTTCCGGCGGCCAGCTCGCCTACCCGGTGGAAGAGATTACCGTCGGCGGCAACCTCAAAGACATGTTCTTCCACATCACGGAAATCGGCAGCGACCTTGAATTCCGCGGGTCGGTGGCGGCCCCCACCATCCGCATCGATGGCCTCACAGTAGCCGGAGAGTAAGCTTGTGTGGTGCGCGCGCCCTCGCCCGCCAAGAGTGTGAACCCGACTCCCTGTAGAATCACGATCAGCGAAACCATGAGCTTTCTCACGCCTAGCGCCGCGCCGCCGTCCAGCGCCAATCCCCGCTGGCGCATCCTCGCCGTCGGATTAACTCTCGTGTTCTTGCTCGGGGGAACGGGCCTGTTCCTCATGCGCGGCGATCACGCGCCCGAACCCACCGCCCCCGACGCCTACGCTTCCCACCTCCAAATCAGCGACATCAAGCTCAGCCGCGCCGAAAATCTCGTCGGCGGAGCCGTCATCTACGTCGCAGGCAAGGTCGCAAACACCGGCGACAAGACCGTTACCGCCGCTCGCGTGGAAGCCACTTTCTGGAGTGCAATGAACGAGGTCGCCCAAAAAGAGCACGCCGACCTGCGCATCCTGAGGAAGAATGGTGTCTATGAGGACGCCGTCGAATTCGCAGCCGCTCCTCTGGTTCCGGGCGAATCCGCGCCATTCCAGATGGCCTTCGAACGCATCTCCGCGCAATGGAACCAGGCTGCCCCGGAGATTCGCGTGCTCCGGGTCGCAACCAAGTAAGGTTCGTGGAGCGCGGGCGTCCTCGCCGCCCGGGTCAAAGCCCTTTCGCCTACTCCTATAGAATCTCCACATGTCCGAGACAAAAGAGCTCCGCCTCACCGAGAAGGTCAAAGCGGCGGGTTGAGCTTCCAAGCTGAGTCCGGCGGTGCTGGACACGGTGCTTGGGAAATTAGCCCGGCAACACGACCCGAACGTCCTAGTCGGCTTCGATCACGCCGACGACGCCGGGGTGTATCTGCTCGGACCTGACATGGCGCTCGTACAAACCGTGGATTTCTTCACCCCGATCGTCGACGATCCCTACACCTTCGGACAAATTGCCGCCACCAACGCGCTCAGTGACATCTACGCCATGGGCGGAAAACCGATCACCGCGCTGGCCATGGTGTGTTTCCCGGAGAAAGAAGATAGTACAATCCTGGAACAAATCCTGGCGGGCGGCTTGTCCAAAATGGTCGAGGCCAACTGCACCATCATCGGCGGCCACAGCATTCGCGATGAGGAAATCAAATTCGGCTATGCCGTTACCGGCCTGGTGCATCCTCAACGCGTTCTCGCTAACAGCGGCGCGCAACCGGGAGACCGGCTGCTCTTCACCAAGTCACTCGGCACGGGCGTCATTTCCACCGCCATCAAGAAAGGCACCGCGCAACCGGCGTGGATCACCGCCGCTACTTCCTCCATGACCACACTCAATCAAACCGCTTCTGCAGTGTTAGGTGGCGCCGGCGCCCCGGCCCGCGAAGGCGCCTCGCCATTTGAAGTTCACTCCCTCACCGACGTCACCGGCTTCGGCCTCATCGGCCACGCCCGCGAAATGGCGCTCGCCTCCCACGTCAGCCTGCGTTTTTTCGCCAGCAGGATTCCAGTCATGGAAGGCGCTCTCGAATGCATCCACGCCGGAAACATTCCGGGAGGCCTCAAAGCCAACCGCGACTTCACCGAGTGCGTGGTGCAGTACGAACCTGGAATCGGCGAAGACCTTAAGACCCTGCTGTTCGATCCGCAAACAGCGGGCGGTTTGCTGATTTCCGTTGCCTCCGTTGACTCCGCTACGTTAAAAGCTGCTCTCAACGCCGCCGCCGTTCCCGCAGTTGAAATCGGGGAAGTACTTCGGGAAGCCAAACCCATGATTTCCCTGGTTCAGTAGCCCCTGACCCGGCGCCTGTAGACGCGGGCGCACTCGCCTCCCACGGGAAAGACCCAGTTCCGAAGACCCAGGTCCGAAGACTAGTTCCGAAGACTAGTTCCGCAGGGACTGGTTCCGAAAACCAGTTCCGAAAACTACTTGGAAACCCTTGCGCCTCGTGTTACCCTTCCGCCACTCTCGTCAATTGCCGATCCAAAGCAAACGAAGGATAGGAACATCGAAATGTCCACAACTGCGATGAATCCCGAGCCCATCGACACCGCCACTGTCCAGCAGATGCGCCTCGAAGCCGTCGGCAAGGCCTGCGCGAGCTGGTTTCTCTGGGTGGCGGGCCTTTCCATGGTCAACTCTGTGCTTGCCGCGTCGGGTGCCGAACTCCACTTCCTTTTTGGCTTGGGCATCACTTCTATCGTGGACGCGGTCGCGCACCATGCGGGCACCACAGGTATCGTACTCAACCTCATCGTTAACGCCTTCATCGCCGGAGTCTTCCTGCTCTTTTGGTATTTCGGAAAGCAGGGGCACTAATGGGCTTTCCTGGTGGGCATGGGCCTCTATCTAATCGACGGTGTGATTCTCCTGCTCATCACGGATTATCTGGGAGCGGCGTTTCATTTGTGGGTTCTGTACCGTCTTTACCAGGGCTACACCACGCTCTCTCGATTCATGGCTGCGCAACAAGTGCAAATGGCGGCCAACGGCGGGCCGATCCTGCCGCGATAACCGTGCACGACCCTGGGCGCGAGTAAGCCGTTGCGCATGGAAATCGCGCGTCGCGATGGACTCGACGTCGCGCAAATCGCAGCCCGCTTCAAGGAAAATGGGGAGGACGCCTTCATGACTGACGGAAACGATACTTACCGCGCCGTTACTCCCTACCTGGTGGTTCCCGACGCCGATGCCGAACTTAAGTTCCTCACTGCGGCCTTTGGCGCGATCGAGTCCGAATGCCAACGCAACGCCGACAACACCGTGATGCACGCTGAGATCAAGATCGGCGATTCGCTGATCATGCTGGGCCAGGCCGGCGGCCAATGGAAGCCCTTGGGCGGCGCCTTTTTCCTGTGGGTGAAGAACGTGGACGAGGTTTACGCGAGGGCACTGGCGGCGGGCGCCGCGTCCCAAGGCGCGCCTGAGGACAAGCCCTACGGGCATCGCAATGCGGGCGTCCTCGACCCGAGCGGCCTTACGTGGTGGATCGCCTCGCCTGCCCAGGGTTAAGCCAAAAAGGTTCAGCCAAAAAGGTTCAACCAGAAAGGTTGAGCCAGCAGGGTTGAGCCAACACGGTTGACCCACCAAGGTTGACCCACCAAGGTTCAGCCACCAAGGTTCAGCCAAAAAAGAGGCGGCCGTTTCGGCCGCGCCCTTTCGTCTGGCATGCAACCTAAGCTGTCGCTGGCCGTTCCCCGCTCTTGGCAGGCGCGCGTCCGTGATCCGGCTTAATCACCTGCTGCATCACATCATCCTTGGCCGGCACCGGCAGTGGCGGGAGCGATTTGCCTTCGAGAAGCAATGCGATGTCGCCAGAATCCAGTACTTCGCGTTCGATCAAAGCCTGCGCAATGGCCTCCAGCGTTTGCGGATTCTCGGAGAGCACAACCTTGGCCTTTTCGTAGCCTTCGGTGATCAGCTTCTTTACTTCTTCGTCAATTCGAACCGCCGTCGCTTCGCTGTAGTCGCGGTGTTGCGCAATTTCGCGGCCCAGAAAAATCTGTTCTTCTTTCTTGCCAAACGTCAGCGGACCCAGGGCGCTCATGCCCCACTCGCAGACCATCTTGCGGGCGAGTTCGGTCGAGCGCTCGAGGTCGTTGCTGGCTCCAGCGCTCATCTGTTTTAGAAAGAGCTCTTCGGCCAAACGTCCGCCCATTAGGATTGCGATGCGGGTTTCGAGGTATTCCTTGTGATAGTTGTGACGGTCGTCGGTAGGCAACTGCATGGTCAGGCCGAGGGCCAGTCCACGAGGAATGATCGTGACTTTGTGCAAAGGATCGGAATGCGGCATCTTCGCCGCCACAAGCGCATGTCCCGCTTCGTGGTAGGCGGTGTTTTTCTTCTCTTCGTCAGTCAGGATCATCGACTTCCGCTCGACGCCCATCATCACTTTATCTTTGGCGACTTCGAAATCAAATTGCAGCACTGACTTGCGATTGTGCCGCGCCGCCATCAAAGCAGCTTCGTTCACCAGATTCGCCAGATCAGCTCCAGAGAAACCTGGTGTCCCGCGAGCCAGCACAGAGAGCTGAACGTCGTCGGCAAGAGGAATCTTGCGCGTATGCACGGCTAGAATCTCCTCGCGCCCACGCACATCCGGAAGTCCTACCACCACGCGGCGGTCAAACCGCCCGGGGCGCAGCAGGGCAGGATCGAGAACGTCGGGACGGTTCGTGGCCGCCATCAGGATCACGCCTTCGTTCGACTCGAACCCGTCCATCTCCACCAGCAATTGGTTCAAGGTCTGTTCGCGCTCATCGTGCCCGCCGCCGAGACCCGCCCCGCGGTGCCGTCCCACGGCGTCGATTTCGTCGATAAAAATAATGCAGGGGGCATTCTTCTTTCCCTGCTCGAACAAGTCGCGTACACGGCTGGCGCCGACGCCGACAAACATTTCCACGAAATCGGAACCGGAAATGGAAAAGAACGGCACGTTAGCCTCGCCCGCAACCGCCCGCGCCAGCAACGTTTTGCCCGTCCCCGGATGTCCGACCAAAAGCACACCCTTCGGAATCCGCCCGCCCAGCTTCTGAAACTTCTGCGCCTCGCGCAGGAATTCGATAATCTCTTTCAGCTCTTCTTTTGCTTCATCCACACCCGCCACGTCTTTAAAGGTGATCTTTTTCTGCTGCATGGATAGCAGCCGAGCCCGGCTCTTGCCGAACGACATCGCCTTATTTCCGCCCATCTGCATTTGCCGGATCATGAAGAACCAGAACGCCGCTAACAGCAGGAACGGCCCCAGGGTGGTGATCCAGGTCGACCAGGTTCCCGCCGCCAAGTCCTTCACATTGACGTTGACGCCTTTGTCGTGCAGCGGCTTGTACATGTCGGCGTACTTGTCCGGAGCGGTGGTGTGGAACACCGTTTTGTCCGTGAGCTTACCGCGCACCTCTTGGCCGTTCACCGTGACTTCGGCGATTTTGCCGTCGTCCACGTACGACTGGAACTGCGAGAAGCTCAGCTCCTGGTCGCGTTGCCCCTGCGTGCCCTTTTGGAAGAGCATCCACAACAGCACCGCCGAACCAAACACCGCTACCCAGAACACTGCCGTCTTGGCTGTCGAATTCACTCACTACTCCTAAGAGAACGACCGCCTCGGGGGCGGAAGTCTGAAAACGGGTGGATTCCTAACTAAACTCTTAGATGCCGCCGGGCCGGCTTTCGATCCCATTCGATTCCCAAGCCAACGCTTGAGGCGTGCTGCCATTGTACTCGCTCTCGAAAGGAATTTCCGCCGCGGAAATCCGTGACTTAAGTCACGGAGTGGCCTGTACTTACGGCAACTATTCGTGCCACGCCCCGACATAGGGCAAATTGCGGTGTTCCTGCTCCGGAGACGCCATGCCGTAGCCCACAAAGAAATGCTCGTCCACCAAGTACCCAAAATAGTCCGGCTGTAAGGCCACGCGCCGCGCCGCTTGGCGATCGAGTAGTGTTGCCAGCTTCACCGATGCCACGCCTCTCCCACGCAGATTGCTCATGAGGAACTCGGTCGTCACCCCGGAGTGCAGAACTCCCTCAATCAAAAGCACGTGCTGTCCGCGCAGCTCGAGCTCGTCGCTGAAGAAAATCTCCTCCAGAGGAGATTCCCGGTTGCCTTTGTGCTGATATCGCGGCTTGAGAAACTGGCAGACCGTGGGCACTTCCAGGCTTCGAATCAAATCGGCCATGAAAACAAAGCCATTTTCGAGGATGGCCAGCACATACAGGCTCTTGCCTTGGTAGTCGTCGGAGATTTGCCGCCCCATTTCCTTCACGCGCTTCTGCAGCTGCTCCGCCGTGATCACCGGGCGCAGGTTGCCAGAGCCAGTCGCGTTCCTGCCCAGCGCGTTCCTCTCCATTCCCTTCGGCATCGTCAGGTTATTCCTCGGTTATTCCTTAGACCACGTTAAAGCGAAACGGTCTCCGCCAGCAGGATCGCTTCCTCGTCCCCGGGCCCAGGACGGAGATGCGCCGGAGAGCCAAACCCCTGCACCCAAATGACTTCCCCGGCGCCTTCGCGTCCTGCAACCATCACCGGCCAGGTCGGGCGCAGATCCGCCGCAATCTTCCGCGTCTGGAAAAGTTCCTTCAGCTTCTTGGGGGCCTTGGTGTGAGCGGGCCAGAATCGGTCTCCAAACCGCCAAGTTCTTACCAGGAGCTCACTCGGCAGCGCGTGTGGGGCATACAAATGCTCAGGATTATAACCCGTCGGAGGATCCGCCAATATCACTCTCCGCGCTTCAAAACATCGAAGAGTGCTCGGGTCGCTAACCTTTCCGGGAACGGGCAGGCGAAGAGCGCCCGGAATCGGCCCGTGGATGCCTCCCCTAGGCTCTTCCTGAAGCTTGGGCGGGACGAATGCAATCCCACCTTCCATGCGCTCTACCGCCCAACCAGCGGGCAAATTGCAGGTCTTGGGGTCGTCTTCCGTTCCCGCCGCGACCTCCAAAATGGATTGAATCTGACGGAACTCGAGCTGCAACTCGGGCGGCGCGGCGGCACGCACGAAGCGGCGGCGTACAGCCAGCGGCAGTGCCATTAAATCGCTGATTTGCAAAGGGTTAGAGGTCAGGAGCTGCGGCATCTCCGTGTCCCAGTAATCCTCTTCGGCCTGTGCAACCTCGGCGAAGTCTGCAAGACGTTCGACGACCTCGGGATTGAAGTCCTCTTCCAACAATGGGATCAGGCGCTTGCGGACGCGGTTGCGGGTGTGGTGCAGATCGCGGTTGCTGGAATCCTCCCGCCAGCGTTGGCCGAGGCCAGCCAGATAGCGCTCGATGTCGCGCCGGCGGGTGTGCAACAGGGGACGAATAATCAAGCCCCGAGACGTTCGGTCAGGCGCTGGCCCCGTCAGTTCAGGATGAATCCCGCCCAGGCCGCGCGTACCAGTGCCCCGCATCAGGCGAAGCAGAACCGTTTCAGCTTGGTCGTCCAGAGTGTGAGCGGTGGCGATTTTGTCGAGGCGGCTGTCTTCGATGAGCGACCAGAAGAATTCGTAGCGGGCCTCGCGCGCAGCAGTTTCGGTGCTAAGCGAGTGCTCCTTGGCCCGGCGAACCACGTCTCCGCGAGCTTCGTGCAGTTCCAGTCCGTACCGGCCTGCCAAATCCTTGACAAAGGCCTGGTCGGCCTCGGACTCGTCTCCACGCAGGGTATGGTTGAAATGCACTGCCGACACAACGATTCCAAGTTCGCCGCGGAGCTCAACCAGCGAACGCAAAAGCGCCACGGAATCCGCCCCTCCGGACACCGCTACACCGAGGCGATCTCCGGGCTTCAGCCAATGTCGCCGGCGCAGGCAGGAGAAAACCTTGTGGTCTAGGTCGCTCGTGGAGCTCTGGTGCATCGCCTTATGGTACAGCCGGCTAGCCTGATTCACCCTTCAGCAAGGTAACTCTTCCACTGCGCAGACTCCGCAACCTGCCTCACGAAGTCATTGCGGTGTTCTAGAAACACTCTCAGATGCCGCCTGAGCACCAGCGCCTCGACCAATTTACCGAACAGGCCGAGGGGAGCAGCGAATTCCACGACGTCGGTCATAACCGTGCCATCAGCGCGCGCTTCGAAGTGGTGGTCGTGGGTGTAGCTGTGAAACGCACCGTGCAGCATGGAGTCCTGGAAGCGCCGCGGACGGTCAAAAACGGTAATGAGGCTCTTGTGCGTCAGCATCAGGCCGAAGTGACGCCCCTTCCACGTAACGGTCTCGTCCAGACCGATCAGTCCAGTGGTGACGCCGGCAATGGCTCTCTCGCCAGTACCGTGTGTAGACGCAACGTGGAGGTCGATGCTGCGCGAAAGGTCGAAGCAGCGCTCGATCGGAGCCGAGATTGGAGTGGTCAGTTCGATACGCATGGGGCCCTCAGAGACCAGCCTGCACGAAGACCAGTCTGCACGAAGACCAGTCTGCACGAAAATTGCTCTGGATTAAGACCAGCGACTCCCGGGCAAAGTTGGTTCCCGGCATTCAGTTCATCGCCCCGCCGGATAGCCAATTCCTCTAGGCGGACCTCAGTGCGCCGCTCCCGAGCGACGGGCGCTAGTCGAGAGATGACGATTTGTCGGCCACGAGTTTTTGGATCTTGGCGACAAAGTCCGCAGCCGACAAGTCTTCCGTCTTTTCTTTCCCCCGCGTGCGGACGTTGACCTTGCCGGCTTCGGCTTCCTTGTCGCCGACTACCAGCAGGAACGGTACCTTCTGCATGGCGTGCTCGCGGATTTTGGCGTTCATTTTTTCGTTGCGTCCGTCAACCTCCACGCGCACCCCAATCGCCTGGAGCTGATCGGCGACTTTCTGGGCGTATTCGAGATGCCGCTCGCTAATTGGAATGAGTGCGACCTGCACGGGAGACAGCCATACGGGAAAGGCCCCGGCGTAGTGTTCGATGAGCACCCCAAAGAAACGCTCCATGGAACCATACAAGGCACGATGCACCATGAGGGGCTGATGGCGCTGGCCGTCTTCGCCGACGTATTCGAGATCGAAGCGTTGCGGCAGATTGAAATCGAACTGGACGGTCGATAGCTGCCAGAGGCGACCGATGGCATCGACCAGCTTGACATCGATCTTTGGACCGTAGAATGCGGCTTCGCCGGGGATGGTTTTGTATTCGATGTTCTTTCGCTTGAGCGCATTCTCCAGCGAAGCGCTGGCCGAAGCCCACTGCTCGTCGGTGCCGAGGAAGTTTTTGCGGTCGTCAGGATTCCAGGTGGAAAGCTCGACCTGGAATTTCTCGAAGCCAAAAGTGTGGAGGACCGCGACCGCGAAGTCGATGCAGCCTACGACCTCATCTTCGACCTGCGCGGGCGTGCAGAAAATGTGGGCATCGTCCTGGGTGAAGCCGCGCACGCGGAGAAGGCCATGCATCACGCCGGAACGCTCGTAGCGATAAACCGTACCCATCTCGCCCAGCCGTATGGGCAGATCGCGGTAGGAACGCAGCGAATCCTTGTAGATCAGAATGTGGAACGGACAGTTCATGGGTTTCATGCGGTATTCCGCGTCGTCCAGTTCCATGACGTCGAACATGTTCTCTGCGTAATAGCCGTCGTGACCGCTCACCTGCCAAAGCTGCCGCCGGGCCACGTGCGGGGTGTTCACGAGCGAGTAGCCGCGCTTCAGGTATTCCTCGCGCATCCAGTCTTCCATCAGCTTGCGCATGAGGCCGCCCTTCGGATGCCAGAAAATCAGGCCGGGGCCGGCGAGTTCTTGAATCGAGAACAAATCGAGCTGCTTGCCCAAGACGCGGTGGTCGCGTTTCTTGGCTTCTTCGATGTGTTGCAGATGGGCATCCAGCTCCTTCTTGGAATAGAAAGAGGTTCCGTAGATGCGCTGCAGCTGCGGGTTCTTATCGTCCCCGAGCCAGTAGGCACCGGAAAGATTCGTTAGCTTAAAGGCCTTGATGCGCCCGGTGGAAGGGATATGCGGGCCGCGGCAGAAGTCGGTGAACTTGCCGGTTTTGTAGATCGAAATCTTTTCCTCGGGCTTGGTGAACTGCTCGATGAAGTGGCACTTCATGAAGTCGCCTTCGGACTTGAACTTCTCCAGACCTTCGGCGCGCGGCAGAAACTCCCGGGCGTAGGGAAGGTCTTGCTGCACGAGTTCCTGCATTTTTTTCTCGATCTGGATCAGATCGTCGGGGGTGAAAGGCGTGGGGCGGTAGAAGTCGTAAAAGAAGCCTTCCTCGGTTGCCGGACCGTGGCCGAGCTTGGTCTCGGGAAACAGTTCCAGCACCGCGGCGGCCATCAGGTGCGCCGAAGAGTGGCGGAACACGGGGAGCGATTCCACGTCCTTTTCGGTCAGAATGCGCAGGTCGGTGTCGCTTTCGAGAGGGCGAGTGAGATCGATCAGGTCAGGACCGGATTTTGCCGCTAAAGCGGTATCCGCCAGGCGCGGGCTGATGGACTTGGCCACATCCAGCGCGGTGGAACCTTGAGGGAATTCCTTGACGCTGCCGTCGGGCAGCTTGATTTGAATGGTGTCAGGCATATTTTATTGGGTCGTTTTGAGTTTAATGTAGGGGTTGGAGGGGGTCAAACCCGCGGGGCGACGGTGCAAGGGCGGAACCTTGAGGTCGGAACTTTAAGGTCGGAATTTTTAAGAGTCTTAAGACGACGCCGGCGCGGGCGGCCCGCGCCCCACACCTAGTTTGAAACACTGCCACGCATTTGTTCGACCTGGGCCTGCACGCGAGCGGCGAGCTGATCCATCGTGCGTAGCGTGTATTCCGTAGTGGGGATGGGTTCACCGACGCGCATTTCCAGGCGGCGGCTTTGGATGTGGTACGTGTTCATGGGCAGCAGTTCGTACATGCCGACGAGGGCAACGGGAACAACGGGAACGCCCGATTTAATGGCCAGAAAAAACGCTCCCGGCATGAAGGGCACAAGATTACCGTCGGGCGTGCGGCCGCCTTCGGGAAAAATGACCAGCGGCATCCCAGACTTGAGCGTCTTCAGGCCCGAACGCATGGTGCTGATTGAGGCAGCGGGATTTTGCTGGTTGATGGAAATCTGGCCGGAGCGCTTGAGGTGCCATCCCACGAACGGATAGCTGAGCAGTTCCTTCTTGAAGATGATCCGAAACTGGAATGGCAGCGAAGCGTAGAGCACCGGTATGTCCAGCGCCGAAGAGTGATTGACGGCGTAAACGAAGGGCCTGGTGGTGTCGATTTTGTCGAGCCCGGTGATCGTGACCGGCGACAGGATCGTCTTCAGGATCAACCACGACCAGAACTTGGCGAAGTTGTGCTGGATGCGCCCGCTGCGGTCGAACAGCGAGCAGGCCAAAGAAATGACGCCGAGGATGAGCGTGTAGCTCCAGATGAGCGGGTCGTAGATGAAATACGAGCGCAGGCGGCTGAGGAGACTCCCGGCCCGTCGCGCGACTGCAGCGGGCGCTGCAGCCGGCTCAGCAGGAACGGTCTCGGGACGAACGGAGATGTTGGCTTCGGGCAAGGTCTCCTAACTTAGATGCGCAGGCCAAGCTCGCGCATCGCCTCTCCCACAATGTAAATTGAGCCCGTCACAACCACCAAGCCATTGTTGCCGGCGACTTCGCGTGCACGATGAATCGCCTCCGCCACGTTGCTCGCCGATTCGAACTCCACAGCGACGCGTCCCGCAGCCGCGCGAATCTCCCCGGGCGAAGCCGAGCGCGGGTTGTTGGCCGGGGTCGCGATGACGCGATCGGCGAGGGGAAACAGGATTTCCGCCATTTCCGGAATGGCCTTGTCGCGCATGGCTCCGAAGACGAAGGTCAGCGAGCGGGCGCCGAACAGTTCCGAAAGTGCCGAGCGCAACGCCCACGTTCCAGCCGGATTGTGAGCCACATCGAACAGGTATTCCTGCCCGTTCACCACGGCGCGTTGCAGACGACCCGGCCAGCGTGTTTCGCGAATTCCCCGCTCGACATTTCCCGCGGTGATCGTGAAGTCTTGTTTCGTCAATTCTTCCGCAGTGGCAATCGCCAGCGCGACATTGCGCACCTGGTGGCGGCCGAGGAGCGGAGTCTGCACCAGAATGTCTTGTCCGAAAACTTGCAGATGATACTCCTGGCCCATGCGTTGTTCCTCGCCCACCTGATAGCGCGTCAGGGGCGTTCGCAACTCGGACGCTCCCGGAGAAATTGGCGGGACGTACTGGGTTGCGTTCACGGCGCGCGCATTGCGTTCGACGATGGTATGACCGAGAGCATCGTTGGCTTCGGGCATTTGCGGAAGCGTGACGGCAACCCCTCCCGGGCGGAGGATGCCGGCCTTTTCCCGCGCGATTTCTGCGATGGTGTTGCCCAGATACTGCTGGTGATCCAAAGCGATGTCGGCAATCACGCTGACCCGGGGTTCGACAACGTTGGTCGCATCGAGGCGCCCGCCCATGCCAACTTCGAGGACCGCAATGTCGACCGGACTCTCCGCAAAGTGGAGGAACGCAATGGCGGTGATCATCTCGAAGAAGCTGGGATGCCACGGAAGGGCGCCTTTGGCGAGGAGGTCTTGGGCGCTGCGATCGACCTGATCGTGCAGGCGCGCAAAGTCCTGATCGGCGATGGCGGTGCCGTTCACGCGCACGCGCTCATTGATGCGCAATAGATGCGGCGAGGTGTAGAGTCCGGTGCGATATCCGGCGGCTTCGAGGATGGAGGCAAGCGTCGCGGCGGTCGAGCCTTTCCCGTTCGTACCCGCGATCAGCACACCGGTAAACTTGGTTTCCGGGCTACCCAGCTCGCGCAGAAGCCTGCGCATGTGGTCAAGATCAAACTTGTGCGACGGCGGATTGGCAAGCTCGTGCCCGAGCGCGTACATGCGGGAAACCGCGTCGTCATAGAGAGATAGATCAGAAGTCTCGGGCATTATTTACAAGGTTAGCAGCTTGATCCGGCAAGCGAGGGCGTGCCGCCACCCGGGTGTTCCCTAGGCCGCCCTGGTCATGAACTCGAATGCCCGCGCAATGTAGGCCTTCATCTCTTTCCGAGGGACCACGGCGTCGAGCATGCCGTGCTCCAGCAGAAATTCCGCGCGCTGGAAGCCGGGCGGGAGTTTCTGGCGGATGGTTTGTTCAATGACGCGTGGCCCAGCGAAACCAATCAGCGCCCCGGGCTCGGCAATGTTCAGGTCTCCCAGCATGGCGAAAGACGCGGTCACCCCGCCCGTGGTGGGATCCGTAAGCACGGAAACGTAGGGCACCTTGGACTCGTCCATCCGAGCCAACGCGGCGGAGATCTTGGCGAGCTGCATCAGGCTGATGGCTCCTTCCATCATGCGCGCTCCGCCGGAGGCAGAAACGACGACCAAGGGCGTGCGCGTATCGGTGGCGCGTTCCACAGCGCGGGAAATCATTTCCCCGACCACCGCGCCCATGCTGCCGCCGATGTAGGAATACTCCATGGAGCTGACGAT
>Ga0137418_10001756_pt1 | contig 19978 bp, 33 predicted proteins | sample CZODoug3_1_2_16f_FD_122242 | JGI IMG/M metagenome (GOLD analysis project Ga0137418, IMG submission 122242) | Vadose zone soil fungal communities from Angelo Coast Range Reserve, California, USA - CZODoug3_1_2_16fungal (Hybrid Assembly) | ecosystem: Environmental > Terrestrial > Soil > Vadose...
CCTCAGCAAATCTGGTGCAATAAAGAAGACGGCACACGGCTTCACTTACCTCGACCCCGCGCAGTTTCGTGAGTACTTCGCAGCCGACCTGTCTACTGAGCAGGGCGCTTTCATGGCGCGATCGCAGGTGCTCAACGCGGCTGACAATTTCAAAGCGGTCATCACGACACCTGCGTGGAGAAGCAAACCAAGCTGGATGTTGGTTGCGACAGCAGACAGGACCATCAACCCCGAACTCGAACGGTGGTATGCCACACGAGCCAACAGCCACAAGGTCGAAGTCTCAGGCGCCAGCCATTCAGTCTACGTCTCCAGGCCGAAGGAGGTTTCAGCTCTGATCGAAGAAGCCGCATCGCACACACGGTAGAAGATGGTGCGGCTGCGTAAGGAGAGATGGAATTGAAACGTTTTTGCAGAAAACTACAGATGCTCGCACTAACGTGGGTCGTTATGATTGCATACACCGTCGCAGCCGACACCGCACTGATTGAGCCGCATAGCCTAATCGTCGATCGCAGTTTGCCAAGAGCGGAGATCGAGGCTCAGGTCATCGCCGCGCGGCGCTACGATACTTTCTGGAATACCGGGGACGAAGCTCTAGCGCGTGCCGCCCTTGCGCCGAACTTTATCGACAATACGCTGCCGACCGGACGTCCCCAGGGACTTGCAGGACCGCTGGCAGCCTCGAAGCTGATGCGCGCCGCGATCCCTGACCTTCGCTGTGAGATTGAGCAGATGATCGTGGCCGGTAATCGTGTCGTCACGCACCTGCACTTCCGCGGTCACTTCACGGGACGCTTGGGGCAGATCCAAGGGCAAGGTCAGACGATCAATTTCATCGCCACTGATATTTACCGCGTGGCCGATGGACGTGTCGCTGAGAATTGGCACCTCGAAGACAACCTAACTTTGCAGCAGCAACTCGGATTAATTCCTAAATGACAATCCACGCGGCAGCGCTTTCGATTGACGGATGCAGACGTCGAGAGGGAATCGATACTGTTTGTAGGTGTGCAGCACGCACTAATTCTTAGTAGGAGGTAGGCAATGCCAGAAAGCGCGGTACCCGCTTATATCACCAGTCTAATCCGCCATTTTGAAGATCTTCGGGACGGTACACACGGCGGCTCCGCAAGTCGAAAGGACAAGGAAGCCCATTTCAAGAAGGCAGTGCGACTGCTGGCTCCCATCGCCCGGCAGGTTCTCACCGAAATGAACACGACGTTGCTGCTCGACACCGGGCAGCTCACCGAGACGGAACCGCGACGCATAGAGGACGGAGGGCTGAACGCATCCTGGGCTTTGACCTGGCCTGAACAGCGGGCAGCCGGAGTCGAGCCAATCGTGCTCCAAGCCTATTTTGGAGGCGGTTTCCATCACCCTCATCTTCGAGGAACGACCGTTCACGACTGGCCGCTTAACGTGTTCAGCGAGGAGGATGCCTCAGCCCAGCTATCCATACTCCGGGCCATTGCGTCCAGCGATCTGCACAATTTGGTCTATCGCGCGGACTATCGGATCGTCCCTGCGGTGTCAGCAAGTTCCGAGACCCAGGACGCCAATGGAATCAAAGCACCGAAATGACTGTGATGTGGGAGGGTGAGGTCAAGAAGCATCGTGACGTTGCTGTTCTGTCCTTGCCTGGGTAACCGTGAGACCGTTTTCCAAGTTTTGTTGAGGCGACAGACCTTTCACATTTTCTGAGACCAGGACGTCTTGCGGGACGGCTGTCTAGCGTTACCATGAGGCGATCGTGAGCCTGGCTTTATGGTAGGTCGATGAACTGCAATTTGAAGGTCTCCCCGCAAGTATTTTCCTTTTCAACAACTTTCAATCCGAAATCGATTGAAATCCCATAGCGCCCGCCGCCAACAAAGCGGATTCCTTCAAACGACCGTATCGAAGCCGCCCCGACCACACGGACCTGTGCATCCCCTGCTTTCTGCTTCGGGGCAGTCGCGATAGGAATCTATCGTTTAGCAGTATTAATTCGGATGAGGGCGACTGCTCAGCTCCGATTTACTCTCCACTAACGGTAAGCAGCCGATCTATTTTGTCGGCGCTCAACATATCGCTTCAGCGCGGCTAGCGTCCGGTTGTTTTCCTTGCGAAATCCATAAAGGAGAAGAGGCAGCGCCAGACGGGAACTCCCGTGAAGATTGAACGTGAACCAGTCTCCGGTCTACGAAGGCTCCTCCAACCTTTGGATCGAAGGTGTGCCGACATCGGTATTCAGAAAGCTTCGCCTCAACTGCACGGTATGGTGAAAAGAGAGGTGTTTCGGACGATCGTACTCCGTAATAGACCCAGGTTTCTGAATTGGCCCGGCATCAAGATAGGTTGTTCCAAGACGCACAGGATAGGGTGTGACACTTACGGTGCCTCCAAATGCGGAAGAATCGGGCAGCCAGCGACCATAGTTCGGCATGTCCGCAACCAAATCAAAAATCATCTCTGGAGAACCATTTATATGAGCCGTGAACCTCAAGTCTCTCGTGGAATTCTGCCTCCCCCTCAAAACGGACACGGTTTGCTTTCTCGATCGGTCACGTGCTAGTTGGCCGGGCGCATGTGCGAATGCCGTTTAGAGTACAACGCACCGAGATTGATTCGCTGCCTCATCGGACCAGGTTAGCCATAGTGGCCTAGAAACTCGCCGTTGCGCCCCGGTTGATTCGTCAGGAGATACGGTACCCAGAAGCCGCCCTGTGAGATCTGATCTTGGAGCTGACGATGCGAAAGCATATTCCGTGTCGAACGACAGACAAGATTAGAATGAGGGAATGAGCGCTCCCTATGATGTTGGCAGGGCATATTGGGCCTGTGCTGGATTTACGCTTTTCAGTGCGCTCGTGAGTGCCGGCTTTTCTTTGCTGTCGCTCAGGATGGTTGGCGGACAGGAATATGCACTGTACGCCGCTTCGCGCAGTGTGGCGCTGCCGTTAGCGGCAGTATATGCGATGGCTTTGCGATCGCGCGGCGGTGTGGCGGCGCTTGCGGTTGCGATGATCCTAGTTCAGCTATTCGACTCGATCATCGGGTTCCGCCTTAACAGTCCTGGCAGGGCGTACGGACCCATGGTCTTTTCTGCAATAAACTTCGGAGTGCTTTTGTGGATGACGACGCGACCGCCACACGGGACTCAAGACCATCCTGACCAAAATGCGGATTAGTAGTCCCCGGCCGGCAATTCCGTTTCTTAACAGAGACCAGGACCTCTGCATGGAACTTGAGAGCCCTTTTCCTGATCATCCACAAACACGCTCGTCAACTTGATCCTCATGCTTGCTCCCCAAGTGAGATTTATGCAACAAAGGACGTGCGAGAACGACGAGACCGTGTGGGATGTCCGCCCGGCGCAGAACCGCCGTGCGCGAAACAAGGGTCGTCATGATTTCAGCAGGAAGTCTCGAACGCGAACGTCCCGCAACCACAGCCCTCCCCATACCAGGCAAGCGAACACGAAGGCAAAGACCACATTGAACCAACTAGCTTCAGCGCGAACCTGACTCGCGATGGCACCACCGAGATATCCAGTCAGCAGGATTGCTCCGAGGATTGAGGTACGAGGAAACAAATACAACAGTGTGCATGCCAGCAGGACCACGCCGATCCCCACAATGTCGGACTCCGGATATCCCAAGTCTCGAGTTGCTTTTACAACCACAGCAGGTTTCAGGAGCTTCATTACTCCATCCCACAGAAGGAATAGCGCCGCGAGACCGCTCATGATACGGCCAGCCCAGAGTTGTATGCTGGAAGTCACCTGGCCGTTGTGAGCACCGCGTATGTCTACAGGAGTTGGTGTTGTCATTAGCCGACCTGCTTTCCCATAAGAAGCCCTGTAATGTTGCCAGCCGGATCAGCAAACATGGCCAACTTAGGGCCTCCCGGCACTTCGGTCGGCGGAAGAACCGTTTTGCCTCCAAGCCGTTCAACTCGATCAAGTGCTGCCTGTAAATCTTCGACCCGCGCATATACCGAAACTCGCTTGCTCCCGTCGTTGGCAGCACCAACGCCACCGTTGATGCCTCCTGGTCCTCCGCCGGTCTCGACGATCCCGTATTTCATCGGGTTGTCGCTGTCAATCTTCCATCCAAAGAGGTCACGGTAAAACGTCTCGAGTTCGTTCCCTTTGCCACCCATGATTTCGAAATGAACAACAGGTGCTCCCATGGATATCCCTCCCTGTGCGTCATCTAATGCTTAGAGGCGCGCTATTCCGAAAGCGTCACCTCAGGGAAGGACTATAGCTTCCGCTGACGAGTTGGTCTTGTATAAAAACGACAACTGCTTCTGCCCCTGGGTGATTTGGGCGGGGGTTTGTCCGATGAAGTGTCGGAGTGATCGCGTGAGGTGTGCCTGGTCGAAATAACCTAGGCTACTAACCACATCGAGAGTGGCCCTCCCCTCCCTGAGCAGGTTTATCGCATATCGCGCTCGTTCGATCTGCCGAAATGTGGTGTAAGTAACGCCGGTGGATCGCAGGAAGTGCCTTTGCGCCGAGCGCAAGGACAGCTTGCGCGGCCGACGCAGCAAAGTATCATCTACGATGGGATCGCGTGAGAGAATGCCGCATCTGGCAAGCCGCTTGACGAAAGTCTCGGCATTATTGAAGTCTGGATACTCTAACGCAGAACCATTTAGCCAAAAGGAACGGCCCGTAGCTGGCGCAAGCGTTACATCTTTGTGATCCCGTAGACTGCCCGGAAGAAATCCGGGCATGAATGTACCCGCCTTAAAACGGATGCAGACCCACTCTCCTTCCGCAGGACAGTCCAGCGCAGTTGCTACGGTCTCCGGTCCAGGTAGTGTGAGAAAGCTTTTTCCTCCCAATCGCGTAATGGCCATCTCGAAATTGCTGGCAGCAACCGAGAGGAAACTGTCCGCACGATCGCTGTGGCAACGCCAGACCTTTTCTACGAACGGATGATCTGAGGGTCGGTCCTCGAAGTGGATGAACTCGCTCGTACCCTCCGTCCTTGCATTCGAAATCGCCCCTGCCGTCATTCGCGACCTCGTCCGTTGCCACCGTGAGTACAGTGTACCAATCGGGATTCTGCTCTCGCACAACGAATGTGGCGTTCTTTACTGTCATGCATTTTGTGACGCCTGCCTTTCCAGCGCATCTTTCACCATCACCGCGACCGCTTTCTTGTTGCCTTCGAGGTAAAGAACCATCCTTCACCGAGGATTCGTGAACATCATCCACGAAAACGATTCCGTCAGGATACGAGAGCGGGCCGCCCTTTTCAGCGTCGGCAGCCCCTTGGCATTCACGCAGATAATGTGCATGCCACCGATTTGATCGAAAATCGGGCTATCCTTGGTCACGATGATGGAATTCACCGCGAACCAATCCCGCAACCCATTCGGGAAACGAACATTATCGCCGGCTGTTTGCTCCGACTATTGCGCCCCCATGAGTGTGACGCCGGTTGAAACGACGGCTTCGGTCGACGACCGGAAGCTCAGGGGTTGCACGACGAGTGCGCCGAGAACCGCGCCAGCGCCCACCTTGGAGCAGCCATGCGTGCGCAGCGTTCCGAATGAATCGCTCACTGCTTGTCGTATACCGCTGTACTTTGGAACTTCTTGCCCGTCGAATCGATTCCTCTCACGGTTACGCTACGGGTTTTGCCATTAGGGGAGACTTGAATGCGACCGCTGATGGTGTTGTTGCCGCCGTTCCTGACGTTTAATCCGAGTGTACGGTCATCGATCTTCGTATAGGATCGCATGTCCGAGTTCGGATCTCCGGTAACCGGATAGTCTTTGCCGTCGAATTTGCCCGTCCACTCGTTATGCATGGGCTTGCCGTCGCTGCCGACGCCGTCCACCGTAACTTTCACACTGTCGCCCACCGCCCCGCAGACAACCTTAGTATTTTTCGGGCTCCGGGGACTTAGCTTCGACCTGCCTTCGTTTAGCTTCCACGTGCCCATCTGGGCATCCTGGGCGAAACCCACCGCCGCTCCAAGAAAGCAGAGCGCCAGAGTCAGAACTGTCGTTCTGGCTTTCATAACTCCTCCGACCGAGAAACGGTGAGAGCGGATTCTAGTGTTGCACGGCCCTGATCGCTATTAGCCATGCCAACTTCAAAAACGAGCACACCCAACCTGCTGCTCGCCTGGACTTGGCATCAGCCCTATCTGCGCCAACGCAAGCACATGCCCAGACCAAGTCCCGCCAGCAAAGCGCCTGCCAGTTTTCTTCGGTCCGTAATCGGAATAAAACGGGTTTGCTGGCTGCTCACCTCTATCACGCCGACCGGCACAGCTCGTACTCCCCCGCCGCCACCACCGCCTTCACCACGGGCCTTCGTATCGCCTACGCCTCCGGTGCCCACACCTGCACCGAAGCCATACGTTATTTTTGCAACTGGAATGATTGTTTTTTCGTGCGCTGAAATAGCTTCGCCGTAGATGGCCTTCACGCTTGCTTGGCCAAGAACACTTTCCTTTAGGGATTGCAAAAGAGCCAGACTGCCCATAGGAGAACTCCTTGAAGAGAAAGATTATCCCATTTGGAGCGTTGTGCGCTTTTCCTCCACCGCACACAACTGAGGACCATTCCCCGCGCATCCTTGTGTCAGGAGAAAAAGCGATGAAATCCGCAAAGTTGTTGTTCGCAATCGTCATCGTTTTACTCGCGTCGTCGGCATGGGCACAGACCCTGCCGAAAGACAGCGAGATCAAGGTCCGCACGGATACCGCAATCCCAGCCAAGCCGCCAGCGAATGCAAAGTACACCGCCAGCGTCAGCAATGACGTTACCGAGAGTTCAGGCGCAATCGTTATTCCGAAGGGATCGCGTGCGCAACTCGTCGCTGTCACGAATGGGAATGACACTACTCTCGATCTTCGCTCTGTGACCGTTGAGGGGAAGCGGTATCTGCTTACGACGCAAGTCAAAAGCTCGGCGCCCGGAGGTATGGGAGCGAATAAACGCACGGCGAAATACGTTGGTGGCGGAGCGGCAGTTGGCGCAGTGCTGGGCGCTCTGCTCGGAGGCGGCAAAGGCGCCGCGATTGGAGCGTTAGTCGGCGGAGCGGGCGGAGCGGGTGCTCAGGTTTATACAGGACGAAAGAAAGAGATTCCTGCCGAAACTGAACTGAGTTTCAAGCTCGCGCAAGATCTAGAAATGCGTCCTGCGTCCGCGTCGAAAGCACAACCGCCAAGCTAGCGGATCCCAACTCGGCCGTGTAGGAGTCCTTTGAGCGTAGCAAAGCCGCATTCGGTTCAGGGCTGCGAATGGCGGCTCAACGAACCGGGGAAGGCTTGAACCTTTTTCCATTCGAAATTGTAAACCGTAATTTACAAGTTCTGGAAGCCAGTTTTCTGGCCCCCGCTCCGCGGTGCGACAGGGGGTTCACCCCGATAGGTAGGACCTCGCGGCGACGAGTACACTCGGGAGCGCTTTGGGGCAATTATGTGGGCGTGGACCTATGGGAAGAGTCCAGCTACTCTGGGTCGTAGTCTGCAAGAACCCCAAGGTTCATAACAGCGAAAACGTGATGTTCGGACACAAGATTCCGCTTGCGAAACCGACGGCTTCACCACCCACCCGCGATTCCGATAATCACCCCTCAAGACTCTTCTACTGTCGAGTGACCTCATGCCAAGCCGGACATGCCCTTGTGAGTTGGACGGCTCTGTCCGACGAACCGAGACTCTCGACGTATGACGTGTGTCCTCATGATGGCGTGATCGTCGCGGCCTTGTGGGCTGGGAGCCGGGTCATCGGAAGTTTGGATATTCCCTAAGAGAATTCCCGGCCTCCCTTCACCTTGCCCTCCGAGCAGGAACAACGCATTCGCGAGTTGTGTAAGCTGATCACTGACGGATCGAAAACAGCACGAGGTCTCAGTCGGGTGCAGACTTGCCGGAATCGCTGCCGTCGCTCCGATGACACCCCTTGCCCTTCCAAGCCAAGCCGCTAGGTAGCAGTTGACATGCCTACTAGACCCAATCAGCTTAGCCGTCATGATTGGATTTCAGGTGACATTCGTGAACGCAGAACAATGACTCGCCGCTGTGCCGAATGAAAATGCCTTGACAGCTCTCGCAATGGCCTTCGGAGCACTCGTCGGAGACAGAAGTTAGAGCGTTCGGCTCTGGACTCGAAGCAAAACGAGTACGAATCCGCCCCGCCATCATCGGGCATAGTTGGCGTGAATTATAGCGAAAGCTCAGTCAGCGGCCTTGGCAGCGGAGGGCAAGCGGTTCGACGCTTTTAACGCCATGTACTTGACGAATTGGGCATGTTCCCGAAGAGCCAGTCGTGGTTCGTTGACGCGAGTTCAAGGTCCGGTCCTTCGGCAACCGTCAATTTTGTGTGCACAAAGTTCATCCCTTCACAACGAACCACCGGTCAAGCCCTCTTTCGTTTCGGGTTCATTCGGCGCTCAGCCGATACAGACTTGACATGCTGAGTCTGATGGAACGACAGACAGGACGAGCAGAAGGTAGCTCGGCACGATCGACACTGCTCGGAATGGGCAAGGCAGAGCGAAGTAGCACAGTCATAGCACAGTGTTTTTGCGGGGCGGCCGCAGGCTGTCCCTACGACAGCCTGCACACTTCGTACCTCGACTACTCCGCAAAAGAAATAGTTCATATTGTCAAGCGCACTTTCGAGCAGCGGGGATGACGAACTCGCTCGCGAACTCGCCTTCGGCATTGAGTCTCATGCCGATGCCGCAGCCGCATAGAAAGCACTCGAACAGCAGGTAGGAAACGCCCTCGCTGTCCGTCACCAGGTCCGGCGCTGTCCGTCACGAGGTCCGGCGGACGCTCGAGTTGGTGATGGCACGGCTTAGAGTCGGCATCCATACCCGATTAGGTCACTTCAGGCGGCCTTCTGCTGCTTTCTCCACTTTGCCCAGCGTGCTTTCTGAGCTGCTCGGATGTTGGCGAGGGCAGCCGCTGACAACTTGCGCCGTCTCCGAGCTCTAATGGAAACGACCTTATTACTTTTGACCTTGGCCCAGCGTGCGCGCTGAGCCGCTGCGATCCGCGCCCGAGCGGCGGCTGACATGGTTCTACTGCTTCGCGCATTGCCTGTTCCGTTGAGCGCTGCGATGGCGGTATTGAGACGTTCGAGTTGTGCCGTAAGACGGTCGCGTTCCTGCCGGAGCTGGTTGAGTACCAAGGTGAGATTGGACATGCGGGGAATTCTACTAGAGAAGGAGCAATTCTGGCGCTGACCAGATGCGGAATTCGGGCTCGCGTTGGAATGCTGATTGTTAACCTTCCGCATAATCCGCTCCGCCCACTCTCCCTCAATCATCATGCAGCCCGGCCCAACCGCTTCCACCGTATAGTCCACAGTGTTCTGATGGCATTCTCTATGGCTCGTATTTCGGGTTCGTTCTGCCGAAGGCCCTTTAATTCAATCAACCCAGCCATCAGCGTCCCTTCCGCAGCTCGAATACGCTCTTCGACCTTGGCATTGTTGGTCTCTAATGTAGCCGCTCCGTAGACCCTCTCCCAGGGAAACCCATGAACTGTTGATGAAGCGTGGGTCGCAATATTCTTCTGCGGCTTTACAGTATTGCACAAGGAGTCGTCGCTCGAACTGGGCGTGGCGGCAGGTGTGTAGGGTTTCGACTATACCCCGCAACGGCCAAGCGTTTAACGACCCGTCCGCGCTAGCCCACCGCGCAACAAGTGTGCGTCGCTGGCAGAGAGCCAAGCGAATCCACCAAACCTTAAAGGTCTTAAGACCATCAAACCGCTCTCCGTTCTGAATTTGTAAAAATGAGCAGTTACGCTCCTACCGTTGCCCCTAGTCGCTTTACACTGCAAAAAGAAGTGCAGAAGTATGTGTGTGTTGCGAGTTTTGTTGATCCTTCCAATAGAGTCGTGATTTCCGTCTGTTCGGGAGTTGTAACGCTGAAGGACGTGAAGTCAAGCTATGCCGAAATAAAGGCGAATCCAGAATTTCGTCCTGACTTCAGCCAGCTCATTGATCTCTGAGCAGCCTCGCGATTGGACCTCCGCTACGACGAACTGGCTCTGCTCGCCGAGGTTCACGATCCATTTTCAGAAAAAGGCAGGAGAGCTGTCGCTGGCCCGAATTCAGTATCGTTCGGCATTGGCCGCATGTACCAAATGATTTTGAACACTCCCGAATTTCAGGGTTTTCGATCTCACAGGGAAGCACTCGATTGGCTTGGATTAGACGGCGTCACATTGAAAGGCGTCTATTCTGCAGCGTATGTACAAGACGTATTAGAAGAGAACCCCGTTGCTACAGCTCCTTCCGACCCATCACCTGTTCGGCTGACTCGGAAGCGATTCAAGAGAGGAGAATGGAAAACACGTGTACTACGCAAGCCAGCGAGGGGGAAAACCAATTTAGAAACTGCTGTAGAGACTGCTGTAGAGTTCTTACTGCGTCTCCGTCGACCGGGGCTCTCTCGGGTGGACCATTGGCTCCGGCCTAAACCGGCGAAAATGGCTCCCTTTATCACCGGCCCTGACACTCGGTGCCCTTAATGGACGATCAGGCCGTTTCAGCGGGGCTGGTCGGCCTCCTTGCCGCCTCGCGCGTTCGCTAAGGCTGGGTCAACATCGGGAGAGGCAATGCTTTTGCTCACAAAGCTCCTTTTTGCGAACACCTCTCTGACTGCAATCACTAGCTCTGCGGGAACGTCACCTTTGGTCAGGAATCCCCCTGCTCCTGCGATGAATGCCTCGCGCACGAAAAATAGATTATCGTACTGGGTCAAGACTAGAATTTCTGCCCTCGGGGCCGATTTCTTTATCAGCGGAATTGCTTGCAGGCCATTTAATTCAGGCATGCTTATATCCAGTAGAACGATGTCCGGCTGGAAACGTTCCGCTTTCTTGATAGCTTCGAACGCGTTAGACGCCTCGGCGACGATGTTCAGGTCACGTTGCGTGCCGAGAACAATACCAATTTGTCGTCGGATTACTTCAACGTCATCCACAACCAAAACGCTAATCACAGGAATGGGCCTCGTGTTCTGAGCCGTCAGCAACGTATGGAGGGCGGCCGGAGTGTACGGGCCTATTCATCGACGCCTCAACACCGGCATCAACAGCTCTTTTTATGGTTCTCGTTTCGGGCGTGGGATCAAACCCGTAGGACATTACTGTAGGGTGGGATTCCCTACAATACAGAACTTTATGTATCGCAGAACGAAGGCTCCGCGCTGACTCGTATGAACGGAGTTGGAGAGAACCTTGTCAGCGCGGAGCGACACTGGACTTGCTTAAAGGAGAAAACTGGCAGGAGGCTATGTCTGCTCCAAAGCCAAATCAATACCGAGAATCCTGTAGATTTCGTGACCGCATCCAAAGAGGTCCCCTGTGGATCTTGCGGAGGTTAGATCCATTTGCGACTGATGCCGTGGGGAAACGTTCCAAAGTTGGGACCGCTTACCGGTTAGAAATTCCACTCCAACGACGACCAAAATTACTCACGCAGCGCGGGGCACGAACGCAGCGTCATGGGCTTACAGACTTTGGCACGCCGGTTGCATTCAGCGTGGGTGACCGTACAACGAATAGAACCCTCTCCATTTCGGAGGTGTGGTATGACGAACGGGAAAAGAAACTGGCGCGAACTCTGCCTGGCGGTTGCGAACGAGACAGACGGGACGAAGTTGCTTGATTTGACCGAAGAGTTGATCGCGGCCCTTGATGAGCGAAAATCGACTGGTTCTTCTCACACCAAAATGGACGGATCTATCGTCGATGCACCAGCCGAATCAGAGTCGTTGCCAGCTGAGCTGTTGCCCCAGACATCGGCTCAAAACCATACTCCTTCGGCGTCTCGCATCTGACTGCGTCTCGTTCGGAAACGTATGTGAGTTTCAAATGTTTGGTCCTGGAGACCATTAACAATTCCAACTCCGAATCGACCGTGGGTTGAACTAGAACAATTTCGCCGGTTGCGTAGAATATGACCTCAGCTTCCTTTTGGAGTGCCACCTTCAACGCTCGCCATTGGGAGTTTGTATCCAACTTTAGCGATCCTCGCGAGCGGATTGTGCCCTAGCTTCCGTACCGACATTGTAAGACGAAATCTTTCCTAACGAAGCTGTGACTGCGGGCTGCTTGTACTAACTTTCGAACAAGAACGGGTCACGGCGCTTCCTCCTGCGACCCGCCCTCCCTCGCACAGACGCTGGGCGTTTCTCTGATTCGGAGCCGCGATTGGACTATACTGCGCGACATGTCGGAGACAAACACTGGTCGCAGCAACTGTCAATTCGTGGTTCAGCAAACACCAGACGGAAAAGTCGTAGTCGTGGTCCAGCTTCTCCATCAGACCATTCCAGCACTAAAGGACTCTGTGGTGGGATTTGATCTGCTGGGCGGGACACGAGTAGGACAAGCGAAGAAGATAGCCGACCTTCTCAACGAGTACGTGCTTGGAGTGTTCGTGACGGTAGCGGAGAAGGGTGCCACTGCCTGAAGTCTTGGGCGTGACGGACCCCGCTTTCGGACAATCGGACGCTCGTTCCGAACGGGCGGTTGGATTATCTGGCCGGGCGGCGTGGGCTTCCTCCGCGGAAGTCTCCCGCGCCGTTTGCGCGACGATGCGGGCAGGGGCGAAATAGGCAGTATAAGCGCCACGGCTTGGCACAACGCAGGACAAAACCCGCCACCACCGCAGCCCACCGATTCCATTTTGCCTGCTTCGCCACGGTAGTGAAGAACACCGCTGACACCAATGTCGCAGCGGCTGCAATCGATGTGAGCAAAGCCCTTGAATGTCATAGCGGCACCTAGCACATTAGAAAATTACGAGAATCAAACTGAAAGCAAATTTCTGAGCCTGTGGCAAACGGCGTGTCGATGCGTAGGACCGGGGGAGCTTCCGAACCTAAGAAGGCGAGAGACTACGCACACCCGAAACCTTCCCCTCACCCTTTTGGGGTAGCCTCTCGCCAGCGCCGGAGCCCCACATCAAAGTTTAGGTGTGGCCTGTAAAAAGATGTGAGCGGTTTGTATAGGTTCTTTTACACGGCAGGATGCTCGCAGTGGATGACTGTGACGGTTGCGGAGATATAATCACGACCTACACACACCTGCCGCCGCGCCCAGTGCGAGCGACGACTCCTTGTGCAGTATCGCTGGAGGGAGACGAACATGGCACCCCGCCCCTGGAAGATTGCATACAGAACAGCTGCATCGGAATCCAACAATACTCTATTGGGAAAGCGGATCAGCGCGGCGCAAGAAGCAATGGTGACGAGACTGCTTGAACTCAGAGCCGGTCAGGAAAACAGAAGCGAAATACGGGCCATAGAGAAGGCCCTCAGAACCTTGGCGGTTATCAAGTGGGAGCGGTTGGGCCGGGCCGCGTGATGAAGGCCCGTTGCCGGCCGTGCCCGATCATCCTCATGGTCGCTTTTTCTAGTCGGAATTTGAGGGCCTTGTTGTGCATCACAACGAACTTGATCGCGAGTTTCCCTGCGACGGCCAACTCATTGAAACAGGGGAATGCACACAGACTCTAACGGTACGCGTCTGCCTCAAATGCTTTACAGAGTACCGGTACACGACGGATTCCTCGTGGGTGACTGTCACCTATCCGGGTATGCGGCAATCATTGGATTGGAAGACCTGAGTAGCGCACGAAGATCCAACGCATTAGAAGTCATGGCTTCATTCTGTGTGTCATGGCGGTCCCATTGATTGAGTACTGATGTGAAGTTGGTCATGGCTGGAATTGTAATGCTGCGGAATGACCTCGCCGCCCGACCTCGCTATCCGCCTCGTCTCAGTGCGCCAGTCAGACGAAGGATCTCCACACGTTGTACCAGCACTTTCATTCTTTCCACAACCAGTACGAAGTCTTGAGCGTCTGCTCTGCTCATGAGCGTGAGTTTGCCGGGTCGAAGTGACTCGTTGACCTGGCCCAGCAGTGCGTTAAGCTCCTCAGACACCGTCGCGAGTTCCGGCTCCGCAGAGAAGGGCGTCAGGGGTTGCGGCACCGGCTCGGACGTCTGGTCCGGTAGTGCCAAAGTGCTCTGTGACAGCTCGCGTACTTGCTTTGTGAGCTTCTTTTGCTCCGTAATGTCGATCGAAGTTGCTAGTACGAGTGCGGGGTTACCGTTGATGCGCTTGCCGACAACGCGAGTGTGCATGACGCAGATGGGCGCGCCGCTCCTGTGCCGGAAAATGCCTTCTTTACCGGAGTAGGTCTCAACTACATGATTGGGGGTGATAAGGGCGTCCCGATCAGCGCGGTCAAAGTAGAAGTCCCAAGCGGTTCTCGCCAGGACCTCCGTACGCGAATCAAAGCCGAAAATGCGCGCGAATGCTTCATTGCAGTCCACGATCTGACCCTGCGGCGTTGTCAAGATCGCACCGGCAACACTCGCTTGAAAAAGGGCGTGGAATCGTTCTTCCAAAGACAAGGTCTCGCTGTGCGAATTTCCCATGGCTTCCCCCAAGCACTTGATCGGTCGCAGCCTCTTGCATATCACTGCAAGCGCCAACCCTTAAACTTAAAATACGGGGGCCCGTTGGGGCAGGGGAATTGGCAGCAGGGGCGCGTAGTAGATTTGCTAACTATGATACGCAGTGTGATCCTTTTCAAGCAGAAATCTTTTCTGGAACGATTGAAAATCGCTGAATGACGACGATTCGCCGAGGTACCGGCGGAAGAGATGGGAGGCGTGTGTTCGGTGCTCGGCACGAACCGACTCAACGTGGGTGATTATTTATCCACGGATGGGACGATCGTTGGACCGGCCAACGTGAAGGAGCGGGCGAGTTGGATGAATCCGCTGGCGAACCAACTCTTTTGTGCCTCTCTCCACCTGGCGCGGCCCCACCGCTCAATGCCGAAATCGCATTCTCAACCTGTTCAACATTGGTCGAGAGACGAGCGCATTCTTGCTGGACGCTATCTGGGTCATTCCTTGAAGATCCTTAGTCCTGCAAAAGCCAAGCAACAGCTTCCCGGCGGCTGTCGAAACTAGGCATCTCACGCCCGGCGAAGCTTTCTATCTCGCTGTAGAAACCTTTCGGGAAGTCCTTTGCCCTGAATCCACGCCGACTTCCTTAATGTGTGGCTTGTCGAAAACCGCGCTTTTTTTATCGTCCGAACAGCTTCCCCATCAACGGACGCGCCACTAGAATCGACGAGCAACAACACCGAGCCCCGGCTTCGTGAAGTCACGTAGGTGGGAACTGTTCGCGCGATTGTTTCCACTTCACGAGGTCGGCAATTTGATACGTCCACCAAAATCCCCATATTTTGCGTTGCATGTTGCGTTCATTGTCGGTGGCTTAAGGCACTGATCCCTCACCCACTTGAAGAATGCTGATCAGCTTCTGACGTCTTCCAATCGGACGATTGTCCCGAAACTGGACAGTCAGCGGATGGGCGCAGTTTATTGTTGAATTCCTCCAACTGCGTACGCGGGCGGGGTATCAAGCAATGAAGGCGTGCCGATCCATTGGGTCGAGCTGCTTGCCAATCTCCAGAGCTAGTTTGCGTAGCCAAATGGATGCCGCATCCTGGAACGCGCGGTGTGGATAGAAAAGGTACTCCTGGTACTCTCCGGGATCGATTGGAGGCCGAAGCAGAGCCAGCGACAGTGGCCTGGCCAGAGACTCAGCTAGGCGCCTGGGAACAAATGCTACAAGGTCCGTTTGCGATACGGCTTGAAGTGCTTGTAAGTAGCTGGGAACACGCAGCACAATCTGTCTGGTCAGTCCCTCCTCCCGAAGCCAGGTATCTACCGGGTCTTCCGTCAGCCCTCGACCAACAACCGCCACATGCTTGGAATTGAGGAAAGCCCTGAGATTCTTCATTTGCAATGAGGACGGATGCCCCTTGCGTAGGACCGTAACTTCAGTCTCGGTAAACAGAGTCTCCCTCTGAAATCCCGCGATTTCATTTATAGAGCAGGAAAGCAGCAGATCAATGGCCCGGAAGCGCTCAAGCTTCATCGAGGCTGGGCTCTGCCATGGCAGAACATCGACCCTAACACCGGGAGCGTCGAAGTGCACACGCTTGATCAGCGCGGGCACAATGAGGTGGGCGATGTGGTCCTGCATCATAACCGAAAAACGTCGAGAACTTCTTTGGGGCTCAAAAGAATCGGCAACAAGGATAGTTTGAACTCGCTGTAAAGTTTCGCCCAGCGGCTCTCGCAAACCAGCCGCCCGCGGCGTCAGCTCCATCCTCGATCCCACTCGGATCAACAGAGGATCGCACAGAAGGTCTCTGAGGCGTTTGAGCGCATGGCTGGTTGCTGGCTGCGAAAGCCCGAGCTTGCGAGCAGCGCGACCGACATGCGTTTCCGATAGGAGCGCTTCCAGGGCTACAAGGAGATTTAGATCGATTGAGGATAAATTCACCATGTGAATTGCGAACATATCATCAATCGATTAGACGAATCAACGACATCACGGCAGAATTGTTCGGAGGAGGGGCCCCCATGCGAATGATCAATTCGGGTTGCTGCTTGCGAGGTCACGATTTGTGCTCCGTCAGAATCGATTATTCGCTCCACTCGTTGGCATAGCACTTTGCGGCCTACGTAGTTCTCGCGCAAACGAGGACGCAGGTTCCTCCGGCAACCGTTCCAACACGGAGTCTCAGGATGACAACGCTAAAATCTCGTTATTTGTTTACCGTCACCATGAAGCTCCCCCCCACTCTGGAGTTGGGAGACACCCCGGCAGGGAGGCGTCGCGTCTTCACGGTTTCCGGCGGAGAATTTGCGGGCGAACGGCTTCGAGGGGAGGTCTTGCCACAAGCGGGTTCGGACCTGTTGTTAGTTCGTGCAGACGGGTCTTCTCAGCAAGCTGTGCGCCTGATCCTGCAAACGGACGACGGAGCGCTGATTTTGATGACTTATCGCGGAGTACGCCATGCCTCGGCAGAGGTGAACGCTCGGATTGCTCGTGGTGAACAGGTCGCAGTATCCGATTACTATTTACGAACAGCACCATTTTTTGAAACCTCGTCCCCAAAGTACGGTTGGTTGAACAAAATCGTGAGTATCGGAATCGGCCAGAGGCAGCCCGACGGTGTGACCTACAAAGTCTTTGAAATTCTCTAGGCGGCAATCAATTCCGCTGGCTCAAGCCTGACATGCTCACCGCCTCGCGACAAGCGGTAGGCCAAGGGACATCATGAATGCACCGACAATTGCTCCTCAACTGGGGACAGATTCTGGGATCGATTGCCGCCGACTTTATCATCGCGGAATGGAAAGATGACGGTGGGCCTGTTGGCCCGCCACGCCTCATTGCACCACTTCATGTTCACCATCAAGACGACGAAGCCTGGTATGTGCTCGAAGGCCAGTTGTGCGTGCGTAGACGCCAGGAGGTGGTCGAAGCACGCGCAGGGTCGGCCGTATTCGTCCCTCGCGGAACCGCTCGCACTTATTGGAATCCGGCGCGGTTACAGTCAAATAACTACTCATCATGACACCCAGCATTTATTCGCTCCTCCAAGAGATCCATTCGATGAAAGATAGATCGTTCCCTGCGCTCCGGGCAGTGTTTCAGAAGCATGATTCTGACCTCCTGGGCGATTAAGGCCAGGGCAGCAGAACACGGGCTAAGGTCCAACATGACTCCGGAAGATCGGCCGCCGCCACATCACAAGTATGCATTGGCCACAGGAAAAGCGGCGGCTCGACTTGATCTCTTGGACCAGATTTTCGGTGCGGCTACGCAGTAACTACTGCTGAACCTTGGCATTCGACCGGGGTGGCGTTTGGCCGACATTGGAAGCGAAAATGGCCCTGTCGCCGCATGGGCGGCAGGGCAAGTTGCGCCGACGGGATGGGTTTCTGCGGTGGACATCAGTCGTGAACAACTACAAGAGCCAAAAGGAACGCGATGGCACTTGGTGTCCGCAATATTTCTTTCACGAGACGAGCGCATACTAAACGGATCTTCCAGCCAGAACTCTTGAGTTGGTTTGTTCTCGCTTTCTGCTGTGCCACCTGACGGATCCACTTGCAGCTCTCCGCGACATGCGCAACCTGCTCAAACCCGGCGGCGTTCTTGTCTGCGAAGACTTTAATGCAAGCAGTATTCGCACCGAGCCGCCTACGCAAGCGTATCGTCGTCTGATTGAATCAGCCGTGCTCTCGATGCTCAACAGGGTCTCGACTCGGAAATCGGTCTCAAGGTCCCGCGTTTGTTTCGAACGCACAGCACCAGAGCCAATGCAATCTCTTTTGCTTTCGTGTTGCCTCCTGATCGGGAAACAGACTGGGACGTTAAGCAGCCAACAATTCTTTCAGCCGATCATTGGCCGCTTCAATCCGGCAGGCTCTTTCTACGATGTCGCACTGCACATTGGTAGGCAAGTCGGCAAATTCAGCCGGATCCCATGTTTGCTCGCGGTATTCGCGGAAGGCTTGCTCGAAGGAATCATTATCGGGGCAGACATCATTGGGGGACATGACGTTTTTCTCCTGCATGTGGAAAGGATGTCAGGGCCTTGGGTCTCACGGAGATGATGCATCCAAGGGAACACCCGTCAGTGATGGTGTGGACAGTTTGTCGATTTGGCTGTTCTAAGTATCCAGCCGCTTTCTCTGCCACGTCAACCGCCCGGCCTCGCACCCGCCCTGGACTTTGTGTTGTTCAACCGTTGCATCACGACGTAAAATCTGTCTGCACGCGCTTCCCAGCTGGAGGTTCCCCATGAGCAAGAAGAAGCGCAAGATGCGTGGCACCGTACAAAAGGTGATCGAGCCCGCCGTTCCAGGCGAACCAGAGAAAGCCCAGATCAACATTGAGGAAGCCGACGATCTCTATCGGGAGATTCGCGTCGAGAATGTTGTGTCCGACGAGAAAGGCGATAAGGCCAGTCTCAAAGAGGGAGCCGAGGTGGATGTCATTGTCGAAGCAGATTCAGATGCTGCGACAAAGAAATCTGAGAAATCCTGAGATGGCTGAGGAAGCAAGCCGATGGGACATGGCGATACGCGGCCAACTTGGATCAGTGCTGGCAGCACTCCGAGCTATTGCCGCTTGGGATGTAGACTACCAGGGTCGCGGACGCCACGATGAAATTGACCGAGCTGCATGGAAGGCGCGAGGCGACAGAATAATAGAAGAGATTAGACACGAAGTGGATATTCTTCTTTTCGCTGCTTCGGCCGGTGCGCGCGGAAGTGTCGTGTAATGCGCAATCAGGCGTGGGCAGAGCGGCGGAGGTGAGCTGCAATGAAATCATCATGGCAAATGGAGGCAGGACATCTCGCATGCTGCTGGTCAGAGGTGGGCAGCGCGTCCCATACAATCTGGGTCGGATGCAAGAGACTTCAGACATTCAAAGCGGTTATTTGCCGCCCCTTCCAGATTTTGCCAGCCACAGTCCATTTGGGGGAGCATCTTGGTTCGAACCTCATACGGCTGACCGCAATTCCGAGTAGATTTGTGGATTCAAGCTGCCCACCGCCCTGAATTCCAGCAACAGCGCGTTACACGACACAAGATTCCGGGTTGTGAGTGAAATGAGGACCCTTCCACAGCAATCCTACATCCCTCGAGTGTCACGGGTTCCGACGAGGTGACTGTGGATCCAAGTGCAACGTGATTAAGGTGAGGAGGGAGCGGAGCCGACCCGACCCAGAAGAACTAGAACATACCAGCCAAGGCCGGCCCACTCTTTTCGCAGACTACTTGAGAAGGAGGGAGGTGCACCGACGATCCTAATCACCTACCGTTTCCACAAAGTTGAGGCCCCTCAGGTCCTACCCATTGTTGATATAGTGCGATGATGGCCATCAACGCCAAACGAGGCTGGAACTGGCTGCCGGGGGCGGGATTTGTGCTCAGCGTGATGGCCTTCATCAGCTATTTTTCATTCTTCGTTACCTCGACGCGAAATTTCCCCTGGATCAACCTCCTGCTCGTCGCGGTCGCGGCAGGTTTTTTGGCGGTGGGGATTCGTCGCGCCTTCCGCCTCCCGAACGTAGGCTGCCCCACGGTCCCTCCGAAGTAGCGCT
>Ga0137418_10001757_pt1 | contig 19977 bp, 21 predicted proteins | sample CZODoug3_1_2_16f_FD_122242 | JGI IMG/M metagenome (GOLD analysis project Ga0137418, IMG submission 122242) | Vadose zone soil fungal communities from Angelo Coast Range Reserve, California, USA - CZODoug3_1_2_16fungal (Hybrid Assembly) | ecosystem: Environmental > Terrestrial > Soil > Vadose...
GCCTGCATATGGTATGCAGGCGGTCGCCAAACCCAAACTCGGCATTGCGGGGCTTGCTTCTGAGCGGGGGCTGTCTTGAGCGGCTACTTCTCTTTGCTTGTGACGAAGCCGATCGGTCGCTTCTTCGGCTCGGGTGGCGTCATGAGCGCGCGAAGCGCGTCGAAGACCTGTTTGAACTGAACTCGCGTGTTGGCGGCGAGCGTGTCGTGCTGGAGCGTGAGCGCCTCGGTCTTCTTCTCGAGTTGCTGCAGGGTCTTGGCGAGGTCCTTGTGCGCGGCGAGAGTCTCTCTGAGGCGCATAAACGCACGCACGACGTAGACGGAGACTTCGATCGCGCGGGCCGAGTTGAGGACGTTTGCGGCCATCAATGCGCCATGCTCGGTGAAGGCATAGGGGCGGTAGCGCCGGCCGCCGCGGCCGGGGGCGGCGTTTGAGGTCGCAAATTGCGACCTCAAAGCCTCGAACTCCTCGGCGTTCACCCGGAACATGAAATCTTCCGGAAACCGCTCCCGGTTGCGGCGGACCTGTTCGTTGAGCCGCTTGGTGGGTACGCCGTAGAGGCGGGCAAGCTCGGTATCGAGCAGGATCTTGTGACCGCGCAGAGCGAGGATCGAGTGCGCGATGTCTTCGGCCGCAGGCGCCGGCGGCCGCCGGGTGAGCTTACTCACATCAACCCCGAGCGCTGACGGGCAAGGCCTTGATGAGGCGCTTGGACATCAGCTGCTCGCGCTGCCGATAACAACCACCGAGACCAGACGGCGCTCTAGCACGTCAGACGTCATTTTGTCTGAGTTCTGCTGGGCTGTAGAACTCCCCTCTACACTGTTCGGCAACGTCGAATTTGATCGTCGATCCAATCATAAACTTCCGTCGAAATCCATCCCGACGCCCAATCGGACCCCAATTTAATGGGCGCCGGAAATGTCCCTTCTCGGACCTTGCGGTAGATTGAGCTCTTAGCCAACCCCACGATTGTCGAAACCTGCTTGAGCCTAAGAATCCTGGCGCCATCCCGTCCAGCGATGGAATTGGCCGCCACCGCTGGCTCTCCTTGAACCCGAGGCTCGATAGCGGCCTCGGACCGGTGACTATGCCTCATGAAACCCTCCTTTGTGTGCATCTGCTTCATGCGCCTTCTCCGCGCGATCCCCTGCTCTCACTCACCCTGAAACCGTCGGGCAGACCCTGTGGCGTAACTGGGATGCAATAGCCATCCTTTATTCGCCAGGAGCGGCGGCCGCTGCACTTCGCGAGCAACTGCGCTACGCCAAGCTCGGCCAGGTGCAGCCCGGCCTTCCCTTCCTCGGACCCAAGGAGCGCCGCCAGCCGCGGATTGGCCTGCTCCCGCAGCCATTCTCCGCGCGCTTGTTCGAGCTGCAGCTGCCCCATGTGCCAGGCGACGGTTGCGCCAGCCAGCGCGAATACCAGCGCCGCTGCCGCCGTAGCCGCAACCACGCGCACTGGGCTTGTTCGCGCGAGAAGCCGATAGCCGATGTCCTCCGTCTGCTGCGCAGACACGGCGAGCACCGCCATGATCGGATCGTGCTCGTCGATCGCGACCCCGCTGCGCTCGAAAATGGCGGCGCGCAGCCGCCGCGTATCCATCACCACTTGAGGGTCCCCAGCTGCCCGAACACGTCCCGGCTGAAGGTCTTGATGCGCTGCTTCTCCATGAGCGAGTAGTCCGCTGACGCGAGCGCTTGCGCGACCGTGTGGCGTCTCGTATTGAGCTTGCGGATGTCTTCGCCGTAGGTTGCAGCGTTCCGCCTGAAGAGTGTCACCACGCCGCTCAGTTTCCCGGCGCTTTGCCTGTACGCCTGCGTTTCGACGAACGGTTTGCCCTCTGCAGTCTTGATCTCCCCGAAATGCTCGTTGAACCAGAGCACGACGCGCGTGCCGTTCACCTTCTGCGTAATCGCGTGGAACCCGTTCGCGGTGTCCGCGAGCGTGTCCCCACCGCCAACGATGGTGTGCACGTACGTCGTCTTGCCCGCGTCCGCCAGCATCGGGAAGACCTCGTTTTCGACCATGTAGGCGAGCAGGTTTGAGAACGTGTTCGCCCCGGTGTCGATCACGAAGTTGCCTTCCTCGGTCAACAGCGTCTCCATCAGCGCGTCGAACTTCTTCGGCTCGATCAGCCGCGACGCATTGGTGACCGTCACGTGGCGAACGCCGAGCGTCTCGTAATGCGTGAACGTTGTGTTCTCCTGGTCGGTATCGAAGCAGCGCACGGCGCCTGTCTCCTGCAGCAGGTACTGCGCAAGCAGCGCGCTCACGAATGACTTGCCGATGCCGCCCTTCGCCTGGAGGACAAAATGAATCGTGTTTTGCATATGGACCTCACTTCAAAAGTTCAGGAATGCCGCGCGGGTCGTAATCAAAGGTCGGCGGCCGGCGGGCCGTATTTTCTCCGCCCTGGGTTGGCGTCGCCGGCAGCTCGCCGCTCGCTGCCGGCGACGCCAGGTGCGCCGAACTCGCTCGCGCCTCTTGCCATGCCGCTCTCGACCGATTCCTGCGATACCGGCGCAGATAGGTGAAGTACGTGTTTTCGGGAAGCGAGAGCCCTTGGCCAGCCAGCGCGCGGATGATGTCCGCGTGGCGCACGCCCGCCTCGATCTTCGTCTCGATCATTGGCAGCAAGGTGCGAAACCTTCGCGCCTTCGCCTTCGGCGCAAGTTCGTTCAAGCCTCTCATTTCCTCATCGCTCACTGGTGCTCGCACTGTTTGTGTCCAGTCTTTGTCCAGTTTCTGTCCAGTGTTTGTCCAGTATTTGTCCAGTATTTGCTCGCGCGTGATGACCCAGGCGCCAGGAAATCGAGCCGACGCAGAGCGTCGGCGGCAACTACGCTCTTTCGGGCGTCTTTAACGCCCGAAAGCCCCACCACACCATACGCACCTACAAGGTGCTCGTAACTCCGCGTCAGCACTCGGTTTCCCTGTAAACACGCGTATACATAGTTACTACGTTTCATCATCCAACTCATTGCCGCGTTTGGCTTTCCGTGTTTACGTTTGTATTCATGGGCGCTGCGTTGTGCGTGCTGCTCTTCCCTCGATTTCGTCGAGAGCGGCTTCCACTTGGCGGATCGTGCTCGATGGCAGACCGCGTTCCTTGAGCCGGTTGACGATTGCGCTCCTGGCCGGCAGGCCGACGACCGGGGCCACGCGCTCATCCCTGCTCTCGGCTCCGATGTTCGCGATGGCCGTGGCCACGCTATCAAGCCTGCGCAGGATCATCTCCGTGTCGTTCTGTGTGCCGGTTTTGGCATTGGTCACGAGCCACTTGAGATACGCCGAGACGGACAACCCGGTGATCGCGGCGGCACCCCGGATTCGCGCCTGCTCGGCATCGGTAAGGCGGACGCTAATGATTCTGCTCACGGAAGCCTCCACGGAGGTTCATGAGGATCTCCCAAGCTGCGGCACGTCCCGCTCGCGGTGAATATCGAGCGCGGCGGTCTTGATCGTTTCCCGGTTGAGGGCCTCGGGAAGTTCGGATCGGGAGTTGGTGTAGATCGTCGCTTGGTAACGGGCGCGGCTGATGGCGACGTAATAGAGATCCCGGCCGGTCGTGAGGCTGCGCGTATCGAGATCGACCATCATCTGGTCGGTCGAGAGGCCCTGCGCGCTGTGGACGGTCGTCGCGTAGGCGTGCTCGAGGTGCAGCGGGCGGCTGCCGTCCAGCTCGATGCGCCTGCCCTTGTCGTTCTCCAGCTCGACTCGATCAGCCTTGACGTCGATCACGCGCACCCGGTCGCCGTTGGAAACGTCGAGAGCAGGTGAATTGCGGGTAATGCGCGCCCAGTCGCCGGGCGCCAGCTCGCTGCGCGTCTTTTCGTACACGCTCAGCTGCATGTGGCGGCGCGGGTTGATGTCGTGCTGCCGGCCGTCCTCGCCGACCAGCAGCAGTCGATTGTCGTTCTCAATCTCCACGACCCGGTAAAGCTCCCCGCGCCTGAGTCCCGTTTTGTCGTAGTCCTTCTCGGGCTGCACGTAGTCGCCGACCCGATAGCTTGGCGCGTGGCGGCGCTCGGCCTGGGTCAGGTCCTTGCGCGACAGCGTGTCGAATTCCTGTCCTGTTCCCTCAATTCCGAGTTCCCGCCGGATCAGCGCGTTCAGCTCGCGCCGCGCGACGTTGGTGCCCGACACGATGAGCGTGTGCTCCCGTTCGGGCTCTGCCATTGCGGCGTACTCGCGCGCAATTTCCACGTACCGCGCCTTGTCGTCGGGCATCTCCCGCACGTGCCCGTCGATGTACGCGAGAGATTCCTGTGCCCGGCCCTTCGCCGCCAGCTCGACTGCAGGTTTCAGGTCAGGAGTCTTCTGGCGCTGGATCTGATCCACGATGGCCGTCTTCATCCCGTTCGCCTGCAGTTGCGCGAAGGGGCGTCCTGCTTCCACGGCCTTCAGCTGCTGGATATCGCCTGCCAGAACCAGCCTTGAACCGTTGCGCTCCGCGATCCGCAGCGTCGCCTCCATTTGACGGGTGGGAACGAGCCCCGCTTCGTCGATGACAACCACCGTCCGCTTGTCGATGTTCCTGTCCTTCGATGCGAGGAAGGTGGCGAGCGTGGAAGCCCGCAGGCCGTCGGACTGCAGGCGCTCCACCTGGTTGGCATAGGGCGCAAGAACCACGACCTGGTAGCCATTGCCCTCGGCAATGTCCGCTGCGGTCCTGATGAGGTGCGTCTTTCCTACGCCCGCGGAGCCCTGAATGCCGATCACCCGGTTCCGGCTCGTGAGCAACATGCGCGCGGCGTCCTGCTGGCCGCGATTGAGATCGGTCCTGGCGATCGCCCGATCTGCTGCTTTCGGGCTCATCATCGGCGACGACTGCTCGCGCGCTTCTCGTTCCATCCGCAGGATGGACTTTTCCGTGTTCCAGGCAAGCGCCGTCGTATAGCGCGGCTCGGCCGGCACCAAGGCGCCTTTTTCAATCGCCGCGCCTACATGGCGCACCGATTCATCGAAGGACAACCCTTTGTCTCGCCTCGCGTCTGCTTCCCATTCGCGCCGGGACTTTTCGATCGAATCGTTCCCGTCAGTCACCGAACGATAGAGGGGCTCTTCGGCAATCACATCATCCGCCCGGATTCGGCGGCTGAGCTCGGCTCGCAGCTCGTCGTAGGTGGCGCGCCCGACGGCGTGCTGCATGGCCGTCGTCATGAGCATGCTGTCCAGCATCACGGACTGGCGCTCGGTCAGGTGCGCGATGGCGAATTCCATCGACTCCGTCGCCGCATTGCCGTTTCGGAGCGGTCCCTTTCCGGGTGCGCGCGTTCCCCTGCCGTAGTTGATCGCGGCAGAACGACTCTTCTCGCTCCAGTGCTCCATCAGGAGCCGCCGGTCCTGGTCGGTGAGGCGATCCTTCCTCGGGCGCGTCGCGAGCGCGATCACCTGCTTTTCAAGCGTGGAGGCCTCGGCGCGCGTCTTGCCGCGGCTCTCCAGGGTTTCCTCGATCACCCGGCTGCGCTGGCTGAACGCCTCGATCTGTGCGCGGCTGATATGCGCCAGCTCGAACGCACCTTCCTTGTCGGTCACCCGGATTTCGTAGCCCAGCGCTTGCAGGTGGCGCGCGAGGCTGGCGCGGTACGCGGCGCCGAGCAGCTTTGTATGCTTGAACAGTTCTTCGTTCGAGAGCGCCCGCCACTGCCCGTCGCTCCTCTCGGTCATGTTCATGACGACCACGTGCGTATGCAGCTGCGGGTCCTTCGCGCGCGACAGCTCGTGCTGAAACGCCGCTGCGACGAGGTTGCCGGTATGCTGGCGATGACTGACGCCGAGCATCTTCTTGCGCGCTACTGCGTGCCGTTCCATCAGCGCCAGCACTTCGCGCACCGCCTTGTTGTGGGCTTCGATGATCGCCTGGTCGCCGGCGATCAGGGCCTGCAGGGAGACGCTCTTGGGAGCGGAGAACGTGAAGTCCCAGCCGTGGCGCTTGACCCCTTTGCTCGCCTCAACAGTGGCCGGGATGCGTCGCCCGTTAGGCAGCCGGCCTTCGAGCAGCGCCCGGAAGCGGGCCGCGTCCACTTCGCCGCGAAGGCCGAGCTTCTCGGCGCCTCGGCCCATCCAGACGCCATGCCCTTCCTTCGAGTAGTAGTCGTCCTGTGCCGAGAAGTAGTGCGAGGCCCGCCCGGCGTTCTCGATGGGGTGATGCGTCAGCATGCCGTCACTCCATGATCGCCGGATGCCGAGCCCGGTAGTGCTGGGGCACAAGCCTTACGCGCGCGATCGGGATGTCTCCCGCAAACGCGACGTAGCCAGTAAGCGCGGGAAGGGACTGGATCTCTGAGGGCATCACGACGCGCTCGCGCTCAATGCGCGTCGTCCTGCTGCGGCCCCCGCCACGGTTGTTCGTGGTCTCGCCCAAGGTCTCACGCTCGACCTCGTGCTCGCCAAGGCTCCTGCTCAGATCTTCAGCGGTCTTGCTGTCCGCGCGTCCCCCGCCAAGCACGAGGATGTTCCGGAAGCAGCTGCGAAGCACCGTGGCGTCTTTTTCCCCATTGGTCCGCTCCAATTGCGCCGTTGACTGGATGCCCGCCACGATGCGCAGGCCGTGCTTCCGTCCCTTGGTCAGGGCGTCCTCCAGGGACGGCAGCTTCTGCAGGCTGTCCATCTCGTCGATCACCATCCAGGTGCGCCGCTGGGGGCTCTCCGGCAGGCTCAGGATGGAGGTGCAGAGAATATCGACCCAGGTGGACACCAGCGGCTTTAGCGCCTCCAGCATGTCTTCCCGCCAGGTGATGTAGAGATTCCCGCCGCCCGCGCTCTCAAGCCAGCGGCGAATCGAAAAGGCTCCGCCATCCTTCAGGTATTGGTGCGGGTCGAGGTACTTGGCGAGGATGAAGCGCGCGCTGGACAGCGCCTCCTTGGCGCCGACGAATAGCCCCTCGGCTTCGGTATCGGCCAGAAACTCCTTCAGCGATTCATCGCTTTCCGCGGACAGCAGCTTGATGAGCGAAAAGATGTCGGTATTGCCCACCGACTTCATCTTCCGCGTCGCCGCCTGGAACAGCAGCCGCGCGTAGCCGTTCCACTCCTCTGCCTCGTCGGTCAGTCCCTTCGGCACGACCGACAGCGCGTAGCGCTTGAAGTCGTAGGCATCGCGCAGCTCGTTGAAGATGCTCCAGCCCTCCGAGCGCTTGTCGAAGGGATTGAGGATCACGTCGCCGGGGAAGTAGAAGCGCGAGAGGAAGGTGCCGTTCGGGTCCACGATGATGAGCCGGTCACGGCGCCTCAGAATCGTCTCGATGATCTGCCCGAGTGCTACAGTTTTTCCCGTGCCCGTGGCGCCTGCGACGAGCAGGTGGAGGGTTTCGAGCCAGGTCGGGATCGGCGTATCGGCAACCAGGACTTGCGCCTTGCCGGACTCGTCGGTGCGCTGCTGCAGGCTGCGGTGGCTGATCATGCGCGTGCCTCGCAGGAACCGCTTGAAGGAAGCGCCGCCAAACTGCGTGTCATAGCGGCGGATGATCCAGTCCGCCAGCACGAATCCCGCGAGCGCCCCGATCACCAGCGCTCCAATCAGGAAATCATCGTGGGGCGTCAGCTTCGCAACCTTCAACAGCCCACGGGCAACGGGCCGCTCCAGGCCATATCGCCACGCCGCGACGCTCAGCCAAGCGACGAGAGGCATACCAAGCATGGCCGCGACGAATACAAGGCTTCTGTCGTCCCGCGTCATTGAAGTCTGACGCTGTCGCGTCCCGGGATGATCCACTCGGGACGTCCCCGCTCCGCCGAGGAACGCTGCACGCTCTCCGCAGCACGTGGCGCGACTGCCTGACCGGGCACGAGCCAGTTGTCGGCAGTGCGTTCCGCCGCGCGCTTCGGCGTGCCGGCGCTCGCAACGTCGCCCTCGACGCGCGCACTTTCGCGCCCCAGCTCAACCATATTTCGACGGTGCCGATCCAGCCGCTCCGCGATGTCCTCTACCTTGCCGAGCGGGACGCGAAGCGCTCGCGCTTCGCGCAACTCCGCATGCGCATCGGCAAACAATTTCGCTTCCGACGCGAGTTCGCCCTCCAGAATGGACTTCCGGGTCGTGTCCGGCTCGCGTTGTGTGCCCGAATCGATTCGCCAGATATCAGCGGATACCGGCACTTGAGCCGACGAGGAGCCGACGGTGAGACTAAGCAGCAGGCACAGGACGGTCGGCGTCTGCATAGTAGATCTCCGAGATGAACCGTCGCCCACCTGCGCGCCTCCCCTGAATGACGATTGGAATAATCGACCGCACGTACTCGATGACGAGCGTCTTGTCGATGCTCGGGAAAGCCTGCATCACCATCAGCGCGAGCTGCTCGAACGCGAGTTGCGGGCTGTCGGAGTGAATCGTCGTGATGGACCCCGGATGGCCGCTGTTGATGGTGCGAAGATAAGTAAAAGCCTCTTTCCCGCGCAGCTCGCCGAGCAGAATGCGGTCGGGCCGAAGCCGCAGCGTGGCTTCGCAAAGGTCCTGCGCCGTCACGCGCGCCAGGCCCTGCTCGCCGCGCGAGTAGAACAGGCGCACCACGTTCTGCTGGGGCGGGCGAAGCTCGCGCGTGTCCTCGACGATCACCAGCCGCTCGCGACGGGGAATCTCTTTTAGCATCGCGTTGAGGAGCGTGGTCTTGCCGGTGTCCGTGCCCGCCGATATCAGGATGTTCTTCCGCGTTTGGACCGCAAGGCGCACGAACGCGGTGAATTCGCGCTTGGCGTAGGCCGCCCGCAAGGCCCGCTCGTTCCCCTCCTCTTCGGACGTCAGCCGGTTGGTCAACTCGAATGCACCCGTGCGCTCGTAGTCGTCGAGAGTGAGATCGAGAACGGCCGGCTTGCGAATGGAAAGTGCGACGTGCTGGCCGGCTGCTGGCGGCAGCACGAATTGGACTCGATAGCCGTTTGGCAATTCTGCCGAGAGCAGCGGCTTTTCTCTGCTCACTTCCTGGTCGGTGCTGGTCGCGACCTGGCGCGCGAGTTCGAGTAACACGTCCTCGGTGAGGTCTTCGGCGGCGTGCCGCTCCATGTACGCCTCGCCTTGCCGGGCGATCCAGATCTCGGCCGGACCGTTGACGGAAATCTCGGTGATCGCATCGGTCTCAAGCCAGCGCTGGAGCGGTCTGAGGTGCGTGCGCAGCGCGGCGCCGCCCCGTATGCCGGGCTGCTCTGCCTGGACGACGTGCAGAGGCAGTGTACGGGCGTTCATGGAAGCACGAGCTCCATCCGTTCGCGACCCACTGCCATGAGCGGGCAGAAGTCCAGGTCCCGGTTCAAGAAAACCTTGATTCGCTCGCCCTGCGCGACCGTGTTGGTCGGGGGGATGCTCGCATAGGGCTCAAGCACCCGATCCGACGTTCTCGCGAAGCTCTGCTGGATTTCGCGACGATACGCGTCGGCGGAGTTGTACCCGCTATCGGGACTGACCCCTGCGGTGCCCGCGCCGGCGCCGATGATGCTCAGCAGCACCGACATCCCGAAAATCTGGCCGAAGTGATTGTCAGTTTCGCCAGCCAGTCCGGCACGGCCAAGCGCGTCGGTAACGCTCGAATCGATCGTGATCTCCACCCCGTCCGGACGGATGAGGCGGTTCCAGATCGCGAAGACTCGGACCTGCCCCTTGCGTACTGCCGAGTTGTAGACCCCATTCAGGCGAGACCCTGGCGGAACGAGAGGGTCCCGCCCCTGCTCGGCGTAAAGCGGGCTCGAGACGATCGCCCGGATTTGACCGGGAAGGTCGGTGTTGATCGCGGTCTCAAGCTCCGCGTCGATCATCTTTCCCTGGAGAGCGATGCACTCCAGATTGCCGAGCCTTCTTGGATATGCGGTCGCTACCGGCTGCCCGCTTATTTGCCGGCTAAATGCGCGGTTCGGGTCGTTCGGGCCCTCGCTCGCCGTTGCCGCCCGGTTTCCGAGCCCAAACGGAAGCTGACCCGCAGCGACGCTAGGCAATGACGGGCCGACCGCTGCTCCGGCCCCAGCCTGCGAGAGGCTGGTGGTACCGGCACTTTTGACGATGATGTCGGACTTGGTTCGCGCCTCCTCGATCTGCTCCGCCTTGCGACGTCTGGCGGTTGCTTCCGAATCGTCCTGCCCTGTCGGCTTCCCCATTGTCTGGGACGAATCGGCGACAAGCTGCGGAGCCGCCGTCGCGGTCCTCGCCGGCATTACCGGCGGGCGGAAATCGCGCACGGAAGGCTCCTCGGCTTGCGTCGCGGCGCGGGCTTCTTTCTTGCGCGCGCGATCCTCCTTGCTGTCGTGCGTGAGGATGAAAAAGAGGACAGCGGCCGTTCCTGCCACGAACGCAATTTTCGTCAGCCAATCGCCTTTCGCGATACCCTTGAGCCGCTCCCCCGAGAACTGGCGGCCGAGTTGCTGCCCCTGCTCCGTTTCTCGCTCCCAGTCCCGAATTGCTTCGCCCCGGCCGTTCGGGGAATTCGGCGCGCCGCTGCTCATAACTTGCCTCCGTGCTTGATGGACGTGCGTGGCAGCGCGGTGCTCGGTTCGAATGGCTTGTCCTCGTTGAACAGACACAGCGCCTCCTCGCCGTCGCGCAGCGTGAAAAGACTTCCGACGCGCTCGATCACCACGTACTTGCCCTCCATTCGATAGTTGACGACAGACTCGTTGCCGTCCGGATCGACGGCGAAGAACGCCGGCACATTCGCGTTCTCGGCGAATTCAAGATAAGTGAACAGCCCGTCGTCGCAGGCTCGGATCAGCCTGACGTTTCGGCTGCCGGATACCGAGTAATTGCAGTTGCGCACTTTGACGCGGGTTGCCAGACCGTCCTTCTCCGGGCCGCCGATAGGTTTGCGAATTGCCCCTGGATTCAGTGCGATGTCCCCTTCCGACGGATAGGTGAAGCGCAGGAGATAAGTCGCGTCCAGCTTGTCCTTTGGCGCGGCGCTGGTGAGCCGGAAGTAGTACGTCCTGCGGTCGGTCACCACGGTCAGGTTCGTCACTGCCCGCGGCTCGACGGGCTTCAGATGCACCCGGTGGCCCATCGGGTGGGCCTGCCAGGCGATCGTGTCGCCGAGAGTGAGGTACTGGACGGTTTCGCCCTTCTCGAACTCGATGGTGGTCGTCAACCGATAGCTGCCGCTTACCTCGTACACTTCCGACGAGCTGTAGACGACCTGCCGGATGCGCTGGTCCGCGGCCGTCGGCTGCGGAACCTTGGCGGCGATCGCGGCGTGCCCGAACAGCGCCAGGACTGCGAGCACGAATAGCTTCATCACGGATTGACTCCTTTCCCCTGCGACGAGAGTGGACCCGAGATCTCCTGATCCTTGCGGTACGCGAGGGCACGAAAGTTGAGCGGGTTCAATATCCGATCCTCGTTGCTGAGCGGGCGGTCGCTGTAGCGAAAGCGGATCGTCGAGACGTATGGTCTTTCCACCGGCAGCATCTGCGAGCCGGGAGACTCCTCGACCGCCACGTAGCGGACCTGGTAGGTGTTTTCGCTGTTCGGGAGCGGCAGCACGGTGCTCACCTCGATGCGCCGGCGCACCTTGAAGCCGTACCGCTTCATCGGACTGCTGTCGTTGTATTGCGAGATTTCATCCTCATACTGGCGCCAGACGTTGCCGTCCGACATTACGCGGACAAGCTTGGTGTTGGTCGCCAGGTCTTGCGGATCGTAGGTTTCGCGCGCCGTCACGTATTTCGCCACGTCGCTGCGCTGGACCGCCTCCTTCTGCGTCAGCTCCTTGACGCTTCTTCCGTACTCGACCGAGGTGACCAGGCCAGTGCGGGAGTCAACCGTCACCGCGAGCGGGACAAGTTTTTCAAGCGGGAGGAGCATCGCGACCGCCGCCATCGCTCCGGCGGCGAGGAGACCCGCAACTATCGTCGCGACGAACCACCGGTTGCGCTCGACCTCCACCGCACCGTGCGCCAGGTATTCCCACTCCCGCGCGCCCTGATCCTCAACGAGGGTTGGCGCAGGCATTTCCGGTCGCGACATCGTTGTCTCCTGCGTCATCACGCCCTCGCAGCCCGCGACGCGCCTCCCGCAGGAAGCCGCATCGGAATCCGCCGCCCTCGCCGGCTCGCGTTGCCGAGCTCCCGCCTGCCGGACCGGATGATGTGACCCATTGCATCGCCCACGTAGCTCATCGAGCCGATCAGCGATTGCGCGTGGCCGTCCGCCTTGCGCAGGACGAAGAGCAGCGCGAGGAAAATCACCAGCAATGGCAGCACACGGCCCTGCAGCTGCGCCGGATCAATGGAACTGCCGCTGTAGAGCTCGCCCTCCGGAACGACTGACCGGTAAATGGCGTAACCCAGCCCGAGCGAGGCGTAGATGATCAGCTGGAAGACCACGAGCGTTACAAGCGACGCGATCCAGTTCTTGAACCATTGCCGCGTCGAGTCGAACAGGCAGAAGGCGACGAAGATCGGGCCCAGGCCGAGCGTTGCGGCTACGAGCAGCTTCGCCAGCAGCAGCAGAAAGACCGCGAATCCGATCAGCCAGAGCGTGACGCCGAATACGGCCGCCCCGAGTCCCCACAGCGCAAGGTCCCAGCCCGACCGTGACCAGATTGAAAAGGCGGTATCCATTCCACGGTCGTAAAGCTCATCCAGCGCGGATTTCTGATCCCGGCCGAGCGACAGCGCCGAGCTGAACAAGTCGGGGCTCTTGGTGAAGACCTCGTAGAAATAACTGAACCAGTCCCAATTCAGCGCGGTGTAGGTGACCAACCCAACCAGCAGGATGGTGCGGAAAGCCGTCTGGTAGAGATGCTGGATCTGGCCGGTCATCACCATGTAGCCGTACACCACCACGAACAGCGTTACGGCAGCCCAAAGCGGCGCGCTCACGGTATTGGCGATGGGGCCGAAGACCTTGCCGACAAAGTCGGCGGTCACCTCCTCGGTCACCGTCAGGATGGTGGATGGCAAGCCCACGATTACCCCTTGCGAGCGGCGAGATAGCGCTTCCGAACGCGGTCATCGAACAGATGCTCCCGCGTCACATCACCCCCAACACCGACCTGTGCCGCCCTCTTCTGAAGCTCGACGACGCAATCGGTCTTCTGTTGGTCGCTCACTGCGGAGATTTTCCCCGCCGCCGCAAACTTGAGCCCGTTGTATTGCTTGACGAACAACTCCGGCTCATACAGCGCCGCGGCGCAGGAAGCCGAGAACGCATTCTTCGGCTCGACCCATTGCGCGAACTGCGCGTCGCCGGCCGTCACCAGCGGATTGTCCGGCTTGCCGCAGGACGCCAGCGCGATGGCCGTCACACCAGCAATCAACCACAGCTTCTTCATGCGATCACCTCGATCGGTTCGTTGGGAAGTGGAACCCGGCTGCAAGGAGACCCAGGCACGCCCACGCACGGCGACTTCACTGTGCTCTGCGCGGCGCACCCTCCGAGCAGCACCATTGCAATGACCACGGCGATCGTGTGCAGTTTCATGGCCGGCGCACCCTGTACTGGTAATTGGGATCGAAACGAAGCATCTCGGTACGGGTCGCTTGGCTTTGTACCCGATCGTTTTGCGCGCTCGCACTGAGGTTGCCTTGCACGGCAGCAAGGCGTGCGATCGCGATCTGCAGCATCGCATTCTCCGAGATGAGGCGATTGTTGAGGTCCGCCGCTTCCTTGATGTTCTGCGTGCTGTCGATGCGACGGACCAGTTGCTCGATGTTTCGCCGGTGCGTTTCGACCGACTCGTAGGTGGCGTCGGTCACCGCGAACGCGGCCCGGGTGTTGTCATAGCTCAGCTTGTACGCACCCGCGCTACGGGTCGTGTTTTTTTCAAACAGCGCGGGATCGACGGTCTTCATGAGGCTTTCGTAAAAATCCAGCTTGGATTTGTACTTGCCCGCTTGCTGCAGCCGCACCACTTCCTGCCATGAGCCCGGCACGATGCTGCCGGCCGCGAAAGTCTCCTCCTGGAGCAGACCGCCGACCCCGTAGCTGCCGGTAATCGCCCGGTACTGGTCCTTCAGTTGTTGAAGCTGTGCCCTCAGCTGATTGACCTGCTCGACCATCTGCGTGTACTGCTGAATGTTTTGCTGAAGGTTCGAGACGTCGATCACGGCCCATTGGGCATATCCGTTCCCGACTGCGCCAAGAGCCGACACGCACGCAGCCGCACACAGAAAACGCAACCCGCGAATTCTCACTGTGCTTTCTCCATGAAAACGGGCAGCCAGATGTCGGGGTCCTGGCTGTTGACCTCGCGCATGAGTTCGCGCATTAGCCGTACGTTTCCCTCGTTTCCAGATAGCACCGGAAGGAAGCGCGCGAGCTCCGGCGTATCCAGCGCCGTGCGCACCACCACGCTGTCGTTGCCGTGCTTGACGAGAGCCAATCGCTCCTCCGGCTCCCATTCGCGCACCAGCTCGAATTCGCGCTGCGACAGGCCGAAGACTTTGCGGTAGTCACGCTCGTCCGCCCGGTCGCAGGCGAAGTACAGAAAGGTCACCGGCTGCTTGACGAGGCTGTCGGATTTCTCGTCGTAGGACAGGCTGAGATCGGGCGTGATGAAGATCACCACGCCGTTCTTCTTCCGTACCGTCATCAGCCAGTCGTCGATGCGCGCGCGGAAGTACGGGCTGCGCCGCAGCTTCCAACCCTCTTCGAGAACGATGATGAACGGCTCGCCGTCCATCACCAGGTCGATGCGGTGAAACAGGTATTCGAGGACCGCGAGCAGCCCCACCTCGTCCTGGATGATGCGCGTCGTGTTGAAGTAGCAGAACCGGCCGCCGAGCTTGAAGCGGTCCTCGTCGTTGTCGAACAACCCTGCGTACTTGCCGCCCGGCAGCCAGATCGCGAGGCGGCTGCGAAGGCTGCCTTCGCGCGCGAGTCCGAAGTAGCTCGCGATCTCGACGAGATTGCGCTCGCGCGGCGCGTGGCGATAAATTCCCTCGATCGCGGTCTGGACGACCTGACGCTCGTCCGCATCGAGCGGATCTCCGCTTGCCGCGAGGCGATTTTCGAGCCATTGAGCCAGGAAGCCGCGGTTCACGGAGGTATCCGGCAGCGCAAGCGGGTTGAAACCACTTGGTTCGCCCAGCCCGACATCGGTGACCGCGGCGCCGCAGGCGCGTGCGAAGATTTCCCCGCCGTTCTTGTCGTCGAAGTAGAAGATCCTCGGGTTGAACTTTTGTGCCTGCGCAAGCAGGAGGTTCAGGAAGGTTGACTTGCCTCTGCCCGTGGGGGCCGCGACGTGGACGTGCCCGGGCGGGTAGGGTCCGACACCGCTGTGAAAGTTGAGGTAGTACGGAGTCTTGCTTTCAGTCCCCAGGACGATGATCGCCCTGCCCCACCAGTTGCCGTCGGGACGGCCGCGGGAAAAGTTGTGCAAACTGGCGAAGCCGGCCAGGTTCGCGGTCGATATGCGGCGTTTGCGCGCAACGTACTGGAAATTGCCCGGCAGCTGCGCCCAGAAGCACGCTTCGAGGTTCAGCGTCTCGCGGACGGCCTGAATGTTGAGGTCGATGAAGCAGTCCTCCACCGACACCAATGCACGGTCGAGCGACGCCAGCTCGTTGTCTGCCGCCTTGACCAGCACCGACAGGTGATGCCAGCCCATTGCAACGCGTCCTGACGCCACGTCGCTCATGGCTTCGGTCAGGTCGTCAATTTGATCGGCGGCCTTGTCGTCGGACTGTTCGAGGCGCTTCTGCTGTACCTCGATCTCCTTGGCCGAGGTCGGCCGATCCTCGAAGTGGTACGACTGCGCAATGACCATCTCCACGGGCAGATTGAGAAAGCGATCGAGCATGTCGTAGTCGGTCATGTCGGGGTATTCCTTCACGCTCAGGAATGCCCCCAGCCTGCTCCTGGTCCAGCCGCGCATCTCCATCGTCTCCGATCCGAAGATCGGCCGATTCCGTCCGAGGTAATCGCGGATCGGCATTCGTGGCACGCGGACTTCACCGTCCTCCCAGTTGACGAGGTAATTGAGGAAGGCCAGGGGCTCCGAGTACCAGCGGTCGGCTTTCGAGTGCATCCCGAGAAGCTTGGGCTCGTAGCCGGCGAGCGTCTGCAGCACGCGCTGCGTTGCGTCGCGCAGCTCCTGCGCGCAGCGCCGGCGCCAGTAGTCGCGCCGCTCGCGGTGCCGCCTGTGGGTCAGGTAATCGAGCCGGTCCTTCGCCCCCACCAAAATGCCCGCCTTGTACGGGAACTTCACGAGCGACAGGTAGATTTCGTTCACATACTGCTCGGCCTGTTCATGCTTGCGTCGCCATGCGGAATCCAGGTCGGCGCAGAACCGGTTCGGAAACGTGCCGTCCGGATACTCGAATTGCCTCCGCCGCACGACGTGCACGGTGACGCCGAGGTCGCTCTTTGCAATGGATCGCACAAGGCGGTTGCGGAAGCGTTTCTGGCGCTTCAGCTCCTCTTCGTCCCGCGTCTGGAAGGCAAGTCCTTCGAGCTTGATGATCTGGACGAGCTGGTCGTCTTCCGTCAGCAGGGTTTCGCCGTCGTAATGCGCGAGATACGGGATGAAGCGCCGCAGCCGGTGCTCCTTGGCCTTCGCTTCGCTGCCCGCCGGCACCGGCCGCGTAAGCCGCAGTGCGAGGCTAGTCAGGGTCATAACTCGTCCCTCCCCACGCCTGCCTGTTCGCGCCCTTGCCGGTCAGCGCGAAGCCAACCCACCAGACGCTGAAGAAATCGGCGTCGTCGAGGCACTTCCAGTAGCAGAGCAGGTGAAACAGGCCTGCGGCCGGCAGCACCCACAGCGAGCGGGTGACGAGAAACGCGATCGACCAGACAATCACTTCGAGAACGAAACAGTCGAGCGTGACGCCCAGGATCATGGCGTCGCGCGTCATCCCCTGGTAGAGCGAGTCTTCGCGCTCCATCGTCAGCCCCGGATCTCATCCACGATGAGCACGGCGCCGAAGACGACGACGATGCCGATGATGGAGTACAGCGCCTTGCGCTTATCCATCATCCCGTACTTCATCCGATACCCAAGCGCGGCGATCGTGATGACCGCCGAGGCGACCGCCCATTGATTCGTCAGCATATCGACGGCCCTGTACAGCAGGCGCGTGATCGGATCTTGCTGGGCATAGGCTGGGAGCGACAGCAGCGCTAAAATGAGCGCCGTCCAGATTCGCTCCGGCGCGCGCACGAATCGGGCTGACTCGTCCCGCGACGAGGGATTATGCGGTTCCATGTGGGTCTCCTTGCTCTGGTCGTCGTGCTGTCGGCAACGCGCGCCGTGCGACGTTGTCTGTCCGCAAAAAGCATAGAAGGCTTGGTCGGGACCGGCAATAGGAAAACAGGGGGTCAATTTCCTATTGATTTGAGCAATATCTTGTGATACGCGATGTCATGGGAAGCGCATCTCTTCAGCCTGAACAGCAAGCGCAGTTTTCATCGATGCTGCATGGGGCACTCGATGGTCAGTACGCGCTTGTGATCGATGCGCGTAGCCCGCGCGAATACTCCGAGGACCACCTGCCCTGCGCGGTCAATCTGCCGGTCGTGGACAACGAGGAGTACGCGGAAGTCGGCACGACCCATCGCACCGACACGCATCGCGCCTATGTGATCGGCGTTTCCTACGCGCTCAAGAATATCTCGCACTCGATAGACGCTCTGGTCGCGCGCTATCCGAGGGACGCGCGGATGCTCGTTTACTGCTTTCGGGGCGGCAAGCGCAGCAAGCTGTGGTTCGACGCGCTATCCACAATCGGATACCGCGTCGATCGGCTGCCAGGCGGATGGAAGGCATACCGGGCGTGGGTACGGGATGAGCTCATGGAATTGCCCCGCAAGTTCCGCTACCACGTGCTCTGCGGCCCGACGGGCTGCGGCAAGACCCGGCTTCTTTCGGCGCTGGCCTCAGTCGGCGCCCAGGTTCTCGACCTCGAGGACTTGGCGCAACACCGCGGCTCGCTGATCGGCGACATCCCCGGCGTCGCGCAGCCGACTCAGAAGTGGTTCGATTCGCAGCTCGTCGAACGGCTTCGGCGCTTCGATCCCGCGCTCCCCATCTGGGTTGAATCGGAGAGCAAGAAGATCGGTGCGATCCAGGTCCCTTCAGCCTTGCTCGAAACGATGCATGGAGCACGCTTGTTCAGCCTTAATGCGCCGATGGCCGAGCGGGTCGCGCTGTGGCGCGAGGACTACGGCCACTTCGAGCGCAATCTCGACGCCATGATGGGCCGGCTGCGCTTCTTGCGCCCGCTCATCGGTGGTGAGGAATTCGGTCGCTGGGAGAGCCTTGCGGCCAAAAGACGGGCGCCCGAACTGTTCCAGCGGTTGATGGAGGCGCACTACGACCCTGCGTACGCGCGCTCGATCGGCAAGAACTATCCGTTGATCGACAAGGCATCCCAGGTGGAACTCAATCGGCTCGACCGCCAATCGCTCCTTGAAGCAGCCCGGCAACTCCACAACCAGCCGGCTGCAGTCTAGGCGGACGATGAAGCTCTACGGTTACCGAAACGGCAGGACGCTTCGGGCTCTGTGGGCGCTTGAAGAGGTGGGTGCGGCGTACGAATACGTCGAGGTCGATATCATGCACGGCCAGGGACGCGAGCCCTGGTTCCTGAAAATCAATCCTGGCGGCAAGGTGCCGGTGCTGGACGACAACGGCACCATCATTACCGAATCGGCCGCGGTATGCATGCACTTGGCGGAGAGGTATCCCGAAAGCCGATTGCTGCCGCCGCCGGGATCGCCGGAACGCACAGAATGCTACAAGTGGACGAGCTATATCCTCACCGAACTGGACGCGCCGCTGTGGACCATCGCCAAACACCGGTTCGGGCTTCCCAAGGAGCGGCGTGTCCCAGCAGTGATTGAAACTGCGGGCTGGGAGGTTGGCGTCGCTTTGAAAATCCTCGCATCCGGACTAGGGAGTCGCACCTACCTTGTTGGAAGCTCCTTCACCGTCGCGGACATTCTTGCCGGCCATACTCTTCTTTGGGTCAAGAGCGCCCGGTTACAGCTAGCTTCCGATACATTGGATACTTACCTGAATGCACTTACGATGCGCGATGCCTTTGCGCGTGCTCGCGAAAGGACAGGTATCTCGCCGACGTTTCTAAGCTGAACCAGTGCAATAACACGTACCGACGAAATCTTTTCGAATATCACATCGCCTAGAGCAAGAGCTAGCCATCCGGGTCGGCAACGACCGCAAGGCGGCGGCCAAGGATCTCCTGGTGCGCCTCCATCAGCATCCACAGCGACTGCGCCGGATCCGATCCGGCGATTGCCGCGGCCCCGGCTAGGTTCAGCTCGTACGCGCCTAGCATGATGCCGTCCGCGACGTCGGCCAGCGCACGCACTCGCAGCAGCCGTACGGTGAGCGCGGTGTCCGCGGCGTCCCGGCCGGCCCGCCCGGCCAGTTCCCGCGCGGTCTGGTGCTGGTCATCGTCCAGCGCCGCCTCGGCGGCCTGGGCCAGCCTGCGGGTGGCCGCAGTGGCGTCCTCGCTGAGCTGGGCGGCCCGCTGGTAGGCGGCGGTGGCGGCGGCGTGGGCGTTGCGGCCGACCGCGCGGGCGCCAGCCCGTTCTAGTTCGGCTGCGACGTGCTCGTCCGGTGCGGTGGTGGCGACCGACAGGTGCCAGGCCCGGCGATCGGCCTGGTCCGGTCCGGTGCACGCGATGGCGAGCGCGCGATGCGCGGCCTGCCGCTGGTTGTGTGTGGCGCCGTGATAGGCGGCGGCCCGGATCAGCGGGTGCCGGAACTCCAGCGTCCCCCCGCCGATTGACACCAGACCCTGTTCCTCGGCCGACTGCAGTTCGGCGAGATCCAGCCCGGCACGGTACAGCAGTGCCAGGTCGCCGGTATCGTCGGCCGCGGCCAGCAGCAGGCCGACCCGGGCGGCGCCGGAAAGCGAGCGGATCTGGTGGCCGAACGCGTCGATCACCCGGCTGGTCACCGGTACTGGCGCGCCGACTGCATTCGGCCTGGTTATCACGCCGGTGGCGGACAGCTCGATGAGCGCGAGCGGGTGGCCGCGGGTGGCCGCGATGAGCTGGTCGCGTTGCCCTGGCGGTAGCGCGGCGTCCCG
>Ga0137418_10001758_pt1 | contig 19976 bp, 18 predicted proteins | sample CZODoug3_1_2_16f_FD_122242 | JGI IMG/M metagenome (GOLD analysis project Ga0137418, IMG submission 122242) | Vadose zone soil fungal communities from Angelo Coast Range Reserve, California, USA - CZODoug3_1_2_16fungal (Hybrid Assembly) | ecosystem: Environmental > Terrestrial > Soil > Vadose...
TGCCAAAGACGAAGCCAGGAAACGCCTCCGCGCATCGAAGAACATGACCTTCAAAGACTACGGCGAAAAGATTGCTCTGCCGTGGTGGACGCAGGAGTTGGTACAGCCCCAAGGTGATCTCCAGAGCTTTGCCAAACGAGGATCGTTGACACCGATTCTTGACCGGCTGCGTGGCAACGCGAAGGTCCATATTGTGCACAACGCCGATGACGTCCTCGTCGAGAGATCGTCGATCGAAGCACTCAAAGCGGAGCTGGGCAATCAAGTGACGGTGTTCCCGTACGGCGGGCACCTGGGTAACCTCTGGTACTCGGAAAACAAAGAATTCGCTCTGCGCCTGCTTCGGACTCCCGAAACGCGACAACCCGCCCCAGACGTGAGGGGTAGGTTGTCATACACCCACGGTCGAATCCGGTAAAGTGTGCCCTTCGACGGCTCGGGAGGGTCATCAAACCAGCAGCCACATGAGCAGATCATCGCTTGCCTCGCATGCGAGCTTGCTGTTTAAATGAGATGTGCCAAGCCGACAATCTTAGCCGCGCACTCCTAACAGGATGGTGATCATGAAAGCCAGCGGCGTTGTCCTCGAAAATGGCGACGAGATTTATGCCCACGTCGTTTCATCGAGCGTCGATCCGCGGCTAACGTTTACGAAATTCCTCGAACCCAGCGAACTGCCCAGTGATTTCCTCGAAGACGTGAACCGCTACAAGTTCCGCGGGTCTTCGGGCAAAGTAAATCTCGCATTGGATGCGCTTCCAAATTTCAAAGCTCTTCCCGGCGAGGGCTTGCACCTGCGTGGAGCGATTTCCATCTCGCCGAGCGTTGAATATATGGAACGCGCCTACGATGACGCAAAGTACGGCAACTTCTCCCGCCGTCCGTACATCGACTGCGTCATTCCCAGCCTGACCGACCCGTCTCTGGCTCCTCCGGGCAAGCACGTAATGTCTTGCTTCGTTCAATACGCACCCTACAAACTGGCCCCCGGCCTGCATTGGGATACAGAAAAAGAAAAGTTCGGCGACACCGTAATCAACACGCTGGCCGAACACGCTCCCAACATCAAAGACATCATCCTCCACCGCCAAATCGTCACGCCACTCGATCTCGAACGCGAGTGGGGATTGAGCGAAGGCAATATCTTCCAGGGCGAACTGTCTTTGGAACAACTATTTTTCCTTCGACCCGTTCCCGGCTGGGCCCAGTTTCGTACGCCCATCAAGAATCTCTACATTTGCGGTTCGGCGGCGCACCCCGGCGGTGGCATCATGGGCGCGCCCGGACGACTGGCTGCGATAGAAGTCTTGAAAGACTCTCCTGGCAAGGGCAATCCCGACAAAGATTCCACCGGCAAAGTGGCATGAAAGCTCGTGTAGTCGCGGGCGCCCTCGCCCGCGTGCTTTTGGGCGGCGCAGCGCTTCAGCGCTGCGATAAAGAGTTTGCAGAAAAGCGGCTTCAGCCGCTGAGGTAAGGATCCGTATCAGGGCACGGCTTCAGCCGTGCCATAACAAAACAAGAACAAGCGCCTTCAGGCGCTGCCAACAGAGGCTAGAAGAAACAATGCCTGAAACCCGCGACGCACTCATCCTCGGAGGCGGCCACAACGGCTTAGTCACCGCTTTTTATCTGGCCAAAGCCGGCTACAAGCCTCTCGTCATCGAACGCCGCCCCCAAGTCGGAGGCGCGGCCATTACCGACGAATTCCACCCGGGCTTCCGCTGCTCCACGCTGGCGCACGCCGCTGGCCCTCTCCGCGCCGAAGTCCTGCGCGACATGAATCTGGAACAGCACGGCCTCAAGATGATCCGTCCGGACATCGGCGTCACCGCGCTCTCGCCCGAAGGCCAAGCGCTACTCCTCTACAACGACGTCCAACGCGCCGCTCAGGAAGTCGCCAAGTTCTCCGGAAAAGACGCCGCCAAATACACCGAACTCCGCGCCACGCTAGAGAAGCTCGGTAAAGTCCTACAACAAGCACTCGCGCTCACCCCTCCCGACATCGACCGCCCTGGCTCCAACGATCTCTGGGCGCTATTGAAGACGGGCAAAGCACTCAAAGGTCTGGGCAAGAAAGACATGTTCCGCCTCCTGCGCTGGGGTCCCATGGCAGTCGCCGACTTCGTCAGCGAGTGGTTCGAAACCGATCTGCTTCGCGCCACAGTAGCCGCTCGAGGAGTTTTTGGAACAAGCTTAGGTCCCTGGTCCGCAGGCAGCACGCTAGTCCTGTTGCTCCGTGCCGCCAACGATCCTCATCCTGCCGGTTCCGCGTGGCTTGCCCAAGGCGGGGCTGGCGCAATCACGCAGGCAATGGCGAAATCCGCGCAAGCTGCGGGCGCGGAAATCCGCACCGGCGTCGAAGTCATCGAAATCCGCGTCAAGAACGGCGTCGCCACCAGCGTCGTCCTTAGCACCGGAGAGGAAATCTCCGCTCGTGCAATTATTTCCAACGCCGACCCCAAGCGCACTCTGCTAAAGCTGGTCGATCCCATGCACCTCGACCCCAGCTTCCTGGAGAAACTTCGCAACTACCGGTCTTTAGGCACGGTCGCCAAAGTCAATCTCGCTCTCTCGGGCGTTCCAGCTTTCACTGCCCTGGCCAATGCCGACCAAGCCGCCTTAGCGGGCCGCATCCACATCGGCCCCGGCATCGACTACATCGAGCGCTCCTACGACGAATCCAAGTACGGCAACTTCTCGAAGCAGCCGTATCTCGATATCACCATCCCGACCATAACCGACCCGTCCCTAGCGCCCGACGGCAAGCACGTCATGTCCATCTACATGCAGTACGCGCCCTACAAGCTCAAAGGCGATAGCTGGGACAAGCAGCGCGTAGCCCTCGCCGACACGGTCGTCAAGACGCTAGCCCAATACGCGCCCACGCTACCCTCACAAATCCTCACGCACCAGATCATCACTCCGCAAGACCTCGAAGACACTTACGGCATGACCGGCGGCCACATCTTCCACGGCGAACTCTCGCTCGACCAGTTCTTCACCATGCGCCCCCTGCTCAGTTGGGGACGTTACCGGACGCCGCTGCTCAATCTCTATTTGTGCGGGTCTGGGACCCATCCCGGCGACGGCCTAACCGGCGGCTCCGGCGTCAACGCCTCCAGAGAGATCTTGAAAGACCTGAAGAAGTAAGCTCGCGTGGGGACGGCCGCCCCCGGCCGTCCGGCAAGATTGAGTCCCAGGCAGCAAACAATATGAAAAATAATGCCGTCCTCCTAATCTCCTGCCCCGACCAGAAAGGCCTCGTTGCCACGGTCTGCGATTTCATCTTCCGCCACAACGGCAACATCGTGCACACCGACGAGCACACCGACGACGAACTCGACCGCTTCCTGATGCGCGTCGAATGGAATCTCACTGGTTTCGATCTAACGTTAGAGAACTTCCCGCCAGCCTTCGCCCCCATCGCCGACCGCTTCCAGATGCAATGGCGCGTCGCCAGTGTCGCTGAGCGCCCGCATATGGCCATCTTCGTCTCCAAATACGACCACTGCCTCAACGATCTGCTCTACCGCCAGCAAAGCGGAGAACTCGCCTGCGACATTCCCCTGATTGTCAGCAATCACGCGGATTGCCAGCGCCTCGCCGACTTCTACAAAATTCCCTTCTTCGAAATCCCCGTCACCAAAGACAACAAACCTCAAGCCGAAGCCGAACAACTGCGCCTCTTGCGCGACAACAAAATCGACCTCATCGTCCTGGCGCGCTACATGCAGGTCTTGAGTTCCGACTTCATCCGCCAATATCCCAATCGCATCATCAACATCCACCACTCTTTTCTCCCCGCCTTCGTTGGCGCCAAGCCTTACCACCAGGCTTTCGAGCGCGGCGTCAAACTCATCGGCGCGACCAGCCACTACGTCACGGAAGTGCTGGACGACGGCCCCATCATCGAGCAGGACGTCGCCCGCATCTCGCACCGGGACGCCTTGGACGATCTCCTGCAGAAGGGCCGCGACCTGGAAAAAGTGGTGCTTTCGCGGGGCGTCCGCTGGCACCTGGAGAATCGTGTACTCCTTTACGGAAACAAAACGGTTGTCTTCCAGTAGCAGGATGGCAGTAGCGGGAGGATCTGCAACACGGAAGCTTGTCATTCCGACCAACGGGAGGAATCTGCTCCTTCCTGAGTAAAGCTTTAGGAACCAGCCTTTGGGCGGCGCAGGACTTTCCCTTCCCAACGTATCTCGTTGATTCCATTCGAGGGGATGAGGGCGCGGGTAACCGCTCTGAGAAGTGATACAGGTGATGGTTGCCGCAGTCCGCCCGCTGGGTAGGGCGAATTTTGGCGCGGCGGGGAGCATTCTAGAACGCGTATCAAGTTTCGATCGCTGACATCCAACTAGGAAAAAGACACTGCCATGCTTTCAAAATTGACGCAGATTTTCTCGAGGTAACGGAAGACGCGGAGCGGCGAGACGGCTAGCTCAGCTCCTTCACCGTGATTTCATACTTGAAGTTGTCCGGATCGAAGGGATCCACTCGTCCCTCGGCAGTTTCCGCCTGCGGATACATGAAATACACCAGCGGCTGTTTTGCGGAACCGGGCAGCGCTATGTCGTGAGCGTAGTTATATGCCATCCAGTTCATCTCCCATGAGCCGAACAGTCGCGTGCGGGCCTTCGACACCATCTCATCGCTCAGTGGACGATTCCCAGGAGGCTCCTCCAGAACTACCTTGCGCACGTCTGCCGGGTCCACCGGAACCCAGCCGTGTTCGCGAAGGTAGACCTCCGTGCGGCAGTGCTGGCCTTTTGTGGCTTTGTCCGTCGCTAGTCCAAGGCTTTTGTAGCCCAACTCGGATTTGGCAATCCTCAATCCATACACATGCCGCGCCGGCAGGCCCGCGGAGCGTGCCAAGCCAACGTAAAGGGCATTCAAGTCGGCACATTTTCCGCCCATGTCGCCAGTTTCCAGCATTGCGCGGATGTCGCCGCGTCCACAACCGCGCACCTTCGGATCGCGGAAGGTGTTGTCCACCACCCAGTCGTAAATAGCGCGGGCCTTCTCCAGGTCCGTGGTCGCACCCGCGGTCGCCTTGAGCGCAGTCTGTTTCACAATGCCGTCGGTAGGCACATAACGGCTGGGCTGAAGAAAATAGTCCAGTTCTTCTTTTGGCACGTGCGGCGCTTTGCCGGGCGCCGAGAGATCGACGGCGTAGTTCTTCAACGAGACATGGCTGGTCAGCGTCAGCACGGGTTTCCCGTTGGCGGGATATGTCGCGGATATGATCCCAAGCGCGTTCTGCTTATCCTTGGTGAACTTGGCCGATCCGCCCTCAGCGCTGAACTTGTTGGCATGCGTCCGCTGAAAGAGCGTATCTCGGATCAGCGCCGAGGGCAGCCAGATGTGAGTCACCCCACTTGGCTTCAGGACTTCTACCCTGCTGGTGACTTCGAAGGTCCGCCACGCGGCGCCCGACTGAACCGCGTCGGCAAAGGCTGGAATTGATTTTGTGACTGCCAAACCAGCGCAGACTGCGCCGGCTGATTCGAGAAAGTTTCGTCGATTCATGAGTTCGCCCCTTGAAGAAGAAAAGAATACATACACACTTGTCCCGCCACAAGACGAGGCCTTGCTTTGCAGGCACGCGGCCTTGTTGAATCCCAATTCCGTGCAGGGTTCTGCCTGCTGCCAACGGGTTCGGTCGGAATGGGCAAGTGCGAACCAACGGGCAAGCGATTTTGAATGAGGCAAACTTTACCAGCGATTGCTGAAGCGCGGCAATACTAGAAAAAGGCTAGTGATGGTCGTCGAGGGAGTTGTGTATGATTCGACTCCTGTTAGGGAACCGAGATCTAGCCGCAGAGATCTGGCCCCAGAGATCCAGCCACTGAGATTCAGCCAATGAGCGATGAGTCCGTCCCAGGAAGTGTCGGAGTTGAAATAGCTTCAGCGCAACCCGCCGAAATGGCGTCCGGCCCGAGTGAGTTCGATCCCGGTTATTACGGCTGGCGCGTGGTGTTGGCGGCGTGTCTCGGCGTGATGGCGGGATTTGGCTCGCTCTTCGTCTACACCTTTTCCGTTTTTGTAAAGCCGTTGGCTGCGGAATTCGGCTGGAGTCGTGAAGCCATCTCCAGTGGCTTCGCCATCGCCGCCGTCACGCTGGGGCTGTGCTCCCCGCTCCTCGGCCGCTGGATCGATCGTTATGGTCCTCGCCGCATCATTCTTATTTGCATGACAGTGTATGGGTGCGCCATTGCCTCATTGTCGCTGTCACGTTCTGGGTTGTGGCAGTTTTACGTGACTTGCTTCGTGCTGGGTGTGGTTGGGAACGGTGCAGCGCACCTGGCTTATTCGCGGTCCATTTCCACATGGTTTCAGCGGCGTTTGGGGATAGCGTTGGCGTTGGTGATGGTGGGAGCGGGTTTGGGCGCCATGATTTTACCCGTCGTCGCTCAATCCATCATCAGCCGGTCTGGTTGGCGCGCAGCGTATGCGTCACTCGGCGCCCTTGCATTGTTACTGGGCTTGCCCCTCAGTTGGCGCTACATCCGCGAGCGCGGGGCCGTCGGCCACGAGTCCGCTCCTATCCCCCACTCTGGAATGACATGGCAGCAAGGCTTGCGTTCCTTTCCTTTCTGGATTCTCACTGCCATCCTCTTCGTGAGCTCGATCAGTATGAACGGAGCGATCACTCACCTGTCCGCGTTGCTGACCGATCGAGGTCTCACAGCCGGAAGTGCTGCACTGTGCGCCTCCATACTCGGTGGATCCAGCCTGCTGGGCAGGGTCGTGGTGGGATGGCTGCTGGACCGATTTTTCGGTCCGCGTGTCGCATTGGTAATCAACCTCATTACCGCACTCGGGATTTTTCTCCTCGCTCGGGCGAACAGCTTCCCGGCGGGTTGCCTTGCTGCTGCGCTCATTGGCATCGGGGCGGGCGGCGAAGCCGCGATTACACCTTATCTGCTAACACGCTATTTTGGCCTGCGTGCCTTTTCCACCCTTTACGGTCTCACCTGGACGTTCTATGCCGCTGCGGGAGCCATTGGGCCGGTGATCCTGGGACGCGCATTTGATGCGACTGGCTCCTATGCCTCTTTGCTGGTTCTCCTCGCGGTAGCGCTAGGGCTGGCGGCAGCAACGAACCTCTTGCTTCCACGTTATTCGGATTCGTTCGCTTTTGAGATTCCGTGAGGACCACGGGGTCGGAGGGTTCCGGTTAGAAATTTTCCATTGCTCACAGAAGTGTACGAAGAGCATGTAAGCCCATGAAAAGAATGGCTCCTCAGGTAGGACTCGAACCTGCGCAGCCTCCCCGGAGCAACAGATTGCAAGGCGTGATTCTTTGGGTGCTGTCATCCTGCGCCTCCACAGGTGTATCTCGCTCCACAGTAGTCTTGCCTACCCCACAATATTTGCGGCTATTTCCGTCGAACACCCCAACCCAGCACCGTAATAGAGTTGTCAATAGGGGTTGCGCCCTCGACGACTACGGTATTCATGGTATTTCCCGGTGGTCATCGGTAGGGCAAACTACTGTCCTTCTAATCTGCTCTATGGGAGGTGAACCCGTGGAAAAAGACAAAATCACGCACCTGAATTGCGTGGTCTGCGGCAAGCCCGTGAACTTGCGCAGTGCGGTAGTAGACGCGAGAAATGGGCCTATGCATGAGGACTGTTATGGGAAAGTCCTGCCTTTGCTTTCTGCAAACACCCAGCGCCTACGTAAGGCAGGGTAAACCTGAGGGAGGTTCGCAAAATGGATCATCCTAAGCTGAACCCGAGACAGTTCTGTGCAATTTGCGGTAAGCAAGTGGATTTAATCAGTGCCGAAAGGGACGCGCTCGGCAAAACTGTGCACCGTGAATGTCACGAATTCCTCTATGCGGTGCGGCCCGATGATGAAACATACGCCGCCTGACTGTTGCAGTCTTTCATTTATCCCAGATACTCTTCGTAGGGCGACGCTTGGCGCGAAGGTGGTTTCGTCAGCATTGTTCCATGACAACAAGACGGTCGCGTCCTTTGACATCCTCGATTATCTCGCCGACGCTTGACCCGTTGCCAAATCCCAAATCGCAGTTGCAGTAACGCAAGCCGATATAGCTGGGATCAGGTTGAATATTCAAGTACAACAGGTCTGGGACATGGGCATCGGGGATTCGGGATCAGGGCTGAGTACGCCGCTAATTTGACCGCCCGCCGTTTGGGTCAACTGAAGCATCTCGGCAAACGTCTCTGCGTAAGCCTTTTGTTTGTCCAGTTCCTCAAGAACTGGAAGTATCTGAAATAACCGCAGATCGTAATTTGATTTCAGTACTACAATTCCGTTAGCGGATGAAACTGTGTACTGCGGTTGGGGTACTTGTTCTTTTGTTGCGTCCAAGACCTTATCGATAGCTTCCAGAGCCAATGCTGGAGGAACAGGAGGTGGACAATGATGCGAAAACTTGGTGTTTCGGTTGCCTTCCTCTCGCTGGCAATCCCTGTCCGGGTGTTCGCAAAAGCGGAAATATCCAAAATCACGGTCAGAGGCGCACATCTCAAAGCCCCGATCGAAATCACCGACCCGAAGACTCTCGCAAATTTCGATTGTCTGGACTGGCCCGGGAACAAGCGGCACCAATCCCAAAGACGGTGACAAGTTCGTCATGAGTGCCCGCCTGCCGATTATTAGGTGCAATTGCCCGGCTTCGGGCAGGAGGTCCGCGACGCGTTTGGCTCTGCGCCTGGAACACCACCTTTCGGGGCTACAGGCGAACTCAGGCGGATAGAACTGACGGGAACGCCCACCGAGCTACTTTCGCTTCAAGCAACCAATCGACGACGTGAAACGACTTCTCGGCATGTTCGTTTGCTGACTAGCGTCGAGCAAGAGCGACTGTTTCAGCACGCCAACAAACCCCTTGATTCCCTGAATCTCTTGCGCTACTGTGTCGACAGTGTTCCTTCCACGGGCCAAGCTTTTCAAGTCTTTTGGTTGTGAGGCGATTCGGCCACTGTGGCGTCACAAGCCCGTGGGGCGCGGTAGGAAATGCTGTTTTTCACCGGAGTAGCGGCTGGCTATTTGTACTGTTGGAACCAGCCTGTGCATCGCCACTTCCTCAAAAACACGAAAGAATACTACGTGGGCTTCTGAACACGAAATAGTCGGCAGAGGACCTCCTTCTAACTTTAAAGCCGCCTGCCGTACTTTCGCTGGGGCCGTATTCATGCATTGGCAACGCCAGATTGTTCGTTACTCGCTTCTGTCCCTTTTTTTCGTTCTGCTGTACTTACTGCTGAACCGCCCGGAAGTCATTTTCATTTCTCGTATTGGATTCGTTGCCTGGTATCCAGCCGTAGGCCTGGTCATAGCGCTCTTGTTAGGTGTCAGCCCGTGGTATGCACTCTTGGTCTGTTTCGCCGACGCTCTTGCCGCAAGGGTCATTTACGGCCAGGCACTCATGTCCTACAGCAGCACGGTTGGTAGCGCAGGAAGTGCGCTTTGTTATGGCGCGGCGGCCTGTATACTGCGTGGCCCTCTGCAAATCGATCTTGGGCTGCGTCGGCGGCGCGACGTTGTCAGCTACGTCTTCGCGACCGCGACTGCGGCAGCAGGAGCAACCGTCTTTGGCGTCGCGTGCTTGATCGCAGATCACAGCATCCTCTGGAGTGAATATAAGTCGTCTGCCCTAGGGTGGTTTCTGGGCGACGCCATCGGTTTGGTGGGTATCGCCCCATTTCTTCTTGTTCATGTCTTTCCGTTTGTCCGCAGGTGGCTGGAATCAGCGCCCTCCCAGCCTCCCTCCGCCGAGCCGCGTTTCACCACTTGGAGATTCTCTCTTGGTCCGATTGTGGAGGCCTCCGGCCAAATACTGACGATATTCGCCGTTATTCTGGTGATGTTCGGATCCAAGGACAGGCGCTACGATCATTTTTATCTGAGTTTCATTCCGATCATCTGGATTGCGATGCGCCAGGGGATTCAGCGAGTCGTCATCGGCTTGCTCGTCATGAATTTTGGCATCGTGGTCGCTATGCATCTGTTTCCGCCAGATACAGCCGCGTTCAACAAAGTCGCGCTTCTGATGATGGTGCTGTCTGCGGTAGGACTGATCGTGGGATCCGAGGTCAGCGAACGACACCGTCTAGCCATTGATCTAAACAGACAAACCACATACTTGGATTCGTTGATACAAAACAGCCCGCTTGGGATTATCGTTCTTGACCAGCGAGGCGCGGTCGAGCTGGCAAATTCGGCTTTCGAAAGGCTTTTTCAGTGCGACCGCCATGAGCTGGCCTCCGGGCTCCCTGGGATACTCGGCGATCCGGAATCCGATTCCACCCTGCAGATACGTCAGATCTTTGCCGGGAGCGCCTTCCGCAGAACTATCCGTCGGCGGAGAAGGGATGGGAAGATTCTTGATCTCTCACTGCATGGAGTCCCACTACTGGTACAAGGCGAAGTCAGGGGTGCGTACCTGATCTACGAGGACGTTTCGGAACAGACCAAGGCCAATGAGGCGCAGCGGCAACATGCGGAGTCGCTGGACCGGTTGGTGAAAGAGTTGGAGCTTCGCACGAAGCAAACCACTACTCTAAACGAAATGGGGTCTCTGCTCGCCTGTAGTGGAACGGTCAAGGAAGCCGCCGACGTCGCCGCCAACTCAGTGCATAAACTCTTCCCCGACGCTCCCTCCGGAGCGCTTTATTTGTTCAGGTCGTCGCGAGACCTCGTCGAGGCAGCGGTTCGGTGGGGGAAAAGGGACTCATTGGCACCGACTTTTCCACCCGACGCGTGCTGGGCTCTCCGCCGTGGCCTGCCTCACTGGAGTGGGCATTCAGGCGATGACATTGTCTGCCAACATCAAACAAAGAGTTCGGGCGCCGAGTCTCTGTGCCTTCCGATGGTCGCGCAGGGGAACACAGTTGGTGTCTTGCATCTGGAATTCGAGAGCGCACCGGAACTTCCACGCGAGTCTGGCGCAGGGAGCAGAGGTTCGCGTGAGCGTCTTGCCGTAAGTGCTGCCTCGCACATCGCGCTTTCGCTGGCAAGTCTACAGTTGCGCGAAACCCTGCGTGAACAGTCGATCCGCGATCCGCTCACTCGCCTGTTCAACCGCCGCTTCCTGGAGGAATCGTTATCCCGAGAATTGCAATTAGCTGGCCGCAATCACCTCTCTATCGCCGTTCTTTTCCTCGACCTAGACCACTTCAAGAAGTTCAATGATGCTTTCGGTCATGATGCAGGCGACGCGGTGCTTCAATCCCTTGCCGATCTGTTTCGCAAGTTCTTTCGCACCACCGACATATGCTGCCGCTATGGGGGCGAGGAATTCGCCATTATCCTGCCGGAGTCCTCTTCAAAGGATGCGGTTATCCGCGCAGACGTCCTGCGCGCAGAAGTAAAAAGCCTACGGCTGCAATATAAGAAGCAGTCTCTGGGTCCTCTCACCGTTTCGATCGGCGTAGCCGCGTTTCCGGAGCATGGTTCAACATCCCAAGAATTGCTCAAAATCGCGGACCAGTGCCTCTATGAATCCAAAGCCCGCGGCCGAGATGTCGTGACCGTGGCTCCTCCACAAAATGCGTGACAGCTTGTCTATCTTGCAGGTTGCGCTGCGAGTCCGAAGCAGACCGCCGATACCGAGATTCCTATCACCAATTGTGATTGCCTCTTCCATCTGGAGCTGGATACGCCAGCTGGAAGCTTGCTCGTCCTTACAATGCTCGTGCAGCATCGGTTATGTGACCGTGGGTCTCTTGCTATTCGGCGCCTGGCGTACTAGAACACCCGTTAGGGCCACGAGAAGTTTGGAGGTCGCATGGCTTCACTGAAGCTCCTAGTGGTGGAAGACGATATTGCGAACCTGGAATTGATGACCGAGGTCTTCAAGACTTTGGAGGCAGAAGTCCGCCCCATCAGCGACAGTGAGAGCGCCGCAAGAGTGGTCGCCCAGGAAAAATTCGACGGTATATTTCTGGACCTGGAGATGCCCAAGCTGAACGGTTTCGAACTAGCGCAGAAGATCCGCGAAAGCTCGTGGAACAAGCTCACCCCGATCGTCGTCGTAACCGGTCGCGAGGATCGGGACACGATGCAGAAAGCATTTGCGATAGGAGCTACTTTCTTCCTGCAAAAACCGGTGGATCGGCAAAAGCTGAACAGCTTGCTCCGCACCGTCCGCGGCACGCTGCTCGAGAATCGCCGCAGATCCGCCCGCGTTTCTATGCAAACGGAAGTCAGTTGCACCGTGGGACCACGAACGCTACGCGGCAGAACCTGGAACCTGAGCCTAGGTGGGATGCAACTGGAGGTAGAGGGTCTCAAGGCGGGGGAGGCTGTTCGGGTGTCGTTCCGGCTTCCGAGTTCCCCGGTTGTCGTCGACGCGTCCGCGACTGTGGTCTGGGTTAAGGACGACCGGCAAGGCGCCCTATTCTCCCGTATCGGCCCCCAGCAGCAAGAGGAAATCCGGCAGTTTATCGTGCGGGCCGAGAGGCCATAGCAGACTCGAAACAAGCTGAGGCGGTAGGTAACTTCCGTAATTACCCGTTTCCATCTTTGGTATGAAACCCTAACTTCAACTCGACAGAGTTAGGTGGTGGACTATGTTGTCTCGGTCGAATCATGGGGTTACCGGCACCATTCTTGTTGCCGATGACAAAATACCAAATCGGGAATTGATGGACGAGCTTCTCTCGGCAGAGGGATTCAAGGTCATCACGGCGGCGGATGGTGCCGAAGCGTTGCAGCAGATGGCCAAAGGCCCTATCGACCTGGTGCTTTTGGATGTGATGATGCCGAGGCTGAATGGGTTTGACACCTGCAAACAGATCAAGGCGGACCCGGAGACCTACCTGACCCCGGTCATTTTGGTAACAGCGCTCTCCGACAAGCAGGATCGTATTGAAGGTATCCGAGTTGGGGCCGACGATTTTCTGAGCCGCCCGGTCGACCGCACCGAACTCCTGGCCCGCGTGCGTTCCCTCTTGAAACTGAAACAGCGAACGGATGAGCTCGAGCGGGCAGAGTCGGTCTTGTTCACGCTTGCACGGAGTATCGAAGGCAAAGATCCCTACACGCACGGCCATTGTGAGCGTTTGTCTGAGTATTCCGCCTCTTTGGGAAAGCACCTCGGCCTTCCAGAGGATGTGCTCACCGCACTCCGGCGCGCGGGCGTGGTCCACGACATCGGGAAGATTGCGGTTCCGGATTCGATCATCTTGAAGCCAAGCAGTCTGTCCCCCGAGGAATGGAAGTTGATGCGGGAGCACCCAGTTGTCGGAGAGCGAATCTGCGAACCGCTGAAGTCTTTTCGTTTGGTCTTGCCAATCATCCGCCACCATCACGAAAAATTCGACGGGTCAGGGTATCCGGACGGTCTTAAGGGAGAGCACATTCCAATCACAGCCAGAGTTCTGCAGATTGTCGATGTATACGACGCACTGACTACGGTAAGGCCGTACAAGGCTGCCTTCTCTATCACGGACGCGCTTCAAACCATGAAGCTCGAGGTGGCCAAGGGATGGTGGGACCCGCAAATCTTTGATGAGTTTGAAAAGCTCATGCGGAGCGGCACAGCGGAGTTTTTGTCTCGCCGCGCCTCGGCCGCAAGCACCCAGAGCTAGTAGAAAGAACGTTTCGTTAAGGGGATGTTGACTATGAACACTTACCTGGGCCCTGTCACTTGTGCGAATCACGCCACGACCGGAGTCCGGGGTAAGGCGCATTTATCGTTAATCCTGCTCCTGTTGCCGCTACTCATCGGCCAGAGTTGGGCCAGTGCGTCGCCAGAAGGCCAGGGTCTTGATGATCCCCTGAAACAACTGAGTCTGGCACAGCTTGGCAACATTGAAGTGACGACGGCCTCGAAAGAGCCGGAAGAGGTTTGGAGAACCCCGGCAGCAATTTTCGTAATCACGCAGGAGGACATCCGGCGCTCCGGAGCGACCAGCATCCCTGAAGTCTTGCGTTTGGCGCCGGGAGTTGAGGTCGCGCAAGTCGACTCCGATCACTGGTCCGTGGCCATTCGTGGTTTTGGGTCAGTGCTAGCCAGCAAAATGCTCGTCCTCATCGACGGGCGCAGCGTTTATACGCCACTATTCGCAGGCGTTTATTGGCAGGTTGAGGCCACTCCCCTTGAGGACATCGAACGAATTGAGGTCATCCGCGGACCCGGCGGAACGATTTGGGGAGCGAATGCCGTCAACGGGGTCATCAATATCATCACCAAGAACGCGAAAGATACGCACGGTGCGATGCTGTCCGTCGGGGGCGGCAATGTGGACCAGGGTACCGGCACCTTCCGCTACGGGGGAAGCAACGGAGCGGGTCTCAACTACCGTGTTTACGGCATGGGCTTCACGCGCGGTCCCGAGTTTCATGCGGACCATAGAAACTTCGACGATTGGCGAATGGCCCAAGCCGGGTTTCGTGCAGACTGGGACAAGAATTCTCGCGATACCTTGACGCTGCAAGGGGACATCTATCACGAGATTGCCGGGGAAACCACCACGTTTGCACTGTATTCTCCGCCTTCTCAAGTCGTCGCGGATGCGAACGGCAAATTTAGTGGCGGCAATGTAATGGCCCGCTGGAAGCACGCGGTGAATGAAAAGTCAGATTTTCAGATCCAGGCTTATTACGACTACACGCGCCACTTCGAGCCTGAATTCGGCGAGACGCGCAAAACCTTCGACGTCGATTTCCTGGACCACTTGACGCTACCCGGCCAGCAAAACTTCCTCTGGGGACTCGGTGCGCGCTGGAGTCCGGGGAAGGCCATCCCACGTGTCCCCACCATCGACTTCCTGCCGCACGAGCTGACGGACAGTATCTATAGCGGGTTCGTGCAAGATGAGATTCCCTTCTTCCATCACCGGTTCTCGCTGACTGTGGGGTCGAAATTCGAGCATAACAACTACACTGGTTTTGAGATTCAGCCAAGCGCTCGCCTGCTGTGGAAACTCTCCTCTCATCAATCCTTGTGGGGTTCCGTCACCCGGGCGGTCCGTACTCCCTCCCGCCTCGACGAGGATATCCAGCTGACCGCCTTTGCGACAACGACGCCATTGCCAATTTACCTGCGCGTCAGCGGCGATGGCCACTTCAAGTCCGAACAGTTGGTTGCTTATGAAGCCGGATACCGGACCCTGGTTGCGGCCCACGGGTATGTGGATCTTGCAGTGTTCCACAACAACTACAACGACCTCTTCAGCTTCCAGGTGGGAGCGCCGTTCTTGGAAGCTGATCCCGCGCCGGCTCACGCAATTATCCCCATCCTCATTAGAAACGGGGTCCACGGTTCCACGAGCGGATTCGAAGTGGCGCCCGATTGGAAGCCGGCGAGTTGGTGGGAGCTACGTGCTTCCTATGCCTACTTGAATACGAATGTAAGCACGAAGCCAGGCAGCAATGACCCAAGCAGCGTCCCAGCTTACGAAGGCTCGTCGCCACGCCACGAGGTAGCGGTTCAATCTTTCCTGAATCTGCCAAAGAAGTTGGAGTTTGGCCAGACGTTTCGCTACGTGAGCGCGCTGCGTGCCCAGGGCGTGAAGGACTACGAAACTGCGGATGTGAGGTTCGGCTGGCACCTTAGCCGGGAACTGGAACTGTCCGTCGGTGGTCAAAACCTGTTACAGCCGCATCACGCCGCTTTCGGAGGGGATCCCGGTGGGCCTGTTGGAATCAAAAGAAGCGTCTACGCGAAGCTGGTGTGGCACCTGGGCGGGAACTAATGCCCACTCGGGCACTACCACTCCTGCCGCGAATACAAGACTCGGAAAACGCATGCGTCACCGGCTTGACCTTTCGTTCGTCGAACAGCAGTTTGCTTCCTCAAAGATCCGGAGCAGGTGGACGAAGTAGCGAACCGATACCTATGAAACACGATCATCACACCGCTGTTTTCCACGAGTATTCCGGGTTGTGGCGCGATCGCAGCCGCCGGACTCGGCGCATAATCGTGGCCGTTGCCGGGTTGCTCTTCACCGTGTCCAGCGTACTCGCCGAACAGAAGCCGAATGAGTATCAGGTCGAGGCTGTCTACCTCTATAACTTTGGTCGATTCGTCGAATGGCCCGCCAAAGTGGCGACCACCAGGACCGACGCCTTTACCATTTGCGTGCTTGGAGAAGATCCCTTTGGAAGAGCTCTGGACGCCACATTTGCGGGCGCAACCATAGAAAACAGGAGTGTGGTCGCCAGGCGAATTTCGAGTCCCAATGAGTCGGCAGACTGCCAGATCCTGTTCTTGAGTTCATCGGAGGCCAGCCGGCTCAGCAAAATCATCGAGTCGCTCAACAAAACTGCAGTCCTGACCGTCAGCGATATGCCGCAGTTTTCACAGCGCGGTGGCATGATCCAGTTCGTTCTAGAGGGAAACAGAGTCCGTTTCGAGGTCAACCTTAACGCAACCCAAAAGGCCGGTTTGACTCTGAGCTCTGAACTGCTCAAGGTGGCGACCGCTGTGAGAAGGAATCCTTGACCTGGAGATTGTACCCTATGCTCAGTGTCCAACACTATTCGATCTCCAAAAAGCTCACATGGATGAACATGCTGGTGAGTGGCACCGCCCTGCTCTTGGCATGTTCGGCTTTTTTTGCCTATGACCTCTACACGTTCCGGGCCGGAGTTGTGCACAACCTCTCGACCGAAGCCCAGATCATCGGATCGAATACGATTTCGGCCTTGGTGTTCAACGATCCCCACTCTGCCGAGACCACGCTGTCCGCGTTGAAAGGTTCTCCTTCCATTGTGTACGCCGCGATTTACACGCCGGACGGCCAGCCCTTTGCAGGTTATTGGGGGGATGGCGGCGGGCAGGCTTTGCCCTTGCCAGTGGTTCCGGCGGGCAAAACCCAGGCGCACTGGTTCAATGGTGGCCAGATCGCTTTGGTCGACAGCGTCGTCGTTGAAGGAAAGCCCATCGGTTTCGTGTATATCCGTTCCGATTTGCGTGCCATGAACGACCGCTGGAAAAGCTACGCGTTGATTACAACCTTCGTATTGTTGCTCTCGTTGGTGGTCGCTCTTCTGATCTCAAAGGTATCGCAGCGAGTAATTGCCACGCCAGTCGTGCAGTTGGCAGAAACGGTCCGCGTGGTGTCCCAGTCGAAAGACTATTCGATTCGGGCCGCTGCTACGGGCAATCAGGACGAAGTGTCGACCTTAATTGAGGCGTTCAATGAGATGTTGGGCCAGATCCAAAATAGGGACACCGCCCTGCAAGGGGCCTACGACCAACTCGAGCACCGAGTCCAGGAACGCACAACCCAGCTCGCAGCTGCCAACAAAGAGCTCGAATGGAAAAACCGGGAAGTGGAGCGCGCCACGCATCTAAAGAGCCAATTTCTTGCCAACATGAGCCACGAGCTTCGGACTCCGCTGAATGCAATCATCGGCTTTTCTGATCTTCTGCACGAACAAACCGCGGGCCAGCTCAACGACAAGCAGAAACGCTTCGTCAATCACATCAAGCAAGGCTCCGCCCACCTGCTGCAGCTCATCAACGACATCCTTGATCTGTCCAAGATCGAGGCGGGACAGCTTGAACTTCGTTGCGAGGACTTCCAAATCGAGGACGCACTGCCGGAAGTTCTCTCCACGATTCGCCCTTTGGCGATGGTCAAGAACATTCAGCTCGAGCAAAGTTTCGGACATGCTACTTCGGTCCATGCCGACCGAGTGCGCTTCAAACAGATTCTCTACAACCTGCTGAGCAATGCGGTGAAGTTCACTCCGAAAGGAGGGTGCATTGGGATTCATTGTTCCAGGAATGAAGACTCAGTCAGCATCGCCGTCTCCGACACCGGTATCGGCATTCGGCCGGAGGATCAGACCCTCGTTTTCGAAGAGTTCCGTCAAGTTGAAGGCAACGGCGCCACCGGAGGCACCGGTCTGGGACTTGCTATCACGAGGCGTCTGGTGGAACAACAAGGCGGAAAGATTTCTCTCGAGAGTAGAGTCGGAGAAGGCAGTCGCTTTACGTTTAGTTTGCCGGCGGGGTCGGAGATGGCGACTGCGATTCCCACGGTAACCGCCACCGCTGGCCCACTTCACGTCATGGATGGAGATGTTTGCAAGGCGTTGGTGCTCATTGTGGACGATGAAGTCTCCACCCGGGAACTGCTGGCAAGCTACTTGAGTTCGGACTACCGGATCGCGATGGCCGAGTCGGGAATGGAAGCATTGGAGAAAGCGAGGGAACTACGTCCGGATGCGATTACGCTCGACGTGCTGATGGAAACCAGTGATGGCTTTGACACGCTGGTGGCACTGCGAAAACAGCCAGAAACCGCCGCGATACCTGTCATCATTGTCTCCATCGTGGATCAAAAGAATGTGGGCTTCGCGTTGGGCGCGACGGAGTATCTGATCAAGCCCATTCGCAAGCCAGAGTTGCTGGAAGCGATGCATAAGCATGTCCCGCCGCGCGCCGACGAGGACTCAGTGATCCTGCTGGTGGACGACGATCCCAAGACTCTGGAACTGCTGGAGGAGACCCTGAGATCGGCCGGATACGAGACTCAGAGCGTGCAGAGCGGTGCCAGAGCCCTCGAGGTGCTTTCGTCGAAGATTATCAGCGCCGTCTTGCTGGATCTGTTGATGCCCGGCATGGATGGCTTTGAGGTGGTGGGCTTCATTCGACAGCAAGCCACGTTGAAGGAGCTACCTATTTTCGTCATGACCGGCAAGACGCTTACAGCACAGGAAATCGCCATCCTTGGGAAAGAGACCCAGGCATTTTTCCAGAAAAGCAGTCCCTGGCAACAACAACTGATTGCTGAAATTCATCGGGTTGTCCAGGGCCAAAGGGCAAGAGCTGCCGCGCAATCACAATGAAGAGAGTCTCCCTGGTGGCGACAATGCGGTCGAGCCTCAAGAAATGCCCTGCCCTGTCACGGGCAAACGTATGAAGAATATTCTTATTGCCGAAGACAATCTGGTGAACCGGGAGTTGCTGCGGGAATTGCTGGAAATACGTGGCTATTCTGTGGTCGAAGCGTGCAATGGGGAGGAAGCCCTGCGAGCGCTGGGGGAATGCCTGCCGGAAGCTCTATTGCTCGATTTGGGCATGCCTGTACTAGACGGATATCGTACGGTACAAAGGATCCGAGAGAATCCGCGTTGGGCGACGCTTCCCGTCCTGGCCGTCACTGCGTATGCGATGCAGGGCGACAAGGAGCGGATCTTGAGCTGCGGCTTCGATGGCTACCTGTCAAAACCGATCAATGCAACGCTCCTTTTCCAAGAGCTCGAACGTGTGTTGTCGACCAGTGGCGGAGAAGTCGCTTCCGAAGACCGTGCACGTGCGAAGGGTAGATAGGTATGAATTGCACCATCACAGTCAAGAAAGCCACTCCATAAGATGCTGGATCGGTTCGGTTTACGCTCATACGGAAGTGTACCCAGGTTGGCGTCATCGATCACGCTGCTTCATTCGCTGGGGCTGTCGCTCGACACCCTCTAGACACCCCACGTACTCCATGCACCGAGTCATTCATACCTTAGAGCTACGGTTGGATCAACTCTCGCGGCCTGCCGTGCTGGTATGTAGATCGCCAGCACTGCCACGGAGGTTAGCAAGAGCGGAACCGCGACGAAGGTAAAGGGGTCGCGACCGGAGACACCATAGAGCATCGCGGCAATGAGACTCGTTGCTGTATACGCGGTCACTAAGCCCAATACCACCCCTAAGGCGACAAGCCAGCCACCTTGCCGAAGCACAAGTAACATGACATCTTTCTTCTGTGCGCCCAGTGCCATGCGGATGCCAACCTCGTGAGTTCTCCGACGAATCACAAATGCCAGCAGGCCATAGAGCCCTAGCATCGCCAGCGACAGGCCGAGCACGCCGAACAATCCGAGCAGGGACGCACTCATGCGCGCTGGATAGAACGCAAATCCCAGGTGCTCATCCATCGTCTCAATATCTGTAACGGCGAGATTGGGATCCAACCCTTGCACGGCTGCCCGAATTGGCTGGATATACTGGTGTGCGTCGCCGGCGGTGTGTACTACCAAGCCGGAA
>Ga0137418_10001759_pt1 | contig 19973 bp, 21 predicted proteins | sample CZODoug3_1_2_16f_FD_122242 | JGI IMG/M metagenome (GOLD analysis project Ga0137418, IMG submission 122242) | Vadose zone soil fungal communities from Angelo Coast Range Reserve, California, USA - CZODoug3_1_2_16fungal (Hybrid Assembly) | ecosystem: Environmental > Terrestrial > Soil > Vadose...
GGCCGCCGGCCGCCACTCGTTATTAATGAAGAGGTCGGTCTTCACTTCCCCTTGAACTCCGCCATCCGCTTCTCCTGATTCGCGGCGATCCCCTCTTTGGCGTCTTCGCTCTGGAACAGCTGCTGTTGCAGCTCACGCTCGATCGCGAGCGCCGACTCGAACGGAACCTCGGCACCCGACTGCACGGCGCGCTTGATCAGCCCGACAGCCTTCGACGCCTTGTGGGGCGGGCAGAATTGTTTGGCGTAGAGGAGCACCTGCTCCCAGAAGTCCTTGGCCGGGAAGATTTCGTTCACGAGCCCGATTTCCTTGGCGCGGTCGAACGAGAACAGCTCGCCCTTCACCATGAGCTCGATCGCCAGCGCCTTGCCAAGGAGACGCGCCATCCGCTGTGTGCCACCCGTTCCCGGGAGCACGCCGAGGTTGACCTCGGGGAGGCCGATCTTTCCGGCATTCTCCTTCGCGAGGCGGATGTCGCACGCCATCGCAATCTCGAGACCGCCGCCGACGGTGTGCCCATTGAGCGCCGCGATCGTCAGCTTGGGCGTCTGCTCCAACCGGTTCAACGTCTCGTTGGCGTGCAGGCAGAAGAAGTACTTGAAGCGGGGCGTGACCGTGTTCAGCATCCCGATGTTCGCGCCGGCCGAGAAGAACTTGTCGCCGTGGCCGCGCAGCACGATGACGTGCACGGTGTCGTCGAAGCGCGCGCGGAGGATCGCCTCGTCGAGCTGGCGCATCATGTCATACGTGTAGGTATTGGCGGGGGGATCGTCGAGCTCGATGATCGCGAGCCCACCCTCGCTCCGATACTGCACGAGTGTCTTGACCTGCGGTTCTGTCATTGTTGCCATGGGGTTACTTAGCCTCCGGATGAGTCTCGACGAAGCCACCGAGGAATATGCTCGCCATGAGATCGGCCAGCCGCGCGGGATCGATCGCGCCGGCCGGGTCGTACCAGTTGTAGATCCAGTTCATCATCCCGAAGAGGATGTAGGTCGCAGCGCTGCGGTCGGGGCCACTCTGCTCGGGCGCCGCCTCTTTGAGAATCGATTCGAGCAGATCGACGTAGCGCCGCTTGATGGCACTGACGCCCTTGGGCGACGCCTCGTGCGACAACACCTTCATCTCCGGCATGTGCTGCGCGAAGAACGTCACGTGGTGTCTGATGAAAGCCTGCAGCCGTTCCTGTGGATCGGTCGCCGCGGCGACGGCGCGCCGCGCGCCTTCCAGCACCTGCGTAAAGCACCGGTCCTGGATCAGTGCGAGCAGGTCTTCCTTGCCGCGGACGTAGTAGTACATCCCGGCAAGGGACATTCCGCTCGCAGCGGACAGGTCCCGCATGGTGGTGGGGTGGTAGCCCTTGTCCGCAAAGACCCGGGCGGCGCGGGCGAGCAGGTGGTCGAGACGCTCGTCGTATGGTCGCATGATTTCGAACGTTTGTTCGAAATTGCAAGCTATGGCGACCGCCTCGTGCAGGCAAGGCTCTTAATATTTGGCACGCATTCACGTCCATCACCCCGGAGCCCGATGGCCCAACCGCACATGGTTCCAGCACCCCACGACACCGCGCTGATTGCAGCGTGGCAAGCGGGGGATGAACAGGCGGCGGCCGAGCTCGTCCGGCGCCACGCCCGGCCGTTGGCGCGCTTTCTCGCCGGTGCCGGTGCACCCGACGCGGATGTCGACGATCTGGTGCAGGAGACGTTCATCCGCGCGTTTCGCAGCGTGGACCGGTTTCGGGGACAATGTCAATTTCGCACCTGGCTGCTGACGATCGGCGGCAACGTGCTGAAGGATTTCGGACGGCGTGCGGCGCGCCGCAAAGTGGTGCCGTTGGATGAGGCCGTGCGCGATGTCACCGGTGACCCGCATGAGCATGCCGAGGCGAGCGAAGCCGAGGCGCTGCTGGTGGCAGGACTGAAGGAGCTGCCGCGGCTGCAGCGCGAAGTCTTCCTGCTCAGAGCGCAGCAGGGCCTGGAATACGAAGAGATCGCGGCTGCACTGGCGACGACACCTGGCGCAGCGCGCGTGCATTATCACCACGCAGTCCGGAGGCTGAAGGAGATTGTGAAGCCATGAACAGCGAGAGACTCGAAAGCCTGGCGAAGCGACTCGGCACCGAGGCGGCCGCACGACTCAATGTCGAGGCGACCGCGCGGACCATCGTCGAGCGGTTGCGCGACGAGCCGGCACGCCGGACTGTGTGGGTCCAGCAAACCTGGCTACGCATTGCCGCGGCGCTGGTCCTCGTGCTGGGTGGTACCGTGGTCGCGTCTCGGCTAAGCCCGGGGCGTCGCCCCGGGGTCAGCACACATGCCACCCATTTGGTCGCCGACGACCTGAACGATCTCTCGACCGATGAGCTGCGCGATGTGCTGACGGCATTCGATGAAATGATCGGGAGTGACAGTGTGGCCGTACCGGAAGGCAGCACGGACTTGCATGAACTCGACGCGCAGCAGCTGCGGGCAGTACTGCGCTCTTTGGAGGGATAAATGAAGACTCTGCTATTTGGCCTCGCGGTCATGGTGGCGCCGGTGCTCGGGGCGCAGCAGCCGAGCGATACGAACGAAGCGGGGCGGCTGCGGACGCAAATCGAGTCGACGTTCACACGCCGGGTGCAGCAAGACCTGAACCTGTCGCAGGACCAGGCGACCAAGCTGCGTGCCACCCAGGAGCGGTACGGCACTCGCCGGCGCGCGGCGATGGAGCAGCAGATGGAGCGTCGTCGGGCGCTCGAGAACCAGATGCAGCCCGGGATTGCGGCGAACCCCGATAGCGTGCGCAAACTGATGGATGGGATGCAGACGGGGCGCGCGGAAATGCTCAAGCTCGAGCAGGATCAGAATCGCGAGATGGCGAGCTATCTGTCGCCGGTCCAGCAGGCGCGCTATCAGCAGATGCGCGAGCGGTTGATGCAGCGGGTGGGTGAGCTGCGGATGCAGCGCCGGGAAGGGCAGGGGATGGGCCGAGGACGGGGGATGGGAACTGGTCGGCCGGGAATCAATCGAGGACCCCGCCGCCGGGGGATCTAGCAGCGGGTGCAGTAGCGGTAGTGGGTAGGGGCGCAGCATGCTGCGCCCCTACTCGTTTCTATGCCATGGCGTCGGAGTATATTTCTCGGCCGTCAGTTGGCCCGAGTGGCGGAATGGCAGACGCAACGGACTCAAAATCCGTCGGGGGCAACCCCATGAGAGTTCGACTCTCTCCTCGGGCATCAGCAATGACGTGGTTCCTCTGCTTGGCGTGCATCCAGCTGGCGGCCGCGCAACAACCCTCCCTCCGCGGCACGGTCGTCAGCGCCGAAACCGGATACCCGCTCGGCTTCAGCATCGTCACCCTGCACCCGAACATCGGGCGCCAATTCACCGACGCCGCCGGCGCCTTCGCATTGAGCGGCACGCAGGCTGGCACGTACCTCCTCAGCGTTCGCCAAATCGGATACGCGCCGCTCGATACGCAGGTCGTGATCACGGGCGACGGCGTGACAATGGTGCGGATTGCGCTGCGGCGCCTCGCCATCGAGCTGCCACCCGTCACGATCGCAACCCAGCAGTGCACCCATCCCGGCCGGCCTGACTCGAGTGATGCGGCGCTGCTCGCCGTGTTCGATCAGCTGCAGGAAAACGCGCGCCGGTTCGAGCTGCTCGCGGACTCCTATCCGTTCCACTATGAGCTGGAGCTCGCGCTGCGGGAAGTGAATCAGCGCGGCGACACAAGCCGACCCGAGGTTCGGAGACTGCGATTCTCGAGCGACGACAATCATCCGTACGCGGAAGGCCGCGTGGTCGAACCCGCCTGGGGACCGTGGGGCAGTCCCGATAACACGCTCGTGATCCACAGCGCCGACCTGCAGGATCTGGGCAACGACGACTTCATCGCCAATCACTGCTTCCGACTCGGGGGACGGGACACGATCGGCGGAGAGACGCTCGTGCGAATCGATTTCGAGCCGGCGGTACGCATCCGCTCGGCCGACATGGCGGGTGCCGCATACCTCGACTCCATCACGTACGAGCTGCGCTACACCGAGACCTCGCTCACCCAGCCGGAGCGGTCGGCATTGGTCAGCGTCCGGTCGATGAACTTTCGGACGCGCTTTCGCAACATCGCGCAGGGCGTACCACTGCAGGATTCGTTGACGGTCGTCACCACCTATCGCTACGGCCGCGTAAGGAAGATCGACACGCAGCGAACCGTCGAAGTACGCTTCAGCCGCCAGCCCCCGCCGCCCTAGGCACTTGCGCCGCGGACTGCCGTGGGGGGATATGTGGCCTCCCCAGGAGGCGTCATGACTCTGCCGCTGCTGCTTGTCCTGCTTCAGGCTGCTCAAGCTCCCACCCCCGTCGGCTCGGTCCCATCGTGGACGCTCCATTTCAACGGCGACATCCGCTGGCAACAGATCACACCGGCGGGAGCCCTACTCGTTTCAAGCGATGGCGGCCTGGCGGGCGTCGATGTCGAGCGCGGGCAGATCGCCTGGCAAAAACCGGAGCTCGGCGGCCTCCCAGTCGATAGCGTCCGAATGGTCGAAGGCTCACTCCTGATGGAAGCGGCTAAGCCAGGCCTCTCAATCATCTTCGATCCGGTCACCGGCACCGAGCTGTTCGACTCCCGACGTTTGGGTCTCACGCGCGTCGTAACGCGTCGCGTCCTGCCCCAGAGCGGGACGCTCATCGTGCACGGCAGGCGCGCTTCCGGTCCACCGGTGGTCGCGTTGTACGACCTCAAGACCGGGAATCAGCGCTGGGTCAGCGAGTCGCTGTTCCAGCAGAGCGGACCCAAGAAGGGTGGACTCGGCGGGCTGATGCAAGGCCTGGTGCGCGTTGCGTCTGAGGGCACGCAGCTGGAAGTACTTCAGGCCGGTCCCGACGTCATCGTGGTGAACACGCTGACGAGCCTGCGCGGGCTCGATGCCCGCACCGGCGCCACGCGCTGGTCGGCCACGCTTCCCACCGCGCGCGCCGGCAATCCCGCCAAGCACGTGCGGCTCTTCCCGTCCATCGATAGGCCCGATCGCATCTACGTCGGCTTCGACGACCGTCTCATGGCGTACCGGCTCGCTGATGGGCAACCGCTCTGGGCCAAGCCCGCGCTGATCCAGGGTTGGGTGCATGACATCGTCCAGCATCCGGCCGGGATCATCATCCTCCCCGAGTCGCCGCCGGCCAACGAGGCGACGGGGAACGTGCGCATCGTGAACGGAGTGGTGCAGACCGGGCTCAATGTCGCGCGCTACGACGATGGGACGACCATCGCGGAGAAGCCGCTGCGGATGCGCGGCACCGTGACGAGCGCCTTGATCACGGGCGGCTCCGCCGTGCTCGCCGTGGATGCCGAGTCGCGCACCTTTGTGAATGTGCTCGACGTCGCCACGGCGACGGTCCGCCTCGAAAAAGACGTGAAGATCAAGGGCCAGCTCGACTACGCCGAGCTCACCCCGGGCGGCTTGTTGTACATCTCGCGCTCGGACCCGGCGACCAACGGGGAAGTGAACGTGATCGACCTGGCGAGAGGCGAGCAGAAATTCAAGGACGCGATCGAAGGTGGTAAGGCGGCGGGCGAGGGGTTGCTCCACGTCGTCGAGGGATCGACGCTCTATGTGTTCGCGGGTCGAGACCATCACCTCTATGCCGTGAATCGCCAGGACGGCACATATCGCGTGCTCGGCGCCGAGCTAAAGTTCCAGGGAGGTGAAGATCCGACCTCGATCGAGCTCCGCCAAGCCGGGATCGTGTTGATCTCACCACAGAACATCGCGATCGTCGGCCGAGACGGGCAGATCAAGCAGCAGGCCTATCATCCCGCGCCGCAGCTCCCCGGACTGCTGCGGGCGCTGTACCGGATCAATTCCGTGCGCGCCGGGCTCTACGGCGCCGCGGCGTCGGCATACGGCGACGCGTTCGCCCAAGCTTCGCGCAACGCGACCGACACGACTGCAAAACGCATCACCGGACAGCTCGCGGCTGCCTACAGCCAGGGCGGGGCACAACTGCAGGGCTACTCGAGCCAGGCAGGCGCGCTGGCGTCGAAGCGCTTCAAGGCGTCGCTGGCGACACCTGGGTACGTGTTCGTGTTGACCAAGTCACCAGACGGCAACGGCAACGTCCTGCTCCAGCTCGACAAGGACACCACGCAGCCGCGCTCGCGCGTCGACCTGGGCAAACAGCGCGAGCCCGTCTACGCGGTGGACGATATTTCGGGGATGCTTTTCTTACAGACTACAAGTGGGACGTTGGCAGGCTATCGGCTCTGAGAGCCGAATGATCAATGATCATTGATCAATGATCATTGATCATTCGCCCGTTAGGGCGCCGTCGCGGTTGTAATCGTGACGGCGCTGCTGGTCACTGAGGCGGCGCCGCTAGCACTCGCCCGCAGCGTGTAGGTCCCCGCCTTGTCGATGGCGAGGTTGCTGAAGCTGGCGATTCCGTTGACCGGTCGAACCACCTTGGTGCCGCTCAAGTTAGCGCCGGTGGGGTTGGAGGCGAGACTGATCGTGACCGCGCCGGTGAAGTCGCTCTCGATGTTGCCCAGTGAGTCGCGTGCCGCGACTTCGACCGCCGTCATGACCTGCCCGACGTTCGCGGTATTCGGCTGAACGAAGAACTCGAGGGCTGCCGGGCCATTGTTGCCGCTGCCGCTACCATTGCCACAGCAAATACCGAACAGGCCGGAGCCCGTGCCGCCCATGCAGCCACCGGCAACCAGGAGGAGCAGGGTTCCGATGACGTTCGCGTGTGAAATGCGCATAGCGACCTCCTGACGGAGTGTCCCGTGCTCAATGATTATTGGCTTGTCTACCGATTACTACCCGCCGCGGTTCCCTCAGGTCACCTCTTTGTGGTAAAATGGGTGCCATGCCTACACAGGTTGAAGGCCGCCGCGGCGGCGCCGTCGGAGCCAAGATCGAGTACCGTGATGGGCACTGGATCGTGCCCGACCATCCGATCATTCCCTTCATCGAGGGCGACGGCACCGGTCCCGACATCTGGCGAGCATCGGCCAAAGTTTTCGATGCCGCGGTGGCGAAAACGTCGGGCGGCAAGCGGAGCATCGTGTGGCACGAGGTCTTAGCCGGCGAAAAATCGTTCAACCAGAACGGCAACTGGCTGCCTGAGGAAACCCTCGGCGTGATTCGCGAGCATCGCATCGCGATCAAGGGCCCGCTCACAACCCCGGTCGGCGGCGGGATCCGCTCGCTCAACGTCGCGCTGCGCCAAGTGCTCGATCTGTACGCATGCATCCGGCCCGTCCGCTACATCGCGGGCGTGCCGGCGCCCGTGAAGCAGCCCGCCAAGCTCGACGTCGTCATTTTCCGGGAGAACATCGAGGACGTCTACGCGGGCATCGAATACAAAGCCGAGAGTCCCGAGGCCGACGCGGTCATTGAATTCCTCCAACGCCGCTTCGGCGCGAAGATCCGCGAGAAGAGCGCCATCGGCATCAAGCCGATGTCGAAATTCGGGTCGCAGCGACTCGTGGTCAAAGCGATTCAATACGCCATCAAGCGCAAGCGTCCATCCGTCACGCTCGTCCACAAGGGCAACATCATGAAGTTCACCGAAGGTGGCTTCCGCGACTGGGGATACGAAGTCGCGAAAGAGCGCTTCGGTGAGCAGACCGTGACCGAAGCGGAAGGCGGAAAGCGGAAAGAGGACGCCGGCAAGGTCGTCATGAAGGACCGCATCGCCGACGCGATGTTTCAGCAGCTCGTGCTGCGGCCAGACGAGTACTCTGTCATCGCGGCGCCCAATCTCAACGGCGATTACCTGTCGGACGCGGCGGCCGCGCAGGTCGGCGGGCTCGGTCTCGCGCCGGGCGGCAACGTCGGTGACGGCTACGCCGTGTACGAAGCGACGCACGGCACGGCTCCGAAGTACGCCGGCCAGGACAAGGTCAATCCCAGCAGCGTGATTCTCTCCGGTGTGATGATGTTCGAGGAGATGGGCTGGGACGAAGTGGCGCGCGCCATCGTGCGCGGGCTGGAGGGAGCCATCGCATCGAAGCATGTCACGTACGACCTCGCGCGCCAAATGCCCGGGGCAACCGAGGTCGCGACCTCCGCGTTCGCCGACGCCATCATCGAGCACCTGGCATGAAAACTCTCATCTCGACCAAGCCGCTCGGGAGCGTTGAGACGCCGCTGCTCGCGGTGCTCGTTGCCCAGGGATCAGCCGCGGCGATCGATCCGGATGTCCAGCGCGCGATCGCCACGGGCGATTATAAAGGAAAGAAAGACGAGACCCTGCTCGTCTACAGCAGCGGCAAGGCGCAGCGGATCCTGCTCGTGAGCGTCGGAAAAGCGAGCGAGATCACGCGGAGTGCGGTCCGCCGCGCCGCGGCGATCGCGGCCAAGCGAACCCGCAGCCTGGGGACGACGACGTTCTCTCTGGCTGTCACGAAGGAGGCCCGCGGCAGTCTCGGCGCCGCCGAGCTGACGCAGGTACTCATCGAGGGCGCGGCGCAGGGCGGCTGGCAATTCACCGAGCTCAAGAAGCAGCCGGAGGACCCCAAGCCGGACCTCGAGTCCGTCGAGCTGGTGATCGACGCCGGGGATAAGACCGCGGCGGAGGCGGGGCGCCGCATCGGGGACGCCATCGCGGCCGGGTACCTCTTCACGCGCAATCTGCAGATGCAACCGGGCAATGTCTGCACGCCCAGTTACCTCGCCGAAGAGGCTCGCAAGCTGGCGGCGGCGCACGGATTCAAGGCGACCATCCTGGACAAGGCGCAGATAAAGAAGGAAGGGATGGGCGCGCTGCTCGCTGTCGCGCAAGGGAGTGCCGAGGAGCCGCGGTTTATCGTGCTGGAGTACGCGGGAGGGTCAGGCCCCCCCGTCGCCTTGATTGGCAAGGGCGTGACCTTCGATTCCGGCGGCATCTCGATCAAGCCCGCGTCGAACATGGAGGACATGAAGTTCGACAAATCCGGCGCCACCGCCGTGCTGGGCACGTTCGAGGTGCTGGGGCGCCTCAAGCCAAAGATCAACGTGGTGGGCCTGATCCCCGCGACGGAAAACCTTCCCTCGGGCACTGCGATCAAGCCCGGGGACGTCGTCAAGAGCCATCTCGGCAAGACGATCGAGATCATCAACACCGACGCGGAAGGGCGCCTGATTCTCTGCGACGCCCTGTCGTATGCCCGGCGTTTCAAGCCGGTCGCCGCGATCGATGCAGCCACGTTGACCGGCGCGGTCGTGATCGCGCTCGGCCATCACGCCATCGGCATGCTCGGCAACGATGAGGGGCTGCTCGCGGAGGTACGCGACGCGGGCGAGCGCGCCGGCGAGCGCTGCTGGCCGCTGCCGCTCTGGGAGGAGTACCGGGAGCTGCTCAAGTCGGACGTCGCTGACGTCAAGAATTCCGGCGGCCGCTCCGCCGGTACGATCGCCGGCGCCTGGTTCCTGCGCGAGTTCGTGGACAGCTTCCCGTGGGTGCATCTCGACATCGCCGGAACCGCGTACCTCGAGGGGGAGAGCGCCAGCCACGCGAAGGGACCGACAGGGATTGGCGTCCGGTTGTTCACGGAGTTTCTGCTCAAACGCGCCGGCGCTTGATTCCTGCGCGGGCGGGACTCCTCGTCCTCGCCCTGCTGCCTGCGGCCCTCTCTGCCCAGGTTGATACCACGGGCCGAGCCACGACCGCACGAGACACGTCGGCACGGGATACCACCGCTCGCGACACGATGCCCGCGTTGCTCCCGACGTTCGAGCCGGCGATCATGCCCGGTCCGTTTCCCAAGGGCTCCCGCTACACGTTCACACTCGACTCGATTCTCCTCTCGAACGCGCGCACGTTGAGTGATCTGCTCGCTCACATTCCCGGAGTTTACGTTGCGCGCGGAGGCTGGTACGGGGAGCCGGAGATCGTGTTGTACGGCGGACGCGGGCCAGCGTCGCTCGAGCTGTACTGGGACGGGGTGCCGATGTTACCGCTGGGCCGCGACTCGGTCTATCTCGATCCGGCACGGATTCCGCTCGGACCGATCGAGCGCGTGGATGTCATCGTGCTTCCCGCATCGCTTCGCGTGTACCTCGTCACATCGCAACACCGTTCCACGGCGCCGCGCACGCAAGTCGGTGTTGTCTCCGGACAGTCAGACATCGCGGATTACCGGGCGGGCTACGCCACACGTACACGTTCCGGGTTTGGAGTCTCGCTGCTTGCCGACTGGGCCAGCATCGGCGGCAGCTCGCCTAGCATAACCACCCCGCCGTTCGGGACGAGCGACATCTGGCTCAAGGCCGATTACGTGCCGCCCGGTGGACGCGTGGGCGCATCGTTCCAGGTGTCGAGCTCGAGCTGGCATCGCGCCACCGCGAGCGACAACCGCGTGGACGGCTGGCGCCAGGATCGCCGCGACAGGCTGCTGCGCTTCTTTGTCGCGGAACGGGAGGACGGTCTGGGGTGGCGGCTGACGGCATCCCTGGGGACGAGCGGCATCAGTCAGGACACACTGGTCACGCGCCGCGCCGTCTCCTTCGCCAACCTCGAAGCGAGTCAGACGTGGCGCACCGCGACGGTTTCGGGAGTCGCGCGGTTCGGTGCTACGGGGGCACCACAGCAGTTCGAGGCGCGCGCGGGGTGGATGCCACTCTCGCCCATCACACTTGCTGGATCGTTCCGTCAGAGCTTCTACACCGCCAATCGATACGGATGGCGGGCCTATGGAACCGCCGGACTCGCGTTGCCGCTCGGGTTCTCGGCACGAGCGGAAGCATCCTGGCAAGAGGATGCGGAGGCGGCACTCGTGACCACGGACGCGATGCATCGCACGTTGGACGTCGCGGCCTGGCTGCGCTTCGAGAACCGCCTGCTCACAGTCGAAGTGGGCCGTGGCCGGCGCGATCCGTTCGCGCCGCTCGGCTTCGCGCAGGGAATCAAGAGCGTGGATTCGTTGAGTCCCACACCCCTCACCGAGTTCGTCGCGGCACACGCCACGCTGCACGTCGTCCCCGGAGTGACCCTGACCGGCTGGTACTTCGATCCCGTGGTCGGCGGTGGAGACTTGGAGCCGCCACGCCACGGGCGCGTGTCGGTCACGTTCTACTCCAAGTTCTGGCGCGTCTTCAAGAGCGGGATCTTCGCGCTGCGCGGCGAGGTCGCCATGGAATCGTGGAGCCGGTCGGCGTTCGGCGGCCTCGACACCGCCGGGGTGCAGCTGGGGATGACCGGATCGAGCTTCGTCGATACGAACCTCGAGATGCAGCTCGCCGGGGTCACGCTCTTCTGGAGCGTCGCCAACATCAACGTCATGCGTTCCAGCTACGTGCCCGGGCTAGGCTACCCGAGGAGCATACAGCAGTACGGTGCGCGGTGGTTCTTCACTAACTAGCACACCCGACTACATTTAACGCCCTGTGCCGCGCAGTATGACGGGCTTCGGCTCGGCCGAAGATCGGGTGCTCCGCGGACGGTTGCGAATTGAAATCCGCACCGTCAACCACCGCTATTTCAACCCGCAGCTGAAGCTGCCGGCGGATTTGGCTGGCGTGGAGATCGAGATGCGCGAGCGGCTGCGCCAGCTGCTCGCGCGCGGCCACGTGGCGGTCACCGCGCGTTGGGTGGACATGCCCGGTCCCGAGCGGGAAGTCACGATAGACCTGTCGCGGGCGAAGCAAGTGGTGGCCGCGGCGCAACAGCTCAAGAAGAAGCTGAAGCTGAAGGGCACCGTCGACCTCGCGTTTGTCGCGCGCCAGCCCGACGTGATGACCTCGACGAACGGCGCCAGCGAGCAGCCGGTGCAGTGGGCGGATGTGCAGCCCATCGTCGAACGCGCCGCGAACGACGTCGTCGCGATGCGGGAGCGGGAAGGGCAGGCGCTGGCCACGGAGTTGAACGGCCGCCTCGACGCGCTCGAAGCGGCGGCGCGGATCGTCGAAGAGCAGGCGCCGGCTCGGCTCACGGCGGAGCACGAGCGTTTGAAGAGGGCAGTGGCGGAGCTGACGGCGCAGACGACCGTCGATGAGCAGCGTTTGGCGCTCGAGATCGCGTTGCTGGCCGATCGGGTGGATATCACGGAGGAGCTGGTGCGGTTTCGAGCGCACGTGGCGGCGGCTCGTGCCGCGCTGCGGTCCGATCAAGCGGTGGGGAAGCAGCTCGGGTTCCTCGCGCAGGAGCTGCTGCGCGAGGTCAACACGATGGGCTCGAAGGCAAACGACGCGCGCATCACCCAGACGGTGATCGCGATGAAGGGGGACCTCGAGAAGTTCCGGGAGCAGCTGGAGAACCTGGAGTGACCCCGCGAATAGTCGTCTTGTCCGCGCCATCGGGTGGCGGCAAGACGACGATCGCCAAAGCGGTCCGGGAGCAGTATCCGGATCAATTCGGATTCTCCGTGTCGGCGACCACGCGAAAGCCGCGGAGCGGTGAAAAGGATGGCGTCGACTACTACTTTTGGAAGCCGGACGAGTTTCTCAAGGGCGTGAATCACGGGAAGTTTCTCGAGCATGCCCGTTATGGCGGAGAGCTGTACGGTACGCTCAAGAGTGATGTCCAGCGGATTCTCGATTCAGGGCGTCATGTATTACTGGATATTGAAGTGCGGGGCGCTGAGCAGGTCAGGAAGTTAGATCCAAACGCACTGACGATCTTCATACTGCCCAGCGATCCGCGAGTCCTTATTCGACGACTGGTCGAGCGCGGGAGTGAAACACCAGAACAGATCGCGCAGCGGCTGGAACGCGCGACCTACGAGATAGGACAGGCGACCGAGTTTCACCGCTGGATCAGAAACGACGACCTCGATGAAGCGCTGCGGGCCGTTGTGAAAGCCGTTGAAGACCGTGCGGCCACGGTCGTGCGCGACAAACATGACATTGCCTGGCTCAACAGTTATTTGAAACAACTGAAGTCAGAACAACAGAAAGGTTGAACAATGCGGATCGTGACACCGGCAGAAGTCGCAGGACAGACCCAGAACAAGTATCTCGGGGTCCTCGTGGCGGCCAAGTTCGCGCGCTTTGTGAATGATTTCCCGCGCGATCGCTCGGTCGACTGGGAGGAGAAGCTCACCACGCGGGCGTTCGACGAGCTCGTGCGCGGTGGTCTGAAGTACCGTCTGGTGCGGCGGCGGCGCGGCTCGCAGGAAACCTGATGCCTCATGTCGTGCTTGGGGTAGCGGGTGGCATCGCCTGCTACAAGAGCTGTACACTGGCACGACGACTCACAGAAGCTGGCGCGACGGTGGACGTGGTTCTCACGGCCGCCGCGGCGGAGTTCGTGAGGCCGGTGACGTTTGAAGCCCTCACCGGCCGGCCGGTGCTGACGTCGCTGTGGGAACGCGGCCACGCGCTCGCACACATCGATCTCGCCAAACATCCTGATCTCGTGATCGTCGCACCGGCGACCGCCAGCATTCTGGCCCGCGCCGCGATGGGCATGGCCGACGATCTGCTCACCACGCTGCTGCTCGCGCGCGCGGACCGTCCTGTGCTCGCGGCACCCGCGATGAACGACGCGATGTATGCGAACCCGGCGACCACGGCAAACATCAAAGCGCTCGCGCAACGGGGCTGGCAATTCATCGGCCCGGAAATCGGTGCTCTCGCCGAGGGACCGAGCGAGCGGCCGGGACGGATGAGCGAGCCGGAGGCGATCTTCGCGGCCGCCGAGCGTTTGCTCGGTCACACCAACACCAGCAAGTGGTCTGGCAAGCGCGTCGTAGTGACCGCGGGCCCGACGCGCGAGCATCTCGATCCGGTGCGCGTGATCACGAATCCGTCGAGCGGGCGCATGGGCTACGCGCTGGCGGAAGCCGCGCGGGCGCGCGGCGCGAACGTCGTCCTCGTGACCGGACCCACCGAGCTGACGCCGCCCCCCGGTCTCGCGACCACGCACGTCGAGACGACTGAAGAGATGCAGCACGCACTCGAGTCCCTGGTCCCCAATGCCGACGCCCTCATCATGAGCGCGGCGCCGGCCGACTACCGACCCAAGAGCGCGGCCGACAAGAAACGCCCGCGCTCGGCTGGCCCGCTGACGGTGGAGCTCGAAGCGACGCCGGACATTTTGAGCTCGCTGAAACGGCGCAAGGGGATGGTGGTCGTCGGATTCGCGCTCGAGACGGGGAACGGATTGGCGAATGCGCGGTCCAAGCTGCAGAATAAGGCGCTGGATTTCGTGATCCTGAATGACGCCACTGAGCCCGGCGCCGGATTTGAGGTCACGACCAATCGCGTGACGATTCTGGGACGCAACGGTACGCAAGTCGACTTGCCGTTATTGCCCAAACGCGACGTGGCCGAACGCATCCTCGACGTGGTGGAAGAAGCGCTTTGAGCGACAGCCGGGCTCTCGCAGCTGAGTATCTGAAACAGCAACGGTTGCTGGGTGGAGATTCGGTGATTCTGTCGGACGGTCGGACGGTCGGACCGTCTGACCGTGAAGACACCCCATCACAAACGCTTGCCCCCGTTGCGACAGTACCGTCAGACCGTCAGACAATCCGACCGTCCGACCTATTGCCGCCATCCGGTCTCACATTCGATCCGCCCTCCGCGGACCTCTTCGCCGCCGATCCGATCCAGCAGACGCAGTCGCTCGAAGACGTCGCCACGCTCATCGCGGCCTGTCGCAAGTGCAAGCTCTGCGAGGGGCGCACGAACACCGTCCCGGGCGAGGGCCCGGCAACGGCGCGGCTCGTGGCCATCGGCGAAGGTCCGGGACGGACGGAAGACGAGACCGGCCGGCCGTTCGTCGGTCGGGCAGGCGAGCTGCTCACCAAGATACTGGAGGCCATCAAGCTGCCCCGGGATCAGGTGTTCATCTGCAACATCGTGAAATGCCGGCCACCGGAGAACCGGTTGCCGCAATACGACGAGATCGCGGCGTGCCTGCCGTTCCTGTATCGCCAACTCGAGCTGGTCAAGCCGAAGGTCATTCTGGCCATGGGCGGGACCGCCGCGCAAAGCCTGCTCAACACCAAACAGTCCCTTGGGTCCTTACGCAATCAGGTTCACCGGTTCCGTGGCATTCCCGTGGTCGTGACCTACCATCCGGCCGCGCTGCTACGGAACCCCAACTGGAAGAGACCAACCTGGGATGACGTCCGTATCGCAGCTCGCCTCCTCGACAACTGAGCGCCCGGGGGGCGGAGCGGGGGAGTGGGCCGGCCGCCAGACTCCGTGGAGTAACGAGGCGGAGCAGGCGGTCTTAGGCGCGATGTTGCTCGACCAGGATGCGGCGCTCAAGGCCGCCGAGATCCTGGACGACACGATGTTCTACAAGGAGAGCCATCGCCTGTTGTTCCGGTCGATGCTCTCGTTGACCGAGCGTGGCGACGTGATCGATCCCGTCACCCTGCGCGACGAGCTGAGCCGGCGCGCCGACCTCGATCGGGCTGGCGGGATGGAGTACATCGCGGCATTGATCGACGTCGTCCCAACCGCCGCGAACGTCGACTACCATGCCAAGATCGTCCGCGACAAGGCCGTCATGCGCCGGCTGGTGGAAGCAGCGACCGGAATCATCCAGGACATCTACGAAGGACACGGGACCGCGGGGGAGGTGCTCGACAACGCCGAGCACCGGGTGTTCCAGGTGGCGCAGTTCCGCCGTGCCGAAGAGTTCATTCGTATCAAAGAGCTCATCTGGCCGACCATGGAGCGGATCGAGCAGCTCCAGTCGGGGGCGGGCTCGGTCACCGGCGTGCCGAGCGGGTTCGCCGATCTCGACCGTCTCACGGCTGGTTTCCAGCGCGCCGATCTGGTCATTCTCGCCGCCCGGCCATCGATGGGAAAGACGGCGCTCGCCTTGAACATCGTCCAGCATGCCGCGATCGAGCACAACACGGGTGTCGCTTTCTTCTCGATCGAAATGTCCAAGGACGCCCTGGTGCAGCGGCTGCTGTGCTCGGAGGGCCTGGTCGACGCGCAGCGACTGCGCCGCGGCCAGCTCCGAGATGACGACTATCCGAAGCTGGCACGTGCCGCCGGATTGCTGGGGACCGCGCCGATCTGGATCGACGACTCTCCGTCCCTTACACCGCTGGCCATGCGGTCGAAGGCACGCCGGTTGAAGGCCGAGCACGACATTGCCCTCGTGATCGTGGACTATCTGCAGCTGATGCAGGGACCGGGCGACGTCGAGAACCGCCAGCAGGAGATTTCCTACATCTCGCGCTCGCTCAAGGCGCTGGCGAAAGAGCTGGATGTCCCCGTCGTCGCAATCTCCCAGCTCTCGCGCGCGCCCGAACAGCGCGGTGGCGAGCACCGGCGACCACAGCTCTCCGATCTTCGCGAGTCGGGAGCGATCGAGCAGGACGCCGACGTCGTTTGTTTCATCTACCGGCAGGAGTTCTACGACGGCCCCGTCGATCCCAAGACCAACGAGAGCATCGAAGGCATCGCGGAGGTGATCGTCGGGAAGCAGCGCAACGGCCCGACGGGCATGGTCAAGCTGCACTTCAAGAAAGAATACACGCGCTTCGACAACTACACGGCGCGCGAGGCCCCGGTTAGTGTCGAAAGGTAAGTCGGTCTTTCGCTGCACCGAATGCGGCGCGGATCAGCCGAAGTGGGGCGGTCGCTGCGAGAGTTGCGGGGCATGGAATTCTTTGGTGGAAGAGGCGATTGGGCGGTTAAGCGGTTCGGCGGTTCGAGGTGTTCCAACCGGCCAACCGCCAATCCGCCTAACCGACCTGAAGCAGTCTGCAGTCGCGCGCTGGAAAACCGGTCTCGCGGAATTCGACTTCGTCCTCGGTGGCGGCATCGTCCCGGGCTCTGTCGTGCTCGTCGGCGGCGAGCCCGGCATCGGCAAATCCACCCTCTTGATGCAGTGCGCCGCGCGACTCGAGAGCCAGGGCGTCTCGACCCTTTACGTCTCCGGTGAGGAGTCTCCCGATCAGCTGCGGCTGCGCGCCGATCGCCTCGAGGAGGACGCCGGCAACATTCACGTTCTCGGAGAGACACGGCTCGAGTCCATCATTCATCACGCGACGCAGCTGAAATCGAGCGTCGTGCTGCTCGACTCTGTGCAGACCACCTATACCGAGGAGCTCGAAGGCGCTCCCGGCAACGTCGGGCAGGTGCGCGAGTGCGCCGCCCGGCTCATGCGCTTCGCCAAGGAGTCGGGGCCCGCGGTCGTGCTCGTCGGTCATGTGACGAAGGGCGGCGGCATCGCCGGCCCCAAAACGCTCGAGCACATCGTGGACACCGTGCTGTACTTCGAGGGCGAAACGACACTCGATCACCGGATCCTCCGCGCCGTGAAGAACCGATTCGGCTCGGTAGACGAGATCGGCGTGTTCCGGATGACGGGAACGGGCCTCGAGCCCGTCGCGAACCCCGCGGCGGCCTTCCTGGCCGGTCGCAGCACCGGCGCATCGGGATCGGCGGTCACGGCGCTGATGGAAGGGACGCGCCCGATGCTCGTCGAAATTCAGGCGCTCGCCTCGAAGGCGGGATTCGGCACGCCGCAGCGCGTGGCGACCGGCCTCGACCATCGCCGGCTGGCCCTCTTGCTCGCCGTGCTCGAGCGGCGCGGCGGCCTGCCGTTCGGAAATCTCGACGTTTTTGTGAACGTGACGGGCGGCGTGCGGCTTATCGAGCCGTCCACCGACCTTGCCGTCCTCGCCGCCCTGGTGTCCACCGTCCACGACCGCCCGGTGCCGGCCGACGCACTGTTCCTCGGAGAGGTCGGCCTCGGCGGCGAGATCCGTCCCGTCGCCGGCGTGGAGCGGCGCCTGGCCGAAGCGGCGCGCCAGGGCTTTCGGCGCGTGTTCCTGTCGGCACGGTCGCGCGGAACGAGCAGCGACCTCGAGGTGATTGGGCTGGAGGGAATCGGTGAGCTCGCCCGTCGTCTCGCAGCCTGACGTCGGGGTCGTAGTGGTAGCGGCGGGGGCGGGCGTGCGCGCCGGCCCCGGCGAGCCGAAGCAGTTCCGTCCCATCGTCGGCGTCCCGATGCTGTTGCGCGCACTCCGTCCATTCACCGGCCATCCGGAAGTCCGCCAGGTCGTCGTCGCCCTGCCGCCCGGATACGCCGAGCGGCCGCCCGAGTGGCTCGGCAAGCTGCGCGGCGACCGGCTGGCGTTCGTGCCGGGTGGCGCGCACCGTGCCGACTCCGTCCGCGCCGGACTCGACGCGCTTCCCGACGACGCAACCATCATTTTGATCCACGACGCAGCGCGGCCGTTCGTGAGCCGCGAGACGATCGATGCGGTGATCGCCCGGGCGCGCGCCGGTGTCGGCGCCGTCGCCGCGGTCCCGGCGGCCGACACGCTCAAGGAAGTCGGCCAGGGCCCCCAGCCGACGCCGCGGATCACCCGCACGGTCGATCGTGAGCGCATCTGGCGCGCGCAGACACCGCAGGGCTTTCCCCGGAGGATGTTGCATGACGCGTACGCGCAGCTCGGCGCCACCAGCAACGGTGGCGCTCCGAGTGACGACGCCGAGGTGTGCGAGCGGGCCGGGTTTCCGGTGGAATTGATCCTCGATTCGACCTACAACCTGAAGATCACCACCGCGGACGACTTCCGGATCGCCGAGGCTCTTGCTCGTGAGCTGCGGTGAAACCCGTTCCGTTTCAATCGGATTCGGAGATTGCGACCGCAATCCCCCAGGTGGTGAAGCATTTGGGAAATGGGGGCTTGCTCGCCTATCCGACCGAAACGGTCTACGGCCTCGGCTCGCGCGCCGTGCAGGCGGACGTCGCGGCGCTGGCCGCGCTGAAAGGCCGGTCCGCGAGCAAGCCGTTCCTCTTATTGATCAGCGACCGGGGAATGGCTGAGGCGCACGGGTTGGCATTCAACGCCTCGGCGGATGCGCTGGCGCGTGCGTTCTGGCCCGGCCCTCTTACGCTGGTCTTGCCCGGCGGCTCCGGCCGGCTGCCGGATCTTCTCCGCGGGCCAGAGGGCGGCATCGCGGTGCGCTGGACCTCGCATCAGGGAATCGCCCACCTGGTCGCGGCGCTGGGTGTGCCGTTGACCTCTACGTCCGCGAATCTGCCAGGCCAGCCGCCCGGTCCGGGCGCCGACGCCATCGCGCGCGACTTCGCGCCGGCGGTGGCATCGGGGCAGTTGCTCGTCCTCGACGGCGGCGTGCTGGGGAACCGGCCACCTTCCACGGTGGTCGACTGCACCAGGCCGCAGGCGCACATCGTGCGCGAAGGAACGTTGAGCGTGCACGAGCTCCGCCGCGCCGTCGGCCGCCTCGCGCCATGATCCAGCACGTCCTGTTCGTCTGCACCGGCAACATCTGCCGCAGCCCGCTCGCCGCGTCGCTGCTCGAGCGCGCGCTCAAGGAACGCGGTCTCGAAGTCGACGTGACGTCGGCCGGCACGGGTGCCTGGGATGGCGCGCCCGCATCCGAAGGCGCCTATCTCGTGGGCCTCGAGCGGGGCCTCGATCTCTCGGGACACCGCGCCCGCCTCCTGACGCGCGAGCTGGTCGAAGGCGCCGACTTGATCCTCACCATGGCACGTCATCACCGCGCGCGCGTGGACGAGCTGGGCGGCGAGGGCCGCGTCTTCGTGCTCGGTGAGTATGCGGGCCGTGGCAGCGACGAGGTGAGCGATCCCTTTGGCGGCGATCTCGGCGTGTACCGGGACACCTGTCAGGAGCTCGAGGCACTCTCCGCCGCGGTTGCCGACCGTCTCGCCGCTGAGAGCAAGCGTGGAGATCAGCGCTAAGACGCGTCTGCTCACGGTCATCGGTGACCCGGTGGCCCACTCCCTTTCCCCCGCGATGCACAACGCCGCGTGTCGCGCGCTCGGGCTCGACGCGGTCTACGTGGCCCTCCGTGTGACGCCCGAATCGCTGCCGGCGGTGCTCGCGATGCAGGCCGCCGTCGGCGGTGCTGGCAATGTCACCGTCCCGCACAAGGAAGCAGTCGAAGGATCCGTCGCGCGGAAAACGGATGTCTGCGCCCGCGTCGGCGCGTGCAATACGTTCTGGACAGAGGACGGGGGGGGGACCCTCGTCGGCGACAACACCGACGTGTTCGGTATAACGAGCGCGCTCGCACAAGTCGGGGC
>Ga0137418_10001760_pt1 | contig 19969 bp, 21 predicted proteins | sample CZODoug3_1_2_16f_FD_122242 | JGI IMG/M metagenome (GOLD analysis project Ga0137418, IMG submission 122242) | Vadose zone soil fungal communities from Angelo Coast Range Reserve, California, USA - CZODoug3_1_2_16fungal (Hybrid Assembly) | ecosystem: Environmental > Terrestrial > Soil > Vadose...
GAGAATCTCTGTTCCGTCTGGTTTGCGCACAACGATTCTCACAGCAGCCGACATCGGGAAAACGAGTTCCGTAGGTGGTTCCAAGGTGCGATCTGCTACCTTGAGGAGGAGATCGCCCGGCCGTATTCCCGCAGTGTACGCCGGGCCTCCCATATGGACGTCCTGAAACATCCAAAGGTCCTTTCCATTGACAGTCTGCCGGTGGAATGTAGCGTTGATTGCGTGCCTAGCTGGAATACGACGCGCGTCCTTGTGAAAGAAGCCAGTATGGGTCGTCTTTAGTTGCGTTACGAGGTCGTGCATCTCGCTCTCGAAAACGTCAGGACTCTCGGCATCAAGAACCCGTGACTTTCGATTTTCGAGTATCGTCGCCCAGTTAGCACCAGCGAAGGAGGGGTCGAAGTGCCTTTTCTGAACCAGGCGAGATACTCTCTGCAAAATCGCTTCACGGTCAGTTCGCGAGAGCATTTTCAATCCCCTTTCGAAATCGGCAAGGCCGCCTCACCAGTAATGGTAAACCCGGCCCAATAAAAGGGTGGTGGCTGGTTACCATACTGTTCGAGCAGATCGAGTTTCGCTTGTCTGAGGGCGGACGCCTTGTCCTGACCCTCGGCTAAGTGTTGATAGAATTGTTTCATCAGTGTTGTCGCGTAAGTATCGTCCACGCTCCAGAGGCTTGCAACAACGCTTTTCGCACCGCCCACCAAGAATGCCTCGACAAGACTTCGGACACCTGTTTCTCCCTGCAGCTTCCCCACGCCGGTGCTGCATGCGGAGAGGGTCACGAGTTCCGCATTCAGGCGTAGGTCATTAATCTCTCGCGCCTGAAGCAAGCCGTCTTCGTGAGAGGCAGGATCAGCCCCGAGCACGAGGGCCGCACGGTCTGGATCATCCTCGTCAGGGGCGGCGTGCACGGCAAGGTGGAGGATTTTGAAGTCTCCCAGAGGCTGAGACTTAAAGGAGGTCTCGGTCGCGTTCTGCCCGAGAAGCAGAACAGCTTTGCTTCCCATAATTTTCCCCACTGACAGCACTTCATCTCTTGTATGGGGAAGGTTGTACAACTTAGCTGAAGTGAGATCAGATAGCTCCCTCAGCAGGCTTGTGCCCCAGCTGGGAGCCGCGTTTGGCTTCGGGCCCGAACTCGCATGGGCTTCATACACGACGTCCCCGAGCCCCAAAAACGGAAGCGATGCCATCTGCTTGTTGCGGGATACTCTGAGGCTGCGTAACAGCGTTGCCGCCGGCGTAAACGACACGACCGACGAACTGAGCACGTACCTGCCATGTTGGTCCCGCAAAGATTCGAACGGGAGTAGAAACAACTTGCCGTCAGGAACAACAATAAGCCGAGCCCTTCGAGCGTACTCCGGAACCGGTTCCAGGAGGATGGAGTAAAGCTCGTGTTCAAGTTCAGGTGAATTCTTTTTGGCTTCGATCTCTGTTCTGTAAGTTGCCGTTAGCTCCTCTATTTTCCGCCGCCCCTCGGCAAGCTCAAGAATGATGCTGGCGCTTCTCAAGACAGCAATGCAATAAGAATGAGGTTCAGCAAGAACATATTCGAGCAATAGTTCGTCGGACCCCAAAATATTCTGGATGTCCACTAATCGAGCGGTCTTTTCGATGAGTTCCCGACGCGAAAGAGTGAATTCGTTGCGTACAAACGCGAGTCGGCGCTCACGTTCAGCGATCTTGTCCAGTAGTTCAGTCCGCTCCCTGGGGTCGTCTGAACGCATCAGCTTGACTTGTAAGTCTGAAAGCTCTGTTTCGAGCGGCGCGGATTGCGGCGAATCGTCTTCCGTCTGCTTTCTTCCGCCCTGCAGGTTTGCAACTATAACTTTGCCGCGCACCCGCTCTATGATCCCGAAAGCCGCAGCAACGCTCTTTCCGTGGGCGAGAAGTTTGAAATGCTCTATATAAACGTCGCTCTGGGCACCCGCGAGCGCGTTCTTGTAATACCGGTCGTGGACGTTGATCGACAACCCGTCAATCACGTCTTCTGCCTGCGCATACAACCTGCTGGCGCGCGCCGTATCGCCGCGGCGCACAGCTAGCTCGGCCATTACCTTCAGGTCGCGGGGAAGAAAATACCTATCCGCCACACGCCGACTGGCATCGAGAGCAACAGAAAGCCGGTCTTCGGCCTTGTCCAACTCGCCTGACTGCGCGTAGAGTTCTGCAAGTTCAAACATATCCTCCGCGACCAGTCGAAAGAACTCGAGTCTGGTGCCCAGGTCTGCAGCTTGTTCGAAGTATTTTGTTGCCAGGGCGCGATCGCCGTTCTGAAGTGCAACTCTGCCAAGGACTCGCAGGATTTCCGTTTCGTGACCCTGGAGGCGGTTTGCTCTCGCCTCAGCAAGACCGTGTTCTAAGAGTTGCTTGGCCTCCCGCGTCCTTCCCAGGGCTACCAGCGCCTCCGCTTTCCCCTCGTACGCCATGAGGGGGATTGGCGAATCCTGAGTCGATTCAGCAATGTGAATAGCCCTATCGAAGAAACGTAGTGCCTCAGTGTACCGCTCTGTCGTGTCGAAACCGTCCCCTAACATATCGAGATAGCGAATTTGAGCGGCAGTGTCACCGCTGACCATTGCGGACAGCAATGCTTTTCCGACTAAGCTGACAGCTCGCGAAGTATCTCCCTGCAGGAATGCAATAACGCCGAGTTCTCCGCGCGCTCGCGCTTCCCACTGCGTCTCACCTAAGCTGACAGCCAAGCTACGCGCTTCATTCCAAACTTTCTTCGCAGAGGGCGGATCAAAGTTTAGGTCCGTGCGACCCTTCGCTGCGAGGCACCAAAGCTTCAATTTCGGATCGGCCAGAACAACGGGATCCCGCAGCACGTCCGCCAGCATGCGTGAAACATCCACAATCGACATCGATTCCGATTCGGAGCGGATGCGCCCCACCTTTGCATACAACTCGTTCCGCGTGTCACCGTGTGAATGAAAGGACCTTTCGGCCTCCGTGTACAACGGCCGAGCCTTCGCCCAGTTCTCTAGCCATGACAATCGGTTTGCTTCGGCGAGCAGAGCGTGCGGATCCCCATAGTCCACTGTGCGGTGCAGAGCGCGGGGAGCATGAAAGGTCTTGTGCTCTACGTAAAGATAGAAGCTGGCTGCCAGTCCAGTCACCAGCAGAAGCACAGCAGTGATAGCTAGAAGGAAGCGTTTAAAGAGGGGCCACACGGCACGGTTCCCAGGACACCACTTTCGCCCTGTATATTAGCCGATAACGTAGTCAGACACTATAAGCTCTCTCGCATCTTGGGGTTCCGGCAGATAATGGTGAAAAGACACTGCAGTCCAGAGGAGACGCTTCTCTGTGGCGCTTGGTCAGCGACGCAACCCGAGCCGCCGGGCAAAGATCAAGCGTCGAATTCAGAGTAAACCAGAAATGGAATTGTACTTTGCAACGTGATCAGAAAACTGGTTCATCGCACAACAAGCGGGTAGGAATCCCATTCCAAACCATCCTTCCGAACTTGCAGAGCGTACCTGCCCGGGCGAAGCGAAGACAAACTCACCTCGATTGGAAGCAGAGTGATATGGTCCTTCAGTCCAGCCGTACCACTCACGGTCACAAGTGACTCACCGTTAGGTGATACAACACGAACATCGTAAGGACCATCGCTGCTCCCTAGCGGGAGATAGATGTTCAGATGTGAGACTGTTCGACGGAGTTCCAGCGGCCGTTCTCCTTGAGACGGATTAGACCCGGATTCGGTGCCTCGAGGAACGGAGCGATCTCTCAGATCTAACACAGCCGTTTGAGCCAAATCGCGTTGCCTGTATTTCTGGACTAGACTCCACCCCGCAGCGGAGGCAATGACCAACACGCTCGCGACGATCGCAAACAAAATGGTCATTCGGCGAAACTGGTAGGCATCTCGGAACTGACAGAAATCGCGATAGCAAGGACTGCAAGAAGTGAGATGGTCCAGCCAGGGCTCTGCCTCAACGAGCGGCACTCTGTGTCGCGCAATTCCCCTTACTATTTCTGAGGAAGGGCATCCTATCCTTTCGGGGTTAGGGAACTCCCGAAGAAGTCCATGGCCCAACGCATCGAGGATGCGTTTTTCCTCTCTCGATGAATACGGTTTGTCGCTCAGGATGGTGTCGCCTCGCATAAACTTAAATCTAAAATTCATTGATTTCAATCGAAGATCATCGATCAGCCGGTGGACTAGCCTTGCGCACGCGCAAGAGTTCGATCAGACGTTTGCGCGTTTTTTCCAGTCCGTACCTATACCTCATTATTGCCTGTTGCACATTTAGACCTAGAGGCTTTGAGATCTCCTTCCACGAGTAGCCATATTGGCGTGCTTTCCAAACATTTCTGGTCCACTCGTCCATGTGAACAACGATTTGTTTGATTGTAATTGCGCGCTCAAGTTCAGATACCCATCGAATGTTTTGGGCACTTTCAATCTTTTCGAGATCTGCAGTTGACGCAACTAATTCAATTGTGGAAAGCCGCCTCTGCTCTCTCTCTAGAAGTCTGTTGAAACGATGATGGAAGATGCCGATTAGATAGGATTCGAGGTTGGCTATTTCGAGCTGATGCTCATGTCGCCGTTGCCGTTTTTTGGAAACGGCCCTCAGCACTTTTTCCCAAACTTCTGCCGCGAACACGGTGCTATCTGATAAGAGACCTTTTTCGCCCAGTTTTCGCCGCGCATGAGCTAGGACATGGGGCCATGCCTGCCGGGCTGCGGCCAACAACGGTTCGTCAACCGCATTTGGCTGGTCACCCTTCTGCTGCTGAATCCCGAGGAGTACCCATTCGCCATACAGGTGGTCCGGTTTCTCCATTGATCTCTCGTTGATATGGACCGCCCAGTCGAAATGGGTCGTTGCAGCGTGCCATGCTGTTGTATTCGGTGTCAATGGTACGGAGGCACACTATAGTTTCTTAGTTTTTCCCTGGTCTTGGGTACCTAGTAAGTGAGGGCCATTGTCTTCCCGTATTAGTGTCCATGAGGGCTGGTTAGCTTGACTCATTGTGAATGCAAACACCTCATCATGACGATTGAGCGCGTCGATGAGCGCTCTTTGTGAAACGGGGGAAAGGAGATGTGGCGGATTCGCCAGGGTCGTACGTCTCACTATTTGACTTTGGGGAAGTCATTTAGCAAAGTACAGGCGGTTCTGCGCCCGGTTGCAATCCAATCTTCTAAAACACATTTCCCGTCGTGAGTATGAACTATTCTGCTTTTTCCGTCGAAGCTTGTTCATGCATGAAGCGTGACTTGGTATTTGGAGCGCGCTGAACATTCCGGGGGCATCTTCGAGTATTAACGTGCTCATCGTTCAGGAATTGTTGAAGCTCAGCTTCCAATTCAACCCGCGGGTGTCCTCAAATTCGGAGTTGTGACGACGGCATGCTGTATTTGACGACCTGTTGTCGTTCAGCTCTGGAGGTTGACCTGAGTAGGAGCGGGATCGTTAGAGCATGGGAAGGGAAGATGTACGAACAAATGGGTACCGGCCCATGGAAGACGATGTCGGTGTAACGAAAACCCGGAAGAGTCAGAAGTTCGCCTGGTCCGCGGCTTTGGACCAAATCCTCAAGGAGGGTTCGAAGCGCGGCAGGAACGGATCGCGTGTGGCAGTCCGCAAGGTATTGAATGCTGTCCCCGATCTGACTCGCAATGAGGTATTGAATCGCATCCGCAAGCTCAAGAATCCCACTGAACGCCGCAAGTACGAACGAGCCCAATGGACTCCAGAGCTCGATGAAATCCTGAGGAAGGGATATGCCCAGGGCTGGTCTGGGAAGCGGGCCGCCGGAAATGAGATCCTTAAACGGCGTCCAGACTGGCCACGGCATGTCATCGGGCGGCGTGCAGTCAAACTTGGGCTAAGACGAAAAATAGGCGACAGCCATGGTCGGACCAGGCCATCCCTCTGGTCGGAAAGTGAAGACCGTGCCCTGCTGGACCGCGCGGGGTATGACCTAGTAGACGTAATTGGCGAGGTGTTGAACCGAAGCGAAAATGCGGTCAGGTGTAAGCTTGCGCGGCTGGGTGAGAGGAGCAAAGTTTCCGACGGATATACACGAAGAGCTCTCGCTGGCTTTTTGCACGTAGGCTTTAGAGTCGTAGAGCGGTGGATCGTTCTCGGTTGGCTCAAAGTTCGGGACCCGCGGATTTCTCGAACCTCCGTGGAAGACTTCGCGAAGAACCATGCTCCCCAACTGCGGTTAGCAATTGAAGTCCCGCAAAACTTGCCTCCTGAAAGGGGGAAGACAAGGGCAGGATACAGCTTGGCTAAGGTCGCCAAACGATTTGAGGTGGATTCTGAAACGGTGCAAGAGTGGATTATGCGGGGCTGGCTGAAATTCTGCGATCCGCACATCACGGAACGCTCCTTTGAAGAGTTCTGTAAAAAACATGGGTCGGAAATCAATTTTGACCTGCTTGGGCGAGATGCACGCGTCTGGTTAATTGAATCAATGGGGCTGGTGAAAGCTCCTAACAAAGTTGATGGTCGAGGTGAGTTGCTTCCCGTTCGCAAGCAAGCATTAAGGGTGAGGACGTGCGAAGCGTGTCATAAACCTTTCCACGGCAACGTGTATTTTCGGCATATCAAAACGTGCCCGAACCTTACCTCAAGCCCAAGTCCGGGGAAGTGATGAGCTCTTCGATCCGCTGCCGCACCGCGTAAACGTCGAACCAACGTGAACTGCGTTCACAAGACTCAGTCTGAGTACTCTTCGACGTAGGCGTCCGCTGCTTTTCGCCATTCCCTAAACGAAGGATAAGAGGCCTTGCGATTTGGTTCCCACTGGCTGTCCCAATGCACCCAATACTCCGCCGTACGCACATTCCGAGGATGGTTCGAAGCGTGCCAGAGAACAGCGTCAAACCATCCCTCGCTCTTGGCTTCGGCGAAGAATTGGTCTTCTCCCCACTTGAGCAAACGAGTGAAGGATTGAGGTTGTCCCGGCGGGTCCTTTCTGCGCATTTGCCATTCCCATTCGAGAAATCCGGGACACCGAGCCTGTAATTCGTGTTGGACTTCGGGCGGAAGTTCGCCCTCAGCGTCGATGGCCGATCGGGACCAGTAGGCGAAGGCTTCCCAATCGATGTAGCGGTCGAGAGCGGCGGCGAGGCGTTCGGCGGGAACACCCTTCAAGGACTCCATAATCGTGCGGATTTCATGGCACAGAAGTGGGGTATCGTCACATTGGCCGGCTGCCAGCCTCCATTCTTCAAGCCGGGGATAGGGACTAGGCCTTCGCAGCTTCCACTGCGCATGGCATTCCCTCCAATACGCCTCGGCACGATGGAAGCGGGGATCACGAGCCGCATAAAAGGTGATCGCGCTAAACCAGCCTTCCTGTTGAGCAAACGCAAATATACGTCCGTCTACCCACTCGCTGAGTCGCTTCCAGAGGAGTGAATTGTGGCGGGGATGTTTTTTGCGATATGTCTCTTCATATTCAAGGAATCCGGGACATTTTTCCCGAAAGATTTTTTTGAGCCAATTAGGAATTTTTCCTTCAGCCTCAATGATCGAGCGCGCCCAAAACGAGAACTCTGTCCAGCTTACGTAATCATTTCTTACCTGCAGGAGATGATCCCAGCGGACACGTCTCCCTTGTTGGTCTGCGCGAAGCCGAGTCTCTATCTGGCGCGCTCGCGCGACTTCGCCTGGGTTTCGTCTTTTCTTACCGGTCAATCGATTTCATCCTTTTCCGGTACCACAACGCTCCCGCGAGCAATTCCGCGCAGGACCGTATGCGCATTCGGCTTGCACGTCATCACACCAAATAGAAAGCAGCAGGCACATAGAAGACCGGGGCAACGCGGATGGTCCACCGGTCAGGAGCCAAATCCGCAGGCTCAACGCGGAAACTATTTCTCTCCAGGCCCAATTACAGCCTCCGTATTTGCTTGGGGCTTTTCACCCCAGAAGGAATAATCGTTGATCCGCTGCCCAATGGTGGTCGATGAATATGAGACTAAGGCGCGGAGTCTGGAGAATTTTCTTATAGCAGACTCTGCGACGAACGATCAATCTCGACTCGACAGCTCAAAGCCTCCAGCACAACAACAAAGTAGAATTATAAGCAATATGCATCAACGCGCTGGCAGTTGTCGAACCTGACGCCAACCGAATCCAGCCATAGGCAACGCCAGTTGCAACTACCCATGCCCACTGCGCCGTCGTCCTTGGTTGATGAAAAACGGAGAACAAAAGTGCGGTTACGAGAGTCGCAATTACGGCACCCGATGAACGGGCAACGAGTGGAAGCAGACAACCTCGAAAAAACGACTCCTCAAAAAAAGGAACTACGGTCGCGGCAAACAATCCCCACGCCCAATTGGTGACCTCTCGGTTTGTCCCATGGCCCGGTACGTTCCCGCCCAGCGCTAGTAGAACTCCGATCAGTGCCGCGATGCCGAGATACCTGCGTGATGGCAAGATCCAACCCAAAGATCGCCACACTGGTCGGTGGTATCGGATTTTCAGAATTGCAAAAAGCGAACAAGTCAAACAGCTCGTCACTAAGATATGGAGCCCCAAGGAAGGTTGGTCCAATTCATGTTGTGCTAGTAATCGAAGACGGATAGCCAAACGAAGCGCCACGTTCAAGCAGGAAAGAACCATGAACAAAATACCGACATCGTCATAGCCCCAGTAAACGTCTCCGGAGAAGGGAAACACAGATCGACCACTGGCCGCGAGTTTTCTTGCCTGGTCGGGCTGATTGTCGGCAACGGTATTGTCAGACAATTTGTTTCTTCCAAGACTGCAACCATGAGTCAGCCAAGGTGCGGTGAACCGGGCGTGGGATTGTGCATGCGAAGATGCTCGAACTCCGGCACCACGTGGAAGGGAGTTTTAGGGGGCTGCACAGCTTCTGCTAGCTGCTCGATAAATTCGAGAGACGAATTGCCCAAAAACTTGGCCGTCTCATGGATATGCAGGACGCCGTCCGGATTAATTCCCATGAGCCTAGCACAGGTTGCGTCAGCGGCTACCGGATCGTCGGCCAAAACAATCGTACCGAGCAGACGCGCCGCTCCATTCAGAGGTCCGTTTCCTTCCATACCAACGATACCGTCGGCGATCACAAAATGGACCGGGACGGTCGCGCACAAATCGACGACGCACTGGTGGATTCCTTTCCAGTGGAGAATATTCTTCGGCCAGCCGTACTTGGCGCCTGGAACCACTCCAAACATGTTCTTGAGGCTCAGCGTGACGCCGGACCAATGATGAGTTTTCATCTTGGGCATGGACACGATAAAGTCCGAGCCGAGAACGGTTCGTGGCAACCACAGATGTCCCAGATCTGTATAGGTCGAGCGCAATTTTACCTTCTCGAGTTCGTCGCGATTTAAATCCACGAAGAGAACATTTTGCTCCTTCAACTGCTCGGCATATCCACTTTCTGACAATAACAAGTGTGTGTCCCGCTGGTGCCCAGGGCCTTCGGCGACGACCACACGTCTTGCACCCAACCGTCGAAAGCACTCGACGGCCGCGGTGACCATCAGCGGGTGAGTATTGATGGCGTCGCCGGGGATGTAATCCACGAGATTTGGCTTAAGTAGTACGGACCGATTGCTGAGATCCAGGCCAAAGAGGCGAAGCCCTTGCATTAGGATCTCTTCCAGCTTCGCGTCATATGCCGAGGCGCGGAGAATCGCCACGCGCGAATGGGCAGGACGTCGCATGGAGTGATACGGGGGCTGAAAAAACCGTCGCGAGAGTGCGGCGCCGGCGGCGACGGCCGCCGTCCCAGCAAGGAGAGTTCTACGGTCCACGTTCATTCTCTAACTCCAAAAATATCTTGTCCATTGGCTGATTTCAGAGCAAGCGCAACGACGGCGAGAGTCGCGGCATCTTCGATCCTGCTTTCCTCGATCGATTGCAACAGACGAGAGTGTGGCTCCCGGATGGACCGCTGGTGCGATTGAAGCGCGATGAGAGCCCAAGCCAAGCTCCACGGCGCTGACCGTGTTAGCACGGCGTGTTCGAGCCAGTCGAGACTTTGTTGAACAGTTGGATTCAATGTCTGAGTAACGAGGGCAACCAGGGCAATCGCAGTAGCGTCAGGATGTGGTGCAAGTGGCACTCCGTAGACGACGCCGTTGCCGGCATTCCACCCTCCGCCTGGGCAAACGCGATCGAGCAGCATCTGGACACCAAGCTCGATCCGGAAGTTGGCTTGTGAAGCCCCATTAGGTGGAAACCATTGTTTGAGGGCGAGCAGGGAAAACGAAGTAGGCACAACCCAGCTGTTGGTCTCAGGCATCCATGGCCAACCGAACTTGTCAGGATCGAAACGAACGTGCCGGTCGGTCGTACGAAATTTCCACTTCCACAGCCAGTGGGACTCACGACCTTTGGACTGAAGCAACCAGCGCTGCCCCCTATCGATCACGGAAGCGTGAACAGCTCTACCTTGAAGGGCCCAGAGAGCGAGCGATGTCGTCCAGGATCCTTCACGATCGTCGCCTTCAAACGCCGGCCAACTCCCGTTCGGATTCTGCATGCTTATCACGAACCTGAGACCACGGTTTTCTGCTTCGGACTCGTTGGACCGCAGAGCGAGTAACGATAGACACGTGGGCTCGAGGCTGGCTTGGCGCGATGCTAGATGATAGCTCCAACCCCCATGCGGGAGTTGTCGTCGGGTCAATTCTTGCAGGATTTCTTGAAGCATGAGCGCCAGCGTCACCACGGCCTTTGTAAGCGGGAAAAGTTGATGTGTCAAACAATGGTGCGAGGACGCCGTTCGGCGAAGGCAGAATGTTTGCGACATATTTTGCATCAGTGAAAAAAAGATGGAACGCAAAATGCTGGTTCGCGGGGAGGCGATTGGTCAGCCGCACTCAGGAATCAGAATCGAGGCCAGTTTGGGGAAATACGTTTTTGGAGTGTTTGAGACGACCTCAGCAACATGTGGAGAGCTGCGACAAACCGCCTCTCCTACTCCCCTCGCCGAGGATCGGTCCCAAACAAAATGTTTGCGACATATTTTGCATCAGTGAAAAAAAGATGGAACGGGTCGTGCATCGTGAGGCACCTGGAAGCAGCCCCGGCTCTGGGGGCAGAATGTTTGCGACATATTTTGCATCAGTGAAAAAAAGATGGAACGGGTCGTGCATGGTGAGGCACCTGGAAGCAGCCCCGCTCTGGGGGCAGAATGTTTGCGACATATTTTGCATCAGTGAAAAAAGTTCTTTTACCCAGGTGCTGGATTGTAAATGGATGGCCCTCGTTAGCGTTAGCCGTTTTTCAAGAGAGCAAAACAGGACATTTCTGCTTGCAACGAAGTACTGACCGGCTGCGCTTGAGACTCTTTGGCTGTACTCTCCGGGCTGGAGGCGCTTAAAGTGTTTTCCTCACCGGAGGAACTTTCTCGGAGGCTCCGCGAGGCCCAGTACGTTATCGACAGGGTCACGCTCGAAGTCATTTATCTGGCTGCCAGGATGAAGAAGCCCTTGCTCGTTGAGGGGCCTCCTGGCTGCGGGAAAACCGAGCTCGCGTACGCGGTGGCGGCGGCCGCCGGGACAAGCGTTGAAAGACTCCAGTGCTACGAGGGTATCACCGAGGAAAAAGCCATTGGCAAGTTCGACGAGGCGCTGCAAAAACTGTACCTCGAGACGCAACGGGAGCAGCTTGCCGAAGATTGGGATGCAATCCGGAATCGCCTTCATTCGCTGGACTTCTTCGCCGAAGGACCACTGTTGAGGGCATTGAGGCATGAAGACCGGCCGTGCGTCTTGCTTGTGGATGAACTGGATAAGGTCGGACCAGAGTTCGAGGCGCTCTTACTGGAGGCTTTGAGCGCGTGGCAGGTGACAGTGCCGAAGCTTGGGACCATTAAGTCGGAGAAGGTTCCTTTTGTGGTGCTGAGTTCAAACGAGGAACGCCGCCTGGGTGATCCGCTACGGCGCCGCTGCTTCTACCTCCGATTTGAATACCCCACCGTTGAGAGAGAGACGGAGATTCTGGCAGTTCGCAGCCGGACCACAAGTGAGGCCCTGCGCGGGCAGATGGCTGGACTAGCCCACGCCTTGCGTGGGTGGAATATGGAAAAGGCACCGTCGATCGCAGAAATACTGGATTTGGCGGTTGCCCTTGAGATCCTTGGGGTCGAAGAAATTTCGCACGAGCAGCGAGACTTACTCCTTCCTCTGTTGGCCAAAACGGAGTCTGACCGCAAACGCCTGTTATTGCGTGCAGGATTCGAAGGCCTCGTGGCGGATTCGAAACGATACCGCGACGAACTGCTCAGCGCAGGTCAGGTTGCTTCCAGCGCAGTAACCGCAGGAGCAACGACATGAAACACGCCGTTCGCCTCTTGGTTGCGGCGTTCTGTCTATGCTTCGCGGGAGCATGTGCGGCAGAGACGATGACGGTGCGGGAGTACTCGGAGCGGTGGGCCCACTACTACGCGGACGTCTATCGAGTTCCGCGGGAACTGGTGGAAGCAGTGATTCAGGCCGAATCGAGCTGGGATCCGCTCGCCGTATCACGGAAAGGTGCGGCGGGGCTCATGCAATTGATGCCGAAAACCGCAGCGAGATTCGGCGTGAAAGACGTCTTTGCGATCCCCGAAAACATCCGAGGGGGTGTTGCCTACCTGGCGTTCCTGATCAACCTCTTCCGAGGGGACCTGAGGCTTGTGGCGGCAGCATACCAGGCTGGAGAGTCTTCGATCCTTTCGCGGGGACTGGAATACTCCTCGCGGGAGGTCTATCGGTACGTAACTCGGGTGCTGCGGCTCTACAGTGCTAAGCGTGCACGGCACCTGAACGCCCAGTTGGAGCCGACCGCTGAGAGGAGGAGCCATGCGCTTAAGTAACGCTACGATTGTTTTCTGCCTATCAATCATGATCCCGAGTGTATCGGCGCAGGTGGTGCAAGTTCAGCCGCAAATCCAAACGAAATCTCAAATCGACGGAAAGGTGACCGTGCTCGAAGTGGCCGCTCACTTTGTGACCACGATCCGGATGCCTGAAACCGTCAATTCGGTCGTCGTAGGAGATCCTTCGCTGTTTCAGGTCGAACACTCGGAACGGGAACCTGAACTTGTTTTCGTGAAGGCTCTTACGACAAGACCAGCCGAGACGAATTTGCTGATTTCAACGACAAGGGGCCGCGTAGCAAGTCTTCTGCTCATCAGCCGGGGCGAACAAAACTCGCAGACTCAGGCAAAAGTCGATTTCCTGCTACGTTACCGCTCGGCGGGTGGATTCCTGATTGAACAGCAGGCTTACCCGACAGCCCTGCTCGGGGAAACGACAAATGTCCCAGCCGCCCTCAAGCCGGTGGCGATCACAACAGCCGGGAAGGGCCAAGGACAGCCGGGTTCCTCGCAGGAGCGAGCAAGAGAGGGCGGCCTCGGTCAGCTGCTCGAGCGCCAGGAGCGCGCTCCTTTGCCACACCTCTACGGAGAACATGTCGATGGGGAAGATGGCTCTGGAGAGCGCGTTCGCACTGGTGCGAGCGAAATTATCGATGGTGGCCAGCAGGTGATAGTTCTGTTCTCAGTCGTGAATCCAACAAAGCGAAGCATTTTGCTGATGCCCCCACAGATTCAGCTAGGTGGAAAGACGAAAACAGGCAAGGTCGTGAAGCACTCGCAATGGTCCACGGCCGAGCAGTTGGCCGTATTGGACTATCGGCTCAGCCGTCGGCGCTTGGGACCGGGAGAAAGAGCCGACGGAGTGGTTGTCTTTGAGCGGCCGCCGTACAAGCAATCTACCGAGACTCTCATGTTGCAAATGGCCGAGGCGGGAGCCGTCGACAGGCCGGCACTTGCACCGATCGGCTTCGGAGTCAGCTCGTTTCAGGAGAATGCTCAAAATGGAAACCGAAAGAGTGGAAAGTAACAAATCGCCAGACGCCCCAGAAATCGCCCAAGAATCCCCCGAAGAGGAACCAGTCGTAGAGGCCTCTAAGAATCCAGGTTGGCGAGCGATATTTCGAGAGGCCTTCAACAAAGCACGTCGCGCGCAAAAGCCTACGATCACTCGTCGGGACTTGGGAAAGGACCGCAGCAAATCACTAATTCTTGTCGTCGGCGGTGGCATGGTACTTTTGCTCTTATTCTTCGGGGTCTTCTCCTCGCCGAATAAGCCGACTGGTCCGGGAAATCTTAAGCGGCCAGGATCACCGAATCTAGGTCGCAAGGAGACTCCTGGACAAGGTCCCTCAGAAGCTGGGAAATCGGTCACCCCGTTGTTGAGTGCGGACTTGCGTTCCCCGGATGGCGCAAGGAGTAGTGATCTGACGGCGGATGACATTGACAAAACCGCACGAGTTCGTGCCACGACCCCCAATCAAATAACGCCCTCCAATAGCCAAGCGCAGACAGGGAAAATCGTTCCCCCTTATGCGCGGCAGTATGCATTGAGTCAGATAAATGTTCCTGAAAGTGCCCTCCCGCCGTCCTCGCCGACTGCTTTAACATCTGACGACCTCCGAAAGCCCTCTCTCGTGTTTGTCCGCGCTGGTCAAAACTCACCGCCATCTGCGGGGCCTCAAGCGCCAATGCTGGAGACGAGTCTCGTCATGAGATCCCTGCCTGCGGGCACGCGGTTGATCGCGCGGCTTGAGTCCCCCGCGAGCAATGCGGCACATGCACCGGTTGTCGCTGTCATCGAGTACAACTACGAGCAAAATGGAGAGATTGTTGTCCCGGCTGGAGCGAGAGCGCTTGGGAAGCTGGAGCAGGTGAATAGCTCCGGCTATGTCGGGATTCATTTTGAATCCATTGAAATGCCAGACGGGACGAGCGAAAAAATCGACGCCGCTGCCATGGACCTCCACTTTGGGCCTCTGAAGGGTAAGGTGACTGGCAAGAATGCTGGCAAGAAGTTTTTGGTTACATCGCTAACCGGACTTGGGACGGCCGCGGCCTATCTGGTCGGCTCAGGTGGTGGAAACGGGTTTAATGGCCCTATTTCGGAAAGCACACTGTTGCGAGAGCGCGTGGCCAACAATATTGGGATCGCGGGCGATCAGCAATTGACCAACCTAGCGTACAACCAAAACGTCGTCGTGACGGTGCCAGGGAACACGCGGTTTTACCTGATATTCCAGAAGGTCTTTGGGGAATCGAACGCACCAAAGGAACTCCAGCCAGCCAGTGCCAACTCCACACAACTAGCCAATGCTAAATTGCCAAGTCTCGAAGAGTTACGCCAATTGATGCAGCTCAGGCAGGAGCTGAGTCAGCTGTATCAACAACCAACGCAGCCCGGATCATCTCCTTCCCAGCCATGACCAAGCAATGGAGTAGGAAATGAACCCCATATGGAAGCCTCTGGTGGAAAAACTCGGCCGAGATCGATGTGTGGGGTTCATGTATATGGGCCGTGTGAACGGCGTCCACCAGTACAAGCACGGAATCACACGCACCTACCTTAACCTCGATGAGCATGGGAATTGCTACGTATGGAATCAAACCTGGGGATTTGTGAATGCGGACTTTGAGGTCGAACTCTCCGGGCTTGAAGCCGACCTTCGAAAATGCGATGCGACGCTCGTGGTTCCCTACGATGAAGATTACATCGCTCAGAAAGAAGAGGTTTTGCAAAGCCTTGGAATTCAGGCGCTCAGAATCAAGGTTGAACCCGGGGATTGGACCTTAGATAGCCAATCCACCGACCCGCCTGCGGTCTAGTTTTTGTCACACAGGCACTTGGCGCATCCTCTTTCGTTGGGCTACATTAGACCCGAAAGCGGGCAACTGTGCACGGCAGTTTGTTATCGGGAGTTGTTCATTGGCGCTCAGGGCAGGGTGTGGTCGCGAGTGATCTGCTCACGGGGTGGATGAACCGGTGTGACCACGCAAACCTTCTTGTTGCAGTAGGATTTCTGGCGGAGCCCAGGTCCGGGAATCTCAACTCATTCCCGGATTGGGTGCTCTTGGCAGCCGTCGGTATCGGACTCTTCTGGTTAGAGAAGGGGGCATTGGCAGGGCTCCCCTATTTCCTCCGAAGACATATAAGGGCCCTCGTAGCGCTTTTGTTTTTTTTCGGATTCGTAAGGTTCATTGTCTGGGCGCCATTGTGGTGGGTGTTACACCCCTTTGGGTTAACGGAGAAAACGAGCATCGTGGTGCTCTTAGGCATTGCGATACCGGTATGGATTTTGTCTTCCATTTGGATCTACGTTTCAAGACCACGAAGGGCAGTGGTCACTGGTTCAAGCCAACAGCCAGTATCTACAAAGCTTGCCCCATATCCAGCTAGCGCGACGACTCGCGACATCCTACCAGCCGTTCCTGCATTGCGCTTTGCGGACGTTGGCGGCATGGAAGGTATGAAGCAGCAGATCAGCGAATTGGTGAAGAGTCGACTCAACTGCAAAAAATACAAGCGTTATGGCGTTGTAAAGAACGGAATTCTCTTGCACGGGTGTCAGGGCGGGGGGAAATCACATCTTGCTGAGGCCACCGCTGGTGAATTCGGCTTGCGTTTCTATCGTGTCTCCCCCCTGAAACTGGTAGACCAGAAGATCGGAGCGACGGCCGAAAATATTCGCTACGAGTTTGCCAGAGCGGCTGCCAATACACCCGCGCTACTTTTTTTCGATGAACTCGATGCACTGGGAACAGCACGCCAGGCATCGCCCACCGGGGGAGACCCGGGAGGAGGTGGGCGCGAGTTAAATAATGCTGTCGTCCAGTTGATGGAGTGCGTTGCCGAATATCGTGCCACGCCTGGCTTTGTTTACGCAGCCGCCACGAATAGGCTGGACGCTCTGGACGAAGCGCTGACCCGCGACGAACGTTGGGATCTGAAACTTCGTGTGGACAGGCCTGACGAGCAAACTCGCGAGAAGATCTTTGAGGTCCAATTTTTGAATAGACCATGGCGGCGATTCGATCTAAAGGAATTCGCTCGGGACACGCCAGGGGCGACGGCCGCGAGAATAAAGCTCCTGGTGAATCAAGCAGCGCTTATTGCTGCAGAGCAAAACCGCTTGATTGAGACGCGAGACCTTCGCCGAGCTCTTGAGCAGAGTGGCGGCACGGATCGTCCCCTGTTTGAGACGGTGCAATGGGAAGACCTAGTCGTAGATGATGGAGTAGAAAAAGACTTACGGACATTGATTCGGCTGCTCGAAGACCGGGAGGTGGCACGAAAAACTCGAGTCGGCGTGCCCACGGGTTTAGTCTTGGTCGGTCCGACGGGTACCGGTAAGGGCATGATCGCTCGACTAATCGCGACCCAAACGCGTCGCAGCTACTACCCAATTGCACCAGCGGATGTGCTGGGAGGCAACGTAGGAGAGTCAGTTAAATTAATTCGCAAGGTCTTTGTTCGGGCAAGGGAGAACAGCCCCTCACTGATCTTCCTGGACGAAATGGATAGTCTCTTTCCTGACAGGAAGGGCATTCTGAGCCAGCACGACGTTCAGCTCGTCGACCAGTTTCTAATCGAGGTATCTGCTCTGGAGCCCAACAACAATGTCTTTCTAGTAGGCGCCACAAACCACCCCGAAAATGTCGACCGCAGTGTCCTCGGTGGCCATCGCTTCTCGGACAAATGGCAGATTGGCGTTCCCGGGCCCGAAGGATGCCAGAAACTCCTGCGCAAATACCTGGCAGATGTGCAACTTGAGGCAGGGACTGCAGTTGAGCAGCTCGCGCAGGGTATCTCAGGGTCTGCGCCAGCCGATATCGAAGCCATTTGTGCGGCAGCGAAGCGTTTCGCGTTCGGCCGAATGGGGGAAGCCCCGGAACTCCCGCCCCTGAGCTCAAAGGACTTCGAAGAAGCGGTCAAGCGCGTCCGAGGGCAATACTAGTCTCTCCTGTCTTGGTTAGCCATTCTGTTTTCCTCAGCGTTCTTCCATCCCAGCGGATTTTTCAGGCTCGTTTGACAGAATATTTTTTTCATCTTAGGTTTCCCGCACTCTCACCGTTCTTCCGACTGTTTTTTTCAGCGGACGGGCGAAGAGAGCGAATGGAGGAACCTATCGATGAGAATCCAGCCGAGCACTCGGTGGACAAAACCTTTTGCGATGGTCGCCATCTGCCTCATCCTCACCAGCCAGTACCTTTGGGCGCAGAACCTCGGGACTGCCCCCGCGATCAACACGGCGGTGCAAGGACAGACAGGGGCACAGCCGGAAGGGGCCTTTCTCAATTTCATTAACTGGATTGGCAACGTGATCGCACCCGTGGCAGCCGGCGGCGCTGTCGTGGGGGCCGTCGTGAGTTGGATCACTGGTCGAGGCGCAGGTCGCTGGCTGATTGCGGCGATGGCGTTCTTGGCAGTGTCTGGCGTCACGCGACTCCTGGAGTTTTGGGTCACGAACGGAACTGGAGGTGTCACGTAAAGAGCAAAGCCGACGCAGAATCGTCTCGTTCAGAGCGACAGGCAGTCTGGAATGTAAATCCCTTTAATCCAGGCTGCCTGTCCTAACAACAACTCGAACATCGGCTTCAGTTCTGTGAGTTAAGGCCATGGCTATACCGCAACTATTAAGCGACGTCGTAAGAGTTCTCCTACTGCTCGCCCCTTCGGCCGCATTGCTGTCACTCGTGTTGGCCGGGATCAGCTTGCGAAGGGAAGGCGGGAACACTTTCATTATCGGCGGCGGCTTCACGAAGTGGATGTTCTGGGCAGTTGTCTTCGCAACACTCCAATCGCTCCTGGGCTGGTTCAACACCTTTGGAGTGGGTGCGCCGCTACCGGGTGGAGGCATTGGCACTCCCTGGCTCGCATCCTTCCAGACGGACGTCGCAAACTTCATGTCGAATTTTGTGATGGCGCGGCTTGTCCCTACACTGGCGGCCTTTTTTGTATTGAGAGCGGTCCTGGACGTCGCAGGGGGCGGACACCCTTTCCCGTCCATCCTTACAGCAATGTTCCTACTGGGAACGCCAGCAACGTTCACTCTTATCCAAAGCTATAACACGGGGACGCCGTTCGCGACGGCGGACGTCCTCGACAGCCTCTGGACTCACTTCGCGGGAGTGATTGCGCCGACCGCTGCAGCACTGGCCGTTATAGGCGCAGTCATCAACTTCGCGACGCGGCGGCCGTGGATGCGGTTGATAGCCGTCGCCCTCGCGTTCCTATGTTTGTCAGGGATTTGGAGACTCGTCCAGGCGATGGAAGCTTAGAAGGCGACACGAAATGTCATTCGAAAACGGAATCCTAAACTTAGCGAACTGGGCAGGTAACGTAATTCTTCCCACGCTCGCCGGTCTGTTCATCGCCGCCGCTATTCTCCAGTTCTCGAAAGGCGTGGACTATTCACACGCTTTGTATGGAGCATTCGCTTGTTTGATGGTGTCCGGCCTTACTCGGGCGATGGAAACATTCGCTACGCAGAGGGCTTGGAACGATCCCGACCAGTATTGGGTTGCGATTCTTACTCTCGTTAACTGGATTTGCAATGTGATTCTCCCCGTCTATGCGGGCTTACAAGTTGCCGTCGGTGCGATGAGCTTGGGAATGGACCATCACTTTCATCCGGCCAGCAAATGGATGCGACATTTCGCAACCGCTGGGTTTTGCCTGATGGTTTCCGGTCTTCTTCGTCTCGGGGAATTCTTCGTTACGCAAGGCACGGGCGGAGTGACGTGAAGGGAGGAAAGACGATGCCACTCGAAGTCACGCCGGTGTACCGAAACCTGAGAACGCGGGTCACCTTCTTTGGCCTGGAAGCGGAAGACCTTTTTGCGGTCCTCGCGGCTGCTGTAATCCTGAATATCTTCGGCCGGTTTCTCAACCGCGAGATGTTCGGCGTGCCGATGAACATCGTCCTGCAATACGTTGTTCCACTCCTGATGGTGCCGGCGCTGATGTTGTTCAAGTACGGCAAGCAGCGCGCCTATCTGCAAGATTGGATCATGTTTCACGCAAGACCCCATGTCTATTCAGCATTGGAACGCGACTCCCAGTTCATACGGGAATACATCAAGACGGAAGGCAAATAGATGCCTGCAACACTCGAACAATACCAAAAGTCCTTAGGTCAGCCTG
>Ga0137418_10001761_pt1 | contig 19966 bp, 21 predicted proteins | sample CZODoug3_1_2_16f_FD_122242 | JGI IMG/M metagenome (GOLD analysis project Ga0137418, IMG submission 122242) | Vadose zone soil fungal communities from Angelo Coast Range Reserve, California, USA - CZODoug3_1_2_16fungal (Hybrid Assembly) | ecosystem: Environmental > Terrestrial > Soil > Vadose...
TCTTTATCACTGAGGGTGGCACCCAATTCACCCAGTCTTCTTGTCTTTGAGGATCTTCTTCACAGATTTCTGGTAAAGATCAAAAGCTCCCTGGATGTTCACCTGTGTTTGCCCATGTGAGACTCAATCCATTTTACAACATCCTGTGTTTGCATGGGTGAGATCTAATTATTTTACACCATCTCATAAGACCTGTTTGCCTGTGTAAATCATAATTATTTTATAGCATCCTGTGTTTGCCTGTGTGAGACCTAATCCATTTTACAACATCCCAGAGAGTTAGTGTTTAATCCCAGTTGGCTGAGTTGGCTGAGCTTTGCTCAGCAGATATTTGTGATCTGATTATTTTTAATCCTGGCTGAGTTGGGCTAAGCTTTGCTTGGCATATATCTGTTATTGGGAATTATTCTTTATCCCACACTGAGGGTGGCACTCAATTGACCCAATGTTCTTGTCTTTGAGGATCTTCTCCACAGATTTCTGGTAAAGATCAAAAGCTCCCTGGATGTTCACCTGTGGTTTCCCATGTGAGACTTAATTATTTTACAACATCCTGTGTTTGCCGGTGTAAGTTATAATTATTTTACAATATCCCGTGTTTGCCTGTGTGAGACTTAATTATTTTACAACATCTCCTGTTTGCCCGTGTGAGACCTAATTATTTTACAACATCCCGTGTTTGCTGGTGTGAGACCTAATTATTTTACAACATCCCGTGTTTGCCCGTGTGAGACCTAACCATTTTACAGCATCCCGTGTTTGCCCATGTGAGACCCAACCATTTTACAGCATCCTGTGTTTGCCCCTGTGAGACCTAACCGTTTTGCACCATCCCCCTGTTTGCCCATGTGAGACATAATTATTCAGCACCATCCTATGTTTGCCTGTGTGAGACCTAATTATTTTAGAGCATTTCCTGTTCCCCCGTGTTTGCCCGTGTGAATCATAATTATTTAGCACCATCCTGTGTTTTCCTGTGTGAGACCTAATTATTTTAGAACATTTCCTGTTTTCCCGTGTGAGACCTAATTATTTTAGAACATTTCCTGTTTCCCCATGTGAGACCTAATCCATTTTACAACATCCCTTGTTTACCTGTGTGAGACCTAAGCCATTTTACAACATCCCCTGTCTGCCTGTGTGAGACTTAATTATTTTATAACATCCCATGCAACACCATTAGAGAGCTCTGGCACATGTCCTGTTGCATAATAACCAAACATACTGTTCTGAATGAAATTATTATTATTATTTAATTGATTATCTTTATGGGTTAAATTACTCCATACATTCCCCACTCCATTAAACTACCCAATCCATGTTGACAAAAATGCCAATGCAATTATCTGATGCCCGTGCAAAGAGCAAACCATGATCCAGTGGCTAAGGGGACAAAGGTATTACTGGAAAAGGGATCCCACATGGCCAACCACATGGCCTCCATGCGAGCACCTCGCGAGACAGTCGTGCCCTTCTCGCGAGAAACATGCGAGAATTCACGCGAGCACGCACGCGAGCCGATCGACACAGCCAAAACACCCTTCTCCCGTTACCTTACAGACGAGGGAGTGACCCGTGGCGTTGCCACGGAGGTTAATGTTTAATCCCAGTTGGCTGAGTTGGCCGAGCTTTGCTCGGCATATATGTGTGATTTGATTATTTTCAATGCTGGCTGAGTTGGCCAAGCTTTGCTTGGCATATATCTGTTATAGGGAATTATTCTTTATCACTGAGGGTGGCACCCAATTCACCCAGTCTTCTTGTCTTTGAGGATCTTCTTCACAGATTTCTGGTAAAAATCAAAAGCTCCCTGGATGTTCACCTGTGTTTGCCTGTGTGAGACTCAATCCATTTTACAACATCCTGTGTTTGCATGGGTGAGACCTAATTATTTTACACACCATCTCATGAGACCTGTTTGCCCATGTAAATCATAATTATTTAATAGCATCTTGTGTTTGCCCATGTGAAACCTAATCCATTTTACAACATATTGTGTTTACACATGTAAGACCTAATTACTTTACATCATCCCATGAGACCTAATTATTTACAACATCCCAATCATAATCCCTCATGCAAAGAACAAATACATACAAATAATACTTCAGAAGGTGGTAAAGGAGATCAAAAAAAGAAACTTATACAACATCCAGTATGTCAGTGAAACTATCCTCTCCCAAAATCAACCCAATTATGTACAGAAACAATGACATTGAAGCCTACTTTCCATCACATTTATTCTATGTAAAAATTTGACTTATGTTGGTGAAAAGTCAATTTTGGGACATTAGCCCCTTTGTGATATTTTGACAAGTTGCATAACAATTTCAACCAAAGGGGACATGATCCAGTTGTTGGATAACCAATACTTGATAGCACAGCTTGCAATTTGGATCCTGGCCAACCACAGCAACCAGTACCTCTGTAATTAATCAAAAATAATTATATTAATGGGACTTGACAAATATTTTGTTGACCTGCCCAATTAATTTTGACATAATAATTAACAATCATTCTCAATACACCTAACAATGCCTGTAATCCAAGCAAGGTGCTTGTCACCCCAGCAACCCCTAGTAACATTATGTGGCACCCACATATGTTTATCACATATTTTACCTTTTGTGGGCATACATAATGTAAAATATTTCGGAATCATATGCAGTTATCACATATTTTGTCGCAAATTTTACATATGCGGACATATATGCTGTGATCACATAATTATTAATGTATTTTAAATATTTCAAAGGATAGTCAGTACATATGCGATAAACTTAAATTGGCCGTGGTCTGCCGTGAGCGTGCGGAGTCCCGAAATGGATGGTACCGTAATAGTAATACACGTGACAGCTTGATCGGCGTTGTTTTAATTTAGCCTGCCATGGCTCTCGAGCCTTTATGCAAGCTTTATGCCTAGCTTTACCATCAATATCGCCTTTACCGCCTATCGAGATGCCCGACTCACCAACTTCCCGAAGCTCGGTTGATTCGTTTGTCAAACGTGTTGCACCCAAAACTGGTCCTCATCCGAAGAGAATATACACCGATTTGACCATGCAAGTGCCTGAGGTTCTGCCTTCTGGTTTGCGAGACTACAAGCACCACGCTTTGCAACGAAATCGGGGGGTCAGTTTCTGTACCCAGGGAGACTACAACACATCTGCTGGCGATGATTTAAACCTAAAACCCTGGCCTTCACAGCGCCGCCCCTCACTGAAGGGGAAGGACTCACAGCTTCTCTTAGTTCGCCCAGTGGAGCTCAAGCGACCACCGAGAATTTCTGTTCTCAGCTCAACTTCGAGCACGAGCAGTATCAGCACCACTTTTTCCAATTCCCGTGACACATATCGTCGTCTCCACGCGATGACCTCGATGCAATTTATTCCTGGACGAATTGCCAACCCGGTTTTAGCTAGCATATCAGGGCGAGCTCAAAGCGGGAGCTTAGGCGTCAAAGTTAACAGCGGGGGAGAGCCTATATCTATTAATACACCAATATCGGTGACTATTTTTCTCTGGGTTTGTCATTTTCGTTTACTGAGCCGTTACAGTCCAAGTCCTTCAACGAAAGTGTGGATCCGGTCACTGTTGCAGTGGTTGGTGCTCTCGGCGCAGGCAAGTCCACAGTCATACGCCAGGGTGCTAAGGAATTTAGCCTCTCCGATTTCACTGTCCTCTCTGCGCCTCCGGGTATGTTGGGTGTGCAGACTCCCTTGCGTTGTGCGTTGATCTAGTTCTTATATTACTGTCTGTGGACTAATTTCGCAACAACTAGATGTTCGTCGTATCGGACATATTACTGACATCAAGATTCTCAGGGAGATGACTCCAAGTTGCCCACTCCACCTTCTTGAAATTGATATAGCCGATTTAGGCTGGGACCAACCTATGTCTCATTCAAGCAATGATTCATCAGCAGGCGCACCCCATGTCGATGGGGTTTTGATCTGCTACGATGCGACCTCACAATCTTCTTTCGTGCATGTGGAGGATCTTCTCAGTGAGTCTACCATACCTTGTCTACTGACATATTCGTATGGAACTTCTTAATCGAACTCCCTGTCTTAGAACGTCTGCAAGTCTTAAAACTCCCGTTCATGGTCTTGGCATGCAAGTCAGACCTGGAGCGTGTGGTTGATCTGAAGCTGACTCTGGATCTCCTGAAGAGATACGATTTGGGGCTTGTTGAGGCAACGAAAGAGTCTGATACGGGTAAAGACAGGATGGGAAGATCCTTCCAGTGGCTCATAAAGGCCATTCTACGTGATAGAAGTGAGAACTTATAATCTATGTTTTCGCTTGCATTGATCTTGCATATTCAGGTTGTAGTGATGCAAATTCAGACTATCGAAACCCGGCATCTCCTGATGCTCTTGCGTCCTTACCATCATGGGGGAACCTACCGAAGGCCCGAACGTCTACTGATTCTGTGCTGGCAACACCCACTGCGTCGTTGTATATGACATCTATGCGCACCGTAGCGGAAGCTCAAGCACAAGGCGGATCTTCACGCCTCCAACAGATGCTGACCATATCCTCTTTATGTTCACCATCTGTTCCTACTTCACCGACCCGCGCCAGATCCATGAGTGACTTGCTATCAGAACTCGAAAAATTTAAGAACCCAGGACGGTCGCTTGACAGGATTAATATCCACAACAACGTGATGACTCTCAGCATTTCGGGCAGCGTGCGCAGCGATAAATTGCATACATCTGTGCCCGCATCCAGCGGGAAACTTAGCGGCAGTGAAGAGGTCGCCGAAGCGCAAGAGGCCGAGCAGAAGTCATCGCGACCTACTCAATGGGCAACACTGGACGAGCTTCTGGACAAACTGCTCTTTTTGGCTGTGAGCGAGGATGGTACGTAGTCGTTACCAACACGCTGTCGCCGTCCTAACTGCTCGATAAGATCCGACTTTCATAATGCATTTCCTGCTCACGTATCGGAGATTTGCAAGCCCACGGAGTATCCTTTTTGCAATACAAAAGCGGATGCGTGAGCTCGATGATCCTTCAGGTGACCCGATGTTTGCATGTTATGCGCAGATGAGGTATGTATGTTCTGTGATTGACTACGTAACATAAATCGTATCTTGATTTTCGTATAGGATCTGTCACCTACTGACAGTGTGGATGCGAGATTACCCATATGATTTCGCCGTGCGAGGTACTGCGGGGGCATTAAATGCTCTAGTTAAGGCAGTAGTCGCTAAGACATATCTTCTTCATTATGGCTGCGAATTTCTGCCTTTCGCGGAGTTGGTTATAGAGCATGAAGACCTCGACAAGGCTTGGGCATTACCAGCAGATGACCTCGCGGACGAGAGCGAGACCCCCGCCGAATCTGATTCAGCCACTGCAGTTAGCGTCGACCACTTGATGGCGAACCATAGACCCCTTTTAACTGTGACATCATCCAGGGAGACCAAGTCGAGTCTACCCATGTCCGATGTTATACCTGACGGTCTGGATATGACTCGCCATACCTCTTTTCACCCGGATGACCCCCAGTTAAAGAAGTTCCTGAAAGAACTCATCAGGAACTCCCAGGAAATTTCTGCTATCGACTCTGCCCTTATCGCCGAAGAGATCACAAGGATCGAAGCAATTTATTTTTTGGATATTCAAGTAGGTCATGAAAATTACTCGGCGAATTCCACGCTCAATGGCAAATCCACGCAGCCAAGACACTGGCTGCACTACACATTAGCCAGCGGGAAAAAAGATCCAGAGGTAGACACCATAGCGAAATTCAATGCCTACTCAAACAATCTCGCTGATTGGTTCGTTGCGATGCCCTGCTGCCCATGTAATTTAAATACTGATTTATGCTTTTTGTAGGGTTGTATCACTCATCCTTTGCCATGACCGACCGAAGCATCGTGCCCGGCAAATTGAGAAATTTATTGATATTGCGCAAAGGTTGCGTGAATTAAACAACTACTCCGCCTTACGGGCATTCGTCGCCGGTATCAACAATTCCACTTTCCCGACGGACGTGACAATGGAGCTTTTCAAAACAAAGGCTCCTGATATGTACAAAACTTTCCAATCTTGGGATATCCTTTTCAAAGCCATTAGATCTCATCGTGCGTATCGAATGGCCCTGAAAAGTTCCAAGGGTGCCTGCATACCTGCTTTGTGCGTATTTGGTTCGTCATTGCTCTTTCATGAATGTTGAATCAGTGATGGTGACCAGGGAAGTGCACATGTCGGATCTCATTCGAGCTCACGAGGGTAACGCTGAAACTAACCCTGATTACCCCAACAAGATTCACTGGGGTAAATTTAACATGATCGGGAAGTTTGTTCATAGCACCACCCTTTGTCAAGTGCAGTGCAGAAGTACACAAGTCTATAACTTCAAGGAAAACACTCATATCAAAAAGCTCATGCAACAAAGTGTTATGAGCGCGGAGGTTTGTTTTATCCTTCCTCATTCATAAGCAGCGGAGAGCTAATTTGTTCCACAGATGCAAAGGTCCCGCATAGCACCTCCACCCGAAGAACCTGTCGAAGAACCCATTCGGCTTGTCATACCCTGGACGTTTTCTCGCGATGCCACAAGCTCTAGTCAATCCAAGGATGCTGCCAATACCTTCCGAAAATTCTTTGCATGGTAATTGTAGGATCCCCGAATATAGGTCAGGAACCCTATCTGTGTTGTTGGGGTACTACCATATCGTACTACGGTCCGGCCATTTGATAATTAGATGGAGCACTATAGTATCGCGGTACCTAGGCTGTGTAGGTAGGTCTACCACTCACTTCGCATATACAACTAGAAAAATATATATACACAAAGGAATATCCGTGAGATACTGAAGTCAGCCGAACTGCGAGTCAGAGGGAGGAGAAAACGACATACGAGACTAAATCTAGGCGCCATAGACGACCTAATCATCGCTCAGGGGCATCCTGTTCTTCATTTCCGTCCAATTCTACGCATTGGGCACTTGCTGTGAGCTGTCAGGACTTGTCGCGACTCTGGACGCTCAGCAGCGGGAACAGAGCTGTCTTTGAGGAGGTATTTACGTTGCAGGTGTCGTATCTGCGAAAAAGAAGGTGTTAGTCTTCGTATAACGATAGGGTGTGATAGGATAGGGACTTACGTGTATAGCCAGACCCAGTATGTAGTTCCCTCTTACTGAGGTTCACTGTCGTCCATATGCTGGGCCACTACAAACTAATGAGTAAACTAAAAGAGAAAACAGAGAGGAGAAAACTCACATAACCCTGCATCAACAAATTCGGCCACGGAAGGGGTTGTCCCCCAGGTAGAGGGTGCAGTTTTCGATTTCGATTGCGTCGGAGAAGACGAGCTCGTAGGGTTCGCCGTCGAAACCGGTTCTGGTTTTTGCGGATGGGACGGCAATGTTGATTAGTTCAAGCATTTGAAATCTGCGGGGGATAAACAAGACAGTGTTATTAAATCGATAGAAGACATAGGGAAGGAAGAGGGGACATACAGAACAAGTGTCCGTCGCATTAATTCGAATATTTCCATCAGTGGCCAAATTCCGCACATTATTGCGGAAATACTACAGAACCGGGTAAAACACAAACAGACACAGTAACCCCATCATCAACATCAGCAGCACCTCCCATATTCAGAAACTGCTCCACACCCTGCCCGCTCCGCCATCTACCAGCTTCCCTGTGTCGTCTGGATTGTGTACCCGCCGAGGTCGTCGGAGGCTAGACGGATGGTCATGCTTGTGCAGGATCAATTGGGAGCGTGGTCTGACGCTCGGCGAGTTCGAACTTGGGTTGAAGGCGGATGGGTTACCGGGGTTGAGTGGGGAGGAGACAAAGGTGAGAGAGCTGAGTGACTCGGAGCAGTTGTGGTTGTTGCCTACGGACACAATTATTCCAAATTGAGAAAAGATAACTCGAGATAGGCGCCCACATGCCAAATCCAACTTCAAATCGGGTCCCTCTTATCCTCGTCCTATCGACAACAGCCGACTTCTATAGTCCAACTAGAGTCCAGTGGACGAACGCGCTGGTGTATTTAGTCGGGGACTCGGAAGCAAATCCATCGTGTGGTGGCTGTGCGAGCTCCAGAACCGAACGATCATAATGCTACCATAATATTGTCCTCGCGAGCTGGTGCAAGCTGTATGAATGACATCCCGCTATGAATACCGTCTATTATTTTCGGCAAGTGATCGTCTTGTATCAGACTTGATGCTCAGTTGTGACCTTTGCAGACAAATGTTTCGACCTCTTGGATGCGAGCCAGGAAGGCAGGCGCTTTCTTGATTGTGTTGCGTTCTGATTCTATTTCATACAGGTACATTCACGGAGTATATTCAATAACCGATTAAGACGAGCGAATGCATGTCCGTTCCACTGGGCATGTAGCAACAGATATCAAGCCGCAAGCCTGGTTAACACAAAATGTTAACTTAAGTAGGGTCTACGGGCAACTGAGCTTACCTTTCCGTCTTGATCCCGCCCGATGAAATATGAGCGATGTTGGTAATCGGCCCAAAAGCAAGTCTTCGTCGTGTGGACTTGGGTACACGCACGGTGACTTTTGCTACCCCTCGATACCCTCGTCTATCTCTTGGCGCAATTAGGCCGAGATTTCGCCCTTGATGAACTCAACGGTCATCCCCGCCCGCTTCGTGGCGCGAACTTTGTACTGGATGTTCTTATTTTCTTACGAGGAGGGATCGTCTGCTAGAATATGTATACCGGCGGCTGGTATCGCGTCCGAAAAGCTCTTGGAATTGCGAGGGAAAAAACTGGCATTTCGAAAGTCTCTGAACTTCAAGAACAGTATGACGAGTTGCTTAAGACCTAAACAGGAATATCTCGGTGAGATGTAGTCTGATAGTGATTATATATACCCACCGATACCTCCACCAGCCTAAGGTGGCACCCTCATCTAAAAGCGTTCATGTAGTCTGGATTGATCCCCGCCTCCTCTAGTGCCTTCCCAACTCGTATGTAGAGTGGAGACGTTGCCCTTCGGATCAGACCTCCTCGCCGCGGACAAAGATGTCAAATGAGTTGGACAGACGTGTGTCATCAGGTAGTGTGGAAAGGTCTGACATCAGGAGGAAATTTGTCTGTCGAGAGTATTAGCTTGGATTCGATATAAGATGCAGAGGTTGACGCACCTAAGATGTAATAGTCGGTGCTTTAGCTAGCTGACCCAACCGAACTCCAGCCTTCCTCATCCTCCATCCACCCATCCTCTTGCCACAAACTAATCCCGTTGTGGAAGTTGAGTGCGACCGTCTCTTGGAGTAATTGACGCTTGACAAAGTCTAACTCAGCCCAGTGGTTCGCTAAGATGCTGAGGCGAAACACGTGTTTGAGCAGTCCATCTATTATACTATGCGCTTCGAGGTACGATCATTTGATGGCCATCTCAATGTTGATGCCTATAATACAAGAAAGTGATGAAAACGGAGAAACGAAAGGCAAATTGCTGAAACTAACCGCTCATATGACGATGTATATTAGAGTTCTCAGCTCGAAAGACTCTAAATACGAAAATAAGCATTAACACGCCTAAATGAAATCGCGTACTAGACCTAATCTCATAAAATGTCTCGAAATCTGCCGAAATACATGTCTCTTTCACCAATTGCGGACTCTGCGCAAGGTACACCGCTGTATGGAAATAATTCACATTGAAGATGCTAGAGACGCTCTCGGTGGTGGCGCGCTGAAATTTCGCTGTAATGAATCTGAGTCATTGACGTAAGAGCGGGCATATTTGCAGACGAGAGCTTGAATGCGGTATGTTATTTGGTGTGTGGGTGTCAGGAAGACGGAAGGTAGATTCGACGAAGCAGGTTGTGGAGTGGTGGAGGAACACCGCGTGCCTGGAAATCCATAGTGGTATTGAAGTCGAGATTGGAGGCAGATGCATGCGATCCTGCCACTTCGGACAATGTTGGCGTCGCCGTCTTGTAACGATGTAATGAGTATAGGCCTCCCGAACTGTAGGAGGACACTTCCTCGTTGTTAAGGAAGGTGGGGTGTCGACACTTCAGAAAGAACGTGGAGCTGCGCAATAATAATCAACCAAAATGAAGTCGAATTACAATCGTTCGATAGACGAACCTTTGTAACATCCATCCTGAAACTATGCACCTCCACACCAGTAACTTCCTTCTATGCCTGCCTCACATTCCCCTCTACCAACACGATCGCCTCGTTCGGTGGCTTCTCAGTCCAACGGACCATGTACTCCGAACCCCGCCATCCTCGTCCGTAGCACCTTGTATTGCTCGTTAAAGGAGAGGCGTCACCATCTTTCGACTCGGCAGCCTGTCCTTCCAGCTTTGCGACTTTCCTTCCAGATCCTCCATCTTGTCTTCCAGTCGTTTCAACTGTTGGTTCTTGGGTTTCTCGTCTGTCTTGAGCTTATCGTATCGCTGATTTTGGGCTGATAACCGATTAGAAGAAGATATAGATATAATGCTGTAATACTAACCACTTGGATCGTTCTGCTATGCGTGGAGCAGCAGCAACAAGGGCTTTTCGTTGTATAGCGCCATGGATGAGTCCGAACGACGGATAGGAGATTTGACATCGATTTTGCGACCTGGGATAGGGAAAAATCCACTTGATCGAAGGAGGGGTGATGACAGAGGGTCACAACAGTGTTTTCGAAGTCGAGGCGAACAATGGTCGCAGCTTGGGTAGACAGTTATTTCCGTGTAGGTACTGATGCGATTGACAAAGTCGGCACAAGTCTCTCTAAGGGTTAGAGACCTATTTGATCAGCGAATCGCACGAGATCAAAGTGACAGAATACATCTCCTTCGCCTTTGTCAGTGCCATATCGAAAGCGGTCTGCAAGGAATCGTCTCGATTAAGTCGTTGCGTCTCTTATACCGGCAGTCAGAAGGTCGGGTAGTTAGATGTATCGAATGCTGAAGGAGTCGCTGCTGATGACAACCACGCTCATGAGTGAACGATGAGTCGACGGAGGTAGGCTTGCAATTCATGTTGTTCCGAGAGCTGCCCACGCAAACCGGACATTCCAAGTCAGTAATCTCACGTATCAGGAAGACACAAATCTCCTTAAACTGCGGTAATTTTATTTTTTCAAGGAAGTTAAGCAAATCTAAGGAAGCGACCTACCTATCTAATTTACGCGGGCCAATGCCGAGGTGTCACTCGGATCCGCCCTAAAAATGGAGTGAGAAATGATATCACATTTTCAATACGAAAAGTTCTAGTTGACCTACTGGCAACTATCGTTCCAAGCCTCGTATTATGAGGCGTACGGCACATTGAGTCATCGTTCATCAAGAACGCACGGATAGAGGTCTGTCGGTGCTGAAACGAAATATTAGATGCTGGATGGAGTTACTTGGTATAAATATAAAGCAAGAGGCAAAGAGCAAGAAGATGACACAATAGAAGACTCCCTCGGGCACCCCTCAAGTCCAAGTATATTGCGTGAAAAACTCAATTAGGATCTGCAAGAATTATACACTGTTCCACAGCCGCAACATAATATCGTGACGAAGGTACTTATTGACACTAGAAGGCTTGCAACCTGTTTGCCGCTATTGTCGGTGCTGTGCAGAATACGAAGGAGGTAATTCCATAAAGCACTCACGGCTTAAAAACGAGATCAAGCCCCACCGATGACCTGCACAGTCACTCCAACAGCTCGGATAAGACGCGCGCGTCGACTTTCGATTGTTCCGGTGGAATCTTGGTCCAGTTCTTTTAAGATACGGTTGACATCTTGGCCTTGATAGGAATTGTCATCTACATCAGACGGTGGGTTTGGAGGATATGGCTCGGCCTACCTGTCAATCCTTGGATATTCGCGACAGTAACTGGAAAGTTTGCTATCGGCGCCTGTCTTGGCATTGAGAAGGGCAGTAAGAGCACTAGTCGGTAAAGTGCACCCAGAGTTGACCAGACGTGCAATCTGGTTCCGATCACTGGCAAAATGTCAATTCAGGAGGCTGTGATGCTTTCAATAGTCAGATATTGTGATTTACATGGCCCTGATTCGAGCTATCAGCTCATTATGTCGATTATTTGCCTGTGTATCAAGATCTCTGATGGCGTCCAAGATAGCATTACCCTGGTCGAGTGCAGGTATATTAGGGAACTTTGCTAGCTCAGCAGTGATGTCTAAGGCAGCTTGGTTGATGATTTGGATGTTAGGCTGGAGCGCCATGATTCAACACCAGAAAGTCGAGTGTGAAGTTTTGGAATCGGACGCTGCATAAGCCACGTTTTCGATCATTCACTGTTTTGAGACGAGCGTCAAACGAGTGTTTCGTATTTTTGCCATTTCCATTTGGTTTGCATTCAAACTACGTTGTCTCCTGTAGTGGAACCCATCATCAAGCAAACTCTCTTCGGGGCAGAAAGAACAGTCATTATGGGACCAGGAGATAGTGCTGGTAGAGCTTGGAGATCTTTATGGAGATCAGAAGTACGTTTTCGTTTGTTACATTTTGGTTGCGTCGATTGTAGTTGATCGAGGGCGAAAGGAATGCACAGGGTCTTGCGGTGGTCATTACACTTTCTAGAGCATTCATGTCGCCTACTGCGAAGGCGAAGACTGCGAAACTTAGTGCGTTATTTTTACCTATCATATATCCTTCCGTCAATTTTGATTTTGATTAATGTGTGATCCGAACCCTCTTGGACTACCTCAACCCCATAGCCGACGGCAAACAAACGCATATTGTGGTTTTGACTGATATCATTGACTGGGCCAAATACGAGAAGATAATATTCTTGAAACATAGTCTGGAGACGAGGTTGTGTGTCCCTCTGTTTCGGCATTTCTTTTGATACTTGTTACCTTTAGTTTGCGCTCCGTGTTACTGGCTTTGCTCTGGACTTTTCCAATACTGGCACCTTTTGTTGGCTTTTATCGTATACATTCCCTTTCACGCTTTTCATTCCCATCGTCTGTATGATTTTCTTTTCTTTCCTTGCCTTTCTACCTTTCCACCTTCTCATCCTCCCAGCACCCTCCCATCCTCGCGCCTGCTCACTCCCTCCACCAAACAGACAACTAGAAACCCTACAGTTCAAGCTCGCCCTTGCTCTCATCGACACCCTTGCTCGCTCCCCGTCTCTTATAACCGGACTGACGGACACATTTTCCCGTTGCTCCAGGCAGCCCCGACCGCTTCCAGAAAGCCGCCGACTTAATCCACTGCGTGCCGCACTTCCAATCCCAACCCGACCTCCAGTCTGGTGGCCTCCACGCTGAAGATAAAGGTTACACCACCACGTACTCGTATTTCTTGGAGGCGTTCCAGAACCTCGGTACACAGGATGATGGGAAGGGCGCGTTGGGGGTGCTGAAGTATATGTTGTGGTGTAATGTCATGTTGAATTTAGTGAGTCGTCTATGCCGGTGTTGCTGCCTCCGTTCGGGTACATTTATAGGTTACTTTTTTTACTGACGATAATGTGATTGTTGGATAGCGGGAAGACATAATGATTTTTCTGTTGATCAAATTGGCAGTCAAGTATGGACAGCCGAGAGAAGTGAGAGCATGAGGGCTATTGTGGGGGGTGCACCAGGATCAGAATTTGTCGGATTTCGAAAAGGCTTTGAAGGATTACAAAGCTGGTGAGCCTTCGCCGCATTCTGTCCCTCGCTTACCATTGCTTGATATCTTGTAATAGAACTCTCTTCAGACCCGACTATTCACTCGCACCTCGCTGCTCTGTGCGATACCCTTCTTGAACAAAATCTTTGCGGATCGTCTGGCCCTATTCTGTCGTTGAGATAGTATATTGCACAGCAAGTCGGGCAAGGCTGACAAGCCGTCGTAAATTACGATTGATTCCCTTTCCTTCCCTCCGTTTTATTTATTGACTGACACTCTCATTTTCGTAGACTCTCGCAGACGATACTCGATAAAGTATTCCATGGGATACTGGATCTAGGACGGGGGTGTCTCTTGGTATTCTATCAGCCAGAAGCTAATGTAAGCCCCAATTTTTCCTTTGCTGATGCTTTTCGTGGTTCGTCGATCTGACTACACCACTTCCAGAATACATGTAACATGGTGCACTTGAGCAAGTCGGGAAAGTCTTTGATTCGCTGTATGCAGAGGTACGTACCCTTTACCTCTTTCTGGTTGTGATTTTTGGTTTTCTGTCTGACATAACTTGAACGAATTTAGGCGGTTACAATTGCGTAATACGCCTATAACTGCCAGAAGTCTTGTTCAAGATCGGAGTACTAATAGTATTTGACTTGGAATTAGTTGGCCATTTCGTGCGAGAATAGCATTAGATTCCAGAACAAGAGGTACTCGCCCACAGAATCTGACACACGACGTTGGATTTTACAGTTAAGACAATCGCCCCCCCACCACCCCCCCTAAATAAGGAAATCCGGTGGAAATAGCTTAATTTAGCGCCCATCGAATACGGCGTACGTTAGTGCGACAATCGTTGTCGCAGTCTCGCAGAACCATTGTTCTTCATCAACCTGGGGGAAGATATGTCCAATGGAACTGACAGCTCATGTTAGCCTTGAGGCAGGCTTCTGAAAGGTTTCTGATTCCTCACCTATGTACGGCAACTCGGTCCAGCGCACTTTACCATCATGATCTCTCCAGGCCTCGACGAATCCTCGCAGTCCGAGTTACCCAATTTTCTGCGCCGCTTGGGTTGAGTATGAGCAGGACTCGACACACTCGGCGCTACATTACTCTCAACCGCCGTAACATGTTTGACACTTAACGACGGCAATGAGCCGACTCGCATTCGGTTTTCAACGGTCACATCTGCGGGCAATTGGTGAGCGAGAGGTGTTCTGGCCGCAATACAGCCCTCTGAGCGCCAAATTGAAAGCGTAATAACACAAAACATAGCAATACTAAGGTACACAGACCCCCAAAATCGAAATCTGAGCCGAAAAAACCTGACCTCCAAAAGTTTTGTTAAGCCTCCCGACCCCCCACCACCCTATCACCCTTGTGTGCGACATATTGATCCCGAGCACCTCTTGTTCCAGAAGGGTTTGTCTTCGACCCTGAGACCGTGGCTTGATACATCAGCTGTGGCAAAACACCGTGATACCGAACCTATGGACAGTAGCGAGTTTATCTAATAGATAAGTCAGTCTGTTGCTCTGACTCTTGTCTGTACTCGACACGATCAACTAAATATCGTCTTTTATGCCGGTTTTTTAACAAGGCACTGAGGGTTGGCGGACAGGGCTATGTCCTGACAGACGGACGTCCTGCTTGCGAGACAGAAAAGTACGGGCATCAGAGAAATGCGGTTCAATATAAATACGTTATCGTGAGTGTCCCTGCATTTCTGCGCATGTATTTATTTCATGTCATGGTCGTTGTGGCTCAGCCATTCCACCTCTCTATTGTAACTTTCGTGTTCCTGTGTTCCTGCTTTTCGAACGTTGTCCTTCTGCCTTGCAACATGGATCTCTGATGGCTTGCAACTCATAGGATACACAGCTTCGACCTCGGCGGCCAACGCTCCGAGCACAAGAAGTGGGTCCGTTGTTTTTTTTGGAATTGTCCTGGCATCATCTTCTGTACCGTACTTAGAAAATATGACCAGGAATTACTGGAGGAGTCCAAGCCAGCAAGTCACTCTTTGTCACTCTTTGTTCTTACCAGTTCATCTGATGACCTTTTCATTCCTTAGAATCGGATGGCGGAAATTCTCGTCTTATTGGCATTATCAACTCGCGGCGGATCCTGGCACATCGACCATCCTTTACCTGAACAAGATTGATCTATTCAAGAGCAAAGTGCCCAAGGTTTGTTTTGTTGCTCTGGCCGTACTTATTTTCCCGCTGAATTTTGCCCTTGTCATACTAGAGAAGTACTTCCCTGAGTACACGGCCGGGCCAGACATCAACAAGGCTAAGTACATTCTGTGGCTGTTTATCCAGGCGAACCGGGCGCGGTTAAGTGTTTACCGGAGTAAGCGCCTTCTTCCATCGCGCATCACAGAGCCTGTGCTGAGATATAGTCCTCGCCTCTGCAGTTTAACGCAGGCGACAGACACAACCAACTTCAGACTGGTCATCGCGGTCACCGAAGAGGCGATATTACAGAACGCGCTGAAGGACTGGTATCCTGTGAGCTGTGCGGTCGGCGGGTGTCACTTTTTCTCCGCCTGTGAGTCTCTTGTATTTTAGGATTCGGGTCTGAGGTTGCAGATATTTCGTATTTCCAGTTTCTGTTATCATCAACGCATTCATAACCGCCAATATATAACCTACCATAATTCGCATTCAAGGTCACCACGCACGCCCTCACCTTCGTACTCGTCGTTGGCCGGTTACCAACTCATATCCGCATATGCTATGCACTGCCCGTCCTCATTGATGGTGCATGGCTGCGAGGGGTAATGTCCACAACGGTGATTATTATGGCTGCTATTGATATTGATTCTCGGTGGGCGAGTGGCCGAACGAGGGCGGGAGGCGAGATATGGATGCAAATTCGAAGGCTAGAAATGAGATCATAACACTGTCTTGAGAAGAATTGGACATGTTTTCCGACAATAATGATATTTTTGCAATAAGGCGTTATGCAAGTAAATATTATGGGAACTTGGCAGCATATGATGGAGGATGACAACGAAAAATCGGCGAAGCGAGACAAAGGTGCACACAGATGAACACTATCACGCCTTCCCCAGTGTCTCGATCCTCTCTCTCAACTCTCGCAGCTCCATCTCCACCTGTAGTCGTCTTCTCTTCTCTTCTACTGCATTCATCCTCGCAATTTCCTCGTTCCGTTTCGCCTCATCCGCGCGTTCCCTTTCATCCTCCGCACGTTTCCTTTCATCCTCCGCACGTTTCCTTTCATCCTCCGCACGTTTCCTTTCATCCTCCGCACGTTTCCTTTCCTCTTCTTCCCTCCTTCCTGCCTCATCTGCACGTCTCCTTTCCTCCTCAGCCTGCCTCTCGAAGCTGGCAGCTCTCTCCTGTGCGAGCCGACGCGCTTCCTCCGGATTACGCTGACGTTCGTCCTCTGATTTCTTTTGCATAATTTACATCAGTTGCTATGAGCAAATGAAAATTTAAAACGACTTACTTGAAATTGTGCCCACGCTTTGTCGTACTCATCTTGTACTACGTTTTCGTCGTCGTCTGCGCTGTGTGTCGGCGCCATCCACCATAGCTTACCCAAAGTCCTGATACACTCGTTGCTCTCGTCTCCATTGGTTTGCTTCCTTGCAATTAGAAACACGATGAGCGCGTACCAATAACATTGGTACTTCTTCAACGAGTAGTTGGGAGCGAGGTTATGTGCGACCTCCAACACTGTGGCAAGCTGGGGAGCTGACATAGGAGTGTGCTCTTCACGGATGAACAGCGAGTTAAGAGTGATGTAAGAGCCGAAGGATTTTGTACAGGCGTCGTCGAAATCTTTGACCTGTCCCGCTTTGATGATGATCACTCGATCATTTGCTGGAACCGGATGACCCTTCTCGAGGATGCCCAAGATATGTTCCGACAACCTGAAAGAAGGCGATGGCGATCGAGACGAAATGGTAGACTGAGGAGATGCAAGTGATGTCGTTGAGGTTCGTTGCGGTTTAGGTGCATCTGGATCGACCTCTACATCTGGCGCAGGAGTGCGATGGATTATGACGTGAATGTTGTATTTCTTTCCGTTCCAGTCAAGCGTAAGATAAGCTTTGAGGAATTCATGCTTCGGTGCTCTATCTGCCTTGCAGTGATCTAGACGAGTGAGAAAACACATATTGGCGATCCCAACATCCAGGCCCAGGATCCTACTACACCAATAAAAGATATCAATATCGTCATTGCTTCGTGGAAAAAGGGAATAAATGTTGGGAGGTTTAGCCGACATGAAGAATGGGAATAGGCGTTTGATGAGCTCCAGCATCGCAGACAAAGACGAGTGGTAGACGTGAGGCAGCAATGAGGCACTAAAGTCGCACGTGGCACTGATCGGAACACAAGCGCCCATTCTCGAGCTTGACGCTTAATCAAGTCAGGACTCATCAACCACAACCTCAGAACATACAAATGGGTCAGTTAACCTATTAGACCACATAGTTGTGTGAATTTTTGATGTTTATTCAATGCAGGTATCCCGAAAGTCTGTTCAAGTCTTTCAACCATTCTTTTGGGGGCGAAATTGAGTCTTGACCCAGTTGCGATTCTTGCGAACGACTTAATTCTTCCAATATATTTTGTGAGTGGTTCGCAAATGAATTTCGTTGGTATTCTCTGTAGCGTCGGCTTTGAATCGAGCGTTACCATCTTACATCACAACGCGTCACAAAGAACAAGATTCTGGAATTTTGTGAGTCGTTATTGCTTGATCCAAGCCCTGTTTGAGCTGACTGTGTCGTTAAGATAACCTCTACTTTGACTTCAATGGTATCATTCACAACTGTAAGTTCAGTCTCATAATACATTACTCTCGTTCTCTGACCGTTTTATCAGGCTTGCATCCAAATGACGGGGACGCGCACTTCCGATTATCGGAGGAACAGATATTTACCTCCATATTCGCCTACGTCAAGCATCTCTTCTGAACTCAAAGCGAAGGCCGAGAGAAATGGTGAGAAGTTGCCGCATGAGACAGCCTTCGACAGTAAATGTATCACTCCGGGTGAGTCTCCAAAGTCTTTATTGACACTATTAGTTATTCTCACGAGCACTTTCGCAGAGACTCCAGTCATGGCTCGACTATCCGAGCAGATGCGATACTTCATTGACTAGAAAATTATGGAGGACTCGAACTGGCGTGGAGGTCAAGTTCGGGCCGTCGAAGAAGAAAGGTGGGAATGAGAGGTGCGTAATATTTCGCCCCCTGAAATGCTTGATCTGTCTTGCTTACCTCCATCTTTTCAGCCTCAACTTTTACTTATTCCACCTCTCGCTCATGCCCGAGTATCTCCGAGTTGATCTCGAATTTCGGGACATCGAACCAACGCTGCCGTTCGACTACAATTTTGCGCACGTTATCAATGACTTCATTCTACCCGCCGTCTTTGTTGGGAACGATTTCCTGCCTCACCTCCCGGGCTTACATATCCATGAGAATGGGCTGGAGTGGTTGTTTGACGTGTATAAAAAATTCTGCTTTCTTTAGGTACGTTGTTCCAAGCCAGCTTCTGACGTGTTCTCATTGGTTGCGCTTGTAGATGGGTATCTCCACGAAAGCAACACTATCAACACAAAGGGGCTACAGGTTGTGCTAGTTGGATATACGAAGGGGATGGCAGACCATTCCGAGCGCAAATAATTATAAAAAGTCCATCATATTATCGAAAGAAGTATCATGTACTACTGAGCGCCGCTTTAAACATAATGTCCAACATCTCCACGTCATGCTCGACAGTAATGAGCTCTCCATCATATGCTCCATCAGGTCGCGTCAGGTTAGGACCCCTGTTCACATTAATGGGATATCTTACTTTCCCAATCTCCCCCGCCCAATCAAAATCAAACAGCATCATCTCAGGCGCACCGTTCCTCCTAACCATTAAATTAGTGTCACGAAGATCACCATGCACATAACCCTGTTGATGAAGAGCGACTACTCTCCCCTTGATTGGCTCGTATAGTGAGGCGCTTGGTCTGTCGACGAGACTGAACTCATCAGTGATGGCATCCATGACAATCATATACCATCCGCCGGCTACGCGTTCGAAACCTGTAAGCGCAGGTGCAAATCCCATGGAAGCACATATTGAATGGGCCTCCATCGAATACTGACAGGCGAATTTGACACACTTTCTCGTTATTCTCCGTCTCGGCCAAGAAAACCAGTTTGCACGATATTGACGACAAGTACTCGAAGCGGCATTTCGTGGAAGTGTGAAGTGCTGTGAAGGAAGATTTGAATGGGTATCGTGCGTCTGGTAGCGAGTGTAAGTTTCCAGGTGATTTTTGATTGTAGCATTGCGATAATGAGAAGACAGCTTTCTTGAGTGCACCGGAATGACGTGCTGCTAGAGTCCTC
>Ga0137418_10001762_pt1 | contig 19931 bp, 14 predicted proteins | sample CZODoug3_1_2_16f_FD_122242 | JGI IMG/M metagenome (GOLD analysis project Ga0137418, IMG submission 122242) | Vadose zone soil fungal communities from Angelo Coast Range Reserve, California, USA - CZODoug3_1_2_16fungal (Hybrid Assembly) | ecosystem: Environmental > Terrestrial > Soil > Vadose...
ACGTTCATCACCGAGAGAGGAAGGCTGGGCATAATCTTGTCGCCAATCCGGGCCTCGGGTTCAGATTCCAACAACGAAACGTAAATCCGGTTACTCGAGTGCTCCTGATTGAGCTGAGCGATTGTGGACGCAAGGTCCAGACGCTGACCAAAAGTGAAAGGTCCGCGACGCATGCGGTCGAGGGTGTCGCCATCGCTCACGATGATGCGCAGCGGGCCGGGTGCAACGGAAGTGGGCACTCGTACAGGAATGCGGCGCAGAACGCGGTCGCCACGATACGGGCGCACAACCGCTTCCACAACGATTTCCTGACCGGGGCGCACCTCGGTAAGGTCAGCATGGGCAGATTCCAGTACCGCGGAGCGGCGTTCCGGAACCAAATTGAACTCGAGCTCGACCCCATGGACGTCGGCGGCTCTGAAGGGGTTGTCGAAGATCCGGCCGAAGCGGTCGCCTACCGCCAGGGCGGCCTGAATCGCGGCGGGCCGGCCGCCGTCCGAGGGCGAGAACAGGCTTTTGAGACCGACGTCCGGATACCCATTGATACTGATGCGCCCATTCATCTGGTAACTGACTTCCTCACCATACTCATTTAGCCCACGCAGGGCGTTGAACGTCGTCGCCATCATGGCCAACGGGCTGATATGCGGGTTGCTGAGAACTTCATAGTGAAAGACCTTGTCGCCAGAGCCGCCGTGGACGATCAACTGTACCGGAATCATCTTCGCGTCGTGATCGAACACGCCCATGATTCCCGAGTGACGGTCTTGGACAAATACTCCAGCAGGCTCGGTGGTGTCGACGATCTTGAAAGCGTTGGCGGGAGAGGGCAAAGTGGCCAGAACGTTGGCCTTACTCATCGGCAAGTCCGTGCTGCCAAACTGCATTAGGGGATGCCCGCAGGCGAGCAAACGAGTCGCGTCAATGTAAGTGACGGTACAGGTGGCCGCGATATCCATATCGCCGCGAACCAGGAGCGCGCTCACCGCAGAGCCCGGCACGAGCGGCTCAGGCTGCTTGCCCCCGCTGACCGACCCCGCGCCCATAACGGGAAGAATACCCGCTGCGGAGAATTGCGGAGCGAACAGCCGTATGGCTTCTTCGGTGAATCCGCTGAAGACCAGAGGCGTTTCAATCGGCTTCAGCGCGCTGGCAAAATCATTCACAGAGTCCACCGGCGCTCCGGGACCCGATGCCCTCGTCGAGACAGCAGAGGCAGTCTTGCTTACCGAACTTTCGTTTCCTGGCGACCGTTCGTTTCCGGGCGACCTGTCCAGGGCGTTGATCTCCAGCATATCGCCGATGGGCGTGATGCCTGCAATCGGCTCCTTCGAGAACTCACCAATCCGGAACGCCAGCGCACCGGCCAACTTGCCGTCAATGTAGGCTGGGCTGCCGCTCATGCCCGCTACGACGCCAGTGTATTCCACCTTTTGCCCATGTAGGCGCACGAGGATGATATTGGCCTTGGGGCCGTTGAGGTTCCTCAGAACACCGAGGACTTCGAATTCCATCGGTTCCGGCTGCGTTCCCTGGAAGACTGTGTAGGCGACACCCTGCATTCCGGGGCGAATCTGGTCTACTGGGATGGTTTTAACACCTGTAGAGGAGAGGGGATTCTGGGCGAATCCGCAACAAACCAAGATGACAACAGCGCTAACCACGCCGAGAAGGCGTCGAAACTCGCTCATGGAATCTACCAATCTGCCCTCGCAATTGCGGAGCACTTGTAGCATTGTCAAAACCCTTGACGGAGGCAGAGGTGTACAGAGGAGAGCCTCCCGCCTGGCCCTTGAGAGCCAACTTTGCATCTATACTAGCATAAGGTTTCCGAGGGGTCCGATGGCACTGATGGGGTTTACGAAGCGTTTTTTTGCGAAGAGTCTTAGCGGAATTGCCTTGCTAGCGGTGGCTTTGGCGGGCGGCAGTCTTGCGACGGGTCAGAGCCAGGATACCCCTACGGGGCAGCAGCCCGACCAGAAAACCAATCAGAAGCCTGATGCCAAACCGGAGCAGCAACCGGATCAGCCTGCGCCACCATCAGAGTCCGGCGGGCCTGGCGGAGACGTTGGCCCCTATGTTGTGCCAAAGAAGAAAGAAGAAGCGCCTCCTCCGCCAACCAGCAAGCCAAAGAAGATAGAGGGTATGCCGGATTACTCAATCCGCGTGGACGTGCCGCTAGTCAACGTGGATGTGTTGGTGACCACGAAGGATGGGCAGTTTGTACCCGGCTTAAAGAAAGAAAACTTCCGGATCCTGGAAGACGGTGTCGACCAAAAGGTTACAAACTTTAATCAGTCAGAAGCGCCGATCACGGCAGTCATGCTCATTGAGTTCGCCTCGACATATTATGCCTACCTGCGAGACGCACTGAATTCCTCGTACACGTTTGCCAGCCAACTGAAGAAAGACGATTGGGTGGCCGTGGTCGAATACGACATGAGGACGCACATTCTAGTGGACTTTACCCAGGATAAGCGAGAGATTATGGATGCGCTGAACACACTACGGATTCCGGGGTTCTCGGAACGGAATTTGTTCGACGCGCTTTATGAGACGCTGGATCGATTAGACGGAACAGAAGGTGGCCGCAAGTATGTGATTCTTGTGTCGACTGGGCAAGACACGTTCAGCAGGATCAATTACGACACGATTTTGAAAAAAGTAAAGGCGACGCAGAATGTCACGATTTATCCGGTTAGCATCGGACGGGCTCTGCGGGAGAGGGCGGATGCACGGGGAGCGGTTGGCCCAATCGCAAACCTGGATTTCCTTCAAGCCGACAACCAGATGAATACCTTCGCACGCATGACCGGAGGGAAGGCTTATTTTCCTCGCTTCGATGGAGAACTGCCTGAGATTTTTCACGACATTGGAACCGCGATTCGCAACCAATACTCTCTCGCCTACAGGCCCACGAATGCCAAGTCCGACGGTACCTACCGCAAGCTCAAAGTGGAGCTGATTGCGGCTGATGGTGGGCCGTTGAAGATTCGTGACCAGCACGGCAAGGACGTGAAGGTGAACATCATCGCCCGCGAGGGTTATACAGCCAAGCACGTGGTGGATTGATCCCTTTTTCCGGGCCTCTGGCCGCGCTCTGCTATGCTAGGCAGCTTGCGCCGTCCGGCTAGCCCATGAACCCGATTGTCCTCAGTCTGCTGCTTGGCTTAACGGCCGCACTTGCCAACGTCTTTGGCGGGGCCATTATCGTGCAGCGCAATTGGGAGCGTTCTTACCTCCGGTACTTCGTAGCGCTAGGAGCGGGCTTCATGCTCGCTACCGCGATTGTAGAAATGGTTCCCGAGAGTCTGGAACGCGGCGGTCGGTTTTCCGCCTTTCTTGTTTTGCTGGGTTATCTGATCGTTCATTTTTTCGAGCACACGGTCACGCCCCACTTCCATTTTGGCGAAGAGACGCATTCCAGTGAATTCATGGAAGCGCACAAGGGCTACTCCGTCCTCGGCGGCCTCATGATTCACACTTTTTTCGATGGGATTGCGATTGCGTCGGGGTTTATCGTGTCCAACTGGCTGGGATGGCTGATTTTCTTTGCTGTCTTTCTGCACAAGGTTCCTGAAGGCTTCACCATAGCCTCGGTCATGCTGGCGAGCGGGCGCAGCCGCAAGGTGGCATGGTTCGGCTCGGTGTTGCTGGGCCTGGCAACGATGGCGGGTGTACTCACCATGGCGCTGTTCCGGCACCATGTGGATTCGGGGTTGCCGCTGGCTGCAGGGGTAACGATCTACGTTGCTGCTTCGGATTTAATTCCCGAGGTCAATCGCGAGCCCGGCGTGAAGATGGCTCTAGTCGTGTTTGTTGGGGTTGCGATGGTGTTTGGACTGGACCGAGTGTTCCACGGGCACTAGGCGAAATGCTTCCGGTTGTTTTAATGCGTTGCAGCATAAGCGATGATCCGCTCTAACACTCCGTCCAAGTCCTGGCGCGTGAACAACCGCCCATTCAGCACAACGGCCCAGATTTTGCGTGTGTTGCGAATGTCCTCCAAGGGGTTGGCGTCGAGCAGTACGAGATTGGCTGACTTGTTCTTCTCCACGGTGCCCGTGTCGCTCAACAGTCCTAGAAACTCAGCCGGATTACGTGTTGCGGTCTGAAGCGCCTCCATCGGTGACAAGCCTGCCTCCACAAAATACTCAAGTTCGGTGTGCAGGCTGAACCCGGGCAAAACGTCGACCCCCGCCGCTGTATCCGTTCCTGCCATCAGCGGGACGTGTGCGTCGCGCATGGCCCGAATCACGTCCAGTTCCTTCTTTACAAAGCGGCGGCGGTCCGCGACCGTATCGGTATCCAGCTCGGCCAAGATGCCTTTCGTAAATTGCGGCCATGATTTCTGTTGCCAGGACGACGGCGCATATTTCAAATTCGGATCACGGCTGATATCGGTGACGTCAACCAGCCACTGCCCCCGTTCCCACACCAGAGTGGGTACTTGCCAGGTGTGATTGTGGGCAAAGCTGGCGATTAACGCGTCGCATCGCGCCGGATCGTAGGTCTGAAGAAAGCGCAACGGCCCTTTGGGTCCCTTGAGGAACTGGTCTTCCGCGGTGGAGCAACCCTCGAACACTCCGGTCAGGTGCTCAATGCTCTTCTGTCCGGCAGAGACCGCCTCCGATGCTCGTATCGCATCCGGAACGTGGCCCGCTAAGACCATCTTTTGTTTCTTCGCCTCGTCGGCCACGGCAAAGTAAGCCTCGCGCTGAATGAAAGACTGCACTTTGATGAAGTCAACGCCTCGGGCTTTGAGGTCGTCGACTGCCTTTCTTCCTTCTTCTGGACTTGCGATCGAGAGCGAACTCGGGAAGCGAGATTTGGGTCCATCCAGCATCGGTCCGGCAACAATCATGCGCGGACCCACGATCGTGCCGGCGGCAGTCTGCCTGCGCCACTCCAGCAGCGTATCCAGGTCGCCTCCCATATCTCGGACGCCGGTGACCCCATTGGCTACGAAGAGCGGCAACGAGACTTCTTGACCTCCGGGAATCCAATCACCGAAGACCGTGTGGACATGCATATCCCACAAGCCCGGGATGAGAAACTTGCCTTTGGCATCCAGCACGCGGGCGTTGGGCGGGAGCTTGGCTTTTTTATACTTGGAGATGCTGACGATTCGATTGTCCTGAATGGTGACGGACATGTCCGGCTGAGCGGGCGAGCCCGTGGCGTCAATGACGTTGACGTGGTTGATGACAAGCGGGGGATCTGCAACGGTTTCACCTTGGACCGTCTGCGCGGAACCAGAAGCGCTCAGCGCGGCGAATGCAGTCAAGAATGCAACGAAAGCGACGAGTATTTTCACCATTGTCCCCTCAGCGAGGGGCAAGTATACCCGCAGCCTCGAGTCTGCGCCCGTCCAAGCTGATGGCAAATTCAGGCTCAGTCTCTAGTCAACTTGCCAAAAAGCTCCCGAGAGATTGTGCCTGCGGAACAGATCCTGTGCCTCTACGGGCGTCCGCTTGCGCCAGCCCGGTTGCAGGTAATTTCCGTACCAATCGCCGGCAAAACTCCACAAAGCAGGCATCGTCAGAGTCGCACCCTTTGGCAAGGCATGCCGAGCGCACCAAGCGTCGATATCTGCTTCGGTCCGAAACGGCTGGAAGGACGCGCAGGCGAAAATTACGTTGTCCCACCACTTGGCGACGGGCGCGGAGAGATGGAACACGTCGGAAGACTCGTGGGGCATTCCGCTCTCGACTACGTATCGCACTGTTTCACCCTCGCCGCCGAGACGCGTCGTTATAACGGCATCCGACTTGAGGGCTGCCACCATGCCAAGGCCGCAGTAGAGGCAATTCGCCCAATAGCCAAACGTCGCAGTTTGCACCCAGCACGAGCCGGGCGAAAGCGCAAATGGGTGCACGACCCAAGGGCGGCAAGTATGCGGATGCAAGAGCAAGGCGTGGGCGTCGTGAAGGCGCTGGAGCGACGCTTCGAGAAGGTCGAGCGTTAAACCCAACTCGGCCGCCAATTCCTGGTTCGATGGTGCGTGTCCAAGAGCGGCGATTCGTCGTGTTAGTGCGCCTCGGACTTCATGATCGATCTCTTCGAGCACGGAATCTCCCTGAAGGCTAGCCGCTGTGCCGGATGTGCATCACGTCGCCGTCCTTCGCGATGTAGTCCTTGCCTTCCAGCCTTAGGATGCCCTTAGCGCGAGCGTTGGCTTCAGAACCCGCTTCGAGCAACGCGTCCCAGGCGATCGTCTCGGCGCGGATAAAGTGTTTTTCGAGGTCGGAATGAATGGCTCCGGCGGCTTGCGGGGCCTTCGTGTTCACAGGAATCGTCCAGGCGCGGCACTCGTCCTCGCCCACAGTGAAGAATGACATCAGGCCGAGCAGCTTGTACGAGGTGCGCACGAGTCGCGCCAGACCGCTCTCGGTCAGTCCGTAGCTGGAGAGGAAATCTGCCGCGTCCGCCTCGCTCATTTCCGAAAGTTCGGCCTCCACCTTTCCACAAATTGCCGTCGCCCCGGCGTTGGGTCGGGCCGCTACCTCTTCGAGCTTATATTTCGCGACTGCCTTCTCGAGATCTTTCCCGAGCTCGGTGCTCTCGCTAATATTCAACACATACAGAATTGGTTTCTCACTCAGGAACATGAAGCCGCGTATTAGTTTCTTCTCGTCCGGCGAGATCGTCATTTCCCGTAGCGGTTTCTCAGTTTCAAGATGCGCTTTGGCGCGCTGGAGCAGGGCGAATTCCTGTTCCAACTGCGGCGTACGCCCCTTCTTGAGGTCTTTTTCCAGCCGCTCCAGCCGCTTCTCGGTTTGCCCCAAATCGCTGACAATCAGGTCGAAGTCGACGTTCTGAATGTCCCGCAACGGGTTGTTTTCGCCCACGTGCGGAATGGAAGGATCATCGAAGGCGCGCAGCACATGAGCCAAAGCGTCCACGGTGCGCAAGTGGGTGATGTAGGTTGTGTCTTTGAGCGCGTCCTGCCCGATTGCCCCTACATCCACATACTCAATGGACGCATGCACCAATTTCTTCGGATTGCACTGTGCCGCTAGGCGGTCGAGCCGGTCGTCTGGAACCCTTGCCACCCCAATGTGAGCCTCGCGCGGGTTCGAGTTTGTAGAGGCGCCCGCCTTGGTCAGAATACGAAAGAGGGAAGTCTTACCTACTTGAGGAAGTCCAATAATTCCGGTTTTCATAAACTTCGATGATAGCAGGGGAGGGTCGAAACTTCGGCGGACCAGGCCGCACAGACGCTCAGTACACGCGCTCTTTCGAAATCAAATATACGGCCGCCAACCCCATGAGCAGGACGCCGCCTTCTATGCGCGTGGACCACTGGTGCAGGGCGTCGAACCGCACGCGCACTTCCGCGGGCGCAGAATCCATAGCGGGCGTTTCGGCACGAATCTTTGCCAGCCGCGGGGAAAGCCCGAACTGCGACCCGCAGGTGAGAATCAGCATGAGCAAAACAAGAACGTTCGCTGGCGTCCGAAAGCGAACATACCCGGCGACGATGAGCGAATACGCCCAAGAGCTCGCTAGAAAAAGTACTCCTGAGATGATGCCAATCCAGTGCAGGCGACTCAACGCGGGGCTTACCACCGATCCCGCCATGTGCCGCGAGGGCAGGACGGCGAACAAAATCGGAGTCATAGAAATGAAAAACACGATGCCGCCGACCCACGCGACCAGCGACAAAGACATGATGTAGCGGAGGAAATTCATGACTCCATTATGCACGGAGGCAGCCTGAAGAAAGAGTGAGACTAAATGGGCACTCGCACGCTGGCCGCAATCTCGCCGAGGATGCTTTCCGCCTGCTCCGATTTCTTATGGGCTGAGGCATAACTGGCAGCGACCACCACGCGATGGGCAAATACCGGGACGACTAGCTGCTTGAAGTCATCGGGCGTGCAAAAGTTCCGTCCGTTGAGAAACGCCATGGCTTGCGCAGCATGGTAGAGCATGAGCGAGCCTCGCGGCGAAACGCCGAGCGAAAGCGCGTCGGATTCCCGCGTCCGCCGGACAATGGCAAGAGCGTAATCCACTAGTGACTCGTCCACGCGGACCTGATCGACCGCATTCTGGAGCGATAGAACCTCTTCGGCGGTCAAGACCGGCTCGAGGCTATCAAGGCGCGCTGCTCCGGCCTGGCCGCGCAAGATGTCGCGTTCACTCTGAGCTTCCGGGTAACCCATCCGTACGCGCATAAGGAAGCGATCGAGTTGCGACTCCGGCAACGGATATACGCCGTGATGCTCGACTGGATTCTGTGTGGCCACGACTAGAAACGGCTGCGGCAGTGAATGAGAAAAGCTGTCCACCGTGACTTGGCCCTCGCTCATGGCTTCCAGGAGCGCGGATTGCGTCTTAGGAGTGCTGCGGTTGATCTCGTCGGCCAGCAAGACGTTGGCGAAAACCGGTCCGCGCTTGAACTCGAATTTCTGCTGGGCGGCGGAGTAGATGGACACGCCGAGGATGTCGCTGGGCAACATGTCGCTGGTGAACTGGATGCGCTGGAACCCGCAATCGATGACTCGCGCTAGGGCGTGCGCCAGGGTTGTTTTGCCGACGCCGGGGACGCCTTCCAGCAGCAGGTGTCCGCGCGCAAAGATCGAAACCAGCGCCAGGCGGACGACATCCTCTTTGCCGCGAATGACGGAGCGTAAAGCGCTTTCCAATTGGCCGACGCGGGTAGCGCGGCCGGCGGCTGCGTTCGGAGACATTGCAGCGATTTTAGCTGGACTGGCGCAGGGAGCGGAGTTACCGAAGTTACGGTCTGAGCCCGCTAGCTCTTCCTCGACTCCCGCTGGATTGCGCGCGCCAGAGTTTGATCGAGGGCAGCCTTGGTGGACTTGTACTCTTCGGCAGAAATCGCACCTTGATGACGGTCGATTTCCAGTTGGAATAGCTCTTCCTTCATCGCTTGCATGAGGACGCCGGCACTGCTGCTAGACGAAACGGCAGAAGCGGCCTGAACCGCAGCGGTCGAAGCTCGAGCAGGGGGCGAATCTACCACACGTGTCACTGGCACCGCATAGGTACCGGTGATCGGCGGAACGGGCATGCTGCCGCCACCTGCCGTAGCTGCCATGGCAGGAGCGTTTTTGTTGCGCTGGATTACGTAGTAGCCTCCACCCGCGAGTACCAAAACGAAGCCACCCAAAATCCACCAGCGAACGTTCTGCAAAGGATCGGGGGCATCGCTGGGCGGCCCCAGGCCTCCGCCCGGCCGGCTCGACATGCCTTCTCCGGATGCGCCTCCATTATTCGGTTCAGAATTCGAGGCTCCAGATCCGACATTTTCCGTTTCCGGAGGAAGCGATCCCGTTCCGGAAATCTTGAACGCCAGCGACTGTCCGGCCTTGGCATTCGCTGCTACTTGGACGTTCGCCTGGCCCGCTCCGGGGCCGTCCTTCACCGTCGAATACGAGGTCGACTTGGCTTCAAAGGTCATCGACTTCGGCACCATCACCACAAAATGCTGCAACTCATATTTCGATTTTGGATTCAGGTCCAGCGAACCGGAATAGGGCAGATGAAATGCCACTTGCATCTTGGTTTCGCCGGGGCGAATCGGAAATGAGATGCCGTACAGGTTGCGTTCCGTGCGCTGGCTGGCCGCGACGTTCACGGAACGTCCCCCAGGGCCCAGAGCCTGCGCGGAATCGATTTGCGCGCCATCGGGCAGATAAAACTCGAATGTGGCATCGCTCATCTGTGTCTTCGGCGGCTTGGACTGGTTGTCCATCACAAAGGTACGCGTGGCGTGAATCTGGTCGCCAGCCGTTTCCAAACGCAGAAAATCTACGGTGTAATGGATACCCTCGACGTTCTTGGAGGAATCGTAGACGGTAAGATCGGCCGTCGGTGTTCCGGGAGGGGCCATCTTGAAATACTGCGCGCCCTGGAACGTGGCTCGAACGAGATGGGGGCCACCCGAGTCATCGAGTTTGAAGCTGAACTTTCCCTTCGAGTCGGCCTTGGTGCTTCCCGCTTCCTCCATTCCGTTGGCTAGCTTGATCAGCGTGACTTCGGCTCCAGCCGCGGGCTTGTCGGACGTGCCATTGGTGACAGTGCCGGAAAGATTCTGAGCGAGCCCAAAGCCGGTGAGGCTTGCGCCAAGGATTGCAGAGAGAAAAATTCGCGAGAACGAAAAGCCAAACGGACGGGAGAGCATCAAGCCCTGCCCCCTTTCATTTTTGTGGTGGTCGCGCCAGCACCGGTGGCGCCCTGGAGACGCGCTGACTCCGCCAGAATCCCAGCGGCCTCCTCTTCCAGGCTCGCTTTCAGGGACGCGTAGTCTTCGGCTGAAATTTTGCCGGCATGGAATTCGAAATTCAAGTCGCGCATGTTTTCATAGACCACGTCCTTGCGTTCCTGCAAGTAGTTCAACCGCGTCTTTTCGGGGCTGGTAAAAACGTTCGCGGAACCGCTGAAGACGAACCACACCGTTGCCAGCGCAACGAAGCCGTAAATAAAGTAAACCGTTGTCATAGTTAGTCTCTCTTATAGGTCCGTCTCGGAGCGAGCCTGTTCGCGGAATTTGTCCAGGTCCGTACCGGTGGCGGGTCGAATGCCGCCGGGCAGTGCCGGAATCGGACGCCCACGCCACGTGTGCACGACGTAAACTGCCAAACCTGTTCCCGCCAACAACACCATGAACGGCATGATCCAGGCAACGATGTTGAATCCAGTAACTGACGGCACGGCAATCACCGTGGGTCCGTATTTCTGAACAAACGATTGCAGCGTCAAGTCGTCATTGTCGCCTCGATCGGTGGCTTCGACCAGTTCGCCGCGCATCCTATCGGAGTACGAGCACCCGACGTGATTGCATTCCAGCAGAATCTGGTTGCAACCGCACACACACATCAGTTGGTGGCCCAGTTTCCTGAACCGGGCTTCGTCGCCGACGCCCATGAAGAGCGTCGTGGCCAACATTACGACAGCCATTTGAGCGAACCGCCACGGAGATCTAAACTGCGAAGATTTCAACAAGGTCCACACTAGTCGCCTGCTCCCACCGGAACTGTCTGTACTCGCGTGGCGGCGGTGGCTGGAGACGGAAGGGTGTTCGGTAACATCGCCATAACCGTGCCCAGGATCATTGTGATCACGCCAATCCATAGCCAGTTGACGAGCGGATTGATATACACCTTGATGATGGGCCGACCAGAATCCTGATTCAGGCCCTCGTAGACGACATACAAGTCTTCCTTGAGCGAAGATCGATTGGCGACCATGGTCGAGGTCTGCTGGCTAGCCTTGTAAAAACGGCGCTCTGGATACAGCGTGTCGATCTGCTTTCCGTTCTGAAAGACTTCCAAGATGGCCCACTCGCTGGCATAGTTGGGCTTGTCTTCCTGCGTATAGGACCGGCAGACCAACTCGTAGTTGCCGAGTTGAACCTTATCGCCGTAGCCCATTTCCTTTTCCACGTTGCGGTTGAAGGCAGAACCGGCGATGCCAATGAACACGATTACTACACCGATATGGACGATGTAGCCGCCGTAGCGGCGCGTGTTTCTGCGCCCAAGCTGCGCAATCGAAAGCAGAAGGTTCTGGCCCGAATGTCGGCTAATCACGCGGCCGCCGCGGATAAACTCGGATGCAATCGTGAAAATGACCAATGAGGCCAGGGTAATGGCCAGCGTGGAGTAGAAGTGAGTCGCGTCTTGCCAGGGGCGCACCCCGAAAATCAGCAAGCCGATGAATATCGCTAGCGCGCCCAGGGCTGGCCACAGGAAGTTGCGCTTCAAGCTGTCGACCGAGGTCATGCGCCACGCCAGTAGAGGGCCGAGAGCCGTTAGCAGCAACAGAAGTAAGGCGATGGGAAAGGCCTCTTTGTTATAGAACTCGGGACCCACTGTGACTTTGCTTCCGACAATCCACTCGTGCAGTACGGGGAAAAACGTCCCCAACACAATCGTGAAACACAAAACCAGAAGGAGAAGATTGTTGAAAAGAAAACTCGATTCGCGAGAGACCAGGGCTTCGAGGCGATGCTCGCTTCGCAGGTGATCCCGGTTCTTGACGAAGGCGAAGATACAGACACCCAGCGTGAGACCCAAGAATATGAGAAACCACGTGCCAATGGATGACTGCGCAAACGCATGCACCGAACTGACGATGCCGCTGCGGGTGAGGAAGGTGCCCAGGATCGAGAGCAGAAACGTAGAGAACACCAGCCACACGTTCCAAATCTTCAGCATGCCGCGCTTTTCCTGCATCATGACCGAGTGCAGGAAGGCGTTACCGGTAAGCCAGGGCATGAACGAAGCGTTTTCCACGGGATCCCACGCCCAATAGCCGCCCCACCCGAGTACGTTGTAAGCCCAGTGCGATCCCAGGAAGATTCCAATGGTCAGAAATGCCCAGGTCACCATGGTCCAGCGGCGCGTGATGTGAATCCACTTCTCCCCCGGGTAGCGCATGATCAGAGCACCAAGCCCGAAGGCAAAGGGCACCGTAAAGCCGACGTAGCCCAAGTAGAGCATCGGAGGATGAATGACCATTTCCGGATACTGCAGCAAGGGATTGAGGCCGCTTCCATCTGCGGGAATTCCGCCTTCGGTTACCGCAAAAGGATGAGCCGCGAAATTTACCAGCAGGAGGAAGAAGATCTGTACCGCCGCGATGATGACTGAAGCGTGTGCAAACAGCCGCGTATCTGTCTTGTGCCGAAGTCGTAACACCAAGCCATAGGTGGACAGCAGCAAGGTCCAAAACAGTAGCGAACCCTCCTGCCCCGACCAGAGCACAGCGAACTTATAGGCAACGGGGAGATCGCGATTGCTGTGATGGAAAATGTAAGCAATGGAAAAGTTGTCTTGGAAAGCGGCGGTGACAAGAGTGATACCCGCCAGGATGACGAGGAAGAAAATCGCGATCCCGGCCCGGCGTGCTGTCTCGCCGATTCTCTCCGAGAGGGAATCGCGTCCAAACAGAGCCAACACACCCGCCAGAAAACCGTACAGCGCCAGCATCAACGCCACGAGCAGGAAGTAGCTGCCCAATTGGGCTGCGTGGGCTTCAAAAAACGCGGCCCAAACGCCACCCGAACCTTGGGCTTCCTGGAACATCAAGAGTGCCGCGGCTAAGCCGCCAAACTGGGTCAAAGGTGTCATTTTGGTTTGGTGCTTCTATTGTTTCAAAGCGCCCCTCCTAAGGCAAATCTATAAGGGCAGAATTCTTTAGGCCCATTCGACTTGGACGACGAGCCGGCTGCCAAGGTTTTTACTCCGGAGTACATGACCAGAGGCAGGGTCCTGGCATACACAATTCTCGCAGCGACGCTTAAAATTCTACGCCGAACCCGCGAACTCTTTGTTGCGCCTCGTCAGCTTTGATGGTGTGTTCTATCGATGTTTTGGAGTGCCTAAGCGTCTGGCTGCTGATCAAAATGAGCCCGCACTTCCTGTTCGGCCAGATGCCAGTCTTCGTGGGGGTTCCCGGGAGTAGCGCCGCGCTGGAGGTAGATTTCGTAGGCGCGCAGGCGAATGATGTCTTCGATGCTGACCTGCAATGACTTAGCTTTGGTTCTAGGTTTCGACTTTGAGGCTTTCAAGGCGGCTGAGGTTGCGGCGACGACTGGCACGAGGGTCTCTTCAACCAGCGGCATTTTGGCGGGCTTCTTCGTAACACCTTTCTTTGCAGCAACTTTGCGTGGCTTCTTGCCCTGTGGAATCTCCTGGGACATATCTGGAACCTCCTGCTCTAGGAATAAGAATGGCGCCCGCCCGCTCTCGGGAACGCAGCCGAGGGATGATGGGGAGATAGTCCAACTATAAGGGAACCGTGGCCGTAAAACGAGGGATGGACCAAGACTAGTTAACGGGAAAGCCCCTGTATAATCATCCGCTTACCCCGAATGATTACTCGCAGACTATTCCTTGCCGTCGCCCTAGCTCAGGCTTTCAACGGCCTGCTCGGGGGAGTCTCAGCTCAAACTTCGGAGTCAACGACAAATGCACCCCTGCCGGTGCAGCCCGCGCCCAGCCAGCCGATGGAAGACAAGACAGTCATCGTCGTCACTGGTACGTTCGAGCCCGCGCCCTTGGAGGAGATTAACCGATCCGTCGAGGTCATCCCGGTCCTGGATACCGCTCCACTCCACCACTATTGGACCGAGGCCCTTCAAAGCGATGCCTCGCTGGATCTCCGCCAACGCGGCCAGAATGGGATACAGGGCGATCTCTCCGTGCGCGGCTCGACCTTCGGCCAAACGCTGATTCTGTTGGACGGCCTGCGCGTGAACGACGCCCAGACGGCACACCACAACCTGGATGTCCCGATTCCGCTCGACGGAGTGGAGCGAGTGGAAGTCCTGAGAGGTTCAGGGTCAACACTCTATGGCGCCGACGCCATGAGCGGCGCCGTTAACTTCATCCCAGCCGTCCCCAAAAACACGGAGGTTCGTTTCGGCTCCCAAGTAGGCAATTTTGGCGTAAATGCCCAGAATCTGGATGCGTCGCTTTTGCGAGGCGATACAAGCGAACAGCTTACGCTCTGGCGAGACTTCTCCAGTGGCTTTCGACCAGACCGCGACTACCGCAATACCGCCGCGTTCTCGCGCACTGGATTCTCCACCACCCTCGGCGATACGACGATACTACTCGGAATCAGCGACAAGCCCTTCGGGGCCGACCAGTTCTACTGCAATTGCGACTCCTTTGAGCGCACCAAGGCCTGGTTTACCGGGCTGCGGCAGGGAATCGGGAAGGATACAGAATTCGACTTCGGCTACCGCCGCCATACGGACAAGTTCGTCTTGCTCCGCGACAATCCCAGCGTCTACGAGAATAACCACATCGACGAGAGCTTCCAGTTCGCGCTGCGGCTGCACCGAGAACTTTCCACGAACACCACTCTCTCTTTCGGTGGCGAGGGCTTTCACGACTCCATCGACAGCAACAACTTGGGTCAGCACTCGCGGAATCATGGCGCGGGCTATGTCAACTTCGATGCGCGAGCGCTGGGGCGCTTTTCGCTTTCTCTCGGCGCCCGTGAAGAGCTCTACGGTAGCGACAGCGAATTCACGCCCTCCGTTGCGGCGGGCTTTGTTTTGGGCTCGGGATGGAAGCTCAAGGGCTCCGTTAGCCGCGGCTTCCGCGTTCCCACCTATACCGATCTCTACTACTCCGACCCGGCCAACCAGGGAAATCCAAATTTGAAATCAGAGTCCGGCTGGAGCTATGAGGGCGGAGTGGTGTGGAATCCCGGCGGGCACTGGAAGGCCGATGCTACAGTGTTCCATTCGCGTCAGTCCAACGTGATCGACTACGTGCAGTTGGTTGCCAACGGCCCCTACGTCGCGTCCAATTTGGAACGCCTGGATTTCACGGGTTTTGAGGCCGCCTTGCACGCTCGCCTGCCGCACGGCCATCAGGCGAGTGTCAGCTATACGGCCATCCACGGGGCGCAGGACGCCCTGCAAGGTCTACAGTCGCGCTACACCTCCAATTACCCCACGCATCGGGCGGTGGTGGGCTGGCTGGGAGAGCTTCCGTGGCAAATCGAAGCCACGAGCCAGCTTGGTGTGGTCCAGCGCTATGCCACAGATCCTTATGTTGTGTGGGGCGCCGCGCTAACCCGAGAGTTCTATGGTCGAGTCCGCGCGAATCTATCCTTTTCCAACCTGAGCGGCACCCGCTACGAGGAGATTCAAAACGTGGTCATGCCGGGGCGTTCGGTAACCTTTGGCCTAGACCTGCTTTTATGGCGGAAAGAGCACTAGCACGATTGGGTAGGTGAATCAAGAACTCGGCGCTAACAAGATGATTCTAAGGCAATTATTTATTCCCTGACACGAAGGAAATCCGTGCGAAAATAGAGAAGTAGTCGAGGAGACCTGACACCATGGCTTGGACCACACCTGAGTTTGAAGAAGTGATGTTGAATTGCGAAATCAACTCGTACGCCAGCGCTGAAGTCTAGCTCGAATCTCCTCGGAGACCACCGCCAAAGCCCTCCTCCATTTCTTCCTGTTGGACCCCCTGTAGTAGACCGTCTTGATGGCAATTCACACGCCCTTCCGCGTCAGTAACCCTGCCCCGACCACGTCTTCAGATATCCTTCATGCAAACCCGATAGCGTGCTTTGAGGGAGACCACCGGACAGAATGACGGAAAGCGTCGAAGCGCTGGCAGGGAAAGCTGTGCGATCGGAATACTGGCTGGCGCGGCATTCGCGGTCGGTGATTTTTCTGATTGCCGTGGTCGCGCTTCTGGGCGGCTATGTAGCTACCACTATCCCGGTTTCTGTTTTTCCGACAACGAATTTTCCCCGCATCTTGATTGCCGTCGACAACGGTGTCATGCCCATCGACCAAATGCGGGTGACAGTGACCCGTCCGTTGGAAGAGGCTCTGAATAGCGTTCCCGGACTGCAGGAGGTTCGTTCGATCACCAGCCGCGGATCGGCGGAGATCAACCTTTTCTTTAGCTGGGACGTGGACATGTTCCAGACGCTCCAGTATGTGAATGCGGCTTTGGCGCGCGTGCAGTCGTCTCTGCCCACGGGTGCGCAAGTGGAAGCGCACCGCTTGACGTTCGCCAGTTTTCCGATCATGGGTTACAGCCTCGTCTCGTCTAACGTCACGCCAACCCAACTCTGGGAATTGGCGACTTACGAGATCAAGCCTCGCCTTAACCGGCTCGACGGTGTTTCGACGGTGCTGGTGCAAGGCGGGCAGGAACCCGAATTTCACATCACGCCCGACCCCGCCAAGTTGCTGGCGGCGGGAGTGACGGTGCCGGACATTCTGGAAGCGGTGCGACGCACCAATCTCGTCGACTCCCCGGGCTTGATCGAGCGAAATCATCAGCTCGTGCTCTGGCTGATTAACGGGCAGGTGCACACGCCGAACGAGATCGCCGCGACGGTGATCAAGACTACGCCGACGGGGATACCCGTGCGGGTGGGAGATATCGCCGATGTAGCGGCGGGCGTCAAGCCGGTCTACACCGTCGTGACGGCCAACGGCAAGCCGGCTTTGCTGCTGAACATCAACCGACAGCCGGACAGCAATACGGTGCAAGTGGCGGCGGAAATTCACGATGAGATCGAGCGCATTCGCAAGACGCTGCCGCCGGGTGTGGATGTTCAGCCCTTCTACGATCAGTCGATTATCGTAGGTGAATCCATCAACAGCGTGCGTGATGCGATTCTACTGGGCCTGATTCTGGCATCGATCATTCTGGTCGCCTTCCTCGGAGACTGGAGAACCTCCATCGTCGCAGGGCTCGTGATTCCGGTAACAGTGATGGTCACGTTTATCGTCCTCAAAGTGCTGGGGCAGAGCTTTAACCTGATGACGCTGGGCGGGCTGGCAGCGGCGGTGGGGCTGGTGATTGACGACGCGATTGTGGTGGTTGAGAACATTGTGCTGCACCGGGATGCTGGGCAATCGCCCTTGCAGGCGATTCGCAGTGCATTGAGCGAGATCACGATTCCGCTCACTGGTTCCACCATTACACCAGTCGTTGTTTTTTTACCGCTTATCGTGATCAATGGAGTAACCGGAACGTTCTTTCGCGCACTGGCCGTCACTTTGGCGGTTTCGCTTTTTACGTCGTTGATTTTGGCTCTAACCTGGACGCCAACACTGAGCTTGTTCCTGATCAAGGCCAAAGCTGAAGACGTTCAAGGAGAGACCGCCTCACAAACCGTTGAAATCGAGGAGGAGACCGCCCGCCGTTTGATGGCCGCGGAGGAAGCATCCCTGAAGGGCTTCTTCCTGAGGGTCGTAAGCTTTCAGGAGCGATGGCTCAGGCGCGCACTGCAACACCCGAGGTGGCTCGCCGGAGCGAGCCTGGTGCTAATCGCCTTGTCGTTCGTTTCGTTTCGTTTGCTGGACACCGGCCTGCTGCCCAAAATGGATGAAGGCGGCTTCGTTCTCGACTACATCATGCCAGCCGGGAGTTCGCTGACGGAAACGAACCGTGCCATCAGCCACGTTGAACAGATCTTGCGTGACACTCCGGAAGTGGAAAGCACCTCGCGGCGCACGGGAATGCAACTCGGATTGGCGGCCGTCACAGAGGCCAACTCGGGCGACATTCTGGTTAAGCTGAAAGCCAAGCGCAGCCGATCGGTGTATGACGTCATGGACGATGTTCGCACGCAAGTAGCCGCGCAAGAACCTGCGATCGATCAGGAGTACATTCAGCTCTTGCAGGACATGATCGGCGACCTGACCAGCACTCCGGAAGATGTCGAAATCAAACTCTTTTCTCCCGACATTACCTTGCTACAAGCTTGGGCTCCAAAAGTTGCGGATGCGATCCATGACTTGAAGGGAGTGGTCGACGAGAAGGACGGCATTGAGAATACGGTGAGCGGTCCTGCCGTGGTGTTCAACATCAATCCCAGCGTCGCCGCACGCGCCGGCTTCAGTCCGGAAGAGGTAGCCACGGATGCCGCCGCGATGCTCGGCGGGGAACCTGCGCCCACGCCGGTGGTCACGAATGATCGAGCCTACACGCTGCGGGTCCGATTTCCAGCGGCGAATCGGGCCTCGCTGGAAGCGATGCGCGATACACTGTTGACAAGTTCCGCTGGGAGAACGGCCACGCTAGGCGCGCTGGCGACAATCTCCGAGCTTCCCGGACAACTCGAATTTCGCAGCGAAAACCTGCAGCGCGCCGTGGCGGTGACGGCCCGCCTTGAGGGCGTGGGCCTGGGCTCCGGCATGGCTGCGGTGCAAAGAGCAGTCAATGATCTCCATGTGCCATCGAGCATTCGAGTCGAGTACGGCGGTCAGTTCAAGGAACAGCAAAAGTCTTTTCGCGATCTAGTGCTGGTGCTGGTGCTCGCCGTCTTGCTGGTGTTTGTCGTACTGATGTTCGAATTTGGAACTTTTGCCGCCCCTGTGGCTATCCTCGCGTCGGCGCTGCTTTCGACTTCTGGCGTGATGTTTGCATTGCTGGCCACGCGAACGACGTTCAACATTTCGTCATTCATGGGTATGATCATGGTCATCGGCATTGTGGCGAAGAACGGCATCCTGCTTCTCGATGCCGACCAAAAATTCCGCCGAGCTGGCTTCTCGGCGCAAGATGCCATGATCCAAGCGAGCCGGAGGCGCTTGCGGCCAATTGTAATGACGGCTCTGGCTACCGTAGCGGGGATGTTTCCGCTTGCGCTCGCCATAGGAGCCGGTTCGGAGATGCTGAAGCCGCTGGCAATTGCGGTTATCGGTGGAGTTCTGATTTCGATGGTGCTGTCGCTGATTATTACGCCGGCTGTCCACTACTACTTGACCCGAAATGAGGGCTCTGAGGCTTCTTAGGCCTTAGCGTCGCGAGAGCAGCGTTCCATGCGCAGCGACTGGTGTCGCAATTTCGTCCGTGGCGCTGGGATCGCCGACTGCCGGACCGTGCCAGACGCCGCCGCCGAACGTTGTGATGTAGATTAGGTCTTCGTTTTGCGGGTCGAGAATGACCCGATTGATCCACTTGAAGTTGAATCCGGGAATGCGTTTCCAGGTCTTCCCCCGGTCCGCCGAGCGCCAGATTGAGGATTCATAGCCAGCGGCATAAACGACCTCTGGGTGCTTTGGATCGATCGTTACGTCATAAACATGCTGGTCGCGGGTCCAACTGGCTTTCCAGGTTTTCCCGCCGTCCTCGGAGACATAAGCTCCCCCGCCTTCCGATTGATGTGGAAGGTTGCGGCCCCACGCAGCGAGATAGAGGCGCTTGGGATTTGTTGGGTCTACGGTCAGTCCACGGGGGCCATTTACGCCGGATGGTACGGTGATTCGCGTCCAATGTTCGGCGCCATCGGCAGAACGATAGAGAGCGCCATCTTCGTCGTCGCCAAAAGTGCCGATCGTGCTGCGGCGGGCGACGATCAGGTACAGGGTTCCCTCGGCGTCCAACGTCACGCGATAGGCGAACAGTTCTTTGCCGGAGATTCCGGTGTTCTTGAGCGTCCAAGTCTTGCCGCCGTCGGTT
>Ga0137418_10001764_pt1 | contig 19922 bp, 22 predicted proteins | sample CZODoug3_1_2_16f_FD_122242 | JGI IMG/M metagenome (GOLD analysis project Ga0137418, IMG submission 122242) | Vadose zone soil fungal communities from Angelo Coast Range Reserve, California, USA - CZODoug3_1_2_16fungal (Hybrid Assembly) | ecosystem: Environmental > Terrestrial > Soil > Vadose...
GATATCGACGCCGAGCCCACGCGGGTGCGAGCCGATGTCGTAGCGTTTGCGCGAGAAGCGTCCAATCTGCTTGATGTTCCGTTCGACGAAGCAACGGTGGAGGTCGTCGCGGGGCATGCGGGACCTGCCTACGGGCTCCCGCACGAAGCCACAATCGAAGCGATCCGACTTGCAGGCCGGCTCGAGGCTCTTGCACTTGATCCGGTCTATTCGGGCAAGGGGCTCGCGGGCTTGATCGCCCTGATCCGCCAAGGGCGTTGGCGCAAAGACGAGGATGTTGTCTTCTTACACACAGGCGGCGCGCCGGCGCTTTTCGCCTACCAGAGCGCACTCGGCATCTGAACTGGCGACGCCAAAGTCAGTGGCATACATTCTGGAACGCGGGCGACATTCCGTGCGAAATCATCGAAGTAATTTCACCCGGCGGTTTCGAAGATTACTTTCGCGAATTGCGCGCAATTTGGCCCGACAGAACCAAGGCTGCCCCGCTTCTTCAAAAATATGAGTTGGATATGGATTTCGACAGCGTCCCTGATTTGTGTGCGCGCTTTGGTTTGACTTGATGCGACTTGGCGGCGGCGCCAAAATCCGCATCAAGGCGGCCTAGCTCGCAGATTGCTTCCCACTGACCATCGAAAGAACCGTCCGAGCGAGATCAGCAGTCGATTCCACCAGTTGATCTGCGCCAGCAGTCTCAAGTTCGTCTCGGGTACCATAACCCCAGAGCACGCCAAGACCGCGCATTCCAACCGCACGGGCACCGGAAATATCATATCGTCGGTCCCCGACCATCAGGCTGTGGGAGGGCAAAACATTGTGTTGCGACAAAATATGAGCGAGCAGTTCAGGCTTATGATCTAGCCCGCCGCCTGGCACTGAACCGTGAATGCCATCAAAGTATGTTGCAAACCCTAGATGGTGCAGAATGCGGCTCGCGAAAGTTTCCCGCTTCGACGTTGCCAGGTAGATTCGCAATCCGGCCTGCTGCATCTCTTTAAGAGAGCTGCCAATTCCCGGATAGGGCTCGCTTCCGAAAAGGCCGCTCTCGCCGTAGTGTTGACGATACGCCGCCACTGCTTCGCCGACTCTGTCGTCCCCATACGGTTGCAGCAAAACCCGCATCATGTCTTCAAGCGGCGGCCCGATGGTGCGCTTGATGTCGAGTGTTTCGTCCGGTTCATGCCCAAGAGCACGTAGTGCCGCCAGGCAGCTTGCTAAAATGCCAGGCTGCGAATCAATCAAAGTGCCGTCGAGGTCTAGAAGGACGGAGCAGGTCGGGGTCATGGCTTGAATATAACGGCCAAAGGCCGGCGAGTAAATGTTCGGTTGGTCTGGAGTCCGTTTAGAGAGAGCTTGCCATGAAGAACGGCGCATGGGCTAACATCCCACCCAAAAGCAATCGCAACAATCCGATCTGCTTCGGCCCTTATCTCTACCGCGATCGCAACTGGGTCGAACGGTTCTTCAACAGGATCAAGCAATGTCGCCGGGTGGCGACGCACTACGACAAACCTGCAGCCAACTACCTGGCCTTCGTCCGGCTTGCATCAATCAGGCTGTGGCTGCGCGCCAATGAGTCCACGCCCTAGAGAGTGCCTCGCCATTAAGATTACGCCTTAACTAACAGTTAATTATGCCTTTGCGGGCACGAAAGGCCCGGCTTAGCGTGCGCAGGAATGCTGCTCAGTAACCTACGAATGGGTGAGTGCCATGACCTATAGAATGTGCGGGACGTTTATCGCGTCTCTCAGTGTAGTAGCGTTTGTCCTTGCCGCGAGCGAAACATTTGCCGATCCGGCAGTAGCAGTAGTGCGTGGCGGGGGGTTTGCTCCGCCGCATCCGACTTTCCAACCGTCAGTCGGCCGATCGCTGCATCATCACCGGGGAATAGGGGGTTTCTGGCCGACAGCCGGGGGCGTCTTCTATGGGCCATCGAATGACGAACCGATGCTAGATGCCAGGCAACCAAAAACATCGGACGATATCCGTTACACCTGCATCTATGATATTCCCTGGGATTATGTACATCGATGTCCGCAGGTTGTCGCACCTCGTGAATAGTTCAAAGCGCAAACCGTAGATATCGTGCGGAGCCACTGAGATTAGACGTTCGGTTGAAATGAGAGAAGCCGTCTCAGTTGGCGGCCTCTTTCATTTCAAACTGCGTGTGAGATGCCCGCCTTGGCACATCGCGTCATTTTGCTGCGCTGTGGAATTGGTCGCAATCGGGGCATAGCGGACATCGATCAAGCCGCACCGATCAACCTCGATTTATGAGTAGGCGCCCTGGTTGAACTGCCCTAGGCGTCCGGCCGCGCCATCCAGCTGATGATCGGCATCGCCGGCAGTACCCATCCGATGCCGGCCACGACATAGAAGAGCAATTCAACCGGCTGCAATCTCGTCAGTAGTTCCAGGCAGAGCCGGTTGTCATGAGCCTCGCCGGGCGTAAGGCCGAGTTGCGTCGGCATGCCATTGGCGGCCACGACAGCGTGGACCTTGTAAGCCCGCCGCGCGACCGGTCCATGTGTTGTTCTCTGTTGCATCGCGATGCAGGCTCCATGCTGGCGTACACGCACTGGCCTGTCGCGGAGCTGCTGATGATCTGAATATATTTCCGCTTTCGAAGGCATAGCAGACATGGCCGGACTTGTCGCCGGCTTGGCCCGGTCGCGAATGACCCCCGAAGCGGAACTCGCCATTGTGCGCCGTTCGCGCATTTGGCAGGGTGCCGAACGCGTAAGCGCTCCATTTGGGAATCGAGAGAATGGCACAATACAAGCTGCATTGCGTTGGCGCCTCGGGAAACTCCTACAAGGTCGCGCTCTATCTGAATTGCGCGGGCCTCGATTGGGAACCGGTCGGAGTCGATTTTGCCGGTGGCCAGACACGAGACGCGAATTGGCGAGCTTACACCAACGCAATGGGCGAGGTCCCCGTGCTGGAGGTAGCAGACAAGAGAATGTCCCAGTCGGGCGCGATACTGATGTGGCTAGCAGAAACCGTGGGTAAGTTCGCCCCAACCAACGATGAACGCTTCGAGGCTCTGCGCTGGCTTTTCTTCGACAATCACAAATTTACCAACAACTACGCGATGCATCGAGTTCAAAATTGTTTCACCCCTCGTGCTGCCGATCCCGCTGTTCTGGCTTTCTTGAGATCACGGGTCGAAAGCGCGTTTTCGATTGCCGAAAAGCACTTCAGCGCTCGCCCTTTCGTGCTGGGTGACAGTCCGACCATCGTTGATTTCTCTATGGCAGGTTATGTCTATTACCCGGCCCTAGAGACCGGCTTCGATATCGCGGCAGAGTATCCAGCGATCGATGCTTGGCGTCGGCGCGTTGCTGCGCTGCCCGGCTGGAAGCCCCCATATGAGTTAATGCCAGTGGGGGTCTCCCTGCCAATGCGTGCGGCCTAAAGCTAGCGCATTGTCCAATTCGATTTGGTTCGCTCCTGACACATCGCGTCATTTCGCGGCGCTGCGGAAATTTGGTCGCAATCGGGGCGCAGCAGACATCGATCAAGCCGCACCGATCAAGCCCGATTTATGAGTAGGCGCCCTGGTGAACTGCCCTAGGCGTCCGGCCGCGCCATCCAGCTGATGATCGGCATCGCCGGCAGGACCCATCCAATGCCGGCCACGACATAGAAGATGGCCTGCAGCAGCCCGGAGTTCGCGAGCCACGGCGTCTGCGCCACGGTCATTCCCATCAGCGACCACACCACCACGAGCACGAGCAGGGCGATGGTTCCGAAGAATTTGCGGGTGCGGATTGTCATGGCGGAAATGTGCAGCTTGCTTTGAGTGAGCGCCTTGCGCGCGGGAAGGGGCGGACTATAAGGTGCGCGCAAATTCATACAAGCGCAGCTTCGATGACCGGTATTTCCGCACAACAAGCACCCCGCGACCGCGCCGTCAGATGGTGGCTGCTGTCGATCGCCGCGCTGATCGCGATCATGGTGCTGGTCGGCGGCGCCACGCGTCTCACCGAATCCGGGCTTTCGATCGTCGAGTGGAAACCGGTCACCGGCACCCTGCCGCCGCTCAATCAGGCGCAATGGACCGCGGCGTTCGAAGCCTACAAGACGATTCCGCAATATCGTGAACTCAACGCCGGCATGAACCTCGCCGAATTCAAGACCATTTTCTGGTGGGAATGGAGCCACCGGTTGCTCGGGCGCGCGATCGGCGTTGCTTATCTGTTGCCGTTTCTCTGGTTTCTCTGGCGTGGAGCCTTGAGTGCGGAGCTGAGGCGGCGGCTATGGCTGATCTTCGGCCTCGGTGCGCTGCAGGGTGCGGTCGGCTGGTGGATGGTGGCCTCCGGGCTTTCGCAGCGGGTCGAGGTTTCGCAATATCGGCTCGCGACCCATCTGGTGCTGGCGCTGCTGATTTTTGCCGCGATCGTCTGGACGCTGCGCCGACTGGCGCAAGGGCCGTCATTGGTTGCATCCTCGCGGCTGAAGATCACCAGCATGGCCCTGCTGGTGTTGACCTTCGTGCAGCTTTACCTGGGCGCGCTGGTCGCGGGCCTGCGCGCCGGCAAGATCTACAACACCTGGCCTGATATCGACGGGGCACTCATCCCATCCGCATCGCGGCTGTTCTTCGAGACGCCATGGTGGCGAAATCTGTTCGACAACACGCTGACGGTGCAGTTTGAGCATCGCATGACCGCCTACGCGCTGTTCGTGCTGGCGATCCTGCATGCGCTCGACGCCGCGCGTTCGCGGGCCGCGGCGGCCGCGGTGAACGGCGCATGGTGGCTCGCGGCTGTCATGACGCTGCAGGCGACGCTCGGTATTCTCACGCTGTTGAACGAGGTACCGATTGTCCTCGCATTGGCGCATCAGGCGGTCGCGATTGCCGTGCTGACGTTGGCGATCTTTCAAGCCGAACGATTGGCTGGTCGGCGGCCTGCGTCGGCGCAGCAAAAACTGGTTCTGCCGGTTACCCAGACCGGCTGAATTGAACGATTCTAATCGTCTTGCGATAAGCGGAAGTGCTCTGTTTGCAGGGCGTTCTTTGCTGCGCGCGTCCGCTAACGAAGTTGTGTGGCGCGGCGCGGCTTTACTTAAATCCTTGGGGCGATAAAACCGAGCTAACACAGGTTCGCGCATGTCGTCTGTATTCATTCAGGCTGCCGTCATCCTGCTCCGCGAGGGGCTTGAAGCCATGCTGGTGATCGCAGCACTCGCCGGTTATCTGACCAAGGCGGGTGCCGGCCACCGCATCCGGGCCCTCTATGCCGGATCGCTCGCCGCGATCGGGGCCAGCATCATCGCCGCCTGGTTGTTTGCGGTGCTGAATTCGGGCGAGCACAGCGATATCCTCGAAGGCATCATCATTCTGTTCGCGGCAGGCCTGATGCTCTACGTCAGCGGCTGGCTGATGATAAAGCAGGACCCGCGCGGCTGGCAGGATTACCTGGCGCACAAGGCTGACAGCGCGCTGGCGCAGGATACCGTCTGGGCCGTCGCCGCGCTCGCCTTCCTTGCGGTATTTCGCGAAGGCGCCGAAACCGTGCTGTTCGTCAATGCGCTGGCGTCAGCCGAGGGCGGCTGGAGCGCCGGCCTGTTCGCAGGGTTAGGCGCCGCGACGGTCGGGCTCGTCGTGCTGTTCTATTTCATCAATCTGATCGCGCAAAAGATTCCGCTGCGGCCGCTGTTCATCATCACCTCGGCATTCCTGTTCGCGATGGCGATCAAGTTCATCGGCGAAGCCGTGCAGGAATTCCAGGAACAATCGATACTGCCGTTTACCGAACTGAAAGGTGTGGCATGGCTCGGCGCCATCGGATTGAATCCGACGCTCGAGGCGCTGTCGGCACAGCTATTGGTGATCGTATTCGCGCTGGCGACCTATTCGGTGGTCCAGCGCAACAGCCGGCTCGTCCGCGAGGACAAGGCCGCGATGCGCGGTGTGAAACCGTAAGTTCGCGTCAGCCATCGCCGCAGACGTTCCCCGTAGCCCGGATAAGCGAAGCGAAATCCGGGCCCAGCGCGACGATCTTTCCCGGATTGCGCTTCGCTTATCCGGGCTACCGGCTGCCCGTCGCAATGACGACGCTTGGCGTGCGTATGGATGTTACACAAGCACCGGCTCAACGCCGGTTTTCCCAGCGCTCGGCGTAGGCGGCCAGTACCGGTGCCAGGAACGCGATCGGCCACACATACCTTGTCAGGTAAGGCGTAAACAGGCCGACGATGGAAGCGATGATAAAAACCACGGTCGCGAACGCCGGCGCAACGGTCACCACCCAATCGCGCCGAGGCGCGACCGCAATGACCCACAAAATCGTATTGAGCGCCGAGATCAAAGTCAGATTGAATCCGTACAGCGCCGTCACATCGCTTGAGGTCATGTAGCTGCCGAACAGGCCGGTGGTGACCGGCAACAGAATGATCGACAGCAGGAACAAGAGGTTGAGGATGGCCTCGATCCGGCTGGCTTCGGGCGCATAGGCCAGCCTGCGCTGATGGCTGTACCAGAACATTCCCGCGACGATGAAGCTGAGCAGCAGCGCCAGCAGATGCGACCCGTAACTATGCCAGATATCCGCCCATTTCGGATCCGGCGTAACGAAACCCTCTTTCGGAACCTGATAGGCGAGCAACGTCATCGCCACGCCGAACACCGTATTGCTCAGCGCCTCCATGCGCCGCATCTCGAAAAGCCCGGGCCTGCTCGCCATCGATGCTCCCCACAGCGTCATTCCGGGATGCGCCGCAGGCGCAGGGCGCTTTGGTCCCGAAACGATAAGGCCGTTCTCACACTGACGTCATACCCGCCACCGGGGCTCGCCGAAGGCGAGAGGTGACGGGCATGACGGTCTATTATGGGGCGACGCAGTGCAGTCACGCGCTCAGCGCCTGCTCCAGATCGGCGATCAGATCTTCCTTGTCTTCGATGCCGATCGACAGCCGCACCACGTCAGGCGCTGCGCCCGACTTGATCTTGGCGGCGTCGTCGAGCTGGCTGTGCGTCGTCGATGCCGGGTGAATGACCAGCGAGCGGGTGTCGCCGACATTGGCGAGATGCGAGAACAGTTTCAGGTTCGACACCAGGTTGACGCCGGCCTCGTAGCCGCCCTTGAGGCTGAAGGTGAACACCGCGCCGGCGCCCTTCGGCGCATATTTGCGCGCAAGCTTGTTGTATTTATCGTCCGACAGGCCGGCGTAATTGACCGCGGCCACCGCCGGATGCGCCAGCAGCCACTCCGCGACTGCCTTGGCGTTATCGCAATGCTTTTGCATGCGCAGCGGCAGCGTCTCGATGCCGGTCAGAATCAGGAACGCATTGAACGGCGAGATCGCCGGACCGAGATCGCGCAGACCGAGCACACGGCAGGCAATGGCGAACGCGAAATTGCCAAAAGTCTCCTGAATCTTGATGCCGTGATATTCCGGACGCGGCTCGCTCAGCATCGGATATTTGTTGTCCTTCGACCAGTCGAAGGTGCCGGCGTCGACAATGATGCCGCCGAGCGAATTGCCGTGGCCGCCCAGGAATTTCGTCAGCGAATGCACGACGATGTCGGCGCCATGATCGATCGGGCGGATCAGATAGGGCGTCGCCAGCGTGTTGTCGACGATCAGCGGCACGCCCGCCTTGCGGGCGACGGCGGAGATCGCCTCGATATCGGTAACGCTGCCGCTCGGATTGGCGATCGACTCGATGAAGATGGCCTTGGTGTGCGGCGTGACCGCACGCTCGAAGCTTTCGATGTCGTCCGGATCGGCCCACACCACGTTCCAGCCGAAACTCTTGAAGGCGTGGTTGAACTGGTTGATCGAGCCGCCATAGAGTTTGCGCGCGGCGATGAATTCGTCGCCGGGCATCAGCAATTGCTGCAGCACGACGACCTGCGCGGCATGTCCTGATGCGACCGCGAGGGCGGCGGTGCCTCCCTCAAGCGCGGCAAGGCGTTCTTCCAGCACCGCCTGGGTCGGATTTCCGATGCGGGTGTAAATGTTTCCGAATGCCTGCAGTCCGAATAGCGACGCGGCGTGGTCGGCGTCATTGAATACGAACGACGTGGTTTGATAAATCGGCGTGGCTCGCGCGCCGGTGGTGGGATCGGGCTGCGCGCCGGCATGCACGGCGAGGGTCGAAAATCCCGGAAGACGATCGGTCATTCTTTTTCCTTTGTGACTTGCTCATCCAGCGGTGATGGGGGTTCGAAGGATGAGCAACGTGGTGCAATCTTGTCGTTCGAAATGGCTAATTCGAGACGGCGCAATCCGCCTCCTCGGTTTGGCGAAGGACAATCGCGTCAGACGCGTCAATCGTCAAGACGCGACGGCGGCCGAACTCTTGGTCGAAACAATCCTGCTTCGCGGAGCCTGTCATCGGGCGGCGCCTTGCGCCGATCCGTTGGTCGCGTTGTCAGAGAAATTATCTTGCATCCGCGTCACACAGGGTCGGTCTTGTTTTTCGCGGCGCGATCGGACGCGTTGGTCTGGCCGCCGCCGAGGCTCGTCCGATTGAGGGATAGCTGCATGCCCTGGGTCGGCATCGGCGCGCGCTTCGAACTGAGCGTTCGCGAATTGACACCCATCCATGAAATTTCCGAGGACAGCCTGCCATATTCAATCTTGGGGCAACGGTTCATCACGACCTTGAGACCGGCGGCTTCCGCCTTTGCGGCAGCGGCGTCGTCGCGCGCGCCGAGTTGCATCCAGATTATTTTCGGCGGCGGCTTTAGCTCCAGGGCTTCATCGACCACCGGCATGATGTGGCTTGAGTTTCTGAAGATGTCGACCATGTCGATCGGGCGGCCGATATCGCGCAGCGACGCGACGAAGGGCTTTCCGAGCAGGCTCTTGCCGAGGTGGCCGGGATTGACCGGGATCATGTCGTAGCCGCGCTGCGCCAGATATTTGAAGGCGAAGTAACTCGGCCGCACGTTGACCGGCGATGCCCCGACCATCGCTATGGATTTCACGCCGCTGAGAATTTCTCTGATGTAGCTGTCGGGGTAGGCGTCATGGTTCATCGGGAATATCCGTTACGTCATGGCGAGCGCGCAGCGAGGTATTCAGAGCGGTCATTCCGGGGCGATGCAACGCATCGAACCCGGAATCTCGAGATTCCGGGTCTGGTGCTATCGCACCATCCCGGAATGACGGAGTGTAGATTTCTTCGCTGCGCTCGCAATGACGGTTTATTTATCTTGCCACTTCGGCTCACGTTTTTCGATGAACGCGCCGATGCCTTCTTCGGCGTCGTGACCCATCATGTTCTCGGTCATTACCTCTGCCGCATAGCGATAGGCGTCCGCAAGGCTCATCTCGGCCTGACGGTAGAACGCGGCCTTGCCGAGTTTGATCGTATAGGCGGATTTCAGGGCGACCTTTTGCGCCAGCGCGATGGCCGCATCCCGCTCGGTGCCGGCGGCAACGACGCGGTTGACGAGGCCGATATCCCGCGCCGTCGTCGCCGAAACCGGCTCGCCGGTGAGCAGCATTTCCATCGCCTGCTTGCGCGGCACATTGCGCGACAGCGCGACCATGGGTGTCGAGCAGAACAACCCGATATCGACCCCGGGCGTGGCGAACGTCGCGGCCTCCGATGCCACCGCAAGATCGCAGCTTGCCACCAACTGGCAGCCTGCCGCGGTGGCGACGCCCTGAACCGCGGCGACCACCGGTTTCGGCAATTGCACGATGGCCTGCATCATCGCGCTGCAGGCGGTCATGATCTCGGCGAAATAGCCGCGCCCGCGATCGGCATCGGTGCGGCGCGCGGTCAATTCCTTCATGTCATGACCGGCGGAGAAGGCCGGACCGTTAGCCGCGATCACGACCGCGCGCACGCTTGCATCGTCGTGAATGTCCGTAAGCGCCGCGTGCAGTTCCGCGATCAGGCCTTCCGACAGGCTGTTGCGGGCATCGGGCCGATTGAGCGTGAGCACAGCGATGCCGCCACGCGTCTGGCGCAGGAGAATAGGCGGTTGCGGCGTAGGGGCGCGTGCGGTTTGGCTCGTCATCGAAATATCCACTTGGGCGGTGCCGCGATCTTAATGTAACAAGCGGCGCGAGGCGAGGCCAGGCGGGGCGGCATGGCAGGCGACATGGCAATTGCGAAAATGAGCGTGGCGGAACTGGAGAAGTTTCTGCATGTCGAGTTTCCCCAGGCCTTCGGCGGTGGCGATATATCGATCGAAAGCGCGGATGGTACTTCGTGCCTGCTGCGTCAGCGCTACAGCGAGCAGATGCTGCGCCCGGGCGGCACGGTCTCGGGACCGACGCTGATGGCGCTGGCGGATTTCGCCATGTTTGTGGTGCTGCTGTCGGCCATTGGTCCGGTCGGCCTCGCAGTGACGACCAATCTCAACATCAATTTTCTGCGCAAGGGCCAGCCCGGGCAGGATGTGCTTGCGGCAGCGAGGCTTCTGAAGCTGGGCCGGCGGCTTGCGGTCGGCGAGGTCAACTTGCTGTCGGGGATGCAAACCGATCCGATCGCTCATATGACCGCCACCTATTCCATTCCAAACGCTTAGTGTTTTATGAGGTATTATAGCACCATATTTGTAAACCATTGTTTTTATAGCTATAATTATCATCCCCGGGCATTGACGCGCGCCACGGACCTATCTAGAAACCCGGCAGTTCGGCGCGGTCGGCGTCGATATTCCCCTTTCACGGATTTCCTCAAATGAAAACGTTTTCGGCAAAGCCAGCCGAGGTGACGAAGAAGTGGGTGCTGATCGACGCCAAAGGTCTGGTGGTCGGCCGGCTCGCCTCACTGGTCGCGATGCGCCTTCGCGGCAAACACCTCCCGATCTATACGCCCCATGTCGATTGCGGTGACCACGTCATCATCATCAACGCGGCTCATGTCGTGCTCACCGGGCGCAAGCGCGACAACAAGGTTTACTACAATCACACCGGCTTCATCGGCGGCATCAAGGAACGTACCGCCAAGTCGATCCTCGAGGGCCGCTTTCCCGAGCGCGTGGTCGAGAAGGCTGTCGAGCGCATGATTCCGCGCGGGCCACTTGGCCGCGTGCAATTCGGTAACTTACGCGTTTACCCCGGGCCGGAACATCCGCACGAGGCCCAGCAACCCGAGATCGTGGACGTCGCTTCGATGAATCGCAAGAACATGAGGGCCGCATAAGATGTCAGATACCATGCAGTCGCTCGATCAGTTGGCGGCGTTGAAGCCGGCCGCGCCGGAAGCGCCGAAATACGTCAAGAAGGTCGACAAATTCGGTCGCGCCTACGCCACCGGCAAGCGCAAGGACGCGGTTGCCCGCGTCTGGATCAAGCCGGGGGCCGGCAAGGTCACCGTCAACACCCGTGAGGTCGAAGTCTATTTCGCACGTCCGGTGTTGCGGATGATGATCCAGCAGCCGCTGGTCGCAGCCGCACGGGCGGGCCAGTACGACGTCATCTGCACCGTGGCCGGTGGCGGTCTGTCGGGCCAGGCAGGCGCCGTGCGTCACGGCATCTCGAAGGCGCTGACCTATTTCGAACCGGATCTGCGCGGCATTCTGAAAAAGGGCGGCTTTCTCACGCGTGACTCGCGCGTGGTCGAGCGCAAGAAGTACGGCCGCGCCAAGGCGCGCAAGTCGTTCCAGTTCTCGAAGCGCTAAAATTTTCAGCGAATATTACGGATCAGGAACTGCGAAAGGGCGCCCTCCGGCGCCCTTTTTGTTGGGCATTTTCCGACCAGTTGACGCAGTTTTTCCGGAAAACTTGCGCAACTGCGCAAACAGATTTCAAACACGGTCAACGTAGATTTACACAGACCAAAGCATGCGCTGCATTTTCAGCTGCGCCGGCTTCGCTGCATCACAATCACCCGGTGGTCCATGTCGCTCGATACCTCGACGCTTTATCTCGTTGCAACGATGGTTGCGGCGACGCTGGGGGCCATGCTGCTGTTTTTCGGCACCCAGGAGAATTTCCCCGCGTTGAGATGGTGGGGAACCGCTTATCTGCTCGGCGCCGTGTCGGTCGCGCTCTCGACGCTCGCCGGCAACATGCTTGGCGCGATGCTTTCGCTGGCGCTGAATGCGGTCGGGTTCGCGGCCTGCGGCATGGTCTGGAATGCCGCACGCGTGTTCCACGGCCGCAAACCCAATCTGCCGGGGCTGCTTCTCGGAGCCATGGTCTGGGTGGCTGCCGTCATGACGCTGAAGCCGGAGGCGTCGGCGATACGCTTCATGATCGGCGCCGCCATCGTTGCCATTTATGCGACGCTGACGGCTGCGCAATTGTGGTCCGAACGTCGCAAGACACTGCAGAGGCGCTGGCCGGCGATCGTGGTGCCGGTGCTGCACGGTTTCGTACTGATGCTGCCGATCCTGCTTGGCGGCCTGCTGCGGCCGCACGACGATGCTTTCGCCGGCAGCATCTGGGTGACGGTGTTCTCCATCGAGCTCGTGCTTTATGCGGTCGCCACCGTGTTCGTCATCTTCATGCTGGTGTCGGAGCGCGTGGTAACCGCGCACAAGACGGCGGCGTCGACGGACCCGCTGACCGGCATGTTCAATCGCCGTGGTTTTGCGGAGGCGACGTCGCGGGTGATCGAGCGTGAGGCGAACGCCGGCCGTCCGGTAACGGTGCTGATCTTCGACCTCGACCATTTCAAGTCGATCAACGACCGTTTCGGCCATTCCGCGGGCGATGAGATTCTCAAACTATTCGCCACCGTGGTGCTCAGCACGCTGCGGATCACCGACCTTTCGGGGCGGGTAGGCGGCGAGGAGTTCGCGGCATTGCTGCCGTGCCCGCTGGAAGAAGGGGTGATCGCGGCCGAGCGCGTACGCGAGGCATTTGCGGATTCCGGGATCGTGGTCGAGGACGGGCCGGTCGATACCACCGTCAGCATCGGTGTGGCGGGCGGGCCGGCCGGCACAGAGCTTGAAGTGTTGCTCGCGGCCGCCGATAGCGCGCTTTATCAGGCCAAGCGCAATGGCCGCAATCGCGTCGAGGCAGCCGAGGAACTGCCGCTGTCGCTGGAAAAATGGCGGCGAAAGACCGCGGGCCTCCCGGGTCACGAGCGACAGCCACCGGGCGTTGTCAGTCCCACATAGAAGCATGTGCCGGGGCTGGACCCGTGGATGGATGCCGGTTTTCGGACAGGATCGCGCTGCAGCGAAAGAAAAAGCGACGCGTCTCATCCAGCGAAGCAGGATCGGATTTCAGCCGCGGCCCGCGGCGGTAACCTGCCGTTTACGACTCGGTCCATATCATCGCGGTGATGGACACGATCCCCAACCAAAGCCCTCACGCCGCCCTGAACTCGCTCGAAGCCGCAGCCGCATCGGCGCGCGGCGGGTTTGCCTGCATGTTCTCGACATCGGACGAATATGAGACCGCGCTGATCACCGAACGGCGCGCGCAGGGTCGCTACGCTCCACCGCGCAGCCGATGGCCGCTGCTGGTGTTCGCGGGCTGCGCGCTGATGGTTGCCGGCGCAGTGCTGCTCCTGAGCTGAATTGCCGTTGGAGCAGGGGACGCCGGGCGCCGCGAGGCGCCTTTTTCTTGGCGACTGTCTGGGTTAGAGACCTAGGAATTCTCAACCAGAGGCCGCAACCCATGATCACCGAAATCGCACAAATCGACGTCAAGCCGGGCACCGAGAAGGACTTCGAAGCCGCGGTCGCCAAGGCGCGCCCGTTATTCCTGCGTGCCAAGGGCGGCAAGGGTTTTGAGCTGCACAAGTCGATCGAGAAGCCGTCACGCTACCGGCTGATGGCCAAGTGGGACACGCTGGAAAATCACACCGTCGATTTCAGGGGATCTGAAGATTTTGCGGCATGGCGCGGGCTGGTCGGGCAGTATTTCGCGTCGCCGCCCGAGGTCGAACATACCGAGACGGTGCTCACCTCGGCGGGTTGAAGGACGGGCGGTGGGCGGTCTCAGGCCGCCACCGCATCGGCTGCGATTTCATCGGCCTTGAAATAATCGATCATGACTTTCACGATCGCCATCAGCGGCAGGGCCAGCGCCAAGCCCCAGATGCCGAACACGACGCCCAGCAGGATCTGGAACGCGAATAACGTGGCTGGGGGAATGTCGAGCGCATGGCGCTGGATGATTGGCGTGAGAATGTAGCTCTCCAGCGCGTGAACGCCGAGGAAAAGCACGAAAGCGCTAGCCGCGGCGACCCACCCGGACGCAAGGCTCGCGAGCACCACGATCAACCCGCCGATCAGCGCGCCGACCGTCGGAATGAAGGCAAGCAGTCCCGCCTGGATGCCCAGAATGAAGGAACTCTGGATGCCGATGATCGCGAGGCCAATCCAGGTTACGAGAAAAACCGCGAACATGGTGATGATTTGCGCAATCAGCCAGCGCTCCAGCGTTTCGCCGATGCGGTCGACAATCACGGTCGCGCGTGCGCGGTGCCGAACTGGCGCCATGAACAACAGCCCCGTTCGGTAGACGCCCGGCTGGGCTGCGAACGTCAATCCGAGGAACAATACAATAAAGAAGTTGCCGACCGCGCTCACCGTGCCCAGAAGCAATTTCAGGGTCTGGCTCACGATCGCGCCGCCGCTTGAAGCGATCGCGCCGGCGCTGGGAAGATTATGTGTCGTCGGCGCACCTGATATTGCCGGTGTCGATGAGTCCGTGGGGGGCGCGGCCGCATTGCCGAGGTCGAAATAGCTGGTATCGATGCCGTTTTTCTCGAGGAAGGCTTTGACGTTGACCAATTGCGATTTGATCGTGCCGCTCAGCGCCGTGGCCTGTTGCGCGATGGTAGCGCCGCCGAGGAACACCACGCCCGACAACAGGCCGGCAAGCACCAGACAGACAATTGTCAGCCGCAGGGAATGAGTGAGGCTGACAACACGGCCGAGCATGTTGGTCATGGCGTTGAGCGCGACACCGAGCAGCATTCCGGCAAAGATCAGAAACAGCGTCGCGGCGAAATGCCAGGTGAAAAGCAACAAAGCAGCAAATCCGACGACACCGATGCCGCCAACCGATATCGCCCATGCCAGGTCGTTGCGGGCCGCAAGACGATCCTTAGCCGAGACTGCCACGTTGATTCCTTTTCCAGCCATATCCGACCGCACTCTTTAGCCAAACGCGTCCGGGATCAAGCGCAGAAGGCGTGCCGGTTTGACGCTGGCATATTGATTGTGCAAAGCGATGAATGGAATGGGATCGCGGCATGGCGAGAGGCTGAAAGCATGAATTTCAAATGGGTCGGGCCGCTTGCATTGTTGGCAGCCCTGGTGATCGGCGATCAGATTCGCATCAATCGGCCCGGTCACAAATATCGGCTGATGGTCGAGGTGGAAACGCCCGAAGGCATCAAATCGGCCTCCGGCGTCATGGCCGTTCATCCCGACAGAAGTTATAGCCGTGGCGGACATACCCTCACCAGGGGCGATGCCGTGTTCATTGACCTCGGCGGCGGGAAAAATCTTCTCGCGCTGCTGGCGCATATCGACAACAACTCGGTCGATTTCGACGGAATGAATTATCTGGCGCTGCGCGCCTACAACGCGGCCGGCCGCAAGGTCTCGTTCAACGAGATGAGCCGGACCACCGGCGTGGTGCCTGTGAAAGGCGCGCTGGTGCCGGTTCTGGTCACTTTTACCGATCCGGGCGATCCCGGGACCGCACGTGTGGTGCTGCCGGACGAAGCGGAAGGGGCGTTGGGCAAGGGCTTTCGTGTCGGCTCGATTTCAGCCGAGGTGGTGCCGAACGGTTTGTGGCCGCTTGATTTCGGCGGTCCGCTCGGCGAGCCGGTGACCCGTGGGATCGAGGCAAAACTGCTGTGGTGGAATGGTGCGGATAATCCGGCGGGGAAGGCCCTTCGGGCGGCGGGATTGCAGACTGGCGAAGCGATCGATCCGAAAGAAGCCTTCACGCGCAAGCAATGACCGCAAATTATCCCCGACTCCGCCCGAGTGCCCGCGCCAGCGCGCGCTCGGCTCCGCGACGCGCGAGCGGCCTGATCAGCGGCGAGGTGAAATACGCCTGGTTCGATTGAAGCGCGCGATGGAGATCGGCGATGCGATATAATTTGCCCGCCGCGACCACGGCTTCAAGGCTCGAAATGTTGCCGATCGCTTCGGTCGGATCGCGCCGAAACAATAGAATATCGGCCGGCGCATCGGTTTCTACGCGCCCCAGCCCGCGCATACCGAGCCGGTCGCCCGCATCGCGCGTCGCGAGCTTCCAGACTTGCTCGACGCCGATCCCGGCTTCGACAAACAGCGCCATTTCCTCAAGCAGACTGGCTCCGGGAATGACGAAGGGTTGCGCGACATCGGTTCCCAGAAACAGTTGCGCGCCGGCATCGAAGAGTTTTTTTGTCAGTTGCTGCTTTTTTGCGATCGCCGGAACCACCTGACGCTCCAGATAGTCACGCTGCATGCGGTTACTCGGGCGGCCATGCTCGGGATGCCAGATCACGTCGGGATAGAACGGGGGGACCTTCAGCATATCCGGTTGTCGGCGCGCCGCGTCGAAATCCCGATAGCAAAGCATCCTTTGATTGGTGACGATGGTCGGAGTGTTGGCGATACCATGCTTCAACGTTGTGTCGACGATTGCGTCCATCCGCCGCTCGTCGACCGCGTGCCAGTCGCAGGAGCGATTAACGAGCGTGTCGCGTTCCAAGGTCTGCGGCTCCGGTACGCCGAAGAAATGCTGCACCTCGGCAATGCGCGCGTCTTCGTAGGTTATCCCGGCGGGGACATGGCCCATCATCTTGAGCCCGTGCTTGGCGCAGGACCGCTCCAGCGCGCGGATCATCGGCACGGTCAAACCTTCGTAGAATTTCATGAAGCTCGCGCCGGCCGCCTGGACCCGGCGTGCGGCAGCATCGGCCGCCGCCTGGCTCGCGTCCTCGAGCAGAATCGTGTTTTTGAAAGTTGCCTTGCCGGCGCCGACAAAGGGACCGCACGAGAACACCCGTGGGACCGGATGCACTCCCTCGGTGCCCAATGTTCGCGCCGCGGCGACGGCCGTTCCATCGAGGTCGCCGGCTTCGCGAACGCTAGTCACGCCGTGCAGCATGTAGAGAAGCGCTGCGCCTTGGGTGAGCTTCAAGGCGTTGTCCGGCGGCAAATGGACATGCATGTCGACAAGTCCGGGCAGCGCAAAACATCCGGCAAACTCGGATGGTGGCGCGGCCTGGGTGTCGGAAATTCCCGCAATCGAGTCGCCGGCGACCTCAATCGTCGCGTGCGCGCGCCGGTCGTGCATCGGGTTGACCACGGTGACGCCGGCTATTTGGAAGCGGCCATCGGCGGAGCACTGGGGAGCTCCAGGTCGTCGCAATCCAAGGCTGTGGAGAACACCCATTGCAAGACCCTCCGGATATGCCACAACGCTCGCAGTAGAATCATGAATATGAGCATATATTCATGATGTTGACAATATGAGCAGTTGTTCATATTGTCAACCGGGCGCACGGAGGCGTGATGGCAAAGCCGGCCACAGACAAGCGGACCAGCCCGCGCAGGATGCCCACGCAGGCGCGCAGCCGGGCCCGTGTGGCTGATATTCTCAAGGCGGCCGGGGTGTTACTGGGCGAAGTCGGTTACGACGGCCTCTCGACCAACCTGATCGCGGAACGCGCCGATGTCCCGGTCGGCTCGATCTATCAATTCTTCGAGGGCAAGGATGATATCGTCGCGGCGCTGGTCGAGCAGTTTCAGGAGCGGATCCTCAAGCTGGTGGGCGAGCAGCTCGACGCGGCCAGCGCCATGCGCGACCACCGGGCGTTCATAGCGAGGCTGGTCGATGGCATCGCCGGCATTCAGGCGGAGGCGTCGGCGTTCGTGTGCGTGTTCTCCGGCAGCCAGTCGCACGCGCGATTCGACGGCCTGGCGCGGGACCTTCGCCATACGCTCACCCGTCACCTCGATCGCGTCTTTGCCGAAGCGTTTCCACGGCTGCCGAAGGACGACCGCGGCCGGATGCTTGCGGCATGGTCGGATATCACGGGCGCGATGATCTCCAACCTCGATCGCAACAAGCCGGGAGAGCGCGGCAAGCTGCTCGAGGAGCTGAAGACCGTACTCGGTGCGTATCTCGACGCCAAACTGGCGAGGTTTCCCGCGTGAGCAGGTCGTTTTTCCTTCTGCATTCGACCTATGCAGACCCATGGCTGGGCGCGCAACGTGTTGATCCGGCGTCGGCGGCAAGGCATGATCCGCCCGATATTTGCGGCGTGAGATTGGATAGCAGGCGATGAGGAGGCCGGTGGTCGGTGTGATTGGGAACGCCTATCGCATCGAAGATCGATTTGCAACGCAGCTGGTCGGTGAGCGAAATCTTCGCGCGGTTGCCGAAGTGTCGGGTGCACTGCCGCTGATGTTCGCCGGGTCGCCTGACATCACGGACATCGGCGCATTGCTGGATGCGGTCGACGGCGTGGTGCTGACCGGCGCCCGCGCCAATGTTCACCCGACACGCTTTCGCACCGAGCCGGACCCCCGCCACGAACCCTACGATCTTCTTCGTGACGATCTGGCGCTGGCGTTATCAGAAGCATGCGTCGACCGCGGCATACCGCTGTTCGGTATCTGCCGCGGCCTGCAGGAGATGAACGTCGCCTTTGGCGGCTCGTTGCATCCGGAGATCCGGGAGTTGCCGGGGCGCATGAACCACCGGATGCCGAGGCTGCAGACCGGCGAAATCCATCCGGACCCGGATGTCGTTTTCGCCGACCGGCATGACGTCAGCCTGGTTCCCGGCGGCGCCTTCGCACGGCTGTTCGGTTGCGAGACCATCCGCGTCAATTCGCTTCACGGTCAGGGCATCCTGGAACCGGGCGGGCGGGTCGTCGTCGAGGGCGTGGCGGAAGACGGCACGATCGAGGCGATCCGCATTGCCGACGCATCCGGCTTTGCGCTGGGCGTGCAATGGCATGCGGAGTACGATCCGCAGCACAATCCCATTAACCGCGCCTTGTTCCAGGCGTTCGGCGACGCGCTATCGGTACGAAAGTACCGTTCTTAGCGTCCACGCGCTTCGCATCAGCCCGACAGAAGCTCAACGTGCTTATCGGATGTTTTTGCACACGATTCTTATGAGCGGAGACGTCAACCGCCGCAATTTGCCGGGGCCGATAAGGTATGGTGGTGACTGCGCCGCCGATTGCGTGCAGCTGAACATTCAATCTCGTCATGAAGATTTCCATTCGAATGCCTTTATTGTTCGGCCGCCAAGCGCAAAATATCGAGGGCAAGGCGAGGCAGGCGGTTAGCGGCACCTCGCTGTCGACCCGGCTGGGGCTCGCGATGGTGTCGCTGGTCGTGGTGACGACCGCCGTACTCAGTCTCTTCACGTATCACTTCGTTACCGAGGCGGCGATTCCGAGATCGCTCGATCGGCTTGCCACCAAGGCAATGTTGTACGCGACCAAACTGGAGACGGCGCTGAACGTTGCACGCCAGGACGTCATGGTCGTTCAAGGTTCGACCGGAGTAATCCAGATGGGTGTGGCGCGGGCAGCAAACCCGTCCGAGCCGGTGTCGGATAAGCCATTGAGAGACAGCATTGCTGCGCGGTTTTTGGCAGCGCTGGTGGCGAAGCCGGACTATGCCCAGTTGGGCATCATCGGCGTCGCTGATGGGGGGCGCGAACTGCTGCGCGTCGACCGCAGGGGGCCGGGCGGCACCCCCCGCATCGTTCCCGAAGCCGAGCTCGTTCAGGCCGGCGAGCGCGACTATTTCAAGCGCACGATCGGCCTGTCAAAGTCCGACGTTTACGTATCGCCCGTCGAGCTGCAAAAAGGCGGCGAGACTGACGGTCCCGCGGTTCCGATGCTGCATGTCGCAATACCTCTCTGGACCCCCCGCGGAGAACCATTTGCGATCAGCGTCATCGATTTCGATATGGGACCGAAGTTCGATCGCGTTCGTGTCGAGGGGGGTAAAGGGAATCAGGTCTTTATTGCGAACGGAGCCGGTGACTACCTGCTCCACCCAGACCGA
>Ga0137418_10001765_pt1 | contig 19921 bp, 18 predicted proteins | sample CZODoug3_1_2_16f_FD_122242 | JGI IMG/M metagenome (GOLD analysis project Ga0137418, IMG submission 122242) | Vadose zone soil fungal communities from Angelo Coast Range Reserve, California, USA - CZODoug3_1_2_16fungal (Hybrid Assembly) | ecosystem: Environmental > Terrestrial > Soil > Vadose...
GAGTTCCTGTGGGTGTTCGTGCTCTCGTTCGCCTTCATGTACATGATCCTCGCCTCGCAGTTCGAGAGCCTCATCCACCCGCTGACCATTCTGCTCTCGCTGCCGCTCTCCGTGCCCTTCGCCATGCTCTCGCTGTGGTACACGGGCAACACCCTCAACCTCTATTCCGCGCTCGGCATCCTCGTGCTCTTCGGCGTCGTCAAGAAGAACGCGATCCTCCAGATCGACCACATGAACAGCCTGCGCGCGCACGGCATGGAGCGGCTCGCCGCCATCATGCAGGGGAACCGCGACCGGCTCCGCCCGATCCTCATGACCACGCTCGCCCTCGTGGCCGGCATGCTGCCGCTCTGGGTGGGCACCGGCCCCGGCGCCGAGGAGCGCCGCGCCATCGCCGTCGTCGTCATCGGCGGCCAGACGCTGTCGCTGCTGCTCACGCTGCTGGTGACGCCGGTCGCGTACTCGCTCTTCGAGGACGCGGCGGGCGCGCTCAAGTGGGCGCGGCCGTCGTTGCTGCCGTGGAAGCGCGCGGTGCGCCAGCGCGAGCGCCGGGCGTGGCGGCTGCGCCTGCGCCGGCGCGTGCGGCCGGCGGCGCCGCCGATCGCCGGCGGCAGCGCCGAGCGTGACTGACCCGGGCCGGCTCCGAGCCCTCCGCCGCCGATATATCGTGTCGTGACGTGCCGCCTCGCGGCGGCCTTGCCGGAACCCGCGCGCCGGAGTAGCATGCCGGGCACTCGAAGCGGCACTGAGCGTCCACCACGGGCGTGACCTGACGCGCCCACGTAACCACCAAGGAGAGGCCATGAGAGCGATCACCGCCGTCCTGCTGGTGCTGTCCCTCGCCATCCTCGCCGTCGAGCCCGCGCTGGCCCAGGCGCCGCCGCCGCCCTACGGCACGCCGATCAGCCTCGAGCAGGCCAAGAAGGTTCTGGCCGGCGCCGAGGCCGAGGCGAGGAAGAACAACTGGAACGTCGTGATCTGGGTCCTCGACTCGGGCGGTCAGCCCGTCGCCATGCAGCGACTCGACGGCGCGCAGTGGGGCAGCGTGGACGTCGCCCGCGACAAGGCGTATTCCGCCGTTGCGTTCCGGCGGCCGAGCAAGGCCTTCCAGGATGCCGTCGGCCAGGGCGGTGAGAACCTCCGGATCCTGAAGCTCGCGGGCGCCAGCCCGCTCGAGGGCGGCATCCCGATCGTCCTCGACGGCAAGATCATCGGCGCCATCGGCGTCTCCGGCGTCACCTCGCAGCAGGACGCGCAGATCGCCGCGGCGGGCGCCGCCGCGCTGAAGTAGTCGCGCGCCGCGGTCGCGCCGGCCGTCGCACAGCGGCGGCCGGCGCGGTGCTCGACCGCGCAAATCGACGACGCGCTGCGCCTGCCTACGAGCACCGATTCCTGGCCGGATCCGACGCTGCTCGAAACACGGGTCACGCCGGCACCGCGCCGCCCCGTGTTCGACACCGACTGCGTCCGAGCGCCGGCTTTGCCGGCGCAATCCTGTCCTGGGGGGAGGCACCGAGGAGCGCGCCCTGAGGCGCGCGACGAGGGTCGGAAGGGGGGCGACGCCCCCCTCCGGGTTACTTCACGGCGCCGGCGGTCAGGCCGGAGACGTAGTAGTCGAGGAAGAAGACGTAGAGGATGACGATGGGCACCGAGCCGAGGATCGCGCCCGCCATCAGCTCGCCCCAGAAGTAGATGTCGCCGCGGATCAGCTCGCTCGTCACGCCCACGCTCGCCGTGATCTGCTCCGACGACGACGTGAAGGTCAGCGCGTAGATGAACTCGTTCCAGGACAGCGTGAAGGCGAAGAGCACGGCGCACACGAGCCCGGGGATGGCGATGGGCAGCACGATGCGCCAGAGCGCCTGGATGCGCGTGGCGCCGTCGACCATCGCGCACTCCTCGACCTCCTTGGGCACCGTGCGGAAGTAGCCCATCAGCAGCCACGTGGTGAAGGGGACGAGGAACGTCGGGTAGGTGACGACGAGGGCCCACTTCGAGTCCGCGAGGCCGATCCAGTTGACCACCTGCGCCAGCGGCAGGAAGAGCAACGAGGTCGGCACGAGGTAGGTCACGAAGATCCCGGTGCCGAAGCTGTTGACGCCGCGGAACTTCAGCCGCGACAGCGCGTAGGCGGCGATGGTGCCGATCACCACGGAGGCGCTCGTGGCGAGGATCGTCACCAGCAGGCTGTTCTTGGTCCAGGTGAGGAACTCCGTCTCCCAGAGCAGCTTGGTGTAGTGCTCGAGGGTCGGTCCCTGCTTGATGATCAGCGGCACCGCGAAGCGGTCGTAGAGCTCGCGGTCCTGCTTCAGCGAGGTCAGCAGCATGTGGTAGAAGGGGAACAGCGCGAAGATCAGGAACGGCACCAGCAGCGCGTGCATCAGCACCTTCGTCCGGAGCGTGCGCCGCGACATCAAAAGACCTGCTTGCGCACGAAGCGCAGCTGCGCCCACACGACGAACATCAGCAGCGGGAACAGGTAGAGCGAGATGGCCGCGCCCTCGCCGATGCGTCCGCTCTCCAGTCCGATCATGCGCGAGTACGTGGCGAACAGGTGCGTCGAGTTGATGGGCCCGCCGTGGGTGAGGACGTAGACGATGTTGAAGTCGCTGAACGTGAAGATGGTCGAGAAGAGCACCACGATGGCGAGCACCGGCTTGAGCATGGGCAGCGTCACGTACCAGAAGCGCGAGCCCGGCCCGGCGCCGTCGGCCTGGGCCGCCTCGTAGAGCTCCTTCGGGATGGCCACCAGCCCGGCCAGGATCGTGATGGCGAAGAAGGGCAGGCCGCGCCAGATGTTGACGGTGATGACGGCGGCCATCGCGTAGTACCGCTGGCCGAGCCAGTTCGGACCCGGGGGATCCATGATCCCCATCGCGATGCCCGTCCAGTTCACGACGCTGTAGAGCGAGTTGAACATCCACCACCAGCCCAGCGTCGACAGCGCGGTCGGGATGACCCAGGGCAGCAGCACGGCGCCGCGGATCATCCGCTTGAACCAGAGCTGCTGGTTGAGCAGCAGGGCCAGCGAGATGCCGAGCACGAGCTTGAAGGCCACCGAGATCCCGGTGAACACGAAGGCGTTCTGGAACGTCTGCCGGAAGGCGTCGGCGTCCCAGAGGCGGATGAAGTTGGTCAGGCCGATGAAGTGGCTCGGCCGCCCGATGAACGAGTTGGAGACGGAGAAGTAGACGGCGACGCAGAACGGATAGGCGACCAGCAGCATGATGAGGATGAGGGCGGGGGTGATGAAGAGCGGGCCCAGGACGCGCTCGCGGTCGAGCATCTCGCGCACGCGCGTCCGCCAGGGCAGACGCGCGCGCTCGGCGGTCGTCGGAAGAGTGCCGATGGCCATGGTGGGGCTAGCCCGCCATGATCTTTTTCATCTCGGTCTCGGCCCAGGCGATCGCGTCCTTGGTCGGCGTGCCGGTGACCGCCTTGGCGATCATGTTGGGCAGCAGCCACGAGTTGGTGATGAGCTGCACCTTGTCCGACGGCGGCGCCGGCCAGCCGTACGTGTGGTACTGGACCCCCTCGCCCCGCAGCGCGGCGTACTTCGGATCGGTTCTCAGGACCGGGTGGTCCTGGAGCTTCTCGTAGGCGGGCAGGTTGAAGGCGTCGCCCGCCATGATGTACTCGTCGTACTGCTCCCGTTTGCCGAGCAGGTAGCGGATCCACTCCTTGGACGCGTCGATGTTCTTGCTGAACTTCCAGATCCCGATGTGCCGCGGGGTGTCGGTCTCGTGGCGCCCGTGCGGGCCGCCGAGGCTCCGGTGGTGATTGATGCCGTCGGCGGTGACCAGCTTGCGCTGCTTGGCCACGATGTAGGCGCTGACCGGATTGTGGATCCAGCCCGCCTTGCCCTGCTGGATCGACTCGTTGTTGCTCGCGTCCGACCACGACAGCACCTCGGCCTCCATGCAGTCGCGGAACATCTTCTGGTACCACTCGATCGTCTGCACGGTGGCGGGTGAGTTGATGCGCACCGTTTTGCCGTCCTTGTCGACCTCCAGGCCGCCGAACGACCACAGCACGGGCCCCGCCGTGGAGATCGAGTCGTAGTTCTGGCTGATGGGGATCCCCACGGGATTGCCCATCTTCTTGAGCTCCTTGCCGACGACGTAGAGGTCCTCCCACGTGTCGGGCACCTTGAGGCCCGCCTTCTTGAAGAGGTCCTCGCGGTAGGTGGCGACGAACATGCCGTGGTATTGCGGCACCCCGCGCCACACGCCCTTGACGTAGGCGCCCTCGTACGCCGACGAGATCGCCTTGCCGTACTGCTTCTCGAGCCCCGCCACCACGTCCGAGACGTCGACGAGCTGCGGCTCGTAGAGCCAGGGGAAGTGCATGCGCATCTCGACGAGGTCGTGGCCGGCCTGCGTCTGCACCTCGGAGGCGTACTTCGCCTGCTGCGGGCCCATGTGCGAGATGTGATCGATCTTCAGCTTGATGCCCGTGTCTTTCGTGAAGCGCTGGCCGATCTCCGCCAGCTTCTTGTCGGAGTTGGGCGCGAAGTTGTTCCAGCAGAGGTAGCTGATCTCACGCGTCTGGCCGACGGCCGGCGTCGTGCGTGTGAGCAGGATACCGGCGAGACCGGTGGTGCTGCCGATGACGAATCGTCGTCGCGAGAGCCGTGTCATGGGATCTCCTCTCGGCCGCTGCCTGGGCCGGGGGGTTCTTGTCGAAACAAGTGACCGAGAATAGGACCGGTGGCGCAACCTGTCAAGGCGCCGCGGCCTATCCGGCCATGATCTTCTTCATCTCGTTCTCGGCCCAGGCCATCGCGTCCTTGGTCGACGTGCCGGTGACCGCCTTGGCCAGCATGTTGGGCAGGATGAAGGAGTTGGTGATGAGCTGCACCTTGTCGGACGCCGGCGCGGGATAGCCGTAGGTGTGGTACTGCACGCCCTCGCCCTTGAGCACGGCCAGCTTCGGGTCCGTCTTGAAGACGGGGTGGTCCTGCATCTTCGTGTAAATCGGCTGGTTGAAGCCGCCGCCGGACATGAGGTACTCGTCGTAGACGTCCTTCTTGCCGAGCAGGTAGCGGATCCACTCCTTCGACGCGTCGACGTTCTTTCCGAACTTCCAGATGCCGATCGAGCGCGGCGCGTCGGTGTCGTGGCGGCCGGCCGGACCGGCCAGGCTCTGGTGATGATTGATGCCGTCGGCGGTGACGAGCTTCTTGTCGCGGGCGACGATGTAGGCGCTGACGGGGTTGTGGATCCAGCCCGCCTTGCCCTGCTGCAGCGACTCGTTGTTGCTGGCGTCCGTCCACGACAGCACCTCGGGCTCCATGCAGTCGCGGTAGACCTTCTTGTACCACTCGATCACTTCGGCGGTCTGCGGCGCGTTGATCTTGACCGTCTTGCCGTCCTTGTCGACCTCCTTGGCGCCGTAGCACCACATGACGGCCGAGCCCGTCGAGATCGAGTCGAAGTTCTGGCTGATGGGGATGCCGATCGGGTTGCCCATCTTCTTCAGCTCTTTGCCGACGGTGTAGAGGTCCTCCCACGTGTTCGGCGTCTTGAGGCCGGCCTTCTTGAAGAGGTCCTCGCGATACGCCGACAGGAAGACGGTGTGGTACTGCGGCACCGCGCGCCACGCGCCGTGCACGTACGCGGCCTCGTAGCCCGAGCCGATGGCCTTGCCGTACTGCTTCTCGAGCCCGCTCACGAGGTCGGAGACGTCGACGAGCTGCTGCTCGTACAGCCAGGGCACGTGCATGCGCATCTCGACGAGGTCGTGACCCGCCTGGCTCTGCACCTCGGAGGCGTACTTGGCGGCCTGCTGGGGCGCCGCGATGTGGTCGATCTTGATCTTGATGCCGGTGTCCTTGGTGAAGCGCGGCCCGAGCTCGGCCAGCTTCTTGTCCGAGAGCGGGGCGAAGTTGTTCCAGCAGAGGTAGCTGATCTCACGCGTCTGGCCGACGGCCGGCGCCGTGCGCGAAGCCAGGATGCCGGTGAGACCGGCGGCGGTGGTGCCGAGAAAGCGACGTCGCGACAGCGTCATGGGGGCCCTCCTCTAGGGGGACGCGAGATGGCTCGTGATTGTAGCGGACTACGGGCGCCGCGCGGTGGCGACGAGCGCGCGCAGCGGCGCGCGCAGCGGCCGGTCGCCGAGCTCGCGCGCGAGATTCGCGGCGACCGCGGCCTCGATCTCGGCCAGCGCCTCCGGGCGGCGCTGCATGATCTCGCCGTAGACGGGATTGCCTTCGACCAGCCCGATGGCGGCGTCGGTCGCGGACGGGCTCTGACCTTCCTTCGCGACGCGCTCGCACCGCACGTCCGCGAAGCCGGCGTCGCGCAGCAGGGATGCGAGGACGGCCGGGTCGTGATAGCTGAACGGCACCGTGTAGAACCGCGGGGGATCGGACGGGAAGAATTTCGCGATCGTCTCGTGGGTGATGCGCGGCACGGGGTTGCGCTCGAGCGCGTCCCAGACGTTCAGCAGATAGACGCCGCCCGGCGTCAGCACGCGGAACGCTTCCCGCGCGCCGGCCGCCTTGTCGGGAAAGAACATCAGCCCGAACTGGCAGACGACGGCCTCGAACGAGCCGCTCTCGAACGGCAGGCTCGTGCCGTCGGCCGTGCGGTATTTCGCATCGCGCGGGCCCGGCAGCCGGCTCCGCGCGTGGGCGAACATCGCCTCGTTGAGGTCGGTGGCCATGACCGTCCCGCGCCCGCCGAGCCGCTCGACCAGGCGCCGCGTGACGATGCCGGTGCCGCAGGCGACCTCCAGCACGCGCATGCCGTCGTTCACGGGCAGCCGCCCGACCAGGTCGGCCGCGAACGCGTCGAAGAACAGCGGGGCCAGATAGCGGTCGTAGTTCTCCGGGATCTTGCCGACGAACGCGGCGGTGGCGTCGGCCATCCTCGTCAGTCCTTCGGCGTCCAGCCCTTGAAGCGCTCGCGCAGGACCTTCTTGTCGAACTTCCCCACGCTCGTCTTCGGCACCGCCTCGATGAGCACGACCTCGTCCGGCAGCGCGAATTTCGCCAGCCGGGGCCTGAGGTATTCGACGATCTCGCGTGGATCGAGGGTCATGCCGGGCTTGGGCACGACGCAGGCGAGGGGGCGCTCCACCCACTTCGGATGCGGCACCGCGATGACCGCGGCCTCCAGCACCTTGGGATGGTCCATGATCATCGTCTCGACGTCGATGGACGAGATCCACTCGCCGCCGGACTTGATGAGGTCCTTCGTGCGGTCGGTGATCTGCACGTAGCCCTCGGGATCGATGGACGCGACGTCGCCCGTGCGGAACCAGCCGTCGGCGGTGAACCGGTCGACCGACTCGGGATTGTCGTAGTAGGAGCGGATGACCCACGGCCCGCGCACCTGGATCTCGCCCACGCTCTTGCCGTCCCACGGCTGCTCGACGCCCGCGTCGTCCACGATGCGCATGTCCACGCCGCCCGCGACGTAGCCCTGCTTGGCGCGGATGGTGTAGCGCTCCTCGTCGGGCAGCGCGTCCATATAGGACTTGAGCCGGCACACGGTGCCCAGCGGGCTCATCTCCGTCATGCCCCACGCGTGCAGCATCGGCGCGCCGTACTTCTTGTCGAACTTCTCGATGAGCGTGCGCGGCGCCGCCGACCCGCCGATCGGGATGCAGCGGATGGACGAGATGTCCCAGCGCGGCTCGGATTCCAGAATCGCGTCGATGGCGATCCACACCGTGGGCACGGCGCCGACGAACGTCACCCGCTCGTTGTGCACGATCTCCACGATGTCGCGCGGCTGGGGGTTGGGGCCGCCGAAGATCTGCGTGGCGCCGTTGAGCACGCCCGCGAACGGCACGCACCAGGCGTTGGCGTGGAACATCGGCACGATGTGCAGGATGACGTCGCGCTCGTTGATGCCCAGCAGGTCGGTCATCGACGAGGCCATGGAGTGCAGGAAGATCGCGCGGTGCGTGTAGACGGCGCCCTTGGGGTGGCCGGTCGTGCCCGAGGTGTAGCACATGCCGGCCGCGTCGGTCTCCGCGAGCGCCGGCCACGTCTCCATCGGCCGCGCGTCGGCCAGCAACGCCTCGTAGTCCAGCGTGCCCGCAGGGATGCGGGCGTTGGGCGTGTCCTTCATGACGATGACGTGCTCGACCGTCTTGAGCTGCTTGCGGATGGGCTCGAGGGTGGGCCAGCAGGAGGCGTCGACGATCAGGACTTTGTCGCCGGCGTGGTTGACGATGTAGGTGATGTCGGCGGCCGAGAGCCGGATGTTGACGGTGTGCAGCACGGCCCCCATGCACGGCGCGGCGAAGTAGACCTCGAGATGGCGGTGCGAGTTCCACGCGAAGGTTCCGACCCGGTCGCCCTTGCGCACGCCGAGGGCCTGCAGCGCGCCGGCCAGCCGTGTCGTCCGCTCCGCCCAGCGGCCGTAGTCCATGCGCTCCAGCCCCACGCCGGGCACGCGCGTGGCCAGCGTCTTCTTCGGAAAGATGCGGCGCGTCCGCTCGAAGAAGTGCGGCAGCGTGAGCGGATAGTTCATGATCAGGTTGTCGAGCTGCGCGGTCATCGGCGCCCTCCGGGTGCCATCTCTCGCGGCGAACGGCTCCCGGCCGTCGCCGTGCCGTTAAGGGTACGGCTTGAGGCTCGTCGCCGTCCACTCTCTCGGATTGCCCCGCGCCCATTGTAAAAGCGCCATTCGGCCAACTGGCCGAATAGCGTTTTCGAAGCGGCCGTCTCATCCGCTGACGGAGGACATAGCCATGGAGAGGAACCACTGGAAGCTCGCAACGATCGGCATCGCCCTCACGGGTGTCACGGCTCTGAGCACCGGCCTCACCACGGCGTGGATGCTGCGGCCGACGACGGAGGCGCAGGCACAGGCCACGCCGGCCCCGACCATGCGTCCCGCGACCCAGGACGTCAGGACGGTGTCGCCGTCGACGCCGCGCGCATATCCCGCCGTCGCGCGCTCTGAGGCTCCCGCCCCGGTCACGCGCGTCGCATCGACGGCGGCGGCGGACTGCAGCACCGGCGGCGAGCGCGCCATGCGCATCGCGAAGCCGGGCGCCATCGGCGCGCTGCTCGGCGCCGGCCTCGGCGCCGCGGGGGGCGCGGTGGTGAAGGGCGGCAACGGCGCCGGCAAGGGCGCTCTCCTCGGCGGCATCGCCGGCGCGGCGCTCGGCACGGGCTACGGCGCGTACAAGACGAACAACGAGTGCGGCACGATCTTCGGCGGCGGCCACGGCTTCAACGCGGCGGCGCCGGCGTCGCCCGCGGGCACGGTGCAGGCGCTGGCGCCCGCGACCGGCGGCGACCGCATCCAGGTCTACGGCGTCCGGTAACACCGGTCGCTGCGACGAACGAGACGAACGAGACGGGGGCGCGCTTCTCGCGCCCCCTGCGTTTTCGCGCGCTGTGATATGGTGAGCGCGCGATGAAGTCGCGCTGGAACGACGCCGAGGCCGCGCAGCTCGAGGGCCTCGACCTCCTCGTCTACGCCTCGCGGCTCGTCGGTGCCGAGACCTCGCTGGTCGTCTGGGGCGGCGGCAACACGTCCATCAAGACCGTCGAGCGCGATCACCGCGGCCGTCAGATCCCCGTGCTGCGCGTGAAGGGCAGCGGCTCCGATCTCAAATCCGTCCAGCGCAAGGACTTCCCCGGCGTGCGGATGGACGAGATCCGGGCGTTGCTCGAGCGGCAGGACATGGGCGATCAGGAGATGGTCGGCTACCTCGCCCACGGTCTTCTGGATCCGGGCGGCGTGCGGCCGTCGATCGAGACGCTGCTGCACGGCTTCGTCGACGCGCACGCCGTCGTCCACACCCACGCCGACGCCATCGTGTCGCTCACGAACAACGATCGGCCGCGCGAGGTGCTGGCCGCCGTCTACGGCAAGGACGTCATCGCTCTCGACTACCGCCGGCCGGGCTTCAAGATCTCGCGCGAGGTGGCGGACGCCATCGCCGAGCACCCCGAGGCGCGCGCCCTCGTCCTCGAGCGCCACGGGACCATCACCTGGGGCGCCGGCGTGCGCGACGCCTACGAGGCCACCATCGAGCTGATCACGCGCGCCGAGGAGGCGATCGCCGAGAAGAAGCGAGGCCGCCGGGTCTTCGGCGGTGCGCGCGTGCCCGTGCTGGATCCGGCCGCGCGCCGCGCGGCCGCGCTGGCGCTGGCCCCGCGGCTGCGGGGGCGGCTCGGACACCACCGCCGCGTGATCGTGACCTTCGACGACGCCGGCAAGGTCACCGAGTTCACCTCGTCGCTGGAGGCCCCGGCGCTCTCGCAGGTCGGCCCCGCCACGCCCGACCACACCATCTACACCAAGCGCCTGCCGTGCTTCGTGCCCCTCGAGCGGGCGCCGGAGAGCGCGGAGGCGCTGTGGTCCGCCGTCGACGGCGCGATCGCGACCTTCGTCCGCGACTACACGGCCTACTTCCAGGCGCACCGCGAGCCGGGCGCCGAGCTCACGGACCCGTTGCCGCGCGCGGTGCTGGTGCCGGGCCTGGGGATGTTCACGGCCGGGCGCGACCGCCGCACGGCCGGCATCGTGGACGACATCGTCCACCACACGATCGACGTCATCGGCAATGCGTCGGCGTTCGGCCGCTACGTCTCGCTCACCGCGAAGGACGCCTACGACGTCGAGTACTGGCCGCTCGAGCTCTACAAGCTCACGCTGGCGCCGCCGGAGAAGGAGCTGGCGCGGCGGATCGCGCTGGTGACCGGCGGCGGCTCCGGCATCGGCCGCGCGGTGGCGAAGCGGCTGGCCGCCGAGGGCGCGCACGTGGTCGTGGGGGATCTCGACGAGGCGGGCGCGAAGAAAACGGCCGAGGAGGTGACGGCGGCGGTCGGCGGCGGCCGGGCCATCGGCCTGCTCATGGACGTGACGAGCGAGACGTCCGTGCGCGCCGCCTTCGAGACGACGGTGCTGGCCTACGGCGGCCTCGACGTCCTCGTCTCCAACGCCGGCATCGCGCACTCGGCGCCCGTCGATCGGATGGCGCTGGCCGACTGGGAGCGCTCGTTCGCGGTGAACTCCACCGGCCATTTTCTCGTCGCGCGCGAGGCGATGCGGATCATGAAGGCGCAGGACCTGGGCGGGGCCCTGGTCTTCGTCGCGACGAAGAACGTGATGTCGCCGGGCAAGGACTTCGCCGCGTACTCGGCGGCGAAGGCGGCCGAGGCCCAGCTGGCGAAGGTGCTGGCGCTCGAGGGCGCGCCCCACGCGATCCGCTCGAACATCGTGAACCCGGACGCCGTGTTCCAGGACAGCAAGCTCTGGTCCGACGACGTCCGTCGCGAGCGCGCGGCCGCGCAGGGCATCAGCGTCGAGCAGCTCGAGGACTTCTACCGCAAGCGCAATCTGCTCGGCGCGCGCATCCTGCCGGAGGACGTCGCCGAGGCCGTGCTGTTTCTCGCCTCCGATCGCGCGTCCAAGACGACGGGCTGCACGCTCACCGTGGACGGCGGCGTCAAGGACGCCTTCCCGCGGTGAGTGCCCAGGGCCTGCGCTTCGGCGTCCAGCTCTCGCTCAAGCCACCGCACGAGCAGTTCGACCTCGTCCGTCGCATCGAGGCGCTCGGCTTCGACAGCGTGTGGACGGGCGACCACGTCTCCTTCCACAATCCGATGTACGAGTCGCTCACGCTGCTCGCCAGCTACGTGCCGATCACCACCCGCGTGCGTCTCGGCACCGCCGTCTACCTGCTCGCGCTGCGGCCGCCCGCCATCGCGGCGAAGATCACCTCGACCCTCGACGCGCTGTCCGGCGGCCGGCTGATCTTCGGCGTCGGCGTCGGCGGCGAGAATCCGAAGGAGTTCGAGGTCTGCGGCGTGCCGCACGGCGAGCGGGGCGCGCGCGTGAGCGAGGCGATCGAGGTCGTGCGCACGCTCTGGCGCGACACGCCCGCGACGTTCAAGGGGCGATTCACGCAGTTCTCCGGCGTCTCGCTCGATCCCAAGCCGGTGCAGAAGCCCGGCCCGCCCATCTGGATCGGCGGGCGTTCCGACGCCGCCCTCGCGCGCGCCGGCCGGCAAGGGGACGGCTGGGTCTCGTACGTGGTGCAGCCCGAGCGCTACGCGGAGAGCCTCGACAAGATCCGTTCCGCGGCCCGCGCCGCCGGCAGGGACCTCGCCCATTTCGCCGCCGCGCACCTCGCGTTCGTCACCGTGGGCCGCGACTACGAGTCGGCCAAGGCCGTGTGGGCCGAGGCGCTCACAAAGCGTTACGCGCAGAACTTCGAGCCCCTCGCGCGGAAGTACGGGATCATCGGCACCCCCGAGCAGTGTGCGGAGGCGATCGAGCGCTTCCGCGCCGCCGGCTGCAACTACGTCATCCTGAATCCGATCGGTCCCGCCACCCAGGAGCGCGAGCAGGTCGAGCGCCTCGCGGCCGAGGTGCTCCCTCTTCTCCATGGCACTTGAGATGCGGGAGACGTGTGAGAAGTGTTCAGGCGCACTCGGCCTCGACGCCGAGGCGTTCGTCTGCAGCTACGAGTGCACGTTCTGCCCCGCGTGCGCGAGCGGGATGAGCCGGACCTGTCCGAATTGCGCCGGCGAGCTGGTCCCGCGACCGCGGCGGACGGCGCCGACGCGCACCCCGCGCGCCGTGGTGCGTGGGCTCCACGAGATCTGGAACACGGCAGACGTCGGCGCCGTCGACGAGGTGTACGCCGAGGACTTCGTCGGTCACGTTCCGCCGAGCTCGCACCTGCCCGAGCGGCGCGGCCGTGCGGGCGCCCGCGAGGGGATCGACGATCTCGGACGGCTGCCGCAGCTCGGGGCGATGCCGAGACACTCCTGACGCCATGGCGGACCTGACCGGCGGCCGGCTCGTCGCGCGCGTTCTCAAGCAGGCCGGCGTCGGCCACGTCTTCACGCTCTGCGGCGGTCACATCCTGCCGATCTACGACGGCTGCCTCGACGAGGGCCTGGCCGTCATCGACATGCGCCACGAGCAGGCGGCCGCGCACTGCGCCGACGCCTACGCCCGCCTCACGCGCGGCCTCGGCGTCGCCATGGTGGCGCCGGGGCCCGGCGTGACCGACGCCGTCACCGGCGTGGCCAACGCCTTCGCCGCCCGCAGCCCGATGCTGCTCATCGGCGGCGCGGCGCCGCTCGGCCTGCGCGGGCTCGGCGCGCTGCAGGAGATGGAGCAGGTCGCGCTGCTCAGGCCGATCACGAAAGGCGCGTTCACGGTCGCGGAGACGCGGCAGATTCCCGAGGTCCTCACGACGGCGATCCGCACCGCCCTCTCCGGTCGTCCCGGCCCCGTCTTCGTCGAGATCCCCGTCGATCTCCTGATGACGACGCTCGAGGACCGGCTGGCGCCGATCCCGACCGCGTACGTCCACCGGCCGCGCGGTGCCGCGGAGCCCGCCGCGCTCGAGACGCTCGGCCGGCTGCTCGCGAGCGCCGAGCGCCCCGTCGTGGTGGCGGGCGGCGGGATCTGGTGGGACGACGCGGCGGCGGCGCTGACGGCGTTCGCGACGCGCGCCGGGGTTCCGGTGTTCATGAGCGGCGCCGGCCGCGGCGCCATGCCGGCCGGCCACCCCAACGCCTTCGCCCAGGCGCGCTCCATGGCGCTCGCGCGCGCCGACGTCGTCGTCGTGCTCGGCACGCCACTCGACTTCCGGCTCGGCTATGGCCGGCCGCCGACGTTCGCCGGCGACGCGAAGGTCGTGATGGTGGACGTCGACGCCGCCGAGCTGGGGCGCAATCGTCCGCTGGCGCTCGGCCTCGCCGGCGACCTCGGCGTCATCCTGCGACAGGCGCTGGACGTGGTCCCGGCGTCGATGGCGTCGCGCGTCGCGCCGTGGCTCGACGCCGTGCGCGCAAAGGAGGTCGAGAGCCGACAGAAGCTCGCGGCGTTCTGCGCGGCCGACGACGTTCCGATCTCGCACTACCGGCTCGCCGCGGAGATCGCGCGCGTGGTCTCACCCGAGACGATCGTGGTCGGCGACGGCGGCGACGTGGTCGGCTGCGCCTCGAAGATCGTCGCACTGCACGGGCCCGGGCAGTGGCTCGATCCCGGTCCGCTCGGCTGCCTGGGCGTGGGTCCCTCGTTCGCGCTGACCGCCAAGCTGCTGCATCCCGATCGCCCCGTGATCCTCATCGCCGGCGACGGCGCGCTGGGACTCAACGGCATGGAGCTCGAGACGGCGGTGCGCTTCGGGCTGCCGTTCGTCTGCGTGGTCGGCAACGACGGCGGCTGGGGCCAGATCCGCAATCCGCAGCTCTCGTTCTACGGCGAGGCCCGCGCGGTGGCCACCTCGCTGCCGGTCACGCGCTTCGATCTGCTGGCGGAGGCGCTTGGCGCGCGCGGCGTGCTCGTGCGCGAGCCCCGCGATCTCGGCCCGGCGCTCGAGAAGGCGCTCGGCAGCAGCGAGGTCTGGTGTGTCAACGTCGTCCTCGATCCGGCGGCCTACCGGAACACGGGGACGGTGTCGATGGCGATCTGAGCTGAGAGTCACCGTCCTCGGTCCGCACCTGCGCATCGCCGGCGGCGTGCGCGCGATCCTCACCTATGCCGACCGGCTGGCCGCCCGCGGCCACGCGGTCACCGTGGTCGTGCCCGCGCGCGGCCGCGCGCGGGCAGCCTGGCGCAACATCGCCGGCGCCGGACCCGGCTGGGTCCCGGGCTTCCGGCCGCGGGTGCGGTGGGTGCCGCGCTGGGACGCGAACGCGCTGCCCGAGGCGGACGCCATCCTCGCCACCGCGTGGCAGTCGGCGCCGGTGGTGGCCGAGGCACCCGCGCGCTGCGGCGCGAAGTTCTATCTGGTCCAGCACTACGAGAGCCTCTATCACGGCGCGCCGGCGGTGGTCGACGCGACCTACCGGCTGCCGCTTCGGAAGGTCGTCATCTCCACGTGGCTGGCCGACATCATGCGCGAGAAGTTTGGCGCACCCAGCGACGTGCTGGTCACCCCGGTGGATCGCGCGCTCTTTCATCGTGTCGAGGTCCCGGTGACGACGTCGCGGCCGCGCGTGCTGATGCTGCACCACGAGTACGCGTGGAAGGGCGTGGCGGATGGACTCGAGGCGGTGCGTCGCGTCCGGGCGCGCGTGGCCGGCCTGCGTCTCGTCGGCTTCGGCGTGAAGCCGCCGCGCGAGCCGCTGCCCTACGACGAGTTCCACGCCGATCCCCCGCAGGAGGCGCTGGCGACGCTCTACAGCGGTTGCGACATCTATCTGTGTCCCTCGTGGGACGAGGGCCTCGGCATGCCCCCGATGGAGGCGATGGCGTGCGGCACCGCCCTGGTGACGTACGACAACGGCGGCAGCCGCGACTACGCGCGCGACGGCGAGACGGCGCTGGTGGCGCGCCGGCGTGACGTGGCGGACCTCGCCGCGCGACTCGAGCGGCTGGCGACGGATAGCGCATTGCGCGCGCGGCTCGCGCAGGCCGGCGCGGCGTTCGTCACCGGCGCGTTCGACTGGGAGCGCGCGGTGACGCGCCTGGAAGGACTGCTCGCGCGGTCAGCGGCGGGGTGAGGCCGGGTCGCGGAGATCCTCGCGGGAGGCGACCACGGACGCGAGCCGGCTCAACTCCTCCTCGATCTCGGCCAGTCGTCCGGCCAGCCGCCGCCGCTCTTCTTCGAGCGTGCTGACGAGGTGGCTCAGCCGGTCCAGCACCGCGGTGTCGTTCGCGGGATTCCTGAGCGCCATGGCCCTGGCAACGGAGCAAGAGCGGTGCCGCTCCGATGGGCGACAATGGCGGCGCAGGTTTCGGGCGGTACGATGGGCGTGCGCTGACACGCGGGCGTCAGGGTGTCCGCCGCCGGAACACCTCGAACGTGCGTGCTAAAATCTCAAAAATGCCCATCTACGAGTACGAGTGCCACGACTGCCGGCGCCGCGTGAGCCTGCTCGTCCGCCGTCTCTCGTCGCCCGAGACCCCCGCGTGTCCGCGCTGCGGCTCGACGGCGCTGAGCCGGCTGATGTCGCGCTTCACCACCGTGAAGTCGGAGGAGGCGCGGCTCGAGTCGCTGGCGGAGGGCGGGGGAGTGGGTGACCTCGACGAGAACGATCCGGCGAGCGTCGCGCGCTTCATGAAGAAGATGGGCAAGGAATTCGGCGACGAGCTGGGTGACGACTTCGACTCCGCCGTCGACGAGGCCATGACCGAGGCCGGTGACGGCGGCGGCGAGGGCCCGGCGCCGACGGGTGATGAATCCCTGGGCACCGCCGGCTCGTCTGACGACACATGAAGATGGCAGTGCGAAGCCGCAGGACGTCCTCGTCCGAGGCGAGCCTGTGACGGCAGTGCGAAGCCGCAGGACGTCCTCGTCCGAGGCGAGCCTGTGATGGCAGTGCGAAGCCGCAGGACGTCCTCGTCCGAGGCGAGCCTGTGAAGGTCGAAGGTGCCGACCGCCTCGACCCGGCGGAGGCCTCTGCCTGGGATGCCGTGGCCGGCGCGGCGCGCCTGCGCTGCCCCTTCCTCGGCTGGACGTGGCAGACCCACTGGGCGGCGGTGTTCGCCGAGGGGCGCCGCCTCGACGTGCGATACGTGCGCGACGCCGATGGCCGCGTACTCGCCATCCTGCCGCTCTACGAGACGGAGTCGGGCGCCCTCGAGCTGCTGGGCGGCGCCGAGGTGTCGGACTATCTCGATCTCATCGCGGTCGCCGGTCACGAGGAAGAGGCGTGGGCGGCGCTGCTCGCGGCGCGCGCCGCCGAGCGCCCGCGCTGGGTGCTCCACGCGGTGCCCGCCGCCTCGCCCACGGTACGCGCGCTGCCTGCGCTGGCCGCGACCGTCGGACTGTGCGCGGACGTCATGCTGGAGGAGCGCTGTCCGGTCCTGGGATTGCCGTCGTCCTGGGACACCTACCTCGCCTCGCTCTCCGGAAAGCACCGCCACGAGCTGACCCGCAAGATCCGACGCTTCGAGCGTGAAGCCCCCGACGGCCGCGCCGTCGTCGTCCGCGGTCCCGAGGCCGTGGCCGCGCGGCTCGGCGACTTCCTGGCGCTGCACCGGCGCTCGCGCGTGGGCAAGGCGAAGTTCATGGACGAGCGGATGGAGCGCTTTTTTCGCGGCGCGCTGCCGGCGCTCGCCGAGCACGACGGCGTCGCGCTCTGGTTCCTCGAGGCGGCGGGGGCCCCCATCGCCTCCTTCGTGTGTCTCGAGTGGGACGGCACGGTCGGCCTGTACAACTCCGGCTTCGCCCCCGAGGCCGCCTCGCTGTCACCGGGCCTCGTGTTGCTGTCACACCTGATCCGCGACGCGATCGCGCGCGGCCGCGCGCGCTTCGACTTTCTCCGCGGTGAAGAGCGCTACAAGCTCGAATTCGAGCCCACGCTGGAGGAGGTCTTCCGGGTCGCGATCGGACGAGACGCAGCCCCGCCCCCGCGACAACACCCCGAGGGATCGCCCGCGTGAGCCTCCGGGTCGCGATGCTCAGCGTGCACACGTGCCCGCTCGCCGCGCTCGGCGGCAAGGAGACGGGCGGCATGAACGTCTACGTGCGCGAGCTCGCGCGCGAGCTCGCGCGCATGGGCGCGGCCGTGGACGTGTTCACGCGCTCGCAGAACGCCGCCATCCCGCGCGTGGTGCGGCTGGCCGACCGCGCGCGCGTGATCCACCTGCCGGCGGGGCCGCAGGCGCCGATGGCGCGCGAGCGCATCCACGCCCACCTCGAGGAATTCGTGGACGGCGTCGAGGCGTGGCGCCTCACCGACGGCATCGAGTACGACCTCCTGCACGGCAACTACTGGCTCTCCGGCGTGGTGGGACTGGCGCTGCGCGAGCGCTGGGGTGTGCCGCTGGTGCAGATGTTCCACACGCTCGGCGCGCTCAAGAACGGCGCCGGCGTCGCCGCCGAGCGCGAGCCGGTGCTGCGCATCGCCGAGGAGCGGCGCATCGTCGCCGCCGCCGACCGGCTGGTGGCCGCCAACGCCATCGAGCGCAACGGGCTCGTCGCCGCCTACGGCGCCGACGCGGCGCGCGTGGCCGTGATTCCCTGCGGCGTGGACACCGACCTGTTCACGCCCGGCGATGCGGCGGCCGCCCGCGCCGCGCTCGGGCTCGACCCCGGGCCGCTCCTGCTCTACGTCGGCCGCATCGCGCCGATCAAAGGGCTCGAGACGCTGCTCGACGCCGTCGGCTGTCTGCGCGGCGCCGGCACGCCCGCGCACCTCGCCGTGATCGGCGGCGAGACCGACGAGCCGGCCGATGGGCACGAGGCCGACGTCCGCCGCCGCGCCGCCGCGCTCGGCCTCGGCGACGCCGTCAGCTTCGTCGGCGCGCAGCCGCAGGAGCGCCTGCGCGACTGGTACGTCGCCACCGACGTCACGGTGCTGCCCTCGTACTACGAGTCGTTCGGGATGGTGGCGCTGGAGGCGATGGCCTGCGGCAGCCCCGTCGTCGCCTCCCGGGTGGGCGGTCTGCAGAGCACGGTGCGCGACGGCGTGACGGGGCTGCTCGTCCCCGAGGGCGATCCCTGCGCGCTGGCCGCGAGCATCACGCGCGTGCTCGGCGACGGCGCCCTGCGCTGGCGGCTGGGCCGCGAGGGCCAGCGCTGGGCCGCGCAGCACCGCTGGCCGTGCGTCGCCGAGGCGATCTGCCGCGAGTACGCGACGCTGGCCGAGGGCGTCGGTGATCTGGCTACTGGCCGCTGCGTCTAGTGCTATAGTCGCGCGCGCAGTGGGTAGCCTCCTCGATGTGGTCGATCTCCAGACGCATTTCGTGACGCGCGGCGGCGTCGTCCGCGCCGTGGACGGCGTGTCCTGGGACGTCGCCGAGGGTGAGACGGTCGCCCTCGTCGGCGAGTCGGGGTGCGGCAAGTCGGTGAGCGCGCTCTCGATCATGCGGCTGGTGGCGGCCCCGGCAGGCCGCATCGTCGGCGGCCGCATCCTCTTCAAGGGCCGTGACCTCCTGACGCTCGACGAAGAGGCGATGCGGCGCGTGCGCGGCCGCGAGATCGCCATGATCTTCCAGGAGCCGATGACGTCGCTCAACCCCGTGCTCACGATCGGGCGGCAGATGACCGAGGGCCTGGAGACGCACCTGGCCATGACGCCCACGGCGGCCCGCACGCGCGCGGCCGAGCTTCTCTCGCTGGTCGGCATCCCGGATCCCGCGCGGCGGCTCGCGCAGTACCCGCACCAGTTCAGCGGCGGCATGCGGCAGCGCATGATGATCGCGATGGCGCTGGCCTGCGAGCCCTCGCTCGTGCTCGCCGACGAGCCGACCACCGCCCTCGACGTCACCATCCAGGCCCAGATCCTCGAGCTGATGAAGAGCCTCTCGCGGCGGCTGGGCGTGGCCATGCTGATGATCACGCACAACCTCGGCATCGTGGCCCGCTACGCCGACCGCGTCAACGTGATGTACGCGGGCAAGATCATCGAGCGCGGAACCGCGCGCGAGATCTACGCCAACCCGCGGCATCCCTACACGCTCGGGCTGCTGCGCTCGGTGCCGCGCCTGGACGAGCCGAGGCGCGCGCGCCTGGATCCCATCGAGGGCCAGCCGCCCGACCTCTCGCGGCTGCCCGGCGGGTGCGCGTTCGCGCCGCGCTGCGCCTTCTGTGTCGAACGCTGCGTGGTCGAGACTCCGCCACTGCGCCCGATCGGCGCGTCGAGCCACGTCTCGGCCTGCTGGGAGGCCGAACGGGTGCGTGCTGCCGTGCGCGAGCCGGCGGCAGAGCGCACGTCCCCCCAGGGAGGGCCACGCCCCCAGGGAGGGCCACGCCCGTGAGCGAGGTGCTCCTGGAGGTCCGTAACCTCGTCAAGCACTTCGAGGTGGGCGGTGGGCTCTTCGGGCGCCGGCGGGGCCTCGTGCGGGCGGTCGATGGCGTGTCCTTCGCGATCCGCCAGGGCGAGACGCTCGGGCTGGTCGGGGAATCGGGATGCGGCAAGACGACGACGGGCCGCTGCATCCTGCAGCTCGAAAAACCGACCTCGGGCGAGATCCTCTTCGAGGGCCGTGACCTCACCAGGCTCGCGCCCGACGAGCTGCGCGCCGTGCGCCGG
>Ga0137418_10001766_pt1 | contig 19901 bp, 15 predicted proteins | sample CZODoug3_1_2_16f_FD_122242 | JGI IMG/M metagenome (GOLD analysis project Ga0137418, IMG submission 122242) | Vadose zone soil fungal communities from Angelo Coast Range Reserve, California, USA - CZODoug3_1_2_16fungal (Hybrid Assembly) | ecosystem: Environmental > Terrestrial > Soil > Vadose...
TGAGCAAGACCGACGACGAAAACCGCAAGCTCGTGATGCACATGGCCCAGAAAATGGCTGGTCGCTAGATCGATTGTGTACTCGACTTCCCACCAGCAGCGGCGCGTGCGTGGAAACCAGGGGAGCGCGTGATTGTGAAGTCTTACCACGGCAGCGTCCGATCAGGGGCAACGGTAATTTATTGTCATCATTTGGCGAAGGCACGGTACGCCGTTGGGTTGGAGCTACATCCAGACCGGAAGTGTAGCCCAGCATACAGCGGTCTAGGGACGGGGAGGCAGGGCGCGGAATGCCATCTCCGACGTCTTGTGTAGGGCGATTACCTCAGTGGCTACTCTTCAGGTCCAATTTTCCGGTTCATAGCCCGAGGTGTTTCCCGCAGAGGGGAATTGCCAAGCTCGTCATCATGTCTGCGGCTTGAATTGCATTGGGGGCATCTCCACAGCCGGAAACTCCTCTGCGCAGGCACAACCTCGGCAAGGTACATGGGCAGCCCATCTTGCGAACAGCGGACCTCAGGCATCATGTCTCGGTCGATCCCATTCCCGTTGTGCACGACGGCGAAGTATCCGCGTGAGCTATTGTAATGGATGAGGCAACCAGGCTCCGGACAGGCATACACAAGAGTTTGCGCTAGCTCGCTCCCAGTTTGCAGAGGAACTTGGCTAAGCCTCATCTTAAGATGATGCTCGTGGCAGAGCGGTTGAAGCGTCTTGTTCCTCAGCAGAGCCGGACCCTGGGCTAGAGACGCAGATTGCATCACGAACGTATCTTTTTCCATGAATCACCTCGGGGTGCGCATCCAGCTTCGGAATTTAGCTCGAGGCAAACGGCATGCCAGTCCAGAAGTTGACGAATCCTGTTGAACAAATTAGAGATAAGGAATCTTGCGTAACAAGCCGCCGCTGCGAATTTTTTGCACGATATGAAGAAATTACAAGTTCTAGTACGTCCGACGGGGCGCCTCGATGGTGGCAAGGGCGTCTTCGTAGCCTTTTCGTTGTGAAAATGTTGCAAGCACTCGTTTCCATAACTTCATGATTTACCAAAGTAAGCAGCCGGCGGCCGTCTGGACGACGAAACTGCGCGAACGGTGCCTCGGCAAGAAAGCAGCGTGGATTTGCTCCACCACCCCGCTAACTAACAATCTCGAAATAGCGGATGCGGAGAGAAAGAATCAGAAAGCTCCTGTTCGTATTTGAGCACTTCTGAGGGTTTATAGAGATACTCTTTGCGGCAGTCATCGTACTGGACACGGAAGCGGCCTTCGAGGGAAGGGCGAGGAGCGACGGGGTCGGTCTCGGCAAGGGGGATTCTATGCCTGAAGAAAAGGTTCTGCCGAAGATGAAACCAATGGTTCTTGCAGAGCACCACCCAGCAGTAGTGGCTATCGACCCACATTTCTTTCCTTTCAACTTTCTCCCGCTTGGTTCCGGTGGAAACCGCCGGAGGCACTGCAACCGCGATACCTGTGCCGCCGCGGGCATCGGCGCTCGAAAGAGGAGCGCCCGTGTTGGCGGGAACCGTCTTCTCCTCTCTCGATGTTTTCTGACGCAGGGTCGTCCGCGTGGGCCGTCTTGAGGGCAAAGAAGATACGCAGAGCCACAATTGTGATGCCCGCGGCTGATAATATGAGAACAAGCCGCTGCCTGTCCTTTTGGCCAGGGGGCCTCAGCCGGTGCAGTACAAAATTGTCCTTGCTAGCAATAATCACCTGGGTCAGAATACAGGCCTAAATCCTACCCAGCAACAGCCCTCTTCCGAATTCTTGGCGTCTCTTTTGAAGGAGGAGCATCCATGCGCAAGGCTATTTCGTGTCTCGGACTGATTTTGTTTGTCGTCATTGTGTTGGCCGGATGTGGGGGCAGTATCAGCTCAACGCCAACACCTTTGGGGACAAACATGGCCCAGGTTTCTCTGACTATCCACGACAATCCCCCAATGGGGGTGACCGTGCTCTCTTTTGAGATTGAGGTGACGGGTGCTACTCTTCAACCCAGCGGTTCCAGCAGCAGCCAGGCGGTTTCAATGCTCAGCGAGCCGCAGGACATTGAGATCGAGCATTTGCAAACAGAGTCGGCACTTTTGGCGAGCCGGAGTGTCCCAACGGGAACCTACAGCGGCCTCATGGTCACGTTTGCAAGCCCTCGAATGACTATCCAAAACCAGACTGGAGCGACGCTCACCCTCGGAACGCAAACTTGCTCCGATCAACAAGTGTGTGAATTCGATCCCAAGCTCAATCAATCTTCGGTGACCGTGCAAGCGCCAACCCAGCCCTTCCCGATTACTCTGAACATGAATTCCCCGGTGGTTCTGAAAATGGACTTCAATATAGACACCTCTATTCAGCAAAGCGACCTTTCCATAACTCCCACGATCAGCGTGGTGCAGCTCCCCCCGCCGAATTCCAGCGGCGGAAACCAGGGGGATGAGGACATGGAGTTGATCGGCCAGGTCGCGTCGATTGACCAAACCATGCATACCTTCACCATTCAGAGCGGAATGAACGGCCCTTCTTTTACTATCGCCACCGACACCAACACACAATTCGATTTCGGAACGTCTTGCAGCGGCGAAAACTTCTCCTGCTTGCAAAAGGGCCAAACCGTCAAGGTGGACGCTAAAATGAAGCCGGATGGATCGCTCCTCGCTTTCGAAGTGAAATTCTTTCAGCCTCCCAACGAGATGTCTTTCGCAGGCGCGATCACCTCGGTCGATACGGGGAGCTTCAAGATCGTTCTCTTTGATGAAGAGTTCTTCGGCGGTGGCGGCGATATGGGAAGCTTTTCGATGGGCGCTCCCTTGACCATCAATCTCGCGCCCCAGGCGACTTTCTCCATCGACACCAGCGGCTTCATGCTTCTGTCAGGACTCAACTTCGCGAGCGCTGCTGATCTCATGGTCGGGCAAGAGGTCCGCCTTCATCCGACCGGGCCTCCGACCGGCACTCCTCCCAACCTGATGGTCACTGTCGACCAGGTGCAGCTCGAGCCTTCTTTCGTGACCGGGACCATCACAGCAATCAACACCAGCAGCAACCCCCAGTCGTTCACACAGGGCAGCCTCCCGTCGTTTTTCACGAACGCGGGGATCACGTCGATCCAGGTGGACGTCCTTTCCACCACGCAGTTCGAAACGGAAGAAGACCAAATGTTTTCCGGCCTCAGTTCATTCAAGCCCGGGGACATGGTTTCCGTTCGCGGGCCACTCTTCAAGACCATGACCATGTCGACCATGGCTGCCGAAAAGGTGGTCAAGCGCTCCATGTCCTCCGGCACCAGCGACTAGAAGTAAGTCATCTGATGTTGCGGTTCCCCCGGGGCGCTGGCTTTCATGCCAGCGCCCTTCGCTTTTCTGGTGGCTCGTCTTTGCCGCCTGCCGTCAACTCCCGACAACACGATCAAGCTCTGGAATATGGCTAGCGGTCGTGAATTGGGGGCTGTCCCTACCGAAAACTTGGTCTGGCCTCACAGCTCCAGCAGGGCCCATGTAACATGTTACGCGACCTCTTCGTATGTCGTTCATTTCAAATGCGCTCTTAATTTTGGCGAGCCACAGGTAATGGGAAGTCGGCATCTCCTCAGGAAATCAAGCACTGACGCGATGCGCGTTTGTCGGTACCAATTCGACGGAACCGATACCTTCCGCTTGCCCGTCATCCGCTCCGAATGGGAGATTCGCGGCAACTTTCTGACCCAAGCCATAGCGCGAGCACGCCCAAGTCACAACTAACACGTTGAGTTGTTGTACCAACGCAGGACTCGGAGAGCGCGCAGTGTGTTCCAGCGGCTTGCCCCGCCGACACCGGTCTCCATCTCCAACGGAATATGTTCGGGATGAAGGAGGTTCAGCGGCCAGCGCCCGTTCTGGTGGCGGCGCTCAATCACGGCTTCGATGGCGTCACCGACGTGCCTGTCGGGCTTGATTCCTGCATTTCGCAGATAATCGAGTCCGCGCAAGACGTCGTAGTGCCAAAACGTCGGGAACGAGAAGCGCAGCCAGCGTTTGTCGATGACGTTGCCAGTTCGAAGCGAGCGGAACATGTGCCGCTCGAGCAGATAGTTTTCGGCCCTCTTGCGGGCCTTAGTGACGGCCGCCGATTTGCGCCCTGCTTGTTTGTATTCGAGCAGTCCTTCGAGCACGCAGATGGTGGTATGGAACGAAGAGCGCCGGCTTTTGGGTGCTTCGCAGTTCCAGCCGCCATCTTCGAGCTGCTCGCCCAGGAGTTGATTGGCCAGTGCGTCGTTCGGTTCTTTGAAATACGAGCCGATGGCGAGGATTCTGCCGTTGATGCAGGGCTCCGTTTCGCCGTGAAGGAACGGCCGGTGGTTAAGCGGCTTAAACACGAGCCGCTTGTCGACCCGGTCGATCATTTTGCGAGCCTCCTTGCTGGCGGGGTCGAGACCGAGGTCCATCAAGACGACGAGACTGTAGAGGGTAATAAGCAAGCCTCGGTCCTCCTTCGGCAAATCGTCTCTCCACCCGCGGGGGCTCCCGCCCCAGTTGCCAGCAGGAGATTGGAGGGCGAGAAGTTGGGCTCCCCAGCCTTCGGTGGCGACGCGAGACCGCTCGGCTGCAATCGCATTGGGGGCTTCACCGGTGAGGTCCCTCATGACCTGCCAACGGATGGCCGGGTCAGAATCGAGAAGCCATTTGAGGTGCGCAGGCCGGGGTGCGTAATCGTGTGGGCGCATCCTATGTTATGGTCGATCAGCGCACGGGTGAAAACTTAAACACCACTCGTGCTTGATTTCTGCTTCGACACATTTCTCTGCGGTTTCCTGTTTACCGATATCGCCATCGACGAGAGCCAGCCTGTTCGACGCAGTCGATGATTGACTGACATCAAGAGACGTTGCGACGACGTTATAACCCTGATTCAGGAAGGCGTCGACCAAACCCGCACCAATACCCTGCTGCGCTCCCGTGACGATTGCTGTTTTCTTCTCTGACATACGTCACCCCTTGTGTGAAAACTTCGGAATCTCAACGCGAAGAACCGACAAAGCCTCGGACGAATGCGGCGATCTCATCTGCACCCGTGTCCAATGCGAAATGACCCGCATCGAGAACGTGAACTTGAGCGTTCGGCACATCCTTGCGATAGCGTTCTGGCTCGCCGAGCTCGAACGAGAGGTCATACTTGCCCCAGATCACCAGCAGGCGCGGCTGTTTCTCGCGCATCCATGCTTGCCATTTCGGATAGGAGTCCACATTGGTTCGATAGTCATAGAAGAGATCGCTTTGAATCTCGGCCTGGCCCGGCCGATTGAGGAAGGCAAATTCATCGGTCCAAAGATCGGGGTCATAGCGTTCCACGTTGGGATCATTTCCCACATGGCGCGTCCGCGTCGTCGGCAGCGACAGCAGATTTGTGCGAAGCGTGCTTTCGTTGGCATCGCGATCGGCCCAAAAGGCCCGCCGTGCCTTCCAATTTGCCCCCAGGCCTTCGTTGTGCGCCACAGCGTCCTGGACGATGAGAGCCTCGATCCGGTCGGAATGGGCTAAGGCCATGCGAAAACCCACCGGGCCGCCGTAGTCCTGCATGTAAAGCGTGTAGCGTGAGAGCCCGAAGGCTTCGGTAAAGTGATTCATGATCTCCGCGTAGTGATCAAACGTATACGCGAACTTTTTCGGGTCCGGCCAGTCGCTGTGTCCGAAGCCGGGGTAATCGGGCGCGACAAGGTGATAGCGATCGGAAAGCCGGGCGAAGAGTGGCTCGAACATCCGCGACGATGACGGAAGTCCGTGCAATAGAAGAAGCGTCGGCGCGTCTTTCGGGCCGGCTTCTCTATAGAAGATGGAAAGCCCGTCTATCTGCATCGTGCGATAAAGAGTCGGGTGTTCCATGGGACGTTCCCTTCCTTGGGCTTGGGCCAGCAATTGAAATGATGCGAGCATCACAGAACGCACCAATGCGGTGCAGGAGGCCTGCCAGCACCGCTTCCGACGAGGCAATGTGAAAAGATGCATCGTCTGCCTCCGCTTGTGCGAGGCTCGTAGAGCAGTGCTCGCATTGTGTCTCGATTGTGATCTTGGCTAACTTCACATCCGTCAGAACGACACGGAACTGTGGCCTTTACTCCGACACCTCGAAAATCACTTCCAGTTCCACTGGCGCGCCGAGCGGAAGGCTTGCCACTCCGTATACCAGCCTGCACGGGCTCCTGTCTTTTCCGAAGACGTCCTGCAACAACTCCGACGCGGCGTCAGCGACTTTCGGCTGATCGCGGACATCGCCCGAAGTGGCAACCGACACGCCGAGCCGGACAATCCGCGTCACTTTGTCGAGCGATCCCAAATGCTGCCGCGCGACAGCGAGGACGTTGAGCGCTGCCAGGTGGGCCGCATTGCGTCCACCTTCCACATCGAGGTCCGCGCCGAGTCGCCCAACGAATTTGGCGCTATGGCCTTCGGTGGGAAGCATCCCGCTGAGGAAAAGCAGATTGCCCGTTTGCACTGCTTCCACATAGGTGCCGAACGGCTCAGGTGGCACCGGGAGCTTGATGCCAAGTTCTTGCAACCGCTGCTCTGCGCTGGCAGGCCGAGAGCTTTCACGAGTTATTAGTTGCGCTTTCGGATTTGCATTCATTTGTCTTACTCCGCAATTGAAATCGATGTTCGAACCGCTCACCCCAATTAACCCAGTGATCTAAACGCGGCGCGGATCTTCGCTGAAAAGTTCCGGCTGTTCCCAGGACGCGAAGTGACCGCCCTTATCCACTGCATGCTAATGTACCGAAGGCCTGATACTCTGTCGACCGTCTCGTTCCCGACCCCCTCCGTTGGACAGTGGACGTATGACGGGCAATAGTCTGAACGCGGAGTCACAAGATGTCGCGAGCCCTCTCGGAGTATTTTGTTCCTCGATGCCCACGGCGATCGTTTTTCAGTTGTGCAGTGGTTGGGGTTGTTGTCGGCGTCGTGTTCTTTGTGTTGGCGGATTCGTCCCATGCTGGGCAGCCACGCGCGGCCCTGGAAATTTACTTTGTGGACGTTGAAGGTGGCCAGGCGACGCTGTTCGTCACGCCAGAAGGTCAGTCGCTGCTCATCGATACCGGATGGCCCGGTCACGCGGGACGCGACGCGGACCGCACTGTCGCGGCTGCAAGGAAAGCCGGTCTCGCGAAAATCGATTTCGTACTGCTCACTCACTATCACGTGGACCATGCTGGTGGTGTTCCCCAGCTTTTCGCCAAGATTCCCGTTGGCGCGTTCATCGATCACGGCGCGAACCGCGAGCCGGGCGATCGGGAGACAGAGCAGAGTTGGGAGGCCTACCAGAAGCTGGTGTCAAGCCAGCATGTGACACGAATTATCGCGAAAGTGGGAGACACCCTGCCTATCGAGGGACTTCGTGCTGAGATTGTGAGTTCTGACGGCACATTAATCCAAAAGCCCTTGCCAGGTGCTGGCGCGCACAATGCCGCTTGTTCAGCGGCTGACAATCGGCCCGCGGACCGGACGGAAAACGCTCGCTCGCTCGGTACGATCATCACCTTCGGCAAGGTGCGTATCCTCGATCTGGGAGATCTCACGCGGAACAAAGAAGGAGAACTCGTTTGCCCCATCAACAAGCTAGGACCGGTCGATATTTTCATCGTCTCGCATCACGGCTGGTTGCAGAGCAACAGCCCCGCTCTTCTTGCTGCCATTTCGCCGCGCATCGCGATCATGGACAATGGTGCCGACAAGGGCGGTTCACCGTCGTCGTGGGACACCATCAAGAGCTCCCCCAAACTCGAGGACCTTTGGCAGCTTCATTTTTCAAACGAAGGCGGTGCGGCGCACAATTCTGCCGGCCCCTTTATCGCCAACCTTGCGGGACCGGATGTGGGCCACTATCTGAAAGTATCGGTTTGGGTGGACGGCAGACTTGAGGTCTACAATTCGCGAACACAGACTATCAAGCACTACGCGCCCACGCGCTAAGCGTGAGAGTCACGACAGCTCGGCGTCAGGCTTGGATGGTCCCTAGTTTGGCCACGCTTGCCATTCATTCGGGTCCCGGACAGGAGAGACTAGGATTGACTGGCGTGCACCGGGGCTGATAGCGGGACGACGGAGTTTCGCGTCTGCAGCCGAAAGCCGCAGGATTCTCTTACACACAGCTGCGGCGTGATCTTGCAGGTCACACCTTTGGCATCCTTTTTTCCCGCGAGGCGTTCGAGCAGTAACTCGGTGGCAGCGCGGCCAACCTCATATTTCGGCAGTTCTACGGCAGTGACCGGAGGGTTGAAAAACCTTAGCCACGGATAATCGTCAAGCGTTACGAGACCAAAATCCTCGGGGCAGCGCATACCCAGTTCCTGAGCAGCTTGCAGAAAACCGACCGTCATAAGGAAATTGGCGACAAACACCGCATCTGGACGATGGGTTAACAGCGAAAGACCAGCGTGGTGTCCGGAATCGATGCGGTAGTCGCCTTCGTAGACTAATTCCGGCTGGTATTTCAGACCATTCGCACTCAGAGCCTTGCGATACCCTTGCAAACGAGCCCGGCCGTTGCTGACGCTTAATGGTCCGCCAACGAGCGCAATTCTTTTATGTCCGACCCTTGCCAAGTGCGAAACGGCATCGAAGCTCCCTTTCAGATCGTCCGTGATAACCGCGTCTTCGGTCAAAATGGGATACGTGCGCATCATTAGCACACAGGGTACTTTCATGTCAGCAATCATGCGCCGGACTCTGGCGCTTAACTCTCCGGGGGACTTGGTAAGCAGGATGCCATCGACCCGCTTGGACAGCAGCAACTCGAGATACAGCTCTTCTTTCTCGAGGATCCCGTCGCTGTTGCAGAGAAGGATGCTATAGCCCTGCTTCTGGGCAGCATCTTCGGCACCGCGTACGACCATTGGGAAAAAAGGATTCGAGATGTCCGGAACGATCACGCCAATGGTATGGGTACGTTCGCGAGCCAGACTCTGGGCGAGTGAGTTAGGACGGTAGTTCAGCTTCCGAATGGCAGCTTCGACGCGCTTCTTTAATACCGCTCCGACGTGCTCCTTCTTATTGATGACGGCTGAGACCGTGAAAACCGACACCCGTGCTTCGCGGGCGACATCGTAGATGTTCGGCGCCTTTCGGCCTGAGGTCTTCGAGTTTCGCGGTGCACGAGACATGAATTAACCAAGCTCCGCTGGTCACGGGCGCGAGCATCGGAATACTACCGTTCGGTGCAACCTTGTCACGAACCGGCCCAGATTGATTTACAGAATCCAGGCTACTGCATCCCTCTAATCTTCAGTACGAAGCTTTGGATCTCTCCAGCTCGCCGATCGAGCTCGACCGCCTGCTGGGAAACGACCTCCCGATGACGCGCGAAAATCTCTTTCGCTTCGTTCTGCTTTCCCATCCGTGTATAGGTCTGTCCCAGCTTGTACAGCGGCTCAGGAAAGTGTCCATCCAGCGAGATCGCCTTCTCATAATTCTGGGCAGCCTCTGTCAGATTCTGCTGCACGCGAAAGAATTCGCCTAAGTGAAAGTAAACGCGAGCGTCCGTTGGGCGCAAACCAGCCGCCCGACGCAAGCTGGCCAAAGCGCGCGCGGCTTTGGCCCGCCCTCCTCCGTCCTCCATTTCCTTAACCAGCGCTGCCCCGTAGTAGTACTGCAGTTCAAAGCTCGCGGGCTTCTTCTCCGCCAAGTACTCCAACCTGTTCGCAACTTCAGTGGAGCGACTGTCGGAGAAACTGAAGGCTTCTCCAAGAAAGACATAGGCAGGTTCGAACTGCGGATCAAGATCGACCGCCTTCAGAAACGCGCCCACCGCATCCGCGGTTTTGCCGCGCATGAATTCCGCCGTGCCCAGTCCCAGATAGATGCGCGACGCCTTCGGAAAGCGATTTTCGGCGGCGTGAAAGACCGTGCGAGCCGCATCGTAATTTTCGTGGAGAAGGAGTTCGGCTCCGAGATCGAAAGCAAACTTGTCGCTATTCGGATCCAGACGTACTGCTTCCTGGTAGTGATTCAGAGCATCGATGTAGTGACTTTGGGCCTCGCAGATATCACCAAGCACGTCGTGGATTTCGCCTGTAGTCTTGACGGCAAGCGCACTCTGAGCGGCGTCTAGAGCTCCATTGGCATCCTTAAAGTGTTCGAGGCGAAGGACTGCCAGATTGTAGAGCGCATCGTATGAGCTCGGGTCTATCCGGGTCGCTTGTTCGAATTTCGCAAGCGCCTGATCATAAGCTCCGTAATTCGCCAGCAGTGTTCCCTCTCTGACCAGTCTCGACTCCGGAGGGATAGAGCTGAGCGCTGTATTGAGTAGAGGAATCGCCCGGTCGGATTGGTGCTGCTTCAACCGCACAAGCGCGAGAGCGTAAAGTGATTGTTCATCATCGGGGGCAAGCCTCGTCGCCTCCTCGAGCGATTTCGACGCGGCATCAATATTTCCCTCATCAAAATTTAGAGTTCCCGCCAGCCTGAGCCAAGGCACCGCATTCACTCCCGGCGGTGGACTCATGGAGTTAAGAATGCGCAAAGCATCCTGTCGTGCCCCTACGCCGGCATCGGCGATGGCCGCCTCGTATGCAATCTGAGTCGAATGTTCCCGCCGTAGCGCGCGGTCCAGCAAAGGACGCGACTCCGCATACTTGTGCCGCGCATTCAACAGGGCTCCCAGGTTGTACAACGCGTTCACATCCTGTGGGCTCAGGCGGAGCGCATGTCGAAACGCAGTTTCAGCTCGCTCCGTGTCTTCCTTTCGAAGGTAAGCCGCACCGAGGTTGTTGTAGGCTTGGGGAAGGTTCGGCGCCCGACGCGCAAACGCCTTAAACATGTCGAGAGAGCGGCCATCGTCGCCCGCACGGGCGTAGGCAATGCCGAGGAGGTTGTACACGTCGGCCTCGGCAGGATGTGCTTCACGGTAATTTTCCAACTCAGCGATAGCTTCCTGGACGTTACCCGAGTCGAGTTTCCGAAGCGCGCGACCTAACGCGTCCTGGCTGGCTCGAACTCCGGTCACGCTAAGCAAGAAGGCGCCGCAAAAGATGAGACGGGCAAACGTGGTCCCAACCCAGGACCGAATTCGACGACCCATAAAATCCACAAGGCTCATGGCTTCTGATCCGGCAAATTCGCACAATGTGCGGATCATAGCAGGCCAGACTAAGGTACCATCCTCGCCGACCATCGAGCCCTAGTGACGTAGCGCGTACATCGGGAGCTTTAGCTGGTCTGTCACGAACGCCTTCATTTGCGCCGCACTCGCGGTAATGCTCGGCTCCCGGGTTTGATCGAGCTCCAGTTGGACCCATCCGTCGAAACCAATTTCCTGATACAGCGCGGCCAAGCCGCGGAAATCGACAATGCCCTTTCCCAGTTCTACGAAGTCCCCCCTAGCCCCGCTACCTAGATAACTGGGAGGCGGGAGTTTCGGGTCGAAGTCTTTCCAGTGGCTGACGGCAAGCCTGGAGGAATAGCGCTTGACCGTGTCTACTGCGTCCAGGCCGGTGGCCGTGAGGTGACCGACATCCGCGCAGAATCGGATGTAGTTCGGATTCGTCTGGTCGAGGATTTGGAGGATTATCTCTTTCGGGATGTCGCGCTCGGCGTGAAAGGCGGCGAAAATCCCGTGCTCCTCCCAACTGATCCGTCCCAACTCGTCCATCGCACGCACGGTGAGAGTGACGTCCTCTGCCGTCCGCCGGTAGGGCTTCCCACCGGTATCCGGAAGATCCCAACCAAGCGCGATGTACTCAGCGCCGGCTGCCTTAAGAAATGCCGCTAGTGCATGAATCTTGGCACGCATTTCGGGCAGCTTGTGCGCGTCATGCAGGTACAGCGCCTGATACACACCCTCCAGCTGTACCCCAACCGTGCTGGATCGTTGCCGAAACTCAGCAACTCGGTTGGCATAAGTGACCTCGAATTGCGCCTTGCTGTTGTCGGCCTCGGTGGCGCCAATGTTCAGGTGGGAGATTCCTTCGGTGGCAGTCCAATAGGAAGCAATCGAGGGAGTGGCGGAGAGCCAGGTGGTCGCGGCCATTCCGATCTTGAACTTCTGCGCCTTGTCGGCAGCGGATAACGGCCTCTGAAGAAGGAAGGCCAGCGCACCGAGCGCGCTGGCTTGCACAAACTGCCGCCGGTTTGTGCCTAGAGCCTGTAATCCTGTCTCTTGACCACCCCTCTGGGTTCCGTCATGGTCGGTTTTCAATCTGGCCCGCCTTTATCTGGCAATCGGTCAATAATAGAACTTCAAAGCAAACTGAATCTGGCGTTGCAGGTTAGGGACGGTACTTGTGATTGCTCCGAAGTTAGAGGCTGGAGCTCCGGCCGTCCCGGGATTGCTGGTGTCCCAACTCAAGTTTGACGGAGGGCCAAACTGAGGTTTGTTGATGAAATTGAAGGCCTCGACTCGGAACTGCAAGTACTTTGACTCCGTGAAGGTGAAGTTCTTGAACAGCGAAGCGTCTACCAAGGAGATGCCGGGTGCGCGCGGCCCAGGAGTTGGACTGCAGTTCCCGAATGTGTATTGCGCCGGCGCGGTGTACCCGCTGGGATTGACCCAGTCGCTGAGCGAGCGCTGGAAGCCGGATGTCGGCCTTATACAATTCGGCCGACTTCCCGACCCGGTTCCGCTGTTGTCCTGGCTAATCCCGATGCCGACCGGCTGTCCGCTGGCAAAGGTCGCGATGGAATTCAGCTGCCAATCACCGAGGACTTTCTCCCAAACTCCGGAAGAGGCAATCCGGTGTCCTTTTCCTATCGGGAACTGGTAAGTACCGCTGGCTACAAAGCGATGGGGTGTGTCGTTGTCCCAGTAGCCCCATTCCGCATTCCTGTTATACCTATTCTGTATGCCCCGCAGTCCAGCTTCGAAGTCGCTCACTTGGCTTAAAGCCTTACTTCGCGTGTACGCAAAATGAAGACCTAAGCCGCGCGTCAACCTCTTATCGGCGGATAGTTGAAAGGCGTTATAGCTGGAGTTGCCCTCGCTTGTCAGCCACTCGATGAAGGTCGGAGATCCGCTGGTCTGAACAAAATTTGGGAAAACCATGACCGGCGGCAATCCGGGAGTGATGAGATCCGGCTGGTTCCGATTTTCAAGATCCCACAGGTGACGCGCCCGGTTGAAGACATAGTTCGCTTCCAGGACAAAACTCGAGCTCACCGAGTATTGGAAGCCGTAACTGCCTTGATAAATTGTCGAGGGTTTGAGGTGTGCGTCGATAGCTCGGATGAAGAGCTGAGCCACCGCAGAAGTATTGCTGATATCTACGGGTGCCAGGAAGTTCGAGGGAAATCCGTTTTGCAGGAAAATGGTTGGGGCCTGTGTTGGCTGGGCGTTGGCCTGCGCATCTACGAGGAACGGGGGATCCAAGGCCAACATACTTTCACTGCCGTAGCGATATGTGTTCTGGTAATACATGCCGAATCCACCACGCATGACCAGTTTCGGGAGAACGGAATAGGCGAAGCCCACGCGGGGAGCAAAGTTGTTCTTTACCGGATGCACCGTGGTGCGCTGGAACGCCCCGGATGCATTCGCGGGGACTGTGACCAGACCACCCTGGCCTCCATTCAAGGTTGGATCAAAGTTCGTTTCGCGATTGTTCCGCTCGAACAACGGGCTGGAATATTCATAGCGAACGCCATAGTTGATGGTCAGCTTTTGAGACGTTCTCCAGGTATCACCGACGAACCAGTTCCAGCCGTTGCGATAGACGCGCGCGATATCCAGATTCTCCAACTCCGCGTGGTTCGGTAAACCCAGCAAGAAGTCGGTGATGCCCTGGCCCGTGTATTGACTATTGAAGCCGAGGTTGCCACGGATACAACAGAGATCGCTGAAATTGACTCCGTCGCGCCGCCACTCGATGCCCATCTTCAGGCTGTGCGTGCCCTTGATGTAGGTCACAGCGTCTTTGAGCTGCCAGATCTGGGAAAACTGGTTCTGTGGCAGCCATTGCGGACTGCCCAATTGCTGCATTCCCGAAATGTCGATCTCGGGAAGTCCCCCAGATAAGCCAGGGTAGATCGGTATGCCGTTCAGTCCGTATTGGCTGTTTACGTTTCGTCCGAGAGTCGCCTGGATGTTGTGGGAAGCAACACGAATGAACGCAAAGTGGCCGTCATTCACCAGGTTCGGCTTGAACATATGAACCCAAGCCATAGAAATATTCGTTCCGCGATCCAGGTTCTTGCCAGAAGTTGAATCAGCGGTTCCGTCTGCGATAGGGGAGGCTTCGCTAAAAATACCCGGCCTGAACTGTCTGAGGTCAAAGATCACCAAGTGCCCGTACACGTTGTCGGAATCGCTGAACTTGTGGTCAATGCGGATCGCTCCCTCGTCGGAGTCCTGCATCACCTTGGGGCTGGCGACGAAGTTTACGCTAGGTAGACCCCCCGGAACTCCCTCGGAGCTGGTGTTCTCATTGGGCAAGGGGTAGAGAGCCAGGAGCTTGGCGGCGGTTGGATCCACACAGCTACTGCTGAGGACTCCTGAAGAACTGATGCAGTTGGAGAACTGCGGCGACAGCCCGGGAGCCGTTGGGGAGTGAGGCAGATTCGCGGCGGGAAACTCGCTGAAGTTCAGATTCCGCATCAGAGGAGTCGGAACCAGACCCTGAAGGGTTAATCCATCACGAATTCGCCTTCCCTCCCAGTTTACGAAAAAGAAGGTCTTGTCTTTTCGGATGGGTCCGCCGAGCGTAACACCGAATTGATTCTGCTGAAAAATCGGTTTGCGGGCGGTTGACGGAGCAAAATAATCCCGCGCGTCAAGCTTGTCATTGCGAAAGTACTCGTACACATCGCCGTGGAAACGGTTCGTACCGGACCTGATCGCGGCGTTGATCACACCACCGGCGCTGCGGCCGTACTCTACATTGTAGTCCCGGGTCTGCAGTTTGAATTCCGAGAGCGAATCCACCGCAGGCTGCACCGCTTGGGCACTTTGATCCTGAAGGTTAGTCGTATAGGAATTGTTATCAGCTCCATCCAATACGAAGTTATTCTCGGTTGAACTGTTCCCGTTTACGCTGAAGACACCCTCGGCCCGTTGCTGGAACGATGGACTGGAGGTATTCACGCCGGCCGTGAGCTGAGCAAGTTGGTCGTAGCGGCGTCCATTCAACGGCAGGTCTGTCGCCTGCTGGCCGCTCACGACATTGCCGACATCGGCTGTCTGCGTATCGAGCAACGGAGCCTCGACGGTAACATCGACCACCTGTTGCGCAGATCCCAGCTGCAACTGTATATCAACCTGCTTCCGGTCCTGCACATCCAAGCTGACCGGGTTGCTCACCGCCTTCTTGAACCCGGTTGCCTCGACGGCCACGGTATAGGTTCCCACACGGAGGTACGGAAACACAAAAGCACCGTCCGATCCGGTCGTCGCAGACTGGGTCTCGCCGGTCGCTATGTTGGTTACGCTGACCTTTGCCCCCCCCACCACCGCAGCAGTGGGATCTTTGATCGTGCCCACGATGCTAGCAGTATCGATCTGCGCGCTCACCAACGCGGTCAGAAACAATACGAGTAAAGCGCCCATCAGAAATTCGCGAACTCGACCGCGAGTCGATGCTTGCATCTTCGTCACCTCAATCTGAAATTTGCGGATGACCGCTATCCCCGGAAGTGTTGACCATTGTTACTGTGCTTCCACATTCTCTAACCGCTTATAAGCGGAGGTATTGCGCTTTTATAATGGGTTTGAATTGCTTGTCAAGCACTTTTTTGGCGTTGTATTCACAGTGCGAGAAAAGCGAAACGCTGTGACCGCGCCTGCGTCAAGGACGGACATGGCAGGCGACTGTCTAAACGGTTAGACATATTGCAGTTAGACTACTGTCGTCAAAAGGGTCAGCAAAACCCGTCACTCGCCAATGCCGATATGGATTCTCTTGGCTTGGGATTGATATCGGGGTTTGTACCCGTTCTTTTTCGAAGATCTTGTGATATACATTCCTGCACGATCGCCAGATTGTTATCGGTTTCGGAAATCTCCAGGGAAAATAGGTCGGGACTCAAAATGGATCGAAGACGCTTTCTGAAGTCTGCTGCGGGCGGGACGGTCGTCCTGGCCTACCTGCCGGCGCTAGGAATGCCCTCTGAAAAATCAGTGGCGCCGGCATGCAAGTTTTTCACAGTCGCGCAAGCCGCCACTGTCGGATCTGTTGTCCAGCAGATTGTCCCCCCAGACGAATACCCGGGCGCGAAGGACTCCGGAGTTGTCTTCTACATCGATGGCATTCTCTCGGGACGCTTTGGGCACTTCTACAGGGAACGCTACGAGCGGGGCCTCAAGCTGCTGGATGGCGCGAGTCACAAACAGTTCGTTCGCAACTTCTCTTCACTCGAGGACACTCAACAGATCGCGATATTGCGGGCGCTGGAGTCGGGACAGGCCGGGGGAGTGGAAGGTCGCGAATTCTTTGCCCTGATTCGGCAGCACACGATGGAGAGTTACTATGGCGATCCCGAACATGGCGGAAACCACGAGGGAGCTAGCTGGGAGATGATCGGGTTCGAGGGCTGAGACCGTGCCAAACAAGAAGGTGGATGTCGTCGTAGTCGGCTCAGGCGCAGGAGGCGGAATCGTTGCCAAGGAACTCGCCGCGGCTGGCCTGTCAGTGGTGCTATTCGAACGCGGCAAAATGCACACCTCCGCCGATTTCAATCACAGCGAACTGGATTGCCAATATTCCGTTCCACCGGCATACGGTCCCACCGTCTATCCCAACCCCCGAACGTTTCGATACAGCGATCGCGAAACTGCGCGGCTTGTCTACCCCGGAGTCGACGAGACGTATGGCAAGACTGCAGCAGCGGTCGGTGGGGCCACCCTCGCTTATGGGGCGGCGGCGTGGCGCTTCAAACGCGAAGACTTTCGGATGAAGTCGACCTACGGAAGCGTCCCCGGGACTTCCCTCGAAGATTGGCCCATCACCTACGATGACTTGGAGCCCTACTACGAGAAGGCCGAGTATGAGTTGGGCGTTTCCGGATTGGCCGGAGCCGATCCCTTCGCGGAACCTCGAAAGAAGCCGTATCCGCTTCCTCCGCTTCCGCTCAACGCTCAGGGCGAAATTATCCGCGACGCAGCCCGGCGACTCGGATGGCATCCCTTCCCGCCTCCGTTCGCGATCCTCACCAAACCCTACAAAGGAAGGAACGCCTGCATCCGTTGTGCTTGGTGTCTGGCTCATGCCTGCGAAGTCGAGGCAAAGTCAGGCACGCAAGTCACGATGATTCCCCTGGCGCTAAAGACGGGCAAATGTGAGCTGCGCACCAATTCCTTTGTCACGCGCATCCTCGCCGACGCAAAAGGCCGGCCGACCGGGGTTCAGTATTACGACATCGATAAACAAGGCCACGAACAGTATGCAGACCTGATCGTCGTTGCCTGCTCCGCCACGGAGTCAGCGCGCCTGCTTCTCAACTCATCCAACAAGTTTCATCCTCGTGGGTTAGGAAACTCTTCTGGCCAAGTGGGGCGCAATCTGAACGATCACACGGGCGCTGATACCTTCGGACTGTTCGAACAGGAGATTCCGCACGACAAGGGACCGGGGCCATCGATGGCCTTGAACGACTGGAACCATTCTCACGCGCCGGGCATCCCCGGCGGCGGGTACATCTACAATTATTACTGCACGCTGCCGATTGAATTCGCGCAAATCCGTCCTCCTGGGGAACCTACCTGGGGCAAAGCCCATAAGGATTTTCAGCGGCGATACTTTCACCGCTACCTTCACCTGGGCAGCAACTGCCAGGCTCTGCCGCAAGAAGCGAACCGCATAGATCTCGATCCTAATGTGCATGACGCATGGGGAATGCCGGTGGCACGCATAACTCATTCCTGGGCCAAGATCGACTATCAAATCGCTGATTTTGTTATGGACAAAGGCGAGCAATTGCTTAAAGAGGCCGGCGCTATCAAGATTTGGCGAGGTGGCAACGGCAAGGGCGGCGTCGGCGATCATCAGAACGGAAGTTGCCGGATGGGCGGCGATCCGAAAACATCGGTCGTGAATCGTTACTGCCAAAGTCATGATGTGGACAATCTGTTTGTCGCCGACGGCAGCGTTTTGGTAACGGATGGCGGTTTCAATCCCTCACTCACCATCCAGGCCGTGGCATTTTCGGCTGCGGAATACATCACGAAACAGTGGCAAGGATCAGCTTGGCGCAACGGAAAACGGGGATGAGTATTCTCATAAACCGGCTGCGTTTGCGAATCGGGAGGCCCCTGCATGAGCGGCGGTAGATCACTGATACTGGCAGCATGGCTGGGTATTTTTGTCTACGGCTATCTCAACGCGATGCTGGGCATCGTCCTTCCCAACCTCATGGAGAAGCTCAAACTCGACAAGTCACAAGCCGGCACGTTCTTCATGATCAGTTCGGTTGGCTTGCTGGTGGCCGCCGTTCCATCAGGTCTCACCATGGATGCTCTGGGGACAAAGTTGATCATTTGCCTCGGACTCTTTCTTGTGGCCGCGGCGTTTTGGGGTCTTGGAGCGATCGATTCATCGAAGCTTCTTTACCCACTAGCATTTCTCCTGGGCCTCGGAGGATCGATGGTCGTCGCCGGCGAAAACACCGCCATGTCGATGGTGAACTCCAGCCAGCGCGAGGTCGCAGCCAATCTGCTTAATCTATTCTTCGGCGTGGGAGCCTTTGTGGCTCCGTTCATTGTCATGCCAGTGCTCAAACGTAAGGGCTTTTCCGGCGTGCTCAAGGCTTCCAGCCTGCTAACTGTCGCGATTCTTGCGCTGCACCTTGTTTTGTCGTTCCCAAGACCCGCCATCACAGAAACTTTTCCCCTCGCCCGCGCAGGAGCGTTACTCACAGAACCTCGCCTGCTACTCCTGATGTTCCTTGTTTTCCTCTACGTCGGGACAGAATTCTCGGTGTGGAGTTGGACCGTGACTCTGTTCACAACGGAGCGCGGCTACGAACAGAAAGCCGCGTCGCGAATGATCTCAGCTTTCGCACTGGCCATGATTGCCGGACGCTGGTCCAGTCAATGGACCCTTTCCGCCCTCGGGCCGCAGCGACTGCTGCTGGTTAGCGCTGCAGGATCTGTCATCTGCCTGGCCGGAATGTTCACTCTTCGTAACCGCATTCTGGTGGCCATCTCGACATTTGCCGCAGGCGGATTCATGGCGCCCATCTTCCCGACGGCGCTCGGATTAGCTGGAACTTATTTCCCGTCGCTGGTGGGCACGGCTATTAGTTTGGTGACAACGGGTGGTTGGCTCGGGGCAATTGTCATCCCTCCCGCGGTCGGATTTGTGGCTAATCGGCGCGGCGTTGCCCGCGGCGTTCTGATTCCAGTGGGAACAGCTTTTTTGATGCTCGTATCACCAATCCTTCTGAGTGCGACACATTGAACGCCAATTCTCGATAGCAGGAACCGCCGAGCATGGAGTCGGCAGTTGACAGAATGAAACCACGGCAATATTGTCTAAGCGGTTAGACAGGCCAGCGCAATGCCTTCAACTTGATCGAAGAGGAAAGCCTTTCACCTAGACTGTGGTGAGGCAGATCACCATGACGCGACGACTAACGACAGCTCAAGCCATCATCAAGTTTCTGGAAAATCAGCAAGTCTCGAGGGATGGCAAGGAACAGCCATTTTTCGCGGGATGCCTCGGTATTTTCGGTCACGGGAACGTTGCCGGAATCGGGCAGGCGCTCGAACAAAACCCTTCGTTTCCGTATTACCTTTGCCGCAATGAGCAGGCTATGGTGCACACGGCGGCCGCCTTTGCCAAAACCAGCAACCGCCTTCGCACTCTAGCCTGCACCAGCTCCATCGGGCCTGGAGCCACAAACATGGTCACCGGCGCCGCGGTTGCGACGGTAAATCGATTGCCGGTGCTGCTTCTGCCCGGAGACATTTTCGCCCGGCGCAATGTGGCGCCGGTTCTGCAACAACTGGAGTCGCC
>Ga0137418_10001768_pt1 | contig 19891 bp, 16 predicted proteins | sample CZODoug3_1_2_16f_FD_122242 | JGI IMG/M metagenome (GOLD analysis project Ga0137418, IMG submission 122242) | Vadose zone soil fungal communities from Angelo Coast Range Reserve, California, USA - CZODoug3_1_2_16fungal (Hybrid Assembly) | ecosystem: Environmental > Terrestrial > Soil > Vadose...
ATGACCGCGTCGTAGTCGGTGGTGCCCACCTGAAAGAGGGCCGTCTCCCCATCCGCCGCGACGTCGACGGCATATGTCTGCTCGCGCAGCCCTTTGGCCAGCACATGCGCCGCGCTCGGTTCGTCTTCCACGAGCAGGACCCGCATCACGAAAAGCCTACACCATGCCGCGTTCATGCTCGATTCATCATCGCCGCACTACACTGTTCCTTCTGAAAGAGGTGGCCGCATGAGGTTCGGAACGCTTTCCGTCGTCCTCGTCCCCGTGGCGCTGACGCTCGGCGTGGCCGCCGCCACCGCCGCCGACAAGAAAGTCCAGATGAAAGACCTGCCGCCCCCGGTGCAGAAGGCCGTTCAGCAGGAGGAGGCGAAGGGCGCAGCAATCGTCGGCCTTGCCTCGGAAGTCGAAGGCGGCACAACGATGTACGAGGTCGACACGCAAGTGAATGGACACACGCGCGATCTGTTGTTCACGGCGGGCGGCGTGCTCGTGGAAGCCGAAGAAGAGACCCCGATCGACGCAGTGCCGGCGCCGGTGAAAGCGGCCTTGGAGGCGCACGGCAACGTCTTGAAGATCGAGACGCTCACCAAGGGGAAGAGCGTCACCTACGAAGCGCAGATCGAGAAGAACGGCAGGAAATCCGAAATCGCTGTCAACGCCGACGGCAAGCTCCTCAAGAAGTAATGCGCGGACTGCCGTGGGCCGTCGTGCTGGTCGTCGCGCTCGCCGGGCCGGCGGGTGCGCAGACCGCCGTGAGCGGGACCGTCGTGACCGGCACCGTGCAGGACCAGACCGGCGCCGTGCTGCCGGGCGCCATCGTCGATCTCGCCACCTCGGCCGGGGCGATCGCGCAGACCGTGGACGCTGACGCCGGCGGCGCGTTCCGCTTCGACAACGTTCGCGCCGGACAGTACGAGCTCCGGGCGCGGTTCGAAGGTTTCAAGTCGGCGTCGACGCGTGTGCGCGTCGGCGCGCGCGCGCCCGGGGCGCAGCGGCTGGTGCTTTCGCTCGCCAACATCCAGCAGGAAATCACGGTCAGCAACGCGGTCGAAGTCAGCACGAACGCGTCGAGCAACGTGGACGCCGTGACCCTCGACACGAGCATGCTCGAGAGCCTGCCGATGTTCGATCAGGACTACATCGCGACGATCTCGCGCTTTCTCGATTCCGGATCCCTCGGCAACGGCGGCGTCACCGTTGTCGTCAACGGCATGGAGGTGAACGCGTTGAACGTCAGCGCGTCGGCGGTGCAGCAGATCCGGATCAACCAGGATCCTTACTCCGCGGAATACTCACGGCCGGGACGCGGGCGAATCGAGATCCTCACCAAGCCCGGCTCGCAGGAGTATCACGGCGACGGCAACCTGATCTTCCGCGACGCCACCTTCAACGCGCGGAATGCGTTCGCGTCGACGAAGCCGCCCGAGCAGCGGCACATCCTGGAGGGATTTTTCGGCGGGCCGCTCGGCCGCAGCGGCAAGACGTCGTTCATGCTGTCGGCCCACGATCGCACCGAGAATCAGCAGGCGGTGGTGTATGCCCTTGGCCTCGACGGCATCATCCACGACACGCTGCCGCAGTCGAACCGCGAGGCGCTGGTCACCGGCAGCATCACGCACCAGGTCAGCGACAGGAATACGTTCTCGATCCGGCCGAACTACCAGTACGAAAGCCAGGAGAACCGCGGCGCCGGCGGCGTGACGCTCGCCAGCGCAGCGACGACATTCAAGCATCACGAGCAGCAGATCACGTACACGCAGCAGACGATCCTGCGGCCGACGCTGGTCAATCAGTTTCAGGTGCTCGTGGGACACGAGCGCGAGCCGACCACGAGCGCATCGCCCGCGCGCGCAATTGTCGTGGCCGGCGCATTCACCGGCGGCGGCGGCCAGGCCGATCTGGTGCGGACCGAGACGCACATGAACCTGAACGAAAGCGTCGGCTGGACCAGGGCACGCCATTTCGTTCAGGCCGGCGTTCAGCTGCCGGACTGGAGCCGGCGCGGCTTCTACGATCGCAGCAACTTCGGCGGGACGTTCGCCTTCGCGAGCCTCGACGCGTACGCGCTGGGGCGGCCCTACGCGTTTACCCGGCAGCAGGGCAACGGCGACCTCGCGCTCCTCGAGAAGCAGGTTGGCGCGTACATCAAGGACGACTGGCAGGTGCAGCCCGGCGTCTCCCTGTCGTTCGGGCTGCGCTACGACTGGCAGAACTACTTTCACGATACCAACAACTTCGCGCCGCGGTTGTCGGTCGCCTACGCGCCGGGCAACAAGAAAACGAACGTCTTTCGCGCCGGCGTCGGCGTCTTCAACGATCGCAGCGGTCCGGTGGCGATTGCCGATGTCCTGCATTCGCGGCCCGGCGGCCTCACGCGGTACGTGATCGAGAATCCGGGATATCCGGATCCGTTCGCTTCGGCCGCAGTGGCTGCGTCGCAGCCGCCGAGCATCGTACAGCTCGCGCCCGACGTGCAGATTCCGCAGACGCTGCAGTACAGCGTCGGCGTGGATCACCAGCTGCAGAAGACCACGACCCTCTCGGTCGCCTACACCGGCGCGCGTGGCTATCGCACTTTCCGATCGCGCGACGTCAACGCGCCGCTGCCGCCGCTCTACCTCGCGCGCCCCGACCTCGCCTACGGCGCCGTCCGGCAGATCGAATCCACAGGGCGGCAGGAGACCGATTCGCTGCAAATGACCCTCCGCGGCAGGGTGACGCGCTGGTTCAACGGCCAGATGCAGTACACGTGGAGCCGGGCGTACAACGACACCAACGGCATTGCGTCGTTTCCGGCCAACGACTACGATTTGGCCGCCGAATGGGCGCGCGCGGACTTCGATCGCACCCATCGTTTCCTGCTGCTCGGGCGGGTCAGCCCGCCGGGCGCGTTCGCCGACCTTGGCGTCGGCATCTCGTGGAATTCCGGCGCGCCGTATACCGAGACGCTCGGCGCGGACGTCTACAAGAACGGGCGCGGACGCGCGCGGCTGGCCGGCGTGCCCCGTAACAGCCTGGAGGGCGATGGCTACGCGCAGATCGATCTGCGTGTCTCCCGCGACCTGAAATTCGGTTCCGGCAAACAGGCTCGCACCATGACGCTCGGGCTCGACGCCTTCAACGTCCTGAACCATGTCAACTATGGCAGCTACGTCGGCACGCTGGGCTCGGCGCTCTTCGGCACACCCGTCACGGCCCGGGCCCCGAGGCAGCTGCAATTCTCGGCTCGCGTCAAAGTCTGATTCGGTTGTTCACGCTGAAGGAGTGAGTATGCGACACGCACTGTCGGTAGCAGCAATCCTCTGTCTCACGGCGGTCGGCGGCCTGCTGGCCCAGGACGGTCCGTATCACGCAGCGAAGGAGATTGCGATCGGCGGCGAAGGCGGCTGGGACTACCTCTCGATCGACGCGGCGGCCCATCGCCTTTACGTCAGCCACGCGACGCACGTCGTCGTCATCGATACGCAGGCGGGCAAGGTCGTCGGCGACATTCCGGACACGCCGGGCGTGCACGGGGTCGCGATCGCGGCGGACCTCGGCAAGGGGTTCTCGAGCAACGGCCGCGAAAACAAAGCCAGCATGTTCGATCTGAAAACTCTCAAGCTCATTCAGAAGATCGACACCGGAGAGAATCCGGACGCCATTCTCTATGAGCCCGCGCGCAAGGAGATCTACACGATGAACGGCCGCGGGAAGTCCGCGACCGTGATCGATGCGCAGACCGGCAAGGTGGTTGCGACGATCCCGCTCGAGGGCAAGCCCGAGTCCGGGCAGGCCGATTCCAAGGCCGGAAAAGTCTACGTCAACATCGAGGACATGAACGCGATCCAGGTGATCGACACCGCCACGCACAAGGTGAGCGCCACCTGGCCAATTGCGCCGGGCGAGGCCGCCACCGGCATGGCGTTCGATGTCGACACGCACCGGTTGTTCATCGGCTGCGACAACAAGCTGATGCTGATGATCGACAGCACGACCGGCAAAGTCGTCTACAGCGTGCCGATCGGCGCGGGCGTCGATTCCACCTGGTTCGATCCGGGCACGAAGCTCGCGTTTACGTCCAATGGCGAGGCCGGGACGGTGACGATCGCGCGCGAGGACTCGCCGTCGGTCGTCAAGGTGGTACAGACTCTGAAGACACGGCCGGGGGCGCGGACGATGGCGCTCGACCCGTCGACGCACACGATCTACCTGGCCGCGACCGATTACGAGCCGCAGCCGGCTGGCGCGAAGGGGCGGCCGAAGGCGATTGTTGGAACGTTCCGCGTACTAACGTACCAAACGAAGTGAGCCGATCCTCATGCTTGGTGTGACTAGTGGTCGCAGGTTCGCGATTGCGATGCTGGGGGCGGTGCTGTCGGCCGGCGCGGCGGCGGGCCAGCCGCCGCCGGGTCAGCCGCCCGCCGTCGGGCAAATCGCGCCGCCGGCGTCCGGCCCGCCGCTGACGCTGCAGGAGGCGCTGACGCAGGCGCGCGCCAACAGCCAGCAGTTCCGCTCGGCGCGGCTCGCGGCGGATCTCGCGATCGAGGATCGTAAGCAGGCGCGCGCGGCCCTGCTGCCGTCGCTGAACGGCCTCAGTCAGTTCATCTACACGGAGCCCAACGGTACGACGTCCGGTATCTGGGTGCCGAACGATGGACCGAAGGTCTACGCGACCTGGCTGAACGTGCACGGCGACGTCTCGCTGACGAAATGGTCGGAATACCGAGGCGCGGCAGCGGCGGAGGCGGTCGCGCGCGCCAAAGCGGACGTCGCCGCGCGCGGCCTGGTATCGACGATTGTGACCAACTACTACACGCTGGTTGCCGCAGAGCGGAAGCTCGGGAGCGCGCAGCAGGGCCTGCGCGAGGCGCAGCAGTTTCTCGATATCACGCAGAGGCAGGAAGCGGGAGGCGAGGTGGCCCACTCGGACGTGGTGAAGGCGCAGATTCAGGTCAATCAGCGCCTTCGCGACGAGCAGGAGGCCGAGCTCACCGTTCTCAAGAGCCGCCTCGGCCTCTCCGTGCTCGTCTTCACGGATTTTCGGGACAACTTCGCGGTCGTCGACGACCTGCTGCAGCTGACGGCGCTGCCGGCGCTGACCGACGTGAGGACGACGGCGATCGCGGCGAGTCCGGACGTCCGCGCGGCGGAAGCGTCGGTCCAGCAGGAAACGCTCGGCGTGGGCGTCGCGCGCGGCGGCGTCCTCCCGTCGCTCACGTTCGATTACTGGTACGGCATCAACGCCAACGAGTTCGCCATCTACGACCCGGAGGGGCACCGGCTGCTCGGATCGGTCGCGCAGGTGTCGTTGAACGTCCCGATCTGGAACTGGGGCGCGGCGCAGAGCAAGCTCGCGCAGGCGCGCCTTCGCGTCAACGCGGCAAAGGCCGACCTGTCATTCGCGCAGCGCCAGCTGAGCGCCAACCTGAGCACCTTCTACCGCGAGGCGGAGATCGCGCGCGACCAGGTCGCCTCGCTGCGCGAATCACTGGACCTCGCCACCGAAAGCCTCCGCTTGACGGTCCTGCGCTATCAGGCCGGTGAAGTCGGAGTGCTCGAAGTCGTGGACGCTCAGACGACGTTGATTCAGGCGCGCAACGCGTACGACGACGGACTCGTGCGATATCGAGTCGCGTTGGCGGCGCTGCAGACCCTTACCGGGACGTTGTAATCATGCGAACACTGATCCGACTCGCCTGCTGCGCTTCGCTGGGCGCGGCCCTCGTCGCGTGCAAGAAAGCGGAACCGGAACAAGCGCCGGTCGCCCCCGTTCAGGTCGCTCCCGCCATTCGCGGCAGCATCCGCGTCGTCGTCACCGCCGACGCCGTGCTGTATCCGCGGGAGCAGGCCAACATCGTCCCGAAGGTCAGCGCGCCGGTACGGCGCTTCCTGGTGAACCGCGGCGACCACGTGAAGCAGGGGCAACTGCTGGCAGAGCTCGAGAACCGCGATCTCGTCGCCGCCGCGCAGGAAAGCCGCGGCCAGTACGTCCAGGCGGAATCGAATTACCGATCGACGGCGGGGGCGATGGTGCCCGAAGCGGTGACGAAGGCCCAGGCCGACGTCGACGCGGCGCGCGAGGCGCTGGATGCCGCAAAGAAGCTCCTCGACAACCGTCAGCAGCTGTTGCAGCAGGGCGCGCTCGCGCGGAAGCTGGTCGACGAAGCGCAGGTCGGCTATGCGCAGGCGCGCGCCGCCTCCGAGAGCGCGCAGCAGCACCTGCAGTCGCTGCAGAGCGTCGGGAAACAGGAACAGATCACAACGGCGCAAGCGCAGGTCCAGTCGGCGAAGGGGCGTCTCGACGGCGCGCAGGCGCAAGTCGCCTACACGGAAATCCGCAGCCCGCTGACCGGTGTCGTCACCGAACGCCCGCTGTATCCCGGTGAGATGGCCGCGACGGACAAGCCGGTGATGACGGTGATGGACATTTCGAAGATCGTCGCGCGCATCAACATGGCGCAGGACCAGGCGAGGGACGTCAAGGTCGGTAACGAGGCCACGATGACGCCCTCGGACGGCGACATGCCGGTCACCGGCAAGGTCATCGTCGTCAGCCCCGCGTCCGATCCGAACAGCACCACCGTGCAGGTGTGGGTGCAGGCCGACAACCCCGGCGAGCGGCTGCGGGCCGGCCAATCGGTCCACGTATCGATCGTGGCGGCGACCATCGATGGCGCGACGCTCATCCCGACGACAGCGGTCCTCCCGAACGCGGAAGGCGAAACGATCGTGCTCATCGTCGACGACAAGAGCGTCGCGCACGAGAAGGTCGTGGAGATCGGCGCCAGAGAACCGGAGATGGTGCAGGTGACCAGCGGCGTCGAGCCCGGCGACCGCGTGGTCACCGTCGGCGGCGTCGGCCTCGAGGACAAAGCCAAAGTGCGCATCATGAAGCCGGGCGAGAAGGCCCCGGGCGAGAAAGAGGAGAAAGACGAGGACGAACCGGACACCAAAGCCACAAAGGACGCAAAGGACGCAAAGGACACCAAGGAAAAAGAGAAGAAGGACGGCAAGAACTGATGCGCGCCGACTCGAACGACGTCACGGGCCCGGGCGGTCCGCGCGACGAACACTGGACGGGCCGTCACGGCAAGCCGATCATCTTCGTCATCCTCACGCTGGTGGCGGTCGGCGCTTACCTCGCCACCACGATCCCCGTCGCCGTCTTTCCAGAAGTCGACTTCCCCCGGGTCCTGGTCGGCGTGGACAACGGCGTGGCGCCGATCGATCAGATGCAGGTGACCATCACGCGTCCGCTCGAGGAAGCGGTGAACAGCGTGCAGGGCCTCGAGACGGTCCGGTCGACGACGAGCCGGGGCACCGCGGAAATCGATCTGTACTTCTCGTGGAACGTCGACATGTTCCAGACGCTCGCGCGCGTCAACGCGGCGATCGCGCGCGTGCAGCCGGAGTTGCCCGCCACCGCCAAGGTCACCGCCGAGCGGCTGACGTTCGCGGCCTTCCCAATCCTCGGCTACAGCCTGACGTCGGACACGGTGCCGCAAACGCGGCTGTGGGAGCTCGCGACCTACGAGCTGAAGCCGCGGCTCAATCGCATGAACGGCGTGTCCACGATCGTCATTCAGGGCGGCCAGATACCCGAGTTCGAGGTCCGGCTCGATCCCGCAAAGCTCCTGCAGACCCAGCTCAACGTGCCGCTGATTCTCGACGCGATCGGACGGAGCAACCTGATCGACTCGCCGGGGCTGTTCGAGGCCAAACATCAACTGGTCCTCAGTCTGGTCAGCGGCCAGGCGCGCTCGCTGGCAGAGATTTCGAACATCGTCGTGAAGACGACACCGCTCGGCGCGCCGGTCCGGATTGGCGACATCGCGACGGTGACGTCGTCGGTCAAGCCGGTGTACACCGCGGTCACGGCCAACACCAAGCGCGCGGTGCTGCTGAACGTGTTCCGCCAGCCGGACAGCAACACCGTCGCCGTCGCCGATGCGGTGCACGCGGAAATCGACATCATCCGCCGGCAGCTCCCGAAGGGCGTCGAGCTGCAGCCCTTCTACGACCAGTCGGACATCGTCAACGACTCGATCGCGAGCGTGCGCGACGCGGTCCTCATCGGGCTCGCGCTCGCGTCGCTGATCATGGTGCTGTTCCTGCGCGACTGGGGCACGTCGCTCGTTGCCGGGCTGGTCATCCCCGCGACGCTGGCGGTCACCTTCATCGTGCTGCGGGCACTGGGCGAGAGCTTCAACCTGATGACGCTCGGCGGCCTGGCGGCGGCGGTGGGCCTCGTCATCGACGATGCGATTGTCGTCGTCGAGAACGTGGTGATGCATCGCGACTCGGGACAGGACCGGGCCGAGGCCATCCGCAGCGCGATCGCCGAGATCCGCGTGCCGCTCGTCGGATCGACCATCACGCCGATCGTCGTGTTTCTCCCGCTCGTTTCGATCACCGGCGTGACCGGCACCTTCTTCAAAGCGCTCGCGGTCACGGTCGGCATGGCGCTGCTGACGTCGCTGGCGCTGGCGCTCACCTGGACCCCGACGCTGAGCCACTACTTCATCCGCCGCAAAGCGTCGGCGGCGCAGGCCGGGGGCGGTCACAGCGGAATGCCGCCGCGCGTGATGCAGGCCTACGAGCGCACGCTGCGGGGCACGCTCGCGCGTCCCGCGCTGCTCGTCGTCGGCAGCCTGCTCGTGATCGTCCTCGCGTATGGCGGCTACCACTTCCTCGGAACAGACCTCCTGCCGGCGATGGACGAAGGCGGCTTCATCCTCGACTACATCATGCCGGCCGGCTCGTCGCTCGACGAGACGAACCGCGTGATCACCAGCGTCGAGGAGATTCTTCGATCGACGCCCGAGGTCGAGAGCACGTCGCGCCGCACCGGCCTGCAACTCGGGCTCGCGGCGGTCACCGAGGCGAACACCGGCGACATCGCGGTGAGGCTGAAGCGGAATCGGAGCCGCGCCAGCGACGATGTGATCTCGGAGGTGCGCGCAAAGATACGTGAAGGATTCCCGGCGCTGGACATCGAGTTCGTGCAGCTGCTGCAGGACATGATCGGTGACCTGACGAGCGCGCCCGAGCCGATTGCCATCAAGCTCTTCTCGCAGGATCCCGCGCTGCTCAAGACGTGGGCGCCCCAGGTCGGCGAGGCGATCAAGAAGATCCCAGGCGTCGTCGACGTGCTCGACGGAATCGAGAACACCATCAGCGGTCCGGCGACCCTGTTCAGGGTGGACCAGCTGATGGCGGCGCGGGCCGGATTCACGCCGCAGGAGATCGAGCTGGACGTAAGCGCGATCATGCAGGGCGAGCCGGCGCCGACGCCGGTCGTCCTCAACGACCGCATGTACACGATCCGCGTGCGGTTTCCGGAGTCGAATCGCGCGTCGGTCGACGCCATCAAGAACACGCTGCTCGTGAGCGCGACGGGGCGGACCGGGACGCTCGGGACGCTGGCCACCGTCGAGGAGGTCCCCGGCCAGACCGAAGTGCGGCGCGAGAATCTGCAGCGGAACGTCACGGTGACGGCGCGGCTCGAGGGCGTCGACCTCGGCGCGGGCGTGGCATCCGCGCAGCGCACGATCGCCGGCTTGAACATGCCGGCGTCGATCCGCGTCGCCTACGGCGGCCAGTTCCAGGAGCAGCAGCGGTCGTTCCACGATCTCGTGATCGTGCTGGTGCTGGCCGTGCTGCTCGTGTTCACGGTGCTGCTGTTCGAGTTCGGCGGCTTCGCGGCGCCGATCGCCGTGATCGCGTCGGCGCTGCTCTCCACGGTCGGCGTGTTTCTCGCGCTGCTCGTCACGCGGACGACGTTCAACCTGTCGTCGTTCATGGGCCTGATCATGGTCATCGGGATCGTCGCGAAAAACGGGATCCTGCTGCTCGACGCAGACCAGCGGTTCAGGGCCGAAGGCCTGTCGCCTGAAGACAGCATGATTCAGGCGGGAGAGCGCCGGCTGCGGCCGATCCTGATGACGGCGCTGGCGACCATCGCAGGAATGATTCCACTCGCGCTCGGCTGGGGCGCGGGATCACAGATGCTGCAGCCGCTCGCGATTGCCGTGATTGGGGGGATTCTGGCGTCGATGGTGCTCTCGCTGGTCATCACCCCCGCCGTGCACTACTACCTGGCGGACAGGGGAACCAGGAGCGCCGAACGTCGAAAGTAGAACGCCGGGCGCAGGGCGGCAGCCCGTCCTTCGGCGTGCGTCGTTCTATGCCGTTCTCATTCTCACCGCGGTCCGGCTGAAGCTAGGCCTCAGCCTTCTTCTTCTTGACGGCGCGTTTCCGCGTCGGCGCCTTGTGCGGTGCGGGTTCGTTGGTGGCCTGCAGCACGACGAGCCGCGTCGCGAAGACACGTCGACCGTGCTCGTCGAAGTCAATCACGGTGTGATGTTCGTTGACCTCGACGAGCGTGCCCGCCCCGTACGTGGGCTGCGTCACGCGGTCGCCTTTCGACCAGTTTTTCATGGGTTACCAGCGTGGCTCCCGGCGTCCGCCGCCGCCGCCACCACCGCGGTTCCCGCCGAAGCCGCCGCCGCCGAAGCCGCCTTCGGGCTTGGGGCGCGCTTCGTTGACGGTCAGCGCGCGGCCGCCCATCTGATACTGATTCAGCTCGCTTGCCGCCTTCTGTGCTTCCTCGTCGGTCGCCATCTCGACGAACGCGAAGCCGCGTGCCCGGCCGGTGGCCGCGTCACGCATGACGCGCACCGATTCGACCGTTCCCGCTCTGCTGAAGAGCTCCTGCAGCTCGGCTTCCCCGGTCGTATACGGAAGATTCCCCACGTACAGCCTTCGACCCATCATTCACTCCCTGTCCGCATCAGGCCGCTCGCGCGCGCGCTCGATGCTGGTCACCGAACAAGGTGGACGCTGCACGTCGGCTGCACTATCACAGGGAGGGAGCGAGACGTGAGGCTCGATCGGCTCTCGGCGCGGGCGAAGCAGGCGGGGCTGACCACCAAGGGCGGGTAGTCTACCAACGCGCCCTGATCAGAAGCAAGTCCGGCACACTCTATAATCGTGAAATGCCGTTGTTTCTGGGTAGCGACCGGCTGCTGGCCTCGCCCAGGCTCGACGGCCGGCGCGTCGGAGTCGTCTGCAACCCCGCCTCCGTGGACGCCACGCTGCGCCATGTCGCGGACCGGCTGGCGGCGCACCCCGCTGCGCGGCTGACCGCGATCTTCGGCCCGCAGCACGGGTTCCGATCCGACGTGCAGGACAACATGATCGAGACGCGGCATGCCCACGACGAAGTGCGCCGGGTGCCGGTCTATTCCCTCTACAGCGAGACGCGCGAGCCGACCGCCGAGATGCTGCGCGACCTCGACGTCCTGGTCATCGACCTCCAGGACGTCGGCGTCCGGATCTACACCTATATCTACACCATGGCGAATTGCCTGAAGGCCGCCCGCGCCCACGGCCTCGAGGTGATCGTCTGCGATCGGCCGAATCCGATCGGTGGCACGCAGGTCGAGGGGATGGTGCTCGCGCCCGGGTTCGAATCGTTCGTGGGGATGTATCCGATCCCGATGCGTCATGGGATGACGATCGGCGAGATCGCGCGGCTGTTCAACGAGCACTTCGGCATCGGCGCGCACCTCGAGGTCGTGCCGATGGAAGGCTGGCGCCGAGACATGTACTTCGACGCGACGGGCCTGACCTGGATCATCTCGTCGCCGAACATCCCGACATTCGATACGACGATGGTCTACCCCGGCGGCGTACTGTTCGAGGGCACCAACGTATCCGAAGGACGCGGCACCACGCGGCCCTTCGAGCTCGTCGGCGCGCCATGGGTCGTCGCGGAGCGCTTTGCCGACGCGATGAACCGCCGCGGGCTCCCGGGCGTCTTCTTCCGGCCCGCGATCTTCGAGCCGACGTTTCACAAGCACGCGGGGCAGGGATGCGCCGGCTGCCAGGTGCACGTGCTGGATCGATCGGCGTTCCGCCCGGTCGAAACGGGCGTGGCCCTCATCGAAGCGTTCCGCGCGGCCGCGCCGGATCAGTTCGGGTGGAAGCAGCCGCCGTACGAGTACGAACACGACAAGATGCCGATTGATTGCCTCGCCGGATCGTCGGCGCTGCGGGGGCAGATCGAGACAGGCACACGCGCGCGCGAGATCGCGCGGTCATGGGAGCCGGCGATCGACGCGTTCCTGAAAGTACGCGAGCCCTTTCTGATCTACGTTTGACCGCGGAGCGCGCAGAAATCGCAGAGCGTCTTTTTCTCTGCGTTCTCGGCGATCTCTGCGGTTTACGTCTTGTTTTTCTTCCCAGAGCCGCGCGCGACGAGAATCTGCTCGGCGTGCCTGTGCGCGTGCTGTCCGTAGATTTCCAGCCAGCGCTCGGGCGTGTACCGGCCGCCGTGCACTGTGTGGGTGCCGCCGCGTGCCCAGTCCGCCTCGGACATCCGCCCGAGAATCTCACCGGTTGTCCGCCGCGCGGTCTTGAAGGCGTCGAGCGACGCCTCGATCGGCCGATCGTAGAACAGACGCCTTGCGAATTCGTCCTGATCGTAGCCCTGGATCTGCGGATTGTCGACCGCCAGCAGCAGCCGCAGCCGGACGGCGCCCGTCATCTCGCTGTCCGCGAGATGGTGAACCACTTCGCGCGCCGTCCACTTGCCTGGCGCCGGCCGCGCGTCCAGGTCCTCGTCCCTCGCGCCGGCGAGCGCTTCGGCCACCACGCGGTACCCGTCGTTGTATTGATCGATCAGGTTCCTTCGAGTCGCGGTATCCATGCCATTCACCAAGTCACCAATTCGCCAATTCACCAACTCACCAACTCACCAACTCGCCATTTATCCTCTCGTCTTTGCGATGCCCGGCGCCGCCGCTTCCTGCTCTGTGGCCGGTTCGAGATGGTGCGTGATCAGATGATCGCGGAGATGCTCGAAGGCATGAACAGGCGTGTCGGCATAATGGAGCAGCTCCAGATCCTTTTCCGCGATCGCGCCCCACTCGGCCATCGGCTTGAGATCGAGCACCTTCTCCCAGTATTCACGGCCGTACAGCACGATGGCAATCTGCTTCGAGAGCTTGTCGGTCTGAACCAGCGTCAGCGTCTCCATCAGCTCGTCCATGGTGCCGAAGCCGCCGGGAAAGATCACCAGCGCCTTGGCCAGATATGCGAACCAGAACTTGCGCATGAAGAAGTAGTGGAATTCGAAGTGCAGGCCGTCGGTGATGTAGGGGTTCGCGCCCTGCTCGAACGGCAGCCGGATGTTCAACCCGATCGTCTTGCCGCCGCCCTCGCGCGCGCCGCGGTTGGCGGCTTCCATGATGCCAGGGCCGCCGCCCGACGTCACGACGAAGCGATGATTCTCGAACGGCAGGGACACGGTCCAGGTCGCGAGCAGCCGCGCGAGCTCGCGCGCGTCTTCGTAGTACCGCGCCCATTCCACCGCCTTGCGGCTCTTGTGCAGCTCCTTCTCGTACGTCTCGTCCGCGTCCTGGACGCCCCGCGCGCGCAGCGTCAGCAGCGCGCGTTCCGCGCGCTCGCGGCTGTCGACGCGCGCCGACCCGAAGAACACAACCGTGTCCTGGATCTTCTGTTCCTTGAATCGCCGCAGCGGCTCGAGATATTCCGCCAGAATCCGGATCGGCCTCGCCTCGGCACTTTCGAGAAACTCCGCTAAGAGGTACGCGAGCGGCTGCTGCGCCATAGGGCCAATTTACCATCAGATGCTATGATTCCGACCTCCAGAGGAGTTGCCGCCGCATGAAGGTGACCACTGCAGGGATCGGGCTTGCCGCACTTCTGACCTTCAGTCTTGACGCCCGGCAACCGGCGGCGACGCCGCCGCTCCACGCGAAGGCCAGCCGGCGGCTCGTCATCAAGAACGCGATGGTCATCTACGGCAACGCCAAGCCGCCGTACGGCCCGCTCGATATTGTCGTGCAGGACGGGCTGATTTCGTATATCGGGCCGACGACCGACATTCCGTCGAACGCGTCGCCAGCGACGGCCGACGCGGTGATTGATGCGACCGGCAAGTACGTGATGCCCGGCATCGTCAACGCGCACATGCACTGGCACGAAGAGCGGCAGAGCGGCATCCCGCAGCCGATTCAATACGAGCGCAACCTGTACCTGGCCGCCGGCGTGACGACGGCGCGGGAGGTGGGTGGAGACTTCGACAAGTCGAAGCGCTGGCAGGCGGAGAGCAACGCCCACACGATCGTGGCGCCGCGCATCCTCGTCTATCCGTTCGTCAGCAAGGGACGGACCGGATCGGGGGCGGAGATTCGCGCGTGGATCCGCGACATCAGGCAGAAGGGGGCCGACGGCCTCAAGATCATCGGCATGGATCGCGATCAGCTCGAAGCGATCATGGACGAGGCGCACAAGCTCGGTCTCCGGACGGCGGCGCACATCGCGGTCGAAGAGACGACCGCGAAGGACTACGCCGAGCTGGGCGTGAGCTCGATCGAGCATTTCTACGGCGTGGCCGACGCGGCGCTGACCGGCATCCAGAACTTCCCGCCGGAGATGAGCTACTCGAACGAGATCCATCGCTTCGGCCGCGCGGGCGAGCTGTACGCGCAGGCCGATCCCGCGAAGCTTCACGCGGTCGTCGATCTGATGGTCGCCAGGCACGTGGCGTGGGATCCGACCTTCTCCATCTATGAAGCCAGCCGCGATCTGGTGCGCGCGCAGAACCAGCCGTGGTTCAAGGACTACCTGCATCCGTCGCTGGAGGAGTACTTCAAGGGATCGCTCGACAATCACGGCTCCTATTTCCTCGGCTGGACATCCGGTCAGGAAGCGCACTGGAAGCAGCAATACCGGATCTGGATGGACGCCGTCCGCGAGTTCGCGGACAAAGGCGGGCTCGTGACCACGGGAGACGATGCGGGGTACATCTATTCGATGTACGGCTTCGGGATCTCACGCGAGCTGGAGCTGCACCAGGAGGCGGGCTTCCATCCGCTCGAGGTGATCGAGCACGCGACGTGGAACGGCGCGAAGCTCGTCGGGATGGAGGATCGGCTCGGCAAAGTCCGCGAGGGGTTCGTCGCCGATCTGGTGATCGTCAACGGCAACCCGCTCGAGAACCTGAAGCTGCTGAACCCGTACGGCACGGACGTGATGCTGCTCAACGGGCGGCCGGCGTCCAACTACGCGCCGATTGGACCGAACGACAGAGTCCAGGCCTCACACGGGGGCGGCATCGAGTGGACGATCAAGGACGGAATCCCGTATCACGTCCCGACGCTGATGCGCGAGGTGAAGGACATGGTGTCGCGCGCCCGCGCGCAGCGCGTGCACACGACGGCCGGACAGCCGTAACAGGTGTCAGACACCGTGTCGTTTTTTCATGGTGTCTGACACCATGCATGCACCGAGCCTCGACGTCAGCGCGGTGATCGCGGCGCCGGCCGGACGCATCATGAAGGCATTCTTCGACGCCGACGCGCTGAGCGCGTGGTGGCAGGTCAGGCATTCGGTGACCACGCCGCGCACCCTCGGTCCGTACGCGATCGAGTGGGCGCCAACCGACTTCCGCGACGAAATCCTCGGCCGTCTCGGCGGCGTCTTCAGGGGCACGGTCATGGAGTTCCGCGCGGGCGAGAAATTCTTCGTAGCCGACGCCTTCTGGCTGCCCCCCGACGGGGATCCGATCGGGCCGATGGCGCTCGAGGTGACGCTGCAGGCGGAGCCAGGCGGCGCGACGCGAGTGCGCGTTATCCAGAGCGGGTTCGAAGAAGGCGCGCGCTGGCGACGCTACTACGAGGTGGTCGGGTTCGGCTGGGAGCGCGCGCTTGCGTCTCTGAAAGCGTTGCTCGAAAAATGAATAGGGGCTGGGCGCTAGTGTCCTGTAACGGTAGAGACTGAAACAAATGGCGCGGCCCGCTCGTACTGCTCTACAAGGAGGCGAGCATGCGAACGGGACGCCCCAAGGTTGCGTTGATTCTGACGGCAGACGAACGGCAACGGCTCGAGTCGCTGGCGCATCGATCGCGATCGGCGCCGCAGGTGGCGCGGCGTGCACGGATCATCTTGGCGTGTGCGGACGGGGTCGACGGCAAGGTGGTCGCGCGGCGATTGCACCTCACACCGGGAACGGTCAGCAAATGGCGCGGGCGGTTTATCAAGCATCGCCTGGACGGACTCTACGATGAGCCGCGACCCGGCGTGAAGCGAACGATCACGGACGAGCAGGTGGAACAGGTGATCATTCGCACACTCGAAACGACGCCGCGCGGCGCGACGCACTGGAGCACGCGCGGCATGGCGGAAGCGGTCGGCCTCAGTCACATGGCGATCAGCCGGATTTGGCACACCTTCGGCTTGCAGCCGCATCGCACGGAGACCTTCAAGTTGTCGAACGACCCGCTGCTGATCGAAAAGATCCGCGATATCGTGGGGTTGTATCTGAATCCGCCGGCGCACGCCGCCGTCTTCTGTGTCGATGAGAAGCCGCAGATTCAAGCGCTCGACCGGACGCAGCCCTTGCTCCCGATGCAACCGGGCCAGGTCGAGCGCCGGACGCACGATTACAAGCGGCACGGAACGACGACGTTGTTTGCGGCCCTCAATGCGAAGACTAGCGAAGTGATCACGCAATTCCATCAGCGACACCGGTCCGCGCAGTTCCGCGAGTTTCTCGATCTGATTGATGCGCAGGTACCGCGGCGACTCGACGTGCACATCATCATGGATAACTACAGCACCCACAAAACTTCGCTGATCCGCAATTGGTTCGCCAAACGGCCGCGGTTCCACGTCCATTTCACGCCGACGTATGCGTCGTGGCTCAGTCTCGTGGAACGTTGGTTCGCCGAGCTGACAATGAAGCAAATCCGCCGCGGCGCATTTCAAAGTGTGCCGCATCTCAAGGCGGCCATTCAGGCGTTCATCGATGCGCATCAGTCGAACCCGAAGCCGTTCGTCTGGACGAAAAGCGCCGACGAGATTCTCGCGAGCATCGCTCGATTCGCCGAGCGGACCGCAGGCGCGCGGGCCGCGCAACTTATGTCACGAACCCTCGTGACGGGACACTAGGAGCTGCTATGGTGCTCGTTCTTCTACTGTTCTCGTTGTCGATCGCGGACGCGCAACAACACGATACCCACGCGCCGGCCGCCGCCAGGCCCGCGACGTTGATGCCCGGCATGGGCCGGCTGCACCATCCGATCGCGACGACGAGCGCCGAAGCGCAGCAGTTTTTCGATCAAGGCCTGACGCTGGTCTACGGGTTCAATCACGACGAGGCCGTGCGCTCGTTCAAACGCGCGGCAGAGCTCGATCCGGCGTCGCCCATGCCGCACTGGGGCATCGCGCTGGCGCTCGGCCCCAACATCAACCTCGACGTCGATCCGGCGCGCGAGCAGGCCGCTTATGACGAGGCACAGCGCGCCCGGGCGCTGGCCGCCGCCGCACCGGCGAACGAGCGCGCGTTCGTGGACGCGCTCGTGACGCGCTATTCGAACGATCCCAACGCCGACCTGAAGGCGCTTGCCGTTCGCTACAAAGACGCGATGCGCGATCTGACCCGCCAGTATCCCGACGACCTCGATGCGGCCACGCTGTACGCGGAGAGCCTGATGGATCTGCATCCGTGGCAGTTGTGGTCGAGCGATGGCAAACCGACAGAGGGCACAGACGAGATCGTCGCGGCGCTCGAGGCCGTGATCAAGCGCGACCCGTCCCACATCGGCGCCAACCACTACTACATTCACGCCGTCGAAGCATCGCGCGCTCCCGATCGCGCGCTCGCGAGCGCGAAGCGTCTGGAGTCGCTCGTGCCGGCGGCCGGCCACCTCGTTCACATGCCCGCGCATATCTACATGCGCACCGGCGACTACCGATCGGCGGTCACGAGCAACGCGCGCGCCGCGGAGGTCGATCGCCGGTACATCGAGACGGCCGGCGCGAACGGCGTCTATCCGGCGATGTACTATAACCACAACCTCGATTTCCTCGCGTCGGCCGCGATGATGTCGGGACAGTTTGCCGAGGCCAAGCGCGCAGCCGGCCTGGTGGTCACCAACACAGTCCCGATGATTGCGGAGATGGCGATGCTCGAGCCGTTCGGCGCGAAGACCCTCTTCGTGCTCCTCCGGTTCGCGCGGTGGGGCGAGGTCATGCGCCTGCCAGCGCCCGACCCGAAGCACGCGTTGCTGAACACGCTGTTCCACTTCGGCCGCGCCGTCGCGCAGTCCGCGCGGGGGAACGTGAGGGACGCCGAAGCCGAGCGCGCGGTCTACCTCGCGGCCAGACGGGCAATTCCCGCCGACCGCCAGTGGGGATACAACAAGGCCGGCGACCTGCTCGCGATCACCGACGCGGTGACCGAGGCCTGGGTCGCACGCGCGAAGGGCGATGAGGTTGCGGCGATCAACGCGTGGCGGGACGCCGTGCTCGCCGAAGACATGCTCAGTTACGACGAGCCGGCCGACTGGTTCTATCCGACCCGCGAGTCGCTCGGCGCGGCTCTCCTGCGGGCAAAGCGGGACGACGAGGCCGAGCGCGTGTTCCGCGACGATCTCACGCGCAATCCCAACAACGGCCGCTCGCTCTTCGGCCTGTGGCAGACGCTCGCGCGGACGAAGAAGGAATCGGCGTCGGCCGCCGAGAAGCAGTTCAGGGACGCCTGGAAACACGCGGACGTGGCCCTGCGGCTCGCGGATTTTTAGAAAGCGAACTCAAGACTTGGCGTCCCCAACCTTCGCCAGTTGGAATCGCATCGTTCCGTGGCTCCGCCAAATCGATGGGCTTCGGCGCGCCGCGTGAACACTTGCCGGGCGACCGGAAACCCGTAAAGCGACCGCCTGAGCCTCTCCGAGCGCCTGTGGAGAAGGGTCGGCTCTTCTTTGCGAGCCGACAACCCTGCCAGAGGGGACGGTCGTTGAACCCGTTGTCGGGATCTCGAGAAACAACTTACCAAGAAAGATGCGGTCACTTCCGCTGGTGGAGAGTTCCGACGCTTACGTGCGCTTCCGGCACCGCACCATCAAGCCCGCTACTCCCGTGCCCAGCAGTATCATGCTGGCGGGTTCCGGTGTCGCCGCCGTGTCCGCGAAATTGTACGTAATGACAGCTGTCTGAGGCAGATAGATGCCGCCACGAAACGCTTCGTTTCCTGATGCCGTGCCCGAACCATCAAGCGCGATGTCGAACAGCGTCGTCCCGGCACGCGAGAGCACAGCCGCACATCCTGCGATCCCGGCAACGAGGATCGCGGCACTGCCGACCGGGACGCGACGGGTCTCCCATCGCGCCGTCACCGCGGCGAGCAACGCGATCACTCCCAGCACAAGCACCGAGAGAAAAAGTTTGTCGGCGGTGCCGAAGGTCTGGATCGCCCACTCCTTGACCGGCCCCGGCGTCAGATCGATGACCGTCGAGCCGATTGCGGTACGGGCGTCGGCTTGAGGCCCGAACGGGACGGCGAGAAGTTCGGTGACCCCGAGCGCGACCGCGGCAGCCGCGACGCCCGCCAGCATTCGTGCGTCGCGGACGGGTTCAGCCATATCGAAAACGTACCCGCGAGCCGGACCGCCAGGCCTTACGAAGTAGTGACGACACCCGAAAGGCTTACCGGATGGGCGATGAGATATGTTGCTTGGCGGTCCGACCACAGTCTTGAAAGGGAGCTAGATGGAGATCGAGGGCAAGAAGGCAGTCGTCGTCGGTGGGGCATCGGGCTTTGGGAAGGCGACCGCCGAGTTGCTGGCCAAGCGCGGCGCGAGTGTGGCGGTGCTGGACCGCCCGCAGTCGAAGGGCAAGGAAGTTGCCGACGCGATCGGTGGCTCTTTCTACGAGGTGGATGTCACCGATTTCGACGGCACCGAGAAGGTCCTGCAGCAGGCGATCGACGCCCTTGGCGGACTGCACATCATCGTGACGACAGCCGGTGGCGGCGTCGCCGAGCGCACCGTCAAGAAAGACGGCCCGCACAGCCTGGAGTCCTTTCGCAAGTGTGTCGACC